>Ga0182024_10015343_pt1 | contig 14691 bp, 10 predicted proteins | sample P32metaG_FD_120480 | JGI IMG/M metagenome (GOLD analysis project Ga0182024, IMG submission 120480) | Permafrost microbial communities from Stordalen Mire, Sweden - P3-2 metaG (Illumina Assembly) | ecosystem: Environmental > Terrestrial > Soil > Wetlands > Permafrost | place: Sweden: Stordalen... | reverse complement strand
CGCGCGCATCGGCTCAGCATATCGATGTCGGCAGAACGGAATATCTGTCGAGTTGTGCGGCGTGCCACGGCATCGATGCAAAAGGCAATGGCCCGGTCAGCAAAGAATTGAAGACGCCACCCGTCTCGACACTCTTCGCAAAGGTGTCAGCGGCGGTCCGCGCTTGCTAGGAACCCCAAACAGCCGCAGATTGGGCTTGACCGGCGGGCATATTGAGAATGCCGGCTTATGTCACGCCGTCGAAAATGAGCATGCCCTTGCAAGAAACGGCGGCGCACGGACCGTCCGAGCTCGCCGGCCTGTCGTCGGCCCAAGCCGCGTCCCTTCGAGCGGAATTCGGTCCGAACGCCGTCGTCAACGAACCGATCCATCCTCTCAGGAGATTCGCCCGCCATTTCTGGGCGCCGGTGCCGTGGATGCTCGAGGCGACGATAGGCCTGCAAATCATCCTGGGCGAGTGGCTTACGGCGTCGATGATCGCGGCGCTGCTCCTCTTCAACGTCCTGCTCGCCGCCTTTCAGGAAAGTCGCGCGAATGCCGCTTTGGCGCTTCTCAAGCGACGATTGACATTGACGTCGCGCGTCAGGCGCGACGGCGCCTGGGTTGATGGCCCGGCGGCCGACCTCGTTCCCGGCGATATCGTCCAGGTTTCGCTCGGGGACGTCGTTCCCGCCGACATCCTCATCGTCGACGGCTCGCTGTTGCTCGATCAATCCATGCTGACCGGCGAATCGATCCCGACCGAAATGGAGGCCGGAAAGACCGCCTTTGCTGGCGGCCTCGTTCGTCGCGGCGCGGCGATCGCACGGGTGACGGCGACGGGAACGCGCACCTATTTCGGGCGGACGGTGGAGCTGGTGAGCGTCGCCCACGTCGAGAGCGCCGAGCAGAAGGCCGTGCTCAACGTCGTTCGCAATCTCACGGCGATCAATTTCGTCATTGTCGCTGGGCTCGTTGCTTATGCGTTCGCGATCAGAATCAGCTTCGAGCAGATCCTGTTGCTCGTCCTGACGGCGTTGATGTCGGCGGTGCCCGTCGCTCTGCCGGCGACATTCACTCTTGCCGCAGCGTTGGGCGCGAGGACACTCGCGTTGAAAGGCGTCCTGCTCACTCGGCTGTCTTCGCTGAACGAAGCGGCCATGGTCGACGTGATCTGCTGCGACAAAACCGGCACGCTGACCCGGAATGAATTGGTCGTGAGCGCGATTCGTCCGGTGAAGCCGGGCTATGACGATTCGGACGTTCTCGGCTTTGCCGCGCTGGCGAGTTCGCCGGAAGGCCAGGATCCGATCGATTCCGTCATCCGGACGATGGCGGCCAAGGGCCGGGGCCGCGCCTCGCTGACCGTGGTGCGCTTCACGCCGTTCGATCCGGCGGTCAAAATGTCCGAGGCGATCGCCGTTGAGGCGGGGCGCGAGATTCGCGTGGTCAAGGGCGCGCCAGCCGTCGTCGCGACGGTCGCGGCGATGACGCCGGCGTCGGAGAAGCAGCTCGAGGCGCTCAACTTGGCTGGATATCGGACGATCGCCGTGGCCGCCGGGCGGAGGGACGCGCTGGAACTGATCGGGTTCATCGCGTTCAGCGATCGTCCGCGCGCCGATTCGGCGGAATTGCTGACCGAGCTGCGCTCGCTCGGCGTGCTCCCGGTCATGATCACCGGCGACGCGGCCGCCACCGCGGCGACCGTCGCGCGCGAGATCGGGCTCAGGGGGCCGGTTTGTCCGCCGGGCGACGTTCCCGCGGACGTCGGGCCGAAGGACTTCGCCGTCTACGCCGGCATTTTCCCGGAGCAGAAGTTTCACCTAGTCAAGGCGTTCCAGCAGAAGGGCCATGTGGTCGGCATGTGCGGCGACGGCGCCAATGACGCGCCAGCGCTGCGGCAGGCGCAAATGGGCATCGCCGTTTCGACCGCGACGGATGTCGCGAAAGGCGCGGCGGGTATCGTGCTGACCGAGCCGGGCCTCGGCGGAATCGTCGCCTGCATCAAGGAAGGGCGATCCGCGTTCCAACGCGTTCTGACCTACACGCTGATGATCCTTATCAACAAATGCGTGACTCTCGTCGTGCTCGGCGCTGGGCTGATCATCACTGGGCACGCGGTCCTGACACCGCTTTTGCAAGCGCTTTCGATGCTCACCAATGACTTCGTGACGATGGCGCGCGCGGCGGACCGGGCGCGGCCGTCGCCCTACCCGAATGCCTGGCGCGTGCGAAACCTTACGCTCGCCGCGGTTCCCCTCGGTTCGTTCAGGCTTCTCTATCTGGTGGCGGTGCTCGGCGTCGGTTGGTACGGGCTGCGCCTGAACCCTGGCGAGATGCAGACGCTCACCTATGTGATGCTCGTCTTCGCCGGCCAGGGAAACGTCTATGTGCTGCGGGAGCACGGGCGTCTCTGGAGCTCGCACCCCGCGCCGATCATGCTGCTGGCCTCACTCTGCGATGTCCTCCTGGTCGCCTCTCTCGCCGCCGGAGGCCTGTTGATGAGCCCGCTTTCGATAACCGTGATAGCCCTACTCGCCGCGACGACGATCGTCTTCACCCTGGCGATGGACTCCATCAAGCTCGCGGTGTACGCGCTCCTGCGGATCGATTGACTTGAGCCGCGCAGACCCCGTTAAATTCGCTGCGAGCGTCCCCACCCAACGGCCATTCCGACGTCGCGCTGCGTTTCGCGCGCGAGGACGAACGAAGCGCACGCATCCGCATTAAGGGAATTGATAGCCATCCACCTTCGATATATCCACGCGTCGCAGCGGCGGAGGAAAGTAGCTCCCTGACGACAGCCGGTTCCAGAGCGCGTAGAGGTTGTTTGAAAAATCAGCTTCAAAGTCCGCAATCGTCTGGCCTCTCTCGTGGATCACTGTTAGCTGGAAGTAAAGAGGTTGCGCAAACATTGTTGGATGCCGTCGATAAAAGTGAGCTTTCGTCAATTGGGGCGATTTCTGATCGGGATATAAAGAGTAGGCATGACAAAGAAAGCGTCCTGAGTCTGCAGCTGGCAAATGACATCGAACAATTTATTGCGGTGGGTTTTGGAATCATCGCAACGGAGAATCGCTCTGGCGTTCTTTGCCAGACAATGATGGACAGCCCAAAGGCTCACGAACACTTGCTTGAGAGCAAGCGCGATCGCTTGGAGTATGAGTTTCAATCGGCTCCGACGGTTCAATCAACATCGACTGATTTTGCCTTTATTTCGATGCAGAGAGGAGAGTGCCGAGCTGTCTACGGCTCGGCGCAGAACCTTAAGACGCTCATGGAGGCCATGAAGCTGGTAAAGATGAAATTTCATGTGCTGCCAATCTGGTTTTCAAGTGATGACTTGACAGTAGCGGCGGAAGCGGTTGCAAAGATTGAGTAGGCCTGCGTCCAATGGCGGCATGGTTTGGTGCAGAAGCGGAAAGACGACGCAGCTATTGAGGCGAAGCGTCAAGCCCAGAGCGAAACGGTACGTCACGCGCGACAATTGGCTCTTCAGCAACAAAATGGCGCTCAAGCACGTGCGCTAGAAAAGAGCATCGTTTCGGAGATCAAAGACTTCGTTGAATCGCCGAAGGAAAAGCATCTCGGAGTAAGGCAGAAGTATCCTGTATTCGCGAACTGGTACCAACGCATGCTTAGCGACGGGTGGGAACTAATGAAAGTCGATGGCGTGCTCAACGACTATGGGGTTGCCGAATGGAAGGCCAGGGTTCTCGAAGCAGGCTTCGTGGATGCTCACCTGAAAATGCAACACCGCCAGCTTGGTGAATACCGTGACGCCTGTTACACGGTTGGCTATACGCTTGACAAGGAATTCGACATTGCCCGGGAGCTGCTAGCCACCAGCTGTTCCGACGAAGCCACCCTAACTCGGTACAAGCAAGGAGTACGCTTTTCAAGCCTTTGGATTGCGGCGCCCCGCGCCTCTATCGACGGTGAAATTAACGTCACGGAAGAGGCATTGCCAGAGTCAATAAGCTGTCGCAACTGATCATTCCGCAAAAGGCATCTGCACCGGTGGTCAGCAAATCATTCGCACGTCAGACAGTATGGCGAATTTGCCAGCGAACGCCGATACACACTTGCAATGAAATGTCACTTTCTTAATAAGTTGCGAGCGGGCGCGACCATGACTCGCCGATGAGTACTGACGGACCATGATTCGCAACGCTCGCCGCACGCAGCAATATGTCCGAAGTTGGGAGTTGGAGCGGAAGTGCCTCCTTCACGTTGCGACGGCCAAAAATCGCCTCATGTGGCAACCGACACGAGCGCTTACAGGCCAGTCACGAAACGGGCCATAATGACGATGGTCACGACCTGCATCGTCCCCTGTATGCCTACGGCAAAAAAGTAATTGCGCATCATCTGGCTGATCTTGGCAAGGTCGGGATCGGGCCGGCGCAACTGCAAACATACCCGCAAATTGGTCGGCAGCAAGTAACCGAGGCCTTGGATCGTCATTAGAACCACCAGAGTGAGCGCCGCCGCGACCCAACCGAACTGCGGCCAGGGAACATCGAGAAGGCCCAGATCCTTGGCAAGAAACCAACCGGTGGTTCCGGTGATGATTGAGAGTGTGGGCATCAGGAAGAGAGTCCGCGGCACCAGTCGGATGATGATTTCACGGCGCACGGACAAACCGACCTTGCGTAGGATCGGCCCTATCACGAAGCCCATAAACAGGTCGATGCCGGTCCACAGCACGCCACAGATGACGTGGACGAAATTGAGGAACCATTGATCGTGGCTAGCGATCGCGATGGTCATCACCCCAAGCGCGAGCACGGCATAGCCAAGATAGTGCCAGCGGATAAGTTGCCCGGGGCCAGTATCGGCAATTGCAGTCATCTGATTTTCTCGGGTGAGTCCGCGTGGCACGGTCGCATTTTTAATAAGCGCCAACATGTTCCGCCAACCCGCCTTGTGTCAACGCGCGAAGCTGCACTGATGAGGACGTCGTCGCGTTCCAGACGACGATGAGCAACGCCAGCGCGACGGGCTGACTCATCACCAGCCCGACGCTGGCGAGCGCCGATTGGGCGACGATGGCTGCCGTAGTCGGGCCAATGTCTCTTACCAGCGATTTTTTTGCAGTGCCCGGGTCTGCGATTGGCCCGAAGCCAACGGGCCGAATCGTCGCAGGAATATCTGGTGCTGGGGGTGAACCGGACATAACGCGATCACCGCGAAATCGACGCGATTGACCCCAAGCCGACAAACTAGATGAAATTTGCTAACCGCGATGCTCCGGCGCAGACGACACACGGCAATCCGGAAAGTGGTCGGGGGGTCTAGCAGTAGCGGCATCCTCCCGACGATCTGCAGCAGCCGCCGCCGTAGCCGCCATAGCCGCCATAGCCAACGCAGCCTCCAAAGCCTGCGCAGCCTCTAAAGCCGCCGCCTCCACAGCCACCGGTGGCAAATCGTTCAAGAGCGAGCGCTGGTTTGCGGAGCCGACCGGGCGGATTGCCGTGTCCTCTTTATAACGCGCGGCGCAGGGCCTGGTGGCGCGCACTGATGTCATCGTGCTCGGAGATTCCTGGCACCTCGATTGCGCTCCATCTAGTTCGTTGCCTTGGTGGATCGCGATTTCGCCCGCTTCAGGACCACTGAGCCTCCTCAGCAAGTTTTTCATCGTTCCAACGCTTTCAGCAATGGCACTCGTCGCAACATCGCGCGACGCGGTCGGTGCTTTAGTGTCCAGTCACAACGCGCGCCACTCTGTCCGGGTCGTTTGGCAAGGCGTCGCCACGCCAGCAAACGTGCAAATCCGGTCTGACAAGAAGGTAGTCGACGTCATACGCGCGCCGCGCAGCTTCGCTATCAATGTCGAGTGTCGAGAAAGGCGCTCCAATCGCGCCGAAGGCCGTTTGTAAACCCGCGGCGTCGTCTTTGTTTCGACCGAGCCGCAAAAGCGTGAACCCGTCGGCGATCCGATCGTGTACCGAGATTTCACCAGGCTTGAGCCAAACATGCGGTAAACGCGCACCTGGCCAAGTCGTCGGCACATATTCCTCGATGTTTGGCGCGGGCCCACCTGGTTCGTCGCAAATCATCGGAGAACCGGTATAGCGATACCCCAGCTCGGCGCCGATGACGCGGAAAGTTTTGGGCGCCTCTTCTCTGGCAATCGCCAACAGATTGGCCAACGCGGCCCTGCCTTCCGCAGTGTCGTCCTCGATGTTCGCACGATAGGCGGCGCGCCATTTCATCCTGCCAGCTGTGCCGCCGCCGGAGGCCTTGACATTGATTGCGCCGATCGGCCGCCGCTCGGCTTCGTAGGACTCTAGCAACTTCGGGCCACCCCAGCCTCGCAGCATCGCGGCAAGCTTCCAGGAGATATCGATTGCGTCGCCGACGCCGGTATTCATGCCGAGACCGCCGGTCGGAATGACAAGGTGGGCTGCATCTCCGGCGATGAAGGCACGGCCCCGCTGATAATGCTCCGCGAGCAGCAGCCTTTGCACCCATTTTGCGCAATGCACCATCTCGTATTTTACCGGCGTGTCGACGACTCTCTCGAATAATTGCGCCATGTCCTCGTCCTTCTCGACGACGGCATGAAGCGTGAAGTGCTTGCGCGAGTCTTGGACAATCATCAACGTCCAATGGTCGTCGATGCGATGATAATGCCGGGCACGTGGGGCGCATACCTTGTCGTAAAGCTCCGGACAATGGAAAAGGGCCTGGCGCATCTCCAAGAGATGCGGCTCGCCTTCCATTTTAAATCCGAGCTGCTTGCGAACCACGCTCGATCCGCTGTCGCAACCGACTATGTATCGGGCACCGATCGCGATCGTCTCACCGTTCGTTTTTCTGATTTGTGCTGCAACTCCCTCCGAGTCTTGGGTGAACGACAGCAATTCATGGCCAAACTTCACCGCCAGATTTGGTATCCGTTCCGCGACGGATTTAAGTAGCGGCTCGAGAGTGTATTGGGAAATGATTTGATAGGGTTCGAGCGGCATCGACCCGTCCTTAGTGGCATCGCGCTGGACCCTGGCCTGCGCCACCGAGGGATAAGCCATCCTCAGCAGCGGCGGTCGCATCAGATCGAACACCAGATAAGTGTCCATCGGCCAATCCGGCGGATACCCCGCAGCACGGACGGCATCAGCCAGACCGAGACGACGGAAAATTTCCATCGTCCGTGGATTGCACCGCTCCATTTTCGGATAACCCAGCGGCGCTTCATTCTTTTCGATCAGGATGCATCGGATACCGCGCTGGCCGAGATCGATACTTAGTGTGAGGCCGACGGGGCCGGCGCCAACGATAAGGACTTCCGTATCCATTACTGTCTCACTGCCGCCGGTTCATGACGGAGAACCGAACCGCACGCGTAAAAGGGCAGATTGCGGTGCCCTGCCGAGCCGCTCAGTTACTGGCTTCCGCGTCGCCCGGGATCATCGTTCCGCTTGCCGATACGGTCGCCGCAGCCGGCGCGCGTGGCCCAGTATTCCCAAGCGCGCCAACTCTCCGGGGCATGCGGCTTGTAGCCTGCCAAGCGAGCGGCGATCTCGCCGGGGGATAGTGGCTTTGGCTCGCCAAGCCGCATCGCGATCATCTGCACGCGGGCATTGCGCGGCAGATAGACCGCGATCCGCACCACCTCGAAGATCGAACCCGCGGCCGCGGAAAAGCCGTGCCCGCGCATCAGCGCAGCTTTGCCAGCGCCAAGACAGGCCGCCAGATCGCGGCCCTGCGGCATATTGGTGACTAAGAGATTGGTGTCGCCGAATTTGTCGCGGATATCCCAGACCGGCACCGCGCCGCCGACGAAAGCCGCGGAATGGATGACCGGCACGAGCGGCGTCGCGACCAAGCCGAAGGGCAGAGTTTCCTCGGCATGCGCGTGTACCACCGCTTGTACGTCGGGCCGTGCCTCAAAAATCGCCGCATGAATGAAACGCTCGAGATACGGGGGACGCTTATCGTTGACCGGCTCGCCCATCTCATCGAATTCGATCAGGTCGTGGCGCTCGACCAGTTCGGGCGAAAGCGAGCGCGACAGAAAGAAATGCTTCGGATTGTCGGGATGACGCACACTGATGTGACCGTAGGCGTCGACGACGTCCTCCCGGGCGAGAATGCGGTTGGCGACAATTAGATCGCGCAGCAGATCTTCGAGTTGGCTCATAGCTGAAACATCCCGGGCATCGCGCCCATCCTTTACGTTGTTTGTGCTAACGATATTTCCGGCATTGCGTGTCGGCAAGCCTGCGCCGCGTTCAGACGTTCTGTGCTCAGTGCAGGCCGATGAGCGGCCAATAGAACACAACCAGCAAAAGCAGTATGACGAATTCGATTACCGTCAGCAACGCGCCCATATACAGAAGATCACGGGCGGCGAAGTATCCGTACGAGTAGCCGACAATCAGGACGCCCGATTGATAGACGAAAAGTTTGCCACCCGCGGCGAACGTCCAGATCATGTCAAGCAGCAGCGGATTGAGGCCGTTCGTCTTGGCGAACTCCATGACCAGCGGAATCGTCGCACCGAGCATCGAGATTTCGCTCGCCAGGAAGAAATGCGAGACGACCGCGGTCCAGTACATGACGATCGTGGTCATGATGATGTTGGTCATGAACGGCTGCACGAACGCGAACACTGAGCCGGTCAGAACGTGCAAGCCGTTCGTTTCCTCCAGCACCGCGCCCATGCTGACTGCGGCGGCAACGAAAAATACCGGCAGATAATTGAGCCGCCTGAGGTCTTCGATCTCGAGCACGCCGACGCGCGGTAACAGCGCGAACAGGCCAGCGCCCATGCCAATGACCGCAGGCGAGATGTGATGCAGAAAGTCCGTCAGCCATAACAGGATCGCCGCCGTCATCAGGACGGCTGCTCGCTTCTCGAGCGGCGATAGCGTGCCCAAATTCCGCAATTCCGCACGCAAATAATCGCGGCCGCCGGCGAGCGCGACGTTTTCTGGCGGATAGAGCTTGAGCGTCAGCCACCAGGCGGCGAGCACGGTAACAACGCTGCACGGCAGGAAGGCGATGAACCAATAGCTCCACAGCACCGCGACGCCGCCTACCTTCTCGATCAAGCCATGGGCGGTGATCGAGGCGGCGCCGGCGATGATCATTTTGTCGAAGATATTGGCGGTGTAGGTGAGCACCAGGAACATGCCGCGCGCAACGTTGCTGCCGGGCGGCGAGTTGAAGGCCTCAGCCAGACCGATTGCAATCGAGGCCATGATGACGACGCGGGCTGCTCCAGCCGGGACGATGAAGGTGAGCAGGAAATCTGTGACAATGAGGCTTAGCAGGATGCACCAGGGCCGCGTATCGTGCCATGTCCTGGATGTTGCGATGGCCGAGGTAAGCCTGCAAAGAGTGGCATCAATGCCGTAATTGGCCAGCTTGCAGCCGCCGCCCTGGCCGATCTGGTCATCAAGGGGCACGCTAACATTCGACCGTGCGAGGAGTTCACCGAACGAGCGCTTATTGTTGTCAGTGTGATTGAACCGATGCCTAAAGGACGCATAAACTCGTTGACGTCTTTAACGTTAGAAAGTGAAAGCCATGCCGACGAAGCAAATCCGTGCCGCCATCGTTGGAGGAGGTATCGGCGGCCTATCCGCCGCGAATGCGCTCGTTCGACGGGGAATCGACGTCAGAGTTTTCGAGCGGGCGGAAGCGCTCGGCGAGGTCGGAGCCGGGGTCTTTGTCTATCCAAATAGTCTGCGCCAGCTCGAAAGAATGGGACTTGGCCAAGCCTTGGCGAATGTCGGCGCCACGGTTAGGGACGGCTCAGAATATTACCGCATGGACGGAACGGTTGTTGGTCCAGTTCTCACCACGGACTCGGCCGGCTGGAACGGCTTGTATGGAATGCACAGAGCTGATTTGCTAGCGGTGCTCGCGGATGCTCTCCCGCCGGGCACGGTACGGACGAGCCATTGCTGCATTGGCTTCGAACAAAATGATCATGCAGGAAAGTTGACGTTCGCGAATGGCGAAACCGCCGAAGCCGATATTGTAATCGCCGCCGATGGCATCCACTCAACATTGCAAAAATTTGTAATCGAGCCTTCATTGCCGGAATATTCAGGCTCCCGTGCCTATCGCGGTTTGATTTCAAGCGAGAAACTGCCTGGTTGGCGGAGGCAAGCGCACCAGATCTGGATGGGACAAGGAAAGCATTTCATGGTGTTTCCAGTTCGGAGCGGTCAACTTCTTAATTATGTCGGCTTTGTCCCGACCGAAAACGAGACGGTGGAATCATGGTCCGCGGTTGGAAATCGTGACGAATTTGCGGCCTCCTTCGCAGGATGGGATCCGCGCGTTACCGGACTGCTTGATAAAGTAGAGAGCTGTTTCTGGTGGGGTTTGTATGATCGCCGGCCGCTATCCTCATGGAGAAATGGCCGGCTCGTTTTGTTGGGCGATGCCGCCCATGCGATGCTCCCGCATCTCGGCCAAGGCGCCAACCAATCTATCGAAGATGGATTCGCGCTGGCGGTGTTCCTCGAAGGGCCGGGCGTCGCCGACGTAGCCGAAACCTTGCGGCGGTACGAAGCCTTCCGACGTGAGCGCACCGATATTGTTCAGGCCGAAGCCCGCAAGAACGGTCTTCGATTTGATTCAATATACGAGAGCCTTGAGCAACGCGATCGGGAAATCGCGAGTTCGGCCGTATTGCGCAAATGGCTATACGATTACGATGTTGAGAAGGCCGCTATTGCCTTCTTGAACGAAAGCCGAACGTCAGCCCGCGTCTAGCTGGGAAAGCCGTCCGTTTAGGTCTATCCGGGTTAGGCCCGCAACACCGCAGGCGGGCGTGCCGCGTCGAAATCGGGAACACAACAATGGCAGTGCCTCACGCGACGCACGATGCGCGTCTTGGGTCCTGGCAGCCCTGGCTGGTGGTGCTTGGTTCAGCGCTCGCGCTGATGGTTTGTAACGGACCGATGATTCTATTCCCCTTCGGCGTCCTCGTCGGCCCGATCACCGCTGAATTTGGTTGGCCGAGAGCCACGCTCGCATCGGCGGTCGTTATCGCGCATGCGACGGGCGCGATGGCGATGCCGGTCGTCGGCAGCTTGATGGATCGCTATGGCGTGCGAAGAGTGGCACTCCCGGCGATTTGCTGCTTTGCGCTTGGCTTCGCCGGCATCTCGCTCATGCCGGGAGTACCGATATTATTCGTCGTCAGTTATGCGCTGCTCGGCATTGTTGGAGCCGGACATTCGACTCTGACTTATGCGCGCGTGGTGTCGACCTGGTTCGATGCGAGGCGGGGCCTGGCATTGGGCTTGAGTTTGTCAGGCGTCGGTGTAGGAGCTGCCCTCACGCCGCAGGTCGCACGCATTCTCGTTGCAAGCCATGGCTGGCGCGGCGCTTACCTCGGGCTCGGAATCCTCTTGTTCGTCATAGCCACTCCAGCCGTTGCCATTCTTGTCCGCGATCGTGTTCGAAAGCCGGAGATTGGCCGGGCTGCGGAACGAAAGACATCTGTTGCCGACGATATGGGCCTACGCGCCGCGCTGAGAGGATTTAATTTTTGAAGGATCGGCATCGCTTTATTTCTGGTTGCCATCGCTGTGAATGGATCAATTGCCCACATTGTGCCGTTGCTTGCGGATCGCAGTGTATCGACACAAGCCGCGACAGCGGCTTTGTCTTCGGCGGGATTGGCACTAATCCTTGGTCGCATACTGTCCGGGTATTGCCTCGATCGGCTCTTTGCACCATTTGTATCTGCGACTTTCTTCCTGGTGCCGCTTTGCGGGATTATATTGCTCGGCAGCGGTGCCAATACTGCATTGGCTTTGCTCGCCGCAATCCTGCTCGGAATCGGCATCGGAGCGGAAGTCGATATCATGGCCTTTCTGGTCGGTCGTTATTTCGGTCTTTCGAGTTATGGCGGGATCTACGGCGCGCTCCTCGCGCTTTTCACATTCGGGTCGGGACTCGGTCCGTGGCTGATCGCGCTGAGCTTCGATCATTTCCACACGTATACAAACGCTCTCATCGGGTGCGGTGTCGCGCTGGTCATCGCGAGCATACTGGTCGCAAGCCTAGGACCGTATAAGTACGCATGAGATTTAGTTGTTCCGGATCAGCCACCCGACAGCAATCTGTCGGTGTCAGCACAGCACCTGCGCGCAACGCTTATGCGCGGCTCCGCGGCTATTCCGTAATCTGTCATTACACGAATCGGATTCCGCTGCGCTTTCAGGATATTTTCCCACTCGCGCCTCATTCGCCTTAAACGCCATGCAAAGTTGGGCTATTTTGCGCCCTGCGACGCAAATCCTGCACCATTTGGACTTGGACCTCGGAATAGAGCGATCGTAACCGCCTGCTTGTACCAGTCTCCTTCGGCCTTTTCATGGCCGGCCTTATCGTGTTGCCTATCCCGGCCTATGCTGGCGTGCCGATAGTCTGATCATGTCCACCGCGCCGACCGCGTCGACTCGCAGATTGCATCAAGCGCAAGTGTAGGCCAGAAATGGATCATGGAATCTTCGAAGGCGCGAGCATCCGTCACGGCGAGGCATCGCCATGGAATCGTTGATACGAATTGTCGAATCTAAATGGATGCGGAGAGTGATGTGGCCCGGCGGCGCAACACTTCTGGGCGGTTGCAACGCGATCGTGCTGGACCCGAAAGGGCCAATCGGACTTGCAGACAAGACGATCATAATAGACTCGCTCGCGATCATGCTCACCATTGTGATCCCGACGATCGCCGCGATCCTTGCCTTCGCCTGGTGGTTTCGAGCCTCCAACACAAGAGCGACCTACCTGCCTGATTTCACCTATTCCGGTCGCATCGAGCTGATCGTCTGGGCCATTCCCCTACTCGTGATTATGCTTCTGGGTGGCGTAGCCTGGATCGGTGCTCATGACCTTGATCCCGCAAAGCCATTGGCATCGGACACGCCGCCGCTCGAGATCCAGGGCGTTTCGCTGGATTGGAAGTGGCTCTTTATTTATCCGAACCAGCATGTGGCGAGCGTGAATCAACTTGTGGTACCCGCCGGCGTCCCAATTCATTTCTCGCTGACTTCGGCGAGCGTGATGAATGCGTTCTTCATCCCGCAGCTCGGCAGCATGATCTACACAATGAACGGCATGACGACGCAGTTGAACCTGCGCGCAGATACGCCAGGTACATTCCTCGGCTTGTCGAGCCACTATAGTGGCGATGGCTTCTCAGGCATGCATTTCGACGTGCAGGCGGTGCCGGCGGAGCGGTTTACCGCCTGGATTGATGCTACGCGTAATGCCGGCCCAACCCTCGACTCCGGAAGCTACACGGCACTGGCCAAGCAAAGCATGAATACAAGTCCGTTCACCTTCGGTGCGGTCGATCCCGAGTTTTTCCAAAAGATTGTCACGCAGCAATTGCCCCCTGGACCTGGCCCAGTAACTGAGCTGCTCGATCCGATCCTTTGTTTGCAGATGGAACAATAGGATGTTGGGCAAGCTGACCTGGGCGGCCATTCCGTTCGACCAGCCGATCCCGCTGTTCGCAGCGGCCTTGTTTGGCGTGGTGATCGTCGGCGTCCTCGCCTGGATCACGCTAAAGGGTTGGCTCCCATACCTTTGGCAGGACTGGATCACCAGCGTCGACCACAAGCGAATCGGGATCATGTACATCCTGCTCGCTATGGTGATGTTGCTGCGCGGCTTTATCGACGCAATCATGATGCGGTCGCAGCAAGCGCTGGCGTTCCACTCCGAGGGCTACCTGCCATCCGAGCACTACGACCAGATCTTTTCGGCACACGGCACGCTGATGATCTTCTTCGTCGCCATGCCCTTCGTGATCGGTCTGATGAACTTCGTTATGCCTCTACAGCTTGGCGTCCGCGACGTCGCATTCCCGACACTGAACTCCGTCAGCCTTTGGCTCACCGCCACCGGTGCACTGCTCGTCAATATTTCGCTGGTCGTGGGCGAGTTCGCGCGCACCGGATGGTTGCCATATCCCCCGCTCTCTGAGATCACATACTCACCCGGCGTCGGCGTCGATTATTATCTTTGGGCGCTGCAAATCTCCGGCGTGGGGACCTTGCTGACGGGCGTCAACTTCGTCACGACGGTCCTGAAGATGCACGCACCCGGCATGACGTACATGCGCATGCCGATCTTCTGCTGGACGGCCCTCGCCTCCAACCTGCTGATCGTCGCTGCCTTTCCGATCCTCACGGCGACTTTCGCAATGTTGCTGCTGGACCGTTACCTCGGCTTTCATTTCTTCACCAACGAGGCCGGCGGCAACATGATGATGTTCATGAACTTGATTTGGGCGTGGGGACATCCGGAGGTATACATCCTTATTCTGCCCGCCTTCGGCGTATTCTCGGAAGTGATCTCGACGTTCTCGGGCAAGCCGCTGTTCGGCTATCGCTCGATGGTCATGGCGACGATGGCCATCTGCCTCCTCTCCTTCATGGTGTGGTTGCACCACTTCTTCACCATGGGCGCCGGCGCCGACGTCAACGCGGTTTTTGGCATCGCGACGACGATCATTGCGGTACCCACGGGCGTAAAAGTCTTCAACTGGCTGTTCACGATGTACGGCGGCCGGATTGTCTTTTCCACGCCGCTACTGTGGTCCCTTGGCTTCATGGTCACGTTCGTGATCGGCGGCATGACCGGCGTCCTGATGGCCGTTCCCCCCGCGGACTTCGTACTGCACAACAGCCTTTTCCTCGTGGCCCACTTCCACAACGTCATCATCGG
>Ga0182024_10015342_pt1 | contig 14692 bp, 10 predicted proteins | sample P32metaG_FD_120480 | JGI IMG/M metagenome (GOLD analysis project Ga0182024, IMG submission 120480) | Permafrost microbial communities from Stordalen Mire, Sweden - P3-2 metaG (Illumina Assembly) | ecosystem: Environmental > Terrestrial > Soil > Wetlands > Permafrost | place: Sweden: Stordalen... | reverse complement strand
GTTTCGAGGCTGGCTCGAGCTCGCCGGCAGAATCGGCGCCCTCAGGGCAGGTTGCTCCTCGTTCGTCTCTAACCGTGGGGGTTTGTCAATGAAGCTGCTCGCATCACGTTACGGTCGGCTGTTGCTCAGTGTGGTCGTGATGGCTCTGGTCGCTGGCTGGGCGTGCTCAGGCGCCGGCGCTGAGCTGCTGTGGAGCAACCTGAGCGGCACGATCGGCATGGGCGATCAGGACGGCGGGCACGTCGTGAGGGACCTGCTCGACGTCGGGAACAGCCTCTCGGACGTTGCCGTCGATGGCAACCAGGTCTACTGGACCCACGGCAGCGGGCAGGTCGGCCGGGCCGAGATCTCCGGCTCGCGCCTGATCCACGTCAACAGCCGGTTTCTGGCTGGCCCTGGATTTGCCGCTGGCATTGCTGTAGCGGGTGAGTTCATCTATTGGGGCAACTCACAGGGCATCGGGCGTGCTGAGCTGAACGGGTCCCACGTCGATGCCGATTTCATCCACGACGCGAGTATCGAGGGGGACTCGCTGACGATCTCCGGCGATCACCTCTACTGGACCGACAACTGCGACACGATCATCCGCGGCCAGCTGAACGGCTCGCACGCCGCCTCGCACATCGACCGCATCGCCCAGATCACGCCGTACATCGGCGGCCTCTCCGACGGGAACGTCTGCGATGCCAACCAGGTGGCGGTCTCGGGCAGCTACCTGTACTGGGCCGGGGACGCCCTGATCGGACGCCTGAAACTGAGCGGCTCCCATGCCTCCCACATCGACCGCACCTTCATTCACACGGTCAGCCAGTCAAACCGCGAAGGCGGCGACGGTCCGGCGGCAGTGGTGATCGACGGCAATCACCTCTATTGGGACAACGACGCTGCCGTCGGTCGCGCCCAGATCGATGGCAGCCATTCGGCGTCCCACGTCGAGCAGAATTTCATCCACGACAATGCCAATCCTCTTGGCCTGGCTCTCGGCCTAGCGCCGGACGATGTCTCCCCGCCGACGATCTCCGGAACCGCCAAGCAGCCAGACGTGCTGAAGGAGGCGCACGGCGCGTGGCTGGGCAATCCGAGCTACAGCTACCGGTGGGAGAGCTGTGAATTGGGCGGCCGCGGCTGCACGGCGATCACCGGCGCCACGGGCCGCACCCTGAGTGTCAACAGCGGGCTGGCCGGCCATCGTCTGCGCGTGATCGAAACCGCTCGCAACGTGTGGGGCAGCGGCTCATCCGCGTCGGCCGCGACAGCGGTCGTGCTGCCGCTTGCGCCGGCCAACTTGACCCCTCCCCAGATTGACGTGCAGGTTGGCGTTGCTCACATCGAACCGGGCGACACGCTTAACGAGGTACACGGGACGTGGTCGAATCAGCCGCTCACCGGCTACCGCTACCAATGGGCGGACTGCTACGGCGGTAGCTGCACCCCGATCGCCGGCGCGACTGGTCAGTCATACACTCTGACCGGCAACGACGTCGGCGACACGATCATCGTCGACGAGTCGGCGGTGAATCTTGGTGGGACCGGCGGCCCGGTCAACTCCAGCGCAACGACTGCGGTGTGGCCGAACCCACCCGTCAACAGCTCGGCGCCGTCGATGGCCGGCGACCTTTCGGCCGGTCAGGTTGTTACCGAGGTCCAGGGCGTATGGTCCGGAAGTCCGACGAGTTACACCTATGAGTGGGAGGTCTGTAACTCGGTCGGCGCGGTCTGCGTGCCGATCGCCGGGGCGACCGCTCAGACCTACACTGACGACCAGCGACGTGGGCGACACGATCGTCGTGCAGGAGTCCGCGGGGAATGTCGCCGGGACCGGGGCGCCGGCGAGCTCGATGGCCAGCGGTGTGGTGGGGTCAGGCTCCCCTGTCACCCCGGTCGCGCCGATGATCAGCCTGCCCCCGGTGATCGCCGGCGTTGGCGTGGTCGGTCAGACCTTCACCGCGTCCACGGGCGCCTGGGAGGGGACGCCCGAACTCAGCTACACCTACCAATGGCAGGTGTGCGACTCAGCAGGCACCTGCCAGGACATCACCGGCGCCACCAGCGCGACGTTCACCACCACCACGGCGCAGGGTGGAATGGACATCCGCGTCGCGGTCACGGCCAGTAACGAAACCGGTCGCGACATCGTGCAGTCCGGCGTCGCGGACTCGGCTGAGGCGGCCATCTCGGCTTCGCCGGTCATTCCCTGCGCGAGCTGTCACCCCTCACCCTAAATGGCTCGGGATGCTGCGAAAGCGAGGGGTGCTGGCCGCTTGGAGTCGAGCTGGGGAAGGGGAGGTGATCAGTACGCCCCCCGTCGGACGGGTAGATGTCGCGGTCGAAAGGGCGGGAGGCGGTGCACTGTGTCGCCAGCGGTCCTGCTCGAAGTCATACCGCGCCTGGCGGTACTGGCATGCTGCTGCCGTGCGCGGGGAACGCGAGTAGGACTCCTCGCAGAGGCGTCGACGCCGCTCAGCGCGGACGCCAGGATCGACCTGGCGTGCTCGAGCTGATCGTCGGGTGAGCGGGCCTTTGGTGCGCGTGTGATCTGGCTCGGGCCTCATGGTCGGGTGGCAAAGTGTCGGTGCAGCTCGTTGGCGTACGAACTGCCGATCGAAATCGCATGCTGATCGAGCCAGTGGCTGAAGGCGATCTGCCCCCGCGGTGGGTCATGAGAGACGAGTAGTCCACCGATGCTAAAGGCCACTTTGACTGACAACGAGCCACCCACTGAGCAAGCACCCGCGCCGAGGCATCCGCGACTCGTCGTGACTCCGCATGCTGCGTGGTACAGCGAGCAGTCCGGGCGCACAGTCCTGGTTCGTCCGCTCAAAGTGATGCGTGACTGCCTGCTTGGCAGCGCCCCGCCCGATCTGATCGCCTGAGCATTGCTGGCAACCTCGCGGATTTGCTCGCGTCGGCGAACGCTCGTTGATCCGAGCCGGGCGAGCTCAGCCTCCGGCTGTTGCAGCTATGACATGTACGCTTTGTCGAGGAAGATCTGCTGGGTCTGCGAGCCGTAGACACCGTGCACGTTGGACTTGGTCGCATTGAGCTCATCGACGAAGTAGGGAACGATCACCGGCGTCTGGGCCAGCAACAGCCGCTGGATCTCGCCCGCGATCTGTCGCTGGGTCTGCAGGTCAATCGTCGCGACGTATTGCTTGACCAGGGCGTTATATTGCGGGTTGCGAAAGCGGGCCGCGTTCCATACGCCGCCCGTGGTGAGCGTCGCTTGCAAAACCACGTTAGGGACCCCGCGTCCCGCGTAGTTGAGCAGGCTCATGGTGCCGTCCAACCAGTCCGAGTTGCCGAAGGTCGACTTCCCGTAATACGCGGCTTGTGGCTCGATCTTGAGGTCGATCGTAATGCCCACCTTGGCGGCTTGCGCTGCGACCGCCTGGGCGAGCAGGGGTACTTCCTTGTTGATCTCAGCGAACAGCCTGGTAGTGAATCCGTTGGGGTGACCGGCGGCTGTCAGCAGCTGCTTCGCCATCGTGAGGTTCTGCGTCCGCTGAGGCACGGTCGTGTTGGTCGAGGAAAAGATCGGCGCGAACGGGCTGTCATTACCGACACTGCCGTAACCACCGATCAGCGCTTTTACCAGCGCTGGCCGATCCAGCGTTAGCGCCACCGCCTGACGCACTCGCGGATCGGTGAACGGGGCCTGATCGGTGCGCATCGACAGTTCCTCGTGGATCGAGGACTTGAGGGTAATGATGTTGTACTGAGGATTATTGAGCAGCGCCTGCGCGCCCTGCACTGACCCCAATACGCTGACCGCGTCTACCTGGCCTCCCTGCAGTGCCAGGACCTGCGGTGCCTGGCTCGCATAGAACGTGAACTGAGTGCCGGACAGCAGCGGCTTGGGACCCCAGTAGCTCGGGTTGGCGACAAACTGGGCACCCGCGTTCTGTGTGTAGCTGTCAAGCTTCCACGGGCCCGTTCCGATGAACGTGCTCTGCCACTTGGCGAAGTCCGTGCCCTTGGGAACGATGATCGCGTTGTAGGTGTCCGAGGAGACGAGGTAAGGAAAGTTGCCGACCGCCGCCTCCAGGTGGAACGCGACAGTCATCGAATCCACCTTCACCACCCCGCTCGGGCCGAGAATGCCGCTGAACGCCGAGAGCGCGTTGGAGGCATTCTTTGGATCGACCTGCTGCTGGTACGTGTAAACCACGTCGTCGGCGGTCATCGGAGAACCGTCGTGGAACTTCACCCCGGGACGCAGCTTGAACGTCCATACGGTTCCGCTCGTGTTCGGGCTCCAGGACAGTGCAAGCGCCGGCTGCAAGGGCGTTCCGCCCCGCCCGGTGGCGTCGTTGATCAGGAACTCGCCGGTCTGACAGAGCATCACAATCCCGCCGCCGTCGGTGACTGTGAGCGGGTTCACGGCCGCGGCCGGCACCTGGTTGGCCACGCGTAGCACGCCTCCGCGCTTGGCCGGCGCCGCGGCAGCCCCCGAGGGGCTCGACGAGCTGTTGTTGGCGCCGCCGCACGCGGCCAGGATCGCGCCCATCGTGGGCACCGAGAGGCCGATCATGCTGCCGCGGCGCAAGAAGTCGCGGCGGCTGAGGTGCCCGGCGGCGAGCTCGTCGATGTAGTGGTTCTCAACCACGCTGCGTCCGGCACGGATCTCGTCGAGCCTGCGGTTGGGCCGATCCATGTGGGCCTACCTTTCTATATCCGGAGCTGCGCTTGGCGAGGGGCGGCCACAGTGGCGCTGCCAGAGCTCGCCGGCGGGGTGAGCGGACACCCGGGCAAATCCGCTTGTCCGTGAGTTGACCGACAACCCTCGGTCCGGAAGGGCGCGGAGCTGAGGCCGGGTCGAGCACCTCGGTCCCGAAGGCAGCAAGGACGACGGTCTCGCGCCTTTCTGTGGCAGGCCCTGGCAACGGGTCTGCGCGGGGCTCGGCGTCGTCAACGAGCGCTCGCTACGTCCTGCTATAATTTCAGTGACCGGAACCAGCTTCATCTGATCGGCAACTATGTCACCGCGTGGCGCCCCCGTCAAGACGGTCGAATCCTCCTGCTGCCGGACCCAGGCGTCTGGGCCTTGGCTGTCAGGCGACGGACTCACGGCCGGTGCGGGCGGCGCTATCTGGGGTCTGGAGCTACTCACGCCCAGTTGCCGAGCCCGCTGCTCTGACGCTTGCGCACTCACGCAGCAGCTCGTCCGCGGCGCGCTCCATCAACTCCGCGGGTCCGATCGTGATGCGGGCGTAACCCGGGAGGCTGAACTCGCTGCCGGGGCGGATCAGAAGTCCTCGGCTTGCGAGGCCCTCGGCAACGGCGCGGTCGTCAGCCCCCAACCAGGTGAGCAGGAAGTTGGCGTCGGACCTCAGCGGTCGCAGCCCGCCGGCGACCAGCCGGTCGCTCAGCAGCGCCCGGCATTCACGGGTGAGCTCGCGGCGTTCTTCGATCAGCGGGGCCTGCGCGAGACTCGCGCACCCCGCGACCAGCGCCGCGTGGTTGACGTTAAAGGGCACCTGGACGGTGTTCACGTACGGCGTGAGCCGGGCGTCGAGGATCGCGTAGCCGAGTCGCAGCCCGGCCAGCCCGAAGATCTTCGAGAACGTTCGCAGCACCACCACAGGGCGCCCAGCGGCGATGTCGGCGAGCCGGTCGACCTGCTCACCGGGTCGGATGTATTCGGCGTAGGCCTCGTCGGCGATCACCACGCATCCCTCCGGCAGCGCGTCCAGGAACGCGCTCCAGTCTGCGTTGTCGAGTCGCAGGCCAGTGGGGTTGTTCGGGTCGCAGACGAACACCAGCCGCGCGTGGCTGCGGCGCGCCGCCGTCGCGATCCGCTCTAGATCGAGCGCCAGCTCGGGGCACGGAACCCGCTCGACCTGGGCGCCCGCCGCCCGGCACGCCTGGACGTAGAGGCCATAAGTCGGATGCGGGACAACCACCCGGTCGCCAGGCTCGACGAACACAGCCACGAGAGTGAGCAGCAGCGCCTGGATCCCGTGACCCGGCACGATCTGGTCGACGTCCACGTCGAGCCATGCGGCTAGGCGCTCCCGCAACTCCCCGTAGGCGGATTCGGGGTAGGTCCATGCGCCCCCCAACCTCGCCGCGACCTCTTCCAGAACGCCGGGCAGGGGGCCGAAGAGCCCCTCGTTCCAGTTCAAGCGGATGACCTCGACGAGGCCGTGGCGGTGGCGCACCTCCTCCGCACTCAGGCCTGGCACGTACGCCCCAAGGTCGATCAGGGGCTCGCGGATGAGCGATCGCCACTCGGTCACGCCGTGCTCTCGCCGTCCGTCGTCGCGTACACCTTGGCAGAAGTCATCAGGGTAGTTCCGGTCAGATAAAAGCACGTTCGGCTAGCGGAAGTCAAGATAGACTTGAACGCAGCCATGCGTAGTGAATAGGAGGCAAGAGTCGTGCGATGGCCTTGACAGATTTCGTGTGATGCGACATCGTTTCTGATGGATGAAAGTGGTGACGGCCTCAGAAAGCCAGCATGGCTCGTCCCTGGGCCGGGTCTTGGATGTGCTCGCACTATTTTCGGCTGAGCGGCCTGACCTCTCGCTGTCCGAGATTGCGGATCTACAGGGTTGGCCGAAGCCAACGGCCCACCGCGTCACCACCACGCTCGTGGCGCGGTCCTTCCTCGCTCGCGACCCGGTCACGAAACGGTTTCGTCTTGGCATCGGGGTGGCGCGCCTCGTCGCACCGCTCCTCCGTAGCTTCCGGCTGCCGGAACTCGCTCGGGGACCGCTGCGCACGCTGGCCGCTGAAACCGGCGAGACGGTGAACCTGGCAATCCTGGACGGTGCGGAGGCGTTGTACCTGGACTCCTGTCCCGGAACGTTCCGTGTCCGAGCCCAGGCCAATTCAGGGCTGCGAGTGCCTGCGTACTGCACCGCGATAGGCAAATGTCTGCTGGCGCAGCTCGACCCCGAGGAGGCCCGGCGGCGGGTTGGTTCAGGGCCGTACCCGCCGATGACGCATGTCACCGCGCGCAGGTGGAGCGACCTCGCGCCGATGCTCGACGCGGCCAGGGCCGACGGCTTGGCGGTTTCGGTTGACGAGTTCGAGCAAGGACTGCTCGCCGGTGCCGTGGCCGTACACGCCGACGGTGACACGGTTGCCGCTATCAACGTAGCCGCCCCCGCGGCGCGTGTCTCCCGCGAGACCCTCACCGACGTTCTCGCTCCCAAACTGCGGGCCACGGCGCAGGCCATACACCGCGCGTACGCCGGGGAGATCGGGTGACGCTGCCGCTCGAAGGCGTCGTGGTCGCCGACTACTCGCAGTATGTGGCTGGGCCCGTGTGCACCTTGCTGCTCGCTGATCTCGGCGCTGACGTGATCAAAGTCGAGCCACCCCACGGCGACCAGTGGCGGCGGCAGGAGCCCTGCGGGACTGATACCAGCAAGCCGTTCATCGCGCTCAACCGCAACAAGCGCTCGGTCGTCATCGACCTCAAGTCGGCGGACGGGCGCCGCGATTCCCGCGCGCTGATCGCCACGGCGGACGTCGTGGTGCACAACTGCCCCCCGGCCCGGGCTGAGCGCTTCGGTTTGGATCGCGCCTCGGTGCTGAATGCCAATCCTCAGGCGGTGGTGGTGGCGATCTCTGCGTTTGGCAGCGATGGCCCGGATGGCGGGACCACCGGCTACGATCTCGCCGCCCAGGCCGCGTCCGGACTTCTGATGGCCGACTCGCGGGTCGGCGATGAGGTTCCGGTCCGTGCCGGTGGAATTGCCATGACCGACTTCAGCGCCGGCATGCTGGCGGCGGTCGCCGCGCTTGCTGGTCTGACCGGCGCGCGCGAGAGCGGAATCGGCTGCGAGGTCGAGACCTCGCTTCTCGGCGCGGCTCTGACGCTTCAGATCCAGCGCTTTGTCTCGGTCTCAGATGACGAGGGCGTCGCTCGACGGCACGCGCGTCAGGCAACGTGCGATGACCTCACCACGGTTGCCGATCAAGCGGCGCTTGAACATCAGATCAATCCGTACTACCGCGCCTACGGGACCGCCGACGGCTTCATTGCCATCGCATGTCTCAATCTTGCCCAACGCCGGGGCCTGCTCGCAGAGTTCGGCCTCGAGGATCCCGCCGCCGAGAATCCCGACGAACCGCCGACCTCGGCAGCGGAGATGGGACGCCGCAAGCGGCTCACCCGGGCGATCGCCGGCGCGCTGACGCAACGGGAGACGCACGAGTGGATCGCGCGTCTGGGCGCTCGCCGGGTTCCGTGCCAGACGGTGCGCACGCTCGACAGCATGTTCGCCAGCGAGCAAGCACGCGCCAACGGCCTCGTCCAACAGATCAACCAGCCCGAACTGGGAACCATTGACCTGCTCGGTAGCCCCTTCAAGCTCGACGGACTATCACTCACCGCGCGCCGTCCGGCCCCCAGCCGGGGGGAGCACACGGACAGCGTGCTGGAGACGCTGTCCGAATCCGGCTTCGCCGCCGGCCGCGAGGCGCTCCCATGACCATAAATGGGGGCCGTAACTTGGATCCAACGGAGCGGTGCCAATGAATCACCCAGCTAGCCCGCGTACCGGCGGCCACGTCGTCGTCGAGAGCCTCGAGGCGCTTGGCGCCCAGGCGGCGTTCGGCATCCCGGGCACTCACACGCTCTCGATCTGGGAACGTCTGCGCACGAGCTCTGTGCGCTCGCTGGTCCTGCGGACCGAGCTCAGTGCGGGCTTTGCCGCCGAGGGCTACGCTCGCGTGAGCGGGCAACCGGCGCCGCTGCTGCTCACCACCGGGCCGGGAGCGCTGATGGGTCTCGCGCCGCTGATGGAGGCCGCCGCGGCGCATACGCCCGTGGTGGCGATCGCCAGCCAGATCCCGAGCTCGCTGATCGGTCGCCGCCGTGGCTATCTCCACGAGCTGCCTGACCAGCTGGCCTCGTTCACGCCGATCGTCAAGTGGGCAACCAGGGTCCAAAGCGGCGACCTACTCCCGGATGTCCTGGCCGAGGCGTGGCGTCGCGCACAGACCCCGCCGAGCGGCCCCGTGTTCATTGAGGTTCCGGTCGACGTCCTGCGCGGGCCGGCCCCGGACGTCAGGCCTGAGGGACTATGCGGCGAGCCGCCGGCGTCTCCTGTCGCCGCTGCGGACGCTGTCGGCGAGGCCGCGCGACTCTTGAGTGCTGCAGAGCGCCCGGTGCTTTGGGCCGGTGGCGGGGTGCTGCGCTCGGGCGCATGGGAGGAGCTCGCGGCGCTGGCTGAGCGGCTCCAGGCTCCGGTCGCGACTACCTTCATGGGCAAGGGCGCCTTTCCGGACGATCATCCGCTGGCGGTCGGTTCCAGCTGTGACGAGCCGGCCTTCCGACGCCTCCTGGCGGAGGCCGACGTCGTGCTATGCATCGGCACCGAGCTCGGCGCCGAGACTACGGGCCACTGGGCGCTCGAGTTCTCCGGGCGTCTGATCCAGGTGGATGCCGCCCCTGAGCGGATCGGCCTGAACTACCCGGCACTCGGCCTCGTCGGCGATGCCCGCCGAACGCTCGAGGCGCTCCTGGAATGCGTTACGCCTGCGAATGTCAACGGCGCGGCACAGCAGCACGTGGCTGAGCTGCGGCGCGAGATCGAGGGCGGGCTCGAGGAGAACGCTAGGACGCTCGAGCCCGAGTTGCTCAGGACGATTGGCAACACGCTGCCGCGAGATGCAGTCCAATCGTGGGACATGACGACGCTTGCCTACTGGGCCGCGGCGTTCTCGCCCGTGCTCGCTCCCGGGCGGTTCCTCTACCCGCTCGGATCCGGCACACTCGGGTACGCCTGGCCCGCCGCGCTCGGCGCGGCCGCGGCCCTGCCGGACACTCCGGTCCTCGCCGTGGTGGGAGACGGTGGCTTCTCCTACGGTCTCGCAGATCTTGCCACCGCCCGTCAACACGGACTCTCGGTCGCGCTCCTGTTGATCGACGATGGCGGTTACGGGATCCTGCGCTCACACCAGCAGCGGACCTACGGCAACACGCACGCCGTCGACCTGCCGGGCCCCGACTTCGCGGCCCTGATGGCTTCGTTCGGCGTCCCGGTGCGCGCTTCCCGACCAGACAGCCTCGCGCAGGACCTGCAATGGGCGCTATGGGCCGACGGGCCGGCCGCCGTCGTGTTGACAGCTGATCTCGAGATCTTCCCCGCCGGGGCCGGATGGGCATCTGCCGCACCGGCAGCCGCCGCATAGACGCACCGGAAGTCACGTGGCCGCAGCAGCGGCTCGCGTCTGACGCCAGTGGCGACCGGGACTTGACGCGAATGCCGATCAAGTTCTAGAATACGTAAGTGGGTTTCGCTGAGCGGAAGCACTGCTATGAGCCTGGACCGTACGCCCAGGTGATTAGCCGCAATCCGGCGACTGGTGAGGTGGTGTACTGCGGCGCTTCGCCGATGCGCTCGATAGTGCGTCACAGGCGCTGCGAGACGCCATCGTGATCGGGTTGATCTCACCCTGGAATGTGCCCCTGGTCACGCCGTTGTGGCATCTCCTGCCGGCCCTCTTGGTCGGCAACGGCGTCGTGTGGAAGCCATCAGAGCTCGCCACGCGGGTCGCGCTCCTGGCGGTCGAGCACCTCCGCGCCGCCGGGATGCCCAATGGGCTTGGAGAGGTGACGCCCGGCGGTCCGGGGACCGGGCGCGAGCTCTGCCAGCACCCTCTCGTACGAGGCGTCGCGTTCACCGGCTCCACCAACGCCGGGCGCGCGATTGCGGTTTCGGTGGCCGAGCGGTTCATCCCATACTCGCTGGAGATGGGCGGCAACAACCCAGCTCTCGTCTTCGCCGACGCCGATCTCGAGCTCGCGGCGGACTGCGTCGCGGCGACGGTCGGCTCGCTGCAAGGCCAGAAGTGCACTACAACGCGCCGCGTGCTCGTCCAGACCGGGGTCGCTGACGAGTTCGCCAGCCTCCTGTCTGAGCGGTTCGTCGGCTTCGTCGCCGGAGACCCGGCCGACGCCCGTACGACGCTCGGCCCGCTGATCACGCCGGCTGCCGCCGCGGCCAGTCGGAGCGCGATCGCCGATGCGCTGGCCGGCGGAGCGCGCGTGCTCGCCTCGAGTCCACTGGACACGCTCGGCTGTCCCCATACTGACTGCTTCATGGCCGCGATGCTGCTCACCGACCTCGCATACGATGATCCGCTGCGAGGAGGCGAGCTCTTCGCTCCGGTCGTCTCGCTGGCGACATTTGCGCATCCCGAGGCAGCGTGGCGTACCGCCAACGACACGATCTACGGCCTGACGTCCCCCGTCTACAGCCGGGATCCGAAGTTGCAGCAGGAAGCGGTGCGGCGCCTCGAGACGGGGATCGTCAACGTCAACCGGCGTAGCGACGACGTCGGAATGGAAGCGCCGTTCGGAGGTTTGAAGGCCCCAGGACAGGGGCCACGGGAGGGCGGAGCGTACGTCTACGACGGGGTCTCCCGCCTGCAGGCGGTTTATGGCGCCGGAGCTGTGACGTGATCTACGACAGCCGAGGCATCTCGTGCGTCCTTCGGCTTCGTCGAAAGCCGTCCGGGGGACGGGGCGCAAGATGAAGAGCATCGCGGCCGTTGCTCAGGAGGCCGATCGCTTTGCGGCGCAGCTCGCGGACGAGCTCCGTGACGATCCCTGGAACCGGTTTCAGGGGATGCCATCGGATGGCGAATCCCGAGTGGCCTACGAGGCTCTGGCCCACGGCGGCTGGATCGGCCTACACTGGCCGGAGTCGGTCGGCGGTCAGGGCTTGACTGCGGCTCACACCGACGCAGTCGAGGAGCGCTTCGGATATCAGTGGCTGCCCCTGTGCAGCTACCTGCTCGGCGTGAAGACGATCGGCAACGCGATTCTCCGCTTCGCATCGCCGGAGCTCACCGAGCGCGTGCTCCCCGAGATCACCGCCGGACGGATCGTCTTCTGCCAGGGCTTCTCCGAGCCGGGTGCGGGCTCCGATCTCGCGTCGCTGCGCACGCGCGCGGTCAAGCACAGCGGCGGCTATCTCGTTTCGGGTCACAAGATCTGGACCTCCAGCGCCCAGATGGCCGACTGGATCTACCTGGCCGTGCGCACCGACCCCGATGCCGTCCGACCCCATCGCGGTCTCTCCGTGCTGCTCTGCCGGATGGACACTCCCGGCATCCAGGTGCGGGAGTTTGCGACGCTCGGCGGGGGCTCGTTGTGCGAGGTCTGGCTCGACGAGGTGTTCGTGCCCGAGGACCAGCTCGTCGGCGCCCTGAACGGCGGTTGGCAGGTTCTGATGGGCACCTTGGATTACGAGCGCGTGACGTCTGAGAAGGTCGGCGTCGTCGCGCGCGTGGTCGATGAGCTGGAGGCGGTCACCAAGCGTCCCGAACATCGTTCCGAGCTGCGCGCCGTCCGCGGCGAGCTCAACGCGGCCCGTGAGCTCGGTCGCGAAGCGGGGCGATGCCTGATGCAAGGACTTCCGGCCAGCGGCGCCTCCTCGATGTGCAAGCTCTCGGTCGCGCTGCTCTGCAAGCGCGTCGCCCGGCTCGGCATCGACGTGCTGGGGACGGAGGCACTGATCGACGGCGGCGTGCATGACGGGATCGCGGGGAAGGTCGCCGCCTTGCGGCGCGCGACCGTCGGCGCGACCATCGCCGGCGGAGCATCCGAAATCCAGCGGCGGGTGATCGCGAGGCGGGGACTCGGTCTCGCGGCTCACTGATGTCCAAGACGTTGCTTTCCACTCCCGAGCTGAGCTTCGAGGCCCGGAATTTCGCCGATTCGATCGAAGGCGTGGCGGTGCGTCACGCCGAGGCCGACCGATGGATGCCTGGGCTCCACGCTGATGACCGCAGCCCGGAACTCGACCACGCACTCGAGGAGCTTGGCTGGCCGGACCTGGCCAGTGACCCCTCCCTGGCCGCGCTGGTGGCATCCGCAGCCGAGCGCCTCGGCCGAGTTCTGGTCTCGGTGGCGACGATCGATCGCCTGCTCGGTGCGGCTCCGCTGGCCGGGGACCTCGTCCGCCACCCGACTGCTGGCCTGCCGCTAGCGCGGCCGCTGAGCACCGACGACGGTGTCGAGCTGATGCTCTACGAAGCCGACCACTTGGAGCCGACCACGTATCTCGACGCGTTTGGTGTGCATCGCGCCGCCGGGCTGCGACAGGTGGGGAGCATCACCGGCGGTCAGGCCGCGACGGCGCTCGACGCGTGGTGCGCCGCGGTGACCGGTTACCTGGCTGGAGTCGCGCGAGGCGCACTGGAGATCGCGCATGAACACGTGACCTCACGCCAAGCCTTCGGCCAGCCGCTGTCCGCGCTCGACGCCGTACAGCAACTCCTGGGCGAAGCGACGATGCGCGCAACCGGGATCCAACTGCTGCTGGGACTGCCCGCCTCGCTCTCCTCCCTCGCCTACGCTGTCGAGGTGACCAACGATGTGTGCGCGACCTGCCAGCAGGTGACAGGCGCGATCGGCTACACGATGGAGTTCCCGCTTCAGCGTCGCTACCGGCGAGCGTCGGCGATCTCGGTCTGGACCCAGGACTGGCTGCCCCGCCTCGTCGCATGAGGCCCGTGAGGAGCATCCGTACGAAAATCCCGCTAAGTGCTCATCTACGTAAATAAGGCGACGTATTAGCGTCCGAGCTCGACCGTAGCGTCTCTGGCATCCTGTCCTCCCGTGAAGGGACGCTGATGCCGAGGACGAGCCCGTACCGGATCGAGCTGTCAGACGAGGAACGCGCGGTGCTGGAGTCATTGGCGCGTTCCTATACGTTGCCGTATTGGCAGGTGACAAGGGCGCAGATGGTGTTGATGGCCGCCGACGGGCTACGCAACGATCAGATCGCCGCCCGGTTGCGGTGCGGTCGGGATGTCGTGTCGCAGTGGCGAAAGCGGTTCTTCGAGCAGCGCCTGTTCGGCCTCGAGGACCGACCCCGGCGCGGCCGACCGCCGGCTTTTCCCCCCTCAGGTCCGCGCTGAGGTGATCCGTCTCGCGTGCGAGCGCCCCATCGACTGCGAGGTGCCGCTGGCGCGCTGGTCATCCGCGGAGCTCTCAGCGCGAGGCCGTCACTCGTGGGATCTGCGAGCAGATCTCCGGGATCACGGTCTGGCGCTGGCTGTCTGAGGACGCGATCAAGCCGTGGCAGTACCGCTCCTGGATCTTCCCCCGCGACCCCGACTTCACCGCCAAGGCCGGCCGGATCCTTGACCTCTACGCCGGGCGTTGGGAGGGCGAGCTGCTGCACCCCGGCGACTACGTGGTGTGTTGCGATGAGAAACCATCGATCCAAGCTCGCCACTGCAAGCACCGCACGCTGCCCGCCACGGCCTCGATCAAGCGCGGGCAGCGCGTCGAGCACGAGTACGACAGACGCGGTGCGCTGTGCTACTTCGCTGCCTGGGACGCGCGTCGCGCGAAGCTGTTTGACCGCTGCGACAACAAGGACGGGATCGTGCCGTTCGACGCGCTGATCGAGCAGTTCATGAGCGTCGAGCCATACAGCAAGGCGCAGCGCGTGTTCGTGGTCGTCGATAACGGCTCCGCGCACCGCGGCCAGGCATCGATCAGTCGCCTCCAAGGCCGGTACAAGAACCTGATCCTCGTCCACACCCCCGTGCACGCCAGTTGGCTCAACCAGGCCGAGATCTACTTCTCCATCGCCCAACGCAAGGTCCTCGCCCCCAACGACTTCCCCGACCTCTCAACGCTCCAGCGCCAACTACTCGCGTTCGGCCGCCGCTACGAACAGATCGCCGCCCCATTCCAGTGGAAGTTCACCCGCGC
>Ga0182024_10015341_pt1 | contig 14692 bp, 12 predicted proteins | sample P32metaG_FD_120480 | JGI IMG/M metagenome (GOLD analysis project Ga0182024, IMG submission 120480) | Permafrost microbial communities from Stordalen Mire, Sweden - P3-2 metaG (Illumina Assembly) | ecosystem: Environmental > Terrestrial > Soil > Wetlands > Permafrost | place: Sweden: Stordalen... | reverse complement strand
TCGCGGAACGCGGGCCAGGCCCGGGCCCACGATTCCCTCAGCCCGGTGGCCAGGTAGACCGGCGAGCCCTGCTCGTCGTCCGCGATCCCCATGCCGTTGTAGAACGTGGCGATCCGGCGCACGTGCAGGAACTCGCGGTGCAGGAAGGACGGGTCCAGGCCGATCACGATCGCGGAGCGGTCCGCCGCGGGCGGGGGACCCCACAGCCAGAAATTGTTATGGCCGCTGTAGGCCTGGGGGAGGCCCAGGGACGGGCCGTAGCGGTCGATGGCCCCTGCCTCACCGTAGTTGCCGGCCAGCAGCGCGGTCCGGGCCCGCTGCGCGGCGGGCAGCGCGTGATACTCGCCGGCGATCAGCCGTACCTCCCGGGGCCACGCGATCGTCTCGGCCAGGTCGTAGTTGATCTTCTGCAGCGGTACGGTGCGCAGGACGGCGGCGGGCAGCACCGGGATGGCGACGGGCACCGCCGCGAGGGTCGCCACCGCCCCGGCAACCAGCGGCACGCGCCGCCACGAGCGCCACGCCCCGGGCCGGGGGAAGAGCCACCGCGCGGCGGGCACGGAGCCGGCCGCGAGCAGGAACGTGTACGCGCCCCCGGAGTAGTACGGCTTACCACCCAGGATGAACTGCAGCAGGATCGTCGCTGCGGCCGCGATGGCGGCCGGCCGGAACGGGCGCGCGGCTTCGTTACGCACGAACCAGACCAGCCCGGCCACCCAGATCGGGGTGAGGGCGAAGCCCGTGTAGAGCAGCTGGGACGGCCAGTACACCGCCCGGTTGTGCCCGGCGGCGGTCTGCAGCGCGCGGAACACCTCCAGGTTCGGCCACCCGTGCGCGGCCTGCCAGATCAGGTCCGGGGCCGCGAGCGCCGCCGCGATGACCGCGCCCAGCACCAGGTACCGGCTGCGCAGCAGCCGCCGCTGCGGGGTGACGGCCAGCCCGGCCACCACCGCCGCGGCCAGGAACCATATGGTCCACTTGGCTTCGGCCGCGACGCCCGTGACCAGGCCGATGGCCAGCCACCAGCGGGGCTCGCCGCTGTCCAGCAGCCGGAGCACCAGGTACAGCAGCCCGGCCCAGGCCACAAAGTCGGGCGTGGTCGTGCTCATCAGGTGCATGGCCCCGAGGAACTCGGCACAGCTGGCCACGCACAGCGCGGCGAGCACCTGCCCGGCGCGTCCCGCGCCGAGGATCCGGCTCATCCCCGCGGTCAGCAGAACCAGGGCGCTGAGCGCGAGGGCGGGCAGCACCCGGAGCCCGGCCAGGGAGTTGCCGAACAGGACCGCAGCGAGACGGGCGGCCAGCGGGGTGAGCGGCGGCTGATCCACGTACCCGAAGGCCGGGTGCCGCCCGGCTTCCAGGAAGTACAGCTCGTCGCGGTGGTAGCCGTAGCGGGCGCTCACCGCCATCTCGACGGCGAAGGCCAGGACGGCGATGAGGATGACGCCCGGCGGGGGGCGGTGGCGGACGCGGGCCAGCACGCCGTCTGCTTCGGGTGTGGTGCCCGGTCCGGTCAGGTCCGGCCGGACCGGGAATGAGCCTCCCGTGAGCGAGTTCTGCTGCATGCTCGCATCGTGTCCTGCGGGACGGCTGGCCGGCATCGGGCGGCGGGGCGAACTTCCGCGCTCCCCAGCGCGGGGGAGCAAGGGCGTCAGGGCATGCCCTTCTCCACCGGGAGAGGGAGCCGCCTGGCTCCGCCGCCGGGGGGATGCCGTCGGCAGCCCTGAGCCATACGATCAGGTCGTGAAGAGGCTGATGGCCCGGGCTGCCGCGCTCCCGCCGCGGACCCAGGACGTGGCCCTGGCGCTGGCCCTGGTCGTCATCAACGTCGGAACGGTGCTGCCGTACGGCTCCCAGATGCACCCGTTGTGGCTCGCGCTGTTCCTGGTCATCGCCCAGGCCGTGCCGCTCGCGTGGCGCCGTTCCTACCCGCTCGCGGTCCTCATCGTGGCCGGGATCCCGCGCATCCTCTACGACCAGCTGGCCTTTGGCTACGCCCCGATCCCGCTGGCCAACACCATCGCGTTCTACACCGCGATGGTCTACTGCCGCCCGGCGGTCCGCCGCGTGGTCATCGTCCTGACCGTGATCGGCTCCATCCAGTCCCAGGTGGCGCCCGGGCACACCCAGCCCTACGACGCCTTCGTGTCGGGCCTGACCACCCTGGCGGCCTGGCTGGCGGCCGTGCTCGTCCGCACCCGGCGGGCCTACATCCGGGAAGTGGAAAACCGTGTCGTCCGGGCGGAGGCGGAACGCGACGACGAGGCCGCGCGGGCCGCGGCAGCCGAACGCACCCGGATCGCCCGCGAACTCCACGACGTGGTGGCGCACCACGTCAGCCTGATGGCCGTGCAGGCGGAGGCGGCCACGTCGCTGCTGCCCGGACGCCCGGCGGAGGCTGCGCAGTCGGTGGAGGTGATCGCGGCCACCGCCCGCCAGGCGCTCACCGAGCTGCGCCGGCTGCTCGGGGTGCTGCGCGGGCCGGCCGATCAGCTGGACACCTCACCGGCAGTGTCGCTCGCGGGCCTGGGGGCCGTGCTCGACCAGGTGCGGGGGTCCGGGCTGGCGGTGGACCTGGCCGTGGAGGGCACCCCGGGCCCGCTGGCCCCCGGCGTTGACCTCACCGCGTACCGGATTATCCAGGAGGCGCTCACGAACACGGTGCGGCACGCCCATGCGGCCCGGGCCGTGGTGACCCTGTGCTACGAGCCTGGCTTCGTCACGGTGAGCGTCACCGATACCCGGTGCGACGGGGGTATCGTCCCGGTCGTGAACGGGAGCCCCGGGCACGCCAGCCCCGCACTTGCCAGCCCCGTGCCCGGCGGCCCGGTGCTTGGCGGCCCCGTGCTCGGCGGCCCCGTGCTGGGCGGCCCCGTGCTGGGCGGCCTGGTGCTTGGCGGCCCTGGGCACGCGGGCCCGGTGAACGGGGATGGCGGCGGAGCCGCGGCCGGCGGCCAGGAAGCGCAGGCCCGGTCCGGCGGCTTCGGCCTGGCCGGTATCGCGGAGAGGGTCGCCTCGTGCGGCGGCCACCTGTCGGTCGGCCCCACCGGCGCCGGCGGGTTCGCGGTCACCGCGCGGCTGCCCGCCCAGTAGACCCAGTGAGCAGGGTGAGCACAGTGAACACGGCCGAGCGCCCGTCCCCCATCCGCGTGCTGGTGGCGGACGACCAGGAACTGGTCCGCGCGGGATTCTGCGTGATCCTCGACGCGGCGGAAGGTATCAGCGTGGTCGGGGAGGCGGCCAACGGCGCCGACGCGGTGGCCGCGGTGACCGCCCACCGCCCGGACGTGGTGCTGATGGACATCAGGATGCCCGGGATGGACGGCCTGGAGGCGACCCGGCTGATCACCCAGGGCGGGCCGGACATGGGCCCGAAGGTGGTCATGCTCACCACGTTCGATCTCGACGACTACGTGTACGAGGCGTTCCGCTCGGGCGCCAGCGGGTTCCTGCTCAAGGATGCGCCGCGAGGCGACCTGATCGCCGCGGTGCAGGCCGCGGCGGCGGGCAACGGGCTGCTCGCCCCCTCGGTGACCCGGATGCTCATCGAATCCTTCGCGCGCCGCCCGGCGGCGGCCGTCACCGCGCCGTCCCGGCTGGCCTCCCTGACCGCCCGGGAAAAGGACATCCTCCTCCTCGTCGCCCGGGGCCGGAGCAATGCGGAGATCGCCCGCGAGCTTTTCGTTGGAGAGGCGACGGTCAAGACCCACATCGGGCACCTGCTGGCCAAGCTGGGACTGCGCGACCGGGTGCAGGCCGTGATCCTGGCCTATGAGACCGGGCTGGTGGTCCCGGGCGACCTGCCGGACTGACCCCCCGCCTGGGTCGCTCCGGTCGCGGGCGTCAGTCCAGGCGCAGCCGCCAGTTCTGCCCGACCAGGTCGTGCCCGAAGCTGTGATGCGGGTCCGAATCGACCAGCTCGAAACCGGCACGCTGGTAGATGCGGCGCGCGGCGGCAAGTATGTCGTTGGTCCACAGCACGATCTCCCGGTAGCCCGCGCGGCGGGCGAAGGCCAGGCACTCGGCGACCAGGTGCTCGCCCAGCCCCAGCCCGCGGGCGGCCGGCTCGACCAGCAGCAGCCGCAGCTGGGCGGTGCGGTCGTCCTTGCGCATGCAGAACACGCAGCCGGCCGGTGTGCCATCCAGTTCCGCGATCCAGGCTGCTTCCCGGGGGTCGGCGCGTCCCGCGTAGTCGGCCACGATCCGGGCCACCAGCGCCTCGTAGCTGGCGTCCCAGCCGTACTCCTGCGTGTACAGCGCGCCGTTGCGCTGCACCACCCAGCCGAGATCGCCGGGCCGGGGGGTGCGCAGCACGAACGCGGCCAGCCGGCCCCGCCGCTGGGTGATCTCCTGGATGGTGGCCATCGCCGTGATCAGGCGCTGCTGCTCGGCCTCGGTGAACTGGTCGAGCAGCACGCCGATCTGCTCCGCGGAGCGCTGGTCCAGGCCGCGCAGGGCCTGCTCGCCGGCGGGGGTCAGGGTGATGACCCGGCGCCGGGCGTCGCTCTCCGAGCGGCGCCGGGTGATCAGGCCGTCCGCCTCGAACCGGGCCAGGATCCGGCTCAGGTACCCGGCGTCGATGTCGAGTGAGCGGCGCAGCGTGCCGATCTCGCTGCCCCCGGCCTCCCCGGCGTGGGCCAGCTCGAACAGCACCCGGGCCTCGGTGAGCGAGTAGGGCGAGTCCAGGTACCCCCCGTGGAGCAGGCCGATCAGGTTGGTGTAGACGCGGTTGAACTCACGCACCGCCCTGACCCGCCCGTCCCGCGGCGTTCCGGAGGTCTCTGACGCGGGCAACGAAGTCATTGACATAGTCAAATAATTGCCTACCCGCCGTCCGGGATCAACCCCGGCAGCCCAGCCGGGATGCGGCACCCATGAGTATCTTTGCGGAGTGGTCCCCGCCAGCTATCACGACTTCTTCAGCGCCTGCGCCACCGTGGCGGGGGCGCTGATCGGCCTGCTCTTCGTCGCCATCTCGATTTCTCCGGCGAAGCTCTCTGGCCCCGGCGCCGAGAAAGATCATCAGTTTAAGGCGGCCATGGCTTTCTCGGCTCTGGTCAACACGCTGGTCATCGCGCTGGTGACCCTGCTGCCCCGAGCCAGCCTTGGCCTGACGGTCATCGCCGCGGCAGCGGCCGGGCTGTCCTCCACGGCCGGCTTGATCATCCTGCTGCTGCGGGACACCAGGCTGCGGGTCCGGCTGGACCAGCTGATCCTGCCGGCTGTCCTGCTCGCGCTCTACGGCTTTCAGCTGGCCGACGGCGTCGATCTGGGCGGATCGCCACCGAATCCGGGGCATCTCAGCAACCTGGGCGGATTGTGCATTGGCTTCTTCGGCTTCGCCATCGCGCGGGCCTGGGCGCTGGTAGGCGCGCGCAACTCCAGCCTCCTCGCCGCCGTGGCGGAGATGGCGCGCCGGCCCGGTGGCCCGGACGCCGTCCCTGCTGCGCACAGCGGTGAGGCTGAAGAAGCGCCCGCGCCGGCGGCCCGGGAGAACCTGGACTAACCCGTGTCCGCCTCGCTCCGGGCCGTCAGCCGCGCTCGAGGGCGGTGCCGATCAGACCGAGCGGCGGGGAGCCGAGCTCCATCAGCGCGGTGTGGAAGCGCAGCAGGGTGAACCCGTTGCCCCACTGCTTGCGGGCCCTCTCCCGCAGGTCCATGATCTCCAGCTTGCCCCATGTGTAACGCCCGTAGGTCGGGTCGAACGTGGCCCGCCGGGCTTCCGACAGGGCCGCGGGGCCGGCCAGGTGGGTGTCCGCCTCGAACCGGCGGGCGCCTTCCTGGACGCTCATCCCCGCGGTATGCACCCCGATCGCGCAGGCCAGCCGGGTCACCCGGACCAGCGATTCCAGCCACACGCCGACCGCGAACCGGGGGTCGTCGGCCCGGAAGCCCTCCTCGACACACAGCTCCTCGGCGTAATGCGCCCAGCCCTCCAGGAACGCCGCCGAGTGCAGGGTCCGGCGCACCGGCCCGGATACCCGGCGCAGCGCGCGCCCGTGCGAGAAGTGCCCCGGCGCGACCTCGTGCACGACGATGCCGGGCAGCGTCGTGTCGCTGAACACCTCCAGCCACTCCTCCTGCTCCCGGCGGGGCCACCCGGGGTCGGGCGGGGTGACGTAAAACCAGGAGGGTCCCTCGGGCTCGCCCGGCGCGTTGGTGGAGATCATCGCCATGGCCCAGCGCCGCGATTCCGGCGCCGGCCCGACCAGGCAGACCCCGTCGTGATACGGCACCAGGTTCTGGTCCCGGGTGAACGCGATCGCCTCCTCGGTGCCGCGCTGGGCCGCGTCGATCACCCCGTCCGGGCCCGGATGGTCCCGGACCAGGTCGCGGCACAGCTCCAGCGGCGGGCGGCTGGCGTCGATCCGGGCGCAGTCCTCGGCGAGCCGGTTCATCAGCCGGTCCCGTTCGGCGTCGGCCCGCCCGGCCAGCAGGCCAAGATCGACGTCAATGTCCTCGGAGGCGCTCATCAGGCTGCGCAGCCCGGCCGCGCCCAGCGCGGCATCAGGGTCCCCCTCCGTGACCGCCATCTCGACGTGCGTGACGAAGCGGGCGTGCGCGGACAGGGCCCTCGCGGCCACGTCCGGCGGGGCGGTGAGCGGGATCCCCGCGGCCAGGCCGCGGACACCGGAGACCAGCGCGCTCGCCACCGGCGCGCTCACCCGGTCCAGCGACGCCAGGGCCGCCTCCACCGCCTGCGGCCAGAGGGCCAGATGCTGCAGCTTGGCCCGGTCGCGCTCCTCCGCCGGTGCGTACTCCCGGTCGTAGCAGGCCAGGTCCATCTCCGCCAGATGCGCCAGCGGGTTGCTCCGGTGCAGCTCCACCTCGCCGTAGGCGGTCTGGGCCCGCCGCTCGAACGCGGACAGGTGCGACTCGTCGTGCGGATCGTCGCGCCGGTCACCCGACGCGGCGGCGGCCGCCAGCCGGGCCAGGCCGTCCCGCACCCCGCCGGGGGAGAGGTCCTGGAGCCTGCCGTCGTACTCGTGGCGTCCGCTGAACTCGCGCGCTTCCGCGACATCGAGATCACAGACCGCCCGGACCCGGGGAGGAAGGTCATCCATGACCCCGACGCTACCGGGCCGCCCCGCCCGGCGGCCGGCGGGGCCAGCGGTTCACAGACCCTGGCCGGGCTGCCCGCCCCCGCCCTTCACCGCGTCCACGCTGAGCGCGCTGCCGAGCTTCGACGGAAGCTTGGCGGAGCAGGTCAGCGACGAGAACTTGACGTACAGCGCGGTGAACTGGCCGGGCGGGAACACCTTGAGCCAGTGGGCGGTGACCGGCTGGCAGTCGGACTTGCTGTAGTTCAGCGCGTCCACGACCTGGATCGTCACGTGCGCGGTCCCGCCCGGGGCCAGGATGACCGTGGCCGGGGCGACCGCGGGGTTGCGCGAGGCGGGCTCGCCGATCTGGCTGCCGGACGGGCCGGTCGCGAACGAGACGCCCGGATAGCCGTACAGATAGCACGCGCTCTTCGACGTGTTGGCGAAGTTCAGCGGGTAGTACGTGCTGCCCGCGGCCGCGCCGCCCGGGCTGGTGTTCACGGTCGCGGACAGGTCGGACGTCGAGCATGCCGGAGCCGACGGGGTGGTGGGCGGCGTCGGCGGGGTCGTGGCCCCCGTGGCAGCCGGGGAACTCGACGCGGCCGAGGACGCCGCGGTGGCGGCCGTGGAGGCCTGGCTTCCGGCGGAGTTCCCGCCGGCGCTGGTCGATCCGCAGGCCGCCACGAAGGCCCCGGTGCACAGGAGGGCAGCTGCGGTGCTGATTCTCCGGGCGGCGTGGGCGGATGATGTCATGGGCGGTTCCCTTGTCCTGGCGGGGCCGCTGGCCGAACCCCTGGGTGTCCTGACTCTTACGACGCAGCTTGCGGCGTGCCGGTTGCGCGAAAGTGAGCCGGGCCCGCCCGGGGAGGCCCGGTTGCCCGGCCCGGGCCACCGGGTGATTATGGCAGCGGAAACCCCCGTCCGCCCCGGGCCGCCCCGGCCCACGCCGTCAGGAGTGCTGAATGCTGCCGCAGGGTTCCTCGTTCACGACTCGGCCGCAGCTCGCGGGCACATTCGGCATGGTCGCCTCCACCCACTGGCTCGCCACCGCGTCCGGGATGGCGGTCCTGGAGGCCGGCGGTACCGCGTTCGACGCGGCGGTCGCGGCCGGCCTCGTGCTGCAGGTGGTCGAGCCGCACATGAACGGCCTGGGCGGCGAGGCCCCGGTCATCGGCTACGCCGCCGGGACCTCCGCCGCGGGCAGCCCGGGCGTCTTCGTCCTCGACGGCCAGGGGCCCGCGCCGCAGAACGCCACCCTGGAGGCGTTCGGCGCCCTGGACCTCGACCTGGTCCCGGGCAACGGCCTGCTGCCCGCCTGTGTCCCCGCCGCGTTCGGCAGCTGGATGCTGCTGCTCCGGCGGTACGGGCGCATGCGGCTGCGGGACGTCATGCAGTACGCGATCGGGTACGCCCGGGACGGTTACCCGATGACGGCCGGGGTGAGCGCGGGCATCGCCGCCGTGGAGCCGGTCTTCCGCGAGCACTGGCCCTCCTCCGCGGAGATCTACCTGGCCGGGGGCGTGCCTGCCGCCGGGTCCCGGTTCGCCAACCCGGCCCTGGCCGCGACCTACCAGCGGATCCTCGACGAGGCCGAGGCGGCGGGCGGCGACCGGGACGTCCAGATCGAGGCGGCGCGCCGCGCGTTCTACGAGGGATTCGTCGCCGGGGCAATCGGCACCTACCTGGCCGGGGCCGAGGTCATGGACGTGACCGGGGAGCGGCACCGGGGCCTGCTCAGCCCGGCGGACCTGGCCGGCTGGCAGGCCAGCACGGAAGCCCCCGTCACCCTGGACTTCGCGGGCCTGACCGTGTGCAAGACGGGTCCCTGGGGCCAGGGCCCGGTATTCCTGCAGCAGCTGGCCCTGCTCGACGGGCTGGGCGTGGCGGACATGGACCCGGCCGGCCCGGACTTCGTGCACACCGTGGTCGAGAGCGCGAAGCTCGCTTTCGCCGACCGCGAAGCCTGGTACGGCGACCCGAGGTTCAGCAGCGTCCCGATCGGCGACCTGCTGTCACAGACCTACGCAAGCAAACGCAGGTCCCTGGTCGGTCCCTCGGCGTCCCCGGATCTGCGCCCTGGCGATCCCGGCGGCGCCGAGCCGCGGCTGCCCGGGTACGCCACCGGCCAGGTGCGTGTCCTGGCCGGGATGGCCTCGGCGGAGCCGACCGCGGAGGAGTCCGGGGCCGCGGCCCGCCCGGCCTGGGAGGTCACCGGCCAGGGCACCCGGGCGGACACCGAGCCGACCCGGGGGGACACCTGCCACCTGGACGTGGCCGACCGGTTCGGGAACATGGTGTCGGCCACGCCGAGCGGTGGCTGGCTGCAGAGCTCGCCGGTCATCCCCGGCCTCGGTTTCTGCCTGGGCACCCGGGGCCAGATGTTCACCCTCACCCCGGGGCTGCCCAACAGCCTCGCCCCGGGCAAGCGCCCGCGGACCACCCTGACGCCGAGCCTGGCGCTGCGCGGCGGGGAGCCGTACCTGGCGTTCGGGACGCCCGGCGGTGACCAGCAGGACCAGTGGACGCTGGCCTTCTTCCTGCGGCACGTGCTGGCCGGGATGAACCTGCAGGAGGCGATCGACGCGCCCGCGTTCCACACCCGGCACTTCCCCTCGTCGTTCTATCCGCGCGAATCGGCGCCGCTGGCGGTGGATGCCGAGGAGCGGTTCGGCGCCGCGGTGCTGGACGAGCTGCGGCGCCGGGGGCACCAGGTCACGGTCCGGCCGCCGTGGTCGCTCGGCCGGGTCAGCGCGGTGGCCCGGGATGGCGGCATGCTCTACGCGGCCGCCAACCCGCGCGGCATGCAGGGGTACGCCGCGGGCCGCTGAACGCGGCTGGCGTGGAGACAGCGGGCCGCTGACGCGGCTGGCGTGGTGGCCGCGGGCCGCTGAACGCGGTCGGCGCAAGCTGCCGGCGGGCCGCTGAACGGGTCACACGGGCAGGCACAGGGCGAAGGCGAGCACCGCCGCGACCGAGGCGGCGGCCCGGAGCCAGCCGCCGGCCATCCCGGTCCCCGCCGAGGGAAGCACCGCCGACCCTGCGGCCAGCACCAGCAACCCTGCCCCCGCGGCCAGCACGGGGGCCTGCCCGCGCAGCACCGCGGCCGTTTCGCCGGGGCCGCCACCTGACTCGGCCAGGTGCGTGGCCAGCAGGTACGCGATCAGCGCCACGCCGAGCACCGCGGTATGCCTCGGGCGGGCCGGGTGGAGAGCCTCCAGGACCAGCGCGCCGAGTACCACTCCCTCGGCCCAGGGCAGCCGGTGCAGCCAGTACAGGCCCCACAGCCCCACCCGGGCCAGCGGGCCGGGATAGGCGGCGGCCCCGGGTGGCACCAGGGCCACCGTGGCCAGCTGCGCGAGGCCGCCGGCCGCGCAGCACGCGGCGAGCACGATGAGGAATGGCGCGGCCCGGCCTGCCGGCCCGGCGGGCACCGCCGCCCACGCCACGCAGGCCGCCCCGAGCAGGCCGGCCGCGCTGGTCAGGCGGACGGTGCTGCGCCGCCACCAGGCCTTCAGGTCCGGCCGGGTTCTCATCGTCCACGAGGCCCAGTCGGCCCGCCAGCCGCTCACCGTCGCGTCACCATGACCCGGCGGGTGAACGGGGCCAGCGACAGGTCCAGGCTTTCCTCCCCGTCCCAGTGCACCACCGGGATGTCGAGCTCGCGCAGGGAGAACCGGATCGCCTTCTGCTCCATCCGCCAGATCCGCTGGGCCAGCCGGGCGGCCCGGCCGCGGCCCGCCCCGGGCTCGCCGCGCAGGACGTCGATGATCAGCACCGCGAACCCGCGCTGGCGCAGGTCGCGCAGGGTCTCCACCAGGCGCGGGTCCATCAGCGGGGTGAAGACCAGGATCAGTGCGCCCGGCGGCAGCGCCTGCCGGGGCAGCCGGGAGAAACCGGTGTCCTGGGTCCACTCCCGCTCCTGGCTGAGCATGGCCTCGGCGATCCGGTAGTACTGCCGCTGGCCGTGGCCCGGGGCCAGCCACCGGGCCCGGTAGCGGTAGGTGATGAACCCCACCCGGTCCCGCGTGTCGAGGTAGGCCTGGGCGGCGGCAGCCGCGCCGCGCAGCGCGATGTCCACCACGTGGTGGTCGGGGTCGTCCCCGTCCCAGGCCGTGTCGACCAGGATCACCACGTCCTGCGAGCGTTCCGCCTGGAACGTGTTGACCTGGAGCCGGCCGCGCCGGGTGGTCGCCGGCCAGTTGATGCTGCGCTGCCGGTCGCCCGGCACGTACTCCCGCACGCCCGCGAACTCGGAGCCCTCACCGGGGGCCCGCGCGGAATGCTCGCCGAGCCGCTGGGGCAGGCGGCTCAGCACCACCCGGGTGCGCTGGGTGGCCGGGCGCGGGTAGCACTCCAGCGACGGCAGCCCGATCCGTCCCAGCCCCTCGGACAGCCGCCACCGGTCCCTCAGGACGATCTCGGCGGTCCCCACCCGCCGCCGTCCCCAGCGGTTCACCAGGAACGGCAGCCGGACCCGGTGCCCGGAGGCGTACCCGGGCCGCTGCCCGGCCGCCGCCGGGAGCGGCACGATCTCGTGCGCCGGATGCAGCACCACGGCGGCGGAGTACTCAGCCACGCCGGTCACCGACACGGTCACCGCGGTCCGCTCACCCTCGATCATCCGGCTCGCCGTCAGCTCCGCCGTCACCTGTGCCTGCGGGGGGCGCCCGGGCCGCCAGGCGGACAGGAGCAGCAGCGCCGGGGCGGCCGCCCCGGCGAACTCGGGCCGCCCGGTCACCAGCGCGATCCCCAGGCCGGCCACGGCGAGGGTCAGCAGCCGGCGCGCGTGCCGGGACAGATCCCACCGCAGCGGGACCGTCACCGCAGGCCTGGCGTCCAGGTAGCCGGGCCCGGGTGTGCCGCCCACCGCGGGCGGGCGGCCTGGCGGGGGCTGGCCGGGCCCGGGCCGGTGGTCAGGCCTGGGTCCGTGGTCAGGCATGGGCGGCGGACGGGTCGGTCCGCGGCGTCGGCACGCTGGCCAGCAGCCCGGCGACCACGTCGTCCGGCTGGACCTTGCGGACCCACAGCTCGGGCCGGAGCGTGATCCGGTGGGCGAGCGCGGGCACCGCCACGCTCTTGATGTCGTCGGGGATGACGTAGTCCCGCAGCCGCAGCAGCGCCTGGCCGCGGGCCAGCTGGAGGATGGCCAGGCCGCCCCGGGGGCTGGCGCCGACCTGGATCTGCCGGTGCTCCCGGGTCGCCCGGACCAGGGCCACCACGTAGTCGATCAGGTCGGCGGAGATCTCCACGTCCTCCAGGGCGGCCCGCATGGCGAGCAGACCGGCCGCGTCGGTGACCTGGTCCAGCACCGCGTTCTCGGTCCGGCGGTCCAGCCGGCGCTGCAGCATCGCCGCCTCGTCGGCGCTGTCCAGGTAGCCCAGCCGCAGCCGCATCATGAAACGGTCGAGCTGGGCCTCGGGCAGCTCGTAGGTGCCCTCGTACTCGATCGGGTTGTCGGTGGCGAGCACGACGAACGGCCGCGGCAGCGGGCGGGTCTGCCCGTCCATGCTCACCTGGCCCTCCCCCATGGCCTCCAGCAGCGCGGCCTGGGTCTTCGGCGGGGTCCGGTTGATCTCGTCGGCCAGCAGCAGCTGGGTGAACACCGGCCCCGGCCGGAACGTCATCTCAGCGGTCCGCTGGTCGTACATGGGCGCGCCGATCACGTCGGACGGGAGCATGTCCGGGGTGAACTGGATGCGCGCGAAGTCCAGGCCGAGAACCTGCGCGAACGTCCGGGCGATCAGCGTCTTGCCCAGCCCGGGGAGATCTTCCAGCAGGATGTGGCCGCCGGCCAGGATCCCGATCATCACGAGTTCCAGCGCGCGCTGATACCCCACGACCGCCCGCTGCACCTCCGCGAGCACCCGGGCGGAGCGCTGCGCGGTCTCGTCAGGCGTCAGGGTCTTGTCGGTCACAACTGCTCCAGTCGGTCGAGGAGGCGGGCCAGCGTCCGGTACGGGATGCCCGGCTGGTCAGCGGGCCGGGCCGGCTCGGCCGGGCGGGCCCGGCGGGCCGGGTCGATCCACGGCCACAGGGTGTCGTAAGCGGCAGTGTCCCCGGCAAACACCCGCCGCGCGGCGGCAGGGTCGTCGTAGAGGCTGATCCCGTGCCGCTCGGCCAGCCGCGAGGCCAGCAGGTTCTCCAGCTGCCCGCGCAGGCCGGCCTGGTAGGCCGCCATCGAGGCCTGCGCGTCGGCCAGCCGGGACCGCCGCCGCCACTCGCGGGAAAACGACGACAGCACCGGCGTGGGCACCGCCGGGTCGGGACCGCTGACGTCCTCGGCCGAGGACGCCAGCGACGCCGGCCGGACCATGCTGCGCAGCACGAGCAGGCTGACCACCCCGGCCCCCACCGCGACCACCGCGAAGGCGCCGCGGCCGGCCACGGCGTACCCGGCCGCCGCCGTCGCCGCCACCGCGGCGGCGGCGATGACGATCTCGGGCAGCACCGCACGCCAGCTGGTCCCGGCGGCGGAACCGGCCCCGGCCGGAGCGGGGGCACCCGGGGCGGTCATGACGAACCGCGCAAGTCGGCGGCGAGCTGCTCCAGGGCCACCTGGGCGGCATCGCGCTGCGCCGGGGTCAGCTCGTGCGCGGAGAAACGGGCCTCGTAGAACAGCCCGGTCAGCTCCCCGGCCGCCGTCCCGCGGACCAGCCCCGCCGCCACCGCCCGGCCCAGGAACTCATCCGGCGTGTCCGCGGCCGCCTGGTCGGCGCCGGCCGCGGCCAGGCTGTGCTCCATGGCCACGTAGCAGGCGATGATCGCGGCCCGGGCGTCGTCCAGGCTGGCCAGCGCGCGCCGGCCCGAGCTCACCGCGTCCTGCAGGTCGCCCCGCTGGCCCTCGGCCACCGAGGCTTCGGGCGGCTCGGCGTCATGACCAGGCCGGCGCCGCCGCATCAGGACGACGCAGACCACGATCCCCCCGATGAGGGCCAGGATGAGCAGCGCATACAGGACGTCAGCGAGTGGCAGCCGGAACCCCGCGGACGGGTGCGGCGCCTGGCTCAGGCGGGGCGTCGCGGTCGGGGGCGGGGACTGGGTGGGCTGGGGCTGCTGCGGCACGGGATGAGGGTGCAGCGGCGCGGCCAGCAGCAGGACCACCGGGACGATGACCAGCCCGGCCAGCAGCGCGCCGCGCAGCACGCCGCGCAGCCGCAGGACCCGGAAGTCCTCGCTGGGCCGGCGGCCGCGGATCAGCAGCGCGAGGAGCAGCCCGGCCAGGACAGCCTCCAGCCCGATCCCGACCGCGACCCCGTCCCGCCGGTACGGGCCGCGCCACCCGTGCACCGTGAAGCCGCCCCGCAGGCCAACCAGGACGGCGGCGACCAGCAGCGCGGCCAGCAGCAGCCGGGCCAGGGCCGGCCCGTGCAGCGCACCACCCACGGCAGGCTGGCCCTCCGCACCGGGAGGTGAGTCACCCGTCCCGCTCCCCGGGGCAGGCTCACGCGCGGGGACTGCTGTCTGCCTGCTGGTCATGGTCTCCTACGCGGGGGTGGCCAGGCCCGCCTGGTAGGCCAGTATGACCAGGTGCACGCGATCCCGCGCCCCGAGCTTGGTGAGCAGGTGCCCCACGTGCGTCTTCGTGGTGGCCGGGGTGATGTCCAGCCGCTGGGCGATCTCGGTGTTCGACAGGCCGCTGGCCACCAGGG
>Ga0182024_10015340_pt1 | contig 14694 bp, 13 predicted proteins | sample P32metaG_FD_120480 | JGI IMG/M metagenome (GOLD analysis project Ga0182024, IMG submission 120480) | Permafrost microbial communities from Stordalen Mire, Sweden - P3-2 metaG (Illumina Assembly) | ecosystem: Environmental > Terrestrial > Soil > Wetlands > Permafrost | place: Sweden: Stordalen... | reverse complement strand
GTCCCCGAACCTGTGGGATCGTCCGCCGGGCTCGAGGTGACCGGGCTGGTGGCACTGAAGGGCGCCGAGGCCCCCGCGCCCCCGCTGGCCACGGTATTCGGGGTTGCCACGCCCGTTGACATTTGGATCACGGGGACCGGCCCGGTCGAGAACTTGCCGGATCCCGTCGCGGTCACCCCGTTACCGTCGACCTTGTACATCAGCTGGTACATCGTGTTAGGGCGCAGGCCGCCCGTGGCCAACCAGACGTCGCTCGCCGCATTGAACCCACCTCGGAGCCGGGCCCCGCTGGGGTAGGTCTCCACCACGACGCTTGCCAGGCGACCCGAGGTCGTTTGCACGGCGACGACACTGTCGGTGCTCAGTTCCGTATCGCCATTGGCCGGTGCGGTCGTGACGTCCGCCAGCAGGTGGGACCTTGTTTCGGCCGCTGAAGTGGTGGGTGTAATGCGCACCGCCCTGCGCACCGGGGCCGACCCGCTGCCCGAGGACAGGCTCACACCGGCAAAGATCGCGAGACCAACCACGATCACTGCAGTACTCAGCAGAGCCAACTTGAATGTCGCGCTCGCCCGACCCCAACGCCCTATTCCGCTCATTAAGGCGAAGCCTACGGACAATTAGGACGATTCGGTCATAGCGCCCTGGGTCGCGCGCCTAAATGTTTCCTAACACGGCACAGCGTTCTGGTTGAAATGACCTTGGATGACCTTCGATGACGTTCTAAGAACGCTCGTATCGTAAACGTAGTGCCTCGTGCGCAGCTGCCATCACCAGTGATGAAAATGTGGGAGACCTGACGAAAAGATGTCTTCGTTCACGAGATATCCGCTGCGGCTTGTTCCCAGCGTTTGTAGACCTGGCTCAGGTAGGCGTGCGATAGCGCGTCGGGCTCTACTTGTCGTGTTATGAGAGGTTTTTCAGTGATCCTCCCAATGATCCCGGCGGCCTGGCCGCCCAGCAGCGCAGCACCCCGTGCCGAGGCATTGGGGTTCTCCACAACCAGAAGCTTCTTACCCAGTATGTCGCAGAGTAATTGTCGCCATTCGGCCTGGAGGGTTCCTCCCCCGGCGAGATGGACGACCTCTGCGTCGATGAACTCGGGAAGCGTGGCGGCTGCCTCGGCAATCGAGAAGGCGACCCCCTCGAAGACCGCCCGCAACATGTCCGCCCTCTTTTGGTGCAGTTCCAGGCCCACGAAACCAGCTCCGGCCGAGGGGTTCATGGAGGGCGACCTGGCGCCGGCCAGGTGAGGCACAAACAAAGCTCCATTTGCCCCGGGCGGAGCGCTGGCGAGCGCCTCGTACGCTTCCTCCCAAGTTGCGCCGAAGGCGGCCAGAGCCCATGAGATCGCGACCCCGGCGCTCAGCACGGCCGCCATTGCGTACCACGTGCCGGGGGCCGCACTCGCGAAAACGTGGTACCGAAGAGCGGGATCCGGATCTGGCCGGTCCCGAACGGTGACAACTTGTGCCGCCGAACCCACCGTGAGCTGGACCGGCCCTGGATAGGACAGCCCGGTGCCCACCAACGCTGCAGGAGTATCGGCGGACCCGAAGGCAACTGGGGTACCGGGGGGCAACCCGAGCTCGCTGGCCACCGAGGCGTCGAGAAGCCCGGCCACGGCGCCCGACGCGCCAATTGGGGGTAGCAGCCCCGACGGCAGCCCCAAAGCGGCGATCACCGGGCCAGCCCAGGAGGAGCGCGCCAAATCGAACAGCAGCGTCGCTGAGGCATCGCTTGGTTCGCTGCCGGCGTTCCCGATGAGCCTCAAACGCAACCAGTCCTTGGGCTGAAGAGCCCAGTCGGCGTTGCTCAGCACCTCAGGCTCGTTGGCCGCCAGCCAATGCAGGATTGGCCCTGCCATACCCGGGACGAGAGGGTTCCCCAATACAGCCCTGACCTGCTCAGGCAGGGCGCGGTAGGCATCGAGGTCTTTCTGGGCGCGGCGGTCCAGGTGCAAGATGGCTGGGCGGAGCGCCTCGCCGCTGGCAGTCGTCAGCACCACCCCGTGCATCTGGGCCGACAACCCAATGGCCCCAACCCGGTCCTGCGTCCCGTCCAACATCCCTACGAGCTCCTGGACCGCCGCCCGCACCGCGGACCACCACTCTTCGGGATCCGACTCGGCCCACCCCGCATGTGGGCTGGACACCCGCACGGTCGCCGAAGTAGTTGCCAGCTGGTGGCCGGTGGCGTCGAGGAGGACCGTCTTGACCGACCCCGTGCCCAAGTCGATCCCGAGGGCACAGCTACCTTTGCTCATCGACTGGCTCATTCGTCACCCCTTCTTGTCCTGGCATCATGAAATGCTACGATATTCCGCTAGAAAGCTTCGAGTAACGGCGGAACCAAAAGGATTCGCAAGCAAAGAGGTGGTGCTGTGAGCGCAGGCCCGGACGCCCCAGACGAGCCGGTCGCATTGAGCGGCGAGAAGCTGCGCATGTTCCCGGGGGAGCGGCGCCGGCAGATCCTCGAGATCGTGAACGCACGGGGCAGCATTCGAGTCAGCGAACTGGCCACGTTGGTGCGGGTTACCGAACCAACGGTGCGCAAGGACATCAGCGACCTCGATGCGCAACGGTTGCTGCGGCGCACTCACGGTGGTGCGCTCGCGGCCAGGCCCGCCTACGAGGCGAACGTGTCGGCCCGGGCGGGCACAAATGTCGACGGAAAGCAGGCGATCGCTCGGGCTTGCCTGGCGGAGATAAAGGACGGGGACGCCATCTTCATCGATAGCGGCACCACCATGATCGCGCTCGCCGAGGCCCTTTCCCCGAGCTCCACTGCCTTTGCCGACGGGTCGGCGAGCCGGTGCCCGGTAAATGTGAACGTCCTGACCAACGCCCTTGAGGTGGCCAGGATCCTCGCGCCAGTCCCCGGTGTCCGTCATAGCGTCCTCGGTGGCCAGTACCGCCTGGCTGGCGGTTGTTTCGTGGGGCCACTGACCATCGAGGCCCTGCAACGCTTCACGCTCAACATCGCTTTCGTCGGTGTCACCGGGCTGTCCCCGCTTGGCTTCACGGTCGCTGACGTCAACGAGGCTCAGGTAAAAACCGCCGCCATGGACAGGGCCCGCCGCGTCATCGTCCCGATGGACCACACCAAGGTGGGCGTCGCCGATTTTGTCAAGCTCTGTGACCCCGACCAGGTCGAGACGGTCGTGACCGACGAGGCGAACGCGGATCTGGCCCGGATGTGCAAAGACCGCGGTGTCCGCCTCGTTGTGGCCGGCTAGATCCGCTTACGGGGCCTCGTCAAGCAGGGCGCGCATACGGGTGCCCTCTTTGGTCCACCAGTTATGGAGGATCCCGACATCATGGCCGATGCAGAAGTGCCGGACACCCTGTTCGAGGTAGTGATCGGCTTGGCCGGGGTCGGCCAGTTCCGCCCTCGGGGCGACGCCGTGGCGCAGAGCCGTGGCGATGACATGGGCCTCGACCTCTTGGATGGCGGCGGCGTCCCTGGGCCGCACCAGGCCCATGCTCATGGCATAATCGCCCGGCCCAAATTGCACCATGTCCACGCCCGGGACATCCAAGATGGCGTCGAGGTTTTCCAATGCCTCTCGTTTTTCGATCATCAGTGCGACTACCGAAGACGCCAATGTCTCGACCCACTCGGTCGTCCCCGCGTGGAGCACCGAACGCGAGTCGCGCCGTAGCCCCACGCCGTGGCGTCCCAGATGATCGGGGTGCTCGGCACGCACGGAGCGGACACATGAAATCGCGTCCTCCACGGTCCGGACATCTGCGAACAGAACGTTTTGCAGCCCCGAACCTATCGCCCGCATCGCCAGGTGCCCACGCGTGTCCTGTTCGATCTTGACCATCCCGCTGAAGTCGGGGAACAGTTCGATGGCGCGACCGAGGTTATCGAGGTCGTGCATTGTCCAAGGGGCATACTCGGCTACGAACTCGATGTAGTCGAACTGGCCGGTTTGGCCGACCAACTCGGTGACCGTTGGCCACGTGGACATCAGGTGCGTGCCCAGGCTCGGCAGGCCGGCGTCGAGCAGTTCGCGGAGACGGTTCTTCCGCATGGGGTACAGGGCCAATGGTTTCTCCGGTTCTCCAGTCGGCTTTACGCTAACCTGGCGGGTGTCCACCGTCAACAATTGACAACCTTGTCCTGCGCAGCACACAATGCTGGATGAGGACGGAGCGGGCCTCGTCCGGAGGCCCTATCGGCAATCAAGGGGAGAGCGGTCAGCGAAAATGCCCGAAGAACTTACATACTCGGCAGGGTTCGCACAAGGGGTGGCCGAGGAGATGGCTACGAACCCCGACATCTTCGTCATCGGCACCGATCTCGTCCACCGCGGCGGCCACTGGGCACAGATCAGAGGGCTCGCAGATATCGTTGGCCCCGGCCGGGTGTTCGACTCTCCCATCTCCGAGGCGGCCATGGTCGCGCTCGGTGTGGGTGCCGCAATGGCCGGTATGCACCCGATCGTCGACCTGAACTTCGTCGACTTTTCCTTCGGGGCAATGGACGAGATTGCCAACCAGGCAGCCAAAATCCCGTTCATGCTCGGCCGTCCCGTCCCGCTCGTGATCCGTGCGACGGCCGGCGTCGCCCATGGGGGCCCGCAGCACAACAACAGCCTCGAGAGCTACTTCATGAACCTGCCCGGGGTGAACCTTGTTGTGCCCGCGTTTCCCTACGACGTCAAAGGTCTCGTGAAGACGGCGCTGCGCACTCCCGAGCCGGTGATTTTTCTGATGCACAAACGCCTGACCGGTATCAAGGGCCTCGTCGGTGGCCCCGACGAGCTTGTCCCGCTGGGGCGCGCCAACGTCGTGCGCTCAGGCACCGACTGCACCGTCATCACCTACGGCGGCGGGGTTGCGAAGGCCCTGGCAGCGGCCGAGGTGCTAGCCGAGGCTCCCATCAGCACCGAGGTCGTCGACCTGCGGACGTTGGCCCCGCTCGACGTTGAGGCCTGTGTTGCTTCGGTGAAAAAGACAGGTCGTGCCGTCGTCCTTGACGAGGCGCCGAAGTTCGCCGGCCCCGGCGCGGAGGTGGCGGCGACCGTGCAGGAGCTTGCGTTCGAGTACCTCGACGCTCCGGTCGGGAGACTGGGCGCCATGCGTACGACTATGCCGGAGAGCCCCCCGCTGCTCGAGCAGGTGCTGCCCAGCGTTGCGGACGTCGTGGCGGCCGTGCGGAGCACGTACGGCGCCTTCCAGGGCTCTTAGAGCCGTGAACGGTTCAGCCCGGCCCGCACCTGACGACAGCCCCGCAGCCCGCCCCGAGTGGTTGAGCGAGCGCGGGCGCGAGATTTACGGACCCACTCCGGCGGGGCAATCGGTGCCCGTCGCCCGGCAAAGCGCTTTGGACGACGCAGAAGTGGACGAGGTCGTGTCGTTGATCGCCGACGGCCGTATCGCTCGCCGCACAGTTGTGCTCCCCGAGCGCCTCCAGACCCGGCACTGGCCGTCGGTCGAGCGCGTTTCCCTGGCGCTCGACGACCGCCTTGGATGGGAAGGCTTCGGCTGGAAGATCGGCGCTGCGAGCGCCGAGATCCGGCGATCGGAAGGCGTCCCGAGCCCGTCGGCGGGGCGCATCCACCGTCGCGGCCTGGCGTCCAGCCCGGCCACGCTGCCTGCTGAGTTGTTCGTCAATTACCGTAACTGCGAATGCGAGTTCGCGTTTGAGCTCGGCATCGACTTCCCGGTGCGTGACAAACCATGGACCGAGGAGGACGCCCGCGCCGGGATCGAATCGGTGATGCCCGCGCTAGAGATCGGCGACACCGTTTTTGACGACTGGTACGGCGCCAGCGGGTTTTTCGGCTCGTGCCTGGACAACGGGGGAGCGGCGGCGTTCGTGGAAGGCCCTAAGCATCGCGACTGGCGCCAGTTCGACCTAGCCGAAGCGGGCATGGACGTTTACCTCAACGATCATTACGTCAAGTCGGGTAGGGGAGCGGCGGCCATGGGCCACCCTGTCACCAGCCTGACTTGGTTGCTCAACTGGCTGCGTGAGCACTCCATGGGCACCACCGCGGGGGAGGTGGTCAGTACAGGTACCTGCACCGGCCACCTTTTCGCTTTGCCGGGCGACACCGTGCGCGCCGAGTTCGCTGAGCTTGGCACGGTCGAAGCCAATTTCCTATGAGTTCCTTTGAAAACGTGACCGCGTGGGGGTACTGCGCCAGAAGGGGGCAACCAGATGGCAACGAGTGATGAAAGGTTCCTCGTCACTGGCGCGGCGGGGTGTATCGGTGCCTGGGCGGTCCGAGCACTGCTCGATGACGGCGCCTCAGTTGTGGCCAGCGACCTCAGCGAAGACCCGCGGCGCTTGCGACTGGCCACGGGCGGCGACCCGGGCTCCGGTTTCGAGTTCATCTCCTTGGACGTCACCCGGCTGAACGACTTGGTGGCGGCCGTAGAGGGCTACGGGATAACCAACATCGTGCACCTGGCGGGGCTACAGCCTTCCTTCTGCGCAGCCAACCCGCCCCTCGGGGCACTTGTCAACGTCGTAGGGACCATCAATGTGTTCGAGGCAGTCAAACGAGCCGGGCGAGCGGTCGGCGTGTCCTACGCGAGCACGGCGGCAGTGTACGGCGCGAGCTATGCCGACACGTCGGGGCTGGTGGGGGACGGCTCGCCGGCTGCGCCAGATTCGCATTACGGCGTCTACAAGGTTGCCAATGAAGGCTCGGCGCGGGTGTACTCCCTCAACGACGGGATCGGCTCGGTCGGGCTCCGCCCCTTTATCGTTTACGGGCCTGGTCGCGACCACGGGACGACAGCGGAGCCGACGAGGGCGATGCTGGCGGCTGCGGCCGGTGCCCCCTACCGCATGCGTTTCGGAGGGTCGATCTACCTCACCTATGCCGAGGACTGCGCCCGGACCTTCGTCGCCGCCAGCCGCGCCGCTGTTGGTTCAAGCGACGCCGTGTGCGTGAACGTCCCCGGTCACCGGACCAGCGTCGCCCAAGTAGCCAACCTCATCGAAACGATCGTGCCGGAGGCCCAAGGTACGATCACCTGGGAAAGGGCGCCCCTTCGGGCGGCGGCCCTAGTGTCCGCCCCGGCCACCGAAGCGTTCGGGACAGCGTTCAACCGGCCCCTCGAGGACGGTATCCGCTCGACTATCGAACTGTTCCGGCGAGCCCTCGATGCCGAACTGCTCGCACTTCGAGATCTGGAGAAGGTCTCATAGCGTCGGCAGCGGTGCCGGCCAGGGCGACTCTTCGGCGAAACGCACCGCTGCGTCGACGGTTTCCTTAGCCTTGTTGTCGAGATCTTCGAGGTCCGCGTCGTCGAGCAGCCCTAGTTCGGAGAGCCGCTGGGCACACCTTGCGATCGGGTCGCGAGACTGCTTCCAGTCGGCCACTTCGTCGGCGTCGCGGTAGGCCCCGACGCCTTCGCCCGAGCCGTGCCCGGAGTAGCGATAGGTCTGAGATTCGATAAAGGTCGGGCCGTCTCCGGAGAGTGCCCTGGCCCGTGCCTCCACCGCGGCCTTGTGGACGGCGAACACGTCCTGGCCGTCGACGGCTAGGGACGTAAGCCCGAAGCCTTCGGCCCGGCGCGACATCGAGCCACCCCCGGTCACCGAAGCGGTGGGCGTTTCGACCGCGTACAAGTTGTTCTCGCACACGGCGATCAGCGGCAGCCGCCACGCGCCGGCCAGATTGAGCGCTTCCCATGTGCGGCCGGTATTGATTCCACCGTCACCGAAAAAAGCCACGGCGACGCGTTGCTCGCGCCGGTAATGGGCAGCGAAGGAGTCGCCGAGCGCCAGGCCCACCGAGGCCCCGACGATGCCATTGGAACCGATGAAGCCCACATCGAACCCGGCAAGGTGCATGGAGCCGCCACGGCCCCGCGACACTCCTGTCGCTTTGCCGTAGAGCTCGGCCATGAGACCATCGGGGGAGACGCCCTTGGCCAGGGCGTGGTGGTGGCCGCGGTGGGGTGCGGAGACCGTGTCCTCGAGGGTGAGCGCGGCAGCGAACCCAACAGCCGTCGCCTCCTGGCCCACGGCGGGGTGGACCCCTCCAGGTACCTTGCCTCGCATGGTGAGCTGTTCAGCACGCTCCTCGAAACGACGGATCAACAGCATGGTGCGTAGCCAGGCGACCGCTTGCTGGTCTACCTGAGCGGCCGTGGCGCTCTCGGGTGGGCTGCTCAACCCGTAGCCCGCGCTCACTTCAGCGCCCCAGCGGTCAACCCGGCCAGGTGCTCGACGAAGGCAGCCAAAAGCTTGGCCGAGTCCACCCCGTCGTAGCGGCGGTGGTCGGCGGTGACAACCGCCGTGAAGATCGGGGCGGCGATGATCGCACCATTCTCGACGGTGGGCCGCAGGGACACCTCGCCGACGGTGAGCAGTGCGACCTGGTTGAGCGGCACCACGCCATTGAACCACGTCACCCCGGCGGGGCCGAGGTTCGACAGCGTGGCGAAGGCGGGGGCAGTGTCGCCTGAGTTGAGGCGGCGTTCCCGCGCTCGGCTCACGGCGGCTTGGCGCAGGGCGGCGACATCTGAGATCGATGCGCTGCCCAGCGAGCGCAGGACCGGGATGAGGACTCCCCAGTCTGTCGCCACGGCCAGCCCGACGTCGGGCTGCTCTCCCAGGTCCTGCAGGGCCCGGGATAGGGCGAGGACGAAGAAATCCGTGACCGTGGCCTGCGTCCCACCCGCCCTCGTTGCCTGGACGGCGTCGCTCAAGCGGTCGGCGCGGACATCCTTCCCCACGGAGAAGTGGGGTGCGGTACGCCAAGACTCGCTTACCAGGGCAGCAGTCGCCTCCCGGTTTTTCGATGGGGAGCGTTCGCCAACTTGGCGCTCGGGGCCATTGGCGGCTTCGGTTGCGCCGTTGGCGCCGTTGGCTGATGCTTCGGCCAAGGCACGGCGCTGCCGCGGGCTCATGGCGTGCCGGGTCCCTGGCCCGTTGTCCGCGGCGACGGTGGCCGCGGGGGCGACATCGGCAGGCGGGGGAGCGGCCGCCGTCGCGGCCGCCTCTGTCGCTCCTGGTTCGATCTCGCCGTCCGCCAGCAAATAGGCGATCGTTGTCCCACCTGGCACCCGGGCGCCGGTGGGCACAAGGTGACGGGAGAGACGTCCGGACGATTCGCCGCTCAGCTCCACGACCGCCTTGTCGGTTTCGACCACGGCCACCGGTTCGCCTGCGGCCACTTGGTCGCCCGGTTGTTTGAGCCACTCCGTCACGAGCACGTCCTCAGCGGCCATGCCCGAGGCGGGGATAAAGATCTCCTCCACTAACGCCTCCTCTTGCAGTACCCGTGCCTCTCGGGCATGGAGCTGCGGGCGCCCGCCATCACCGGGCCCCCCGCACGACAATGTTGCCGAACTCGATTGTGTCGGAGCGTAGCCATGCGATGGTGTCCGCCACGGTCCAGCTGGCCAAGCGCCACACCGAGCGCTCCGAGTAGGAGGCGCAGTGAGGCGTGAAAAGGGTGTTCTTTGCCTTGAGGAGCGGGCTCGTTTGTGGCAGCGGCTCGATCGGGAACACATCCAGAGCGGCCCCGCCGATGTGCCCGCTATCGAGGGCGGCTACGAGCGCGTCTTCGTCTACCAACCCGCCGCGGGACACGTTGACCAGCAAGGCGCCGGGGGACATCATGGCCAGGAAAGCGCCGTCCACCATCCCCGTGGTCTGGGGAGTAAGTGGCAGGTGGAGCGAGACGACATCCGACCGCCCGAGGAGGTTCTTGAGGTCGAGCACAGGCTCTACGTCGTCTGGGACGGCAGGGCTTGCCGGGTCGTAAACCAAGATGGTGCCCACCAGCCCTCTCAGCATCTCCGCCGTCGCACGCCCAATACGGCCGCCGCCGACCAGGCCAACGACCAGCTCATCGAGCGGCTTCATCGGTGCGAGCACGGGCGGGCCCGACCACCCACGGCGTACGTAATCGTCCAGCCCGCACAAACGCCGTTGCAGCGCCAGCAGCAGTGCAACCGCGTGTGAGGCCACCTCGCGCGTACCGTAGCCGGGCTGGTTCACCACCGTGATGCCGGCCGCCTCGGCGGCTTCGAGGTCGATGGTGTCGACGCCGACACCGGCGCGACCGATGACCCTTACGCTCGGGGCAAAGGCGGCGATGTGAGCCGCCCTAAGCGGCTGAAGGGTAACGACTACTGCGGAGGCGCCGGCCGTAAGGTCGGCCAGCGCGCCGACGTCGGATAGGTCGCCAAAACGCAGTTCTACGCCGTCGAAATGCTCGACGAGACGCTTACCATCCCCGAATGAACCGTCCGCCACGACGATCACGAGCCGGTCCTGGGCTCCGGGGGCTGACGCGAACTCTTGCTCAGTCCTCACGAATTTATCTCCCTGGCGCCTTTATATTTAGTCACAGATCGGCGTCATCTGTCTCATTGGAACAATGTTGACAGTAGACGAAACCGATGCGATAAGCAAGTCCCGCCCCCGCTCAAAACAGCTCGGGGAGGGCCGCCCGAGCCAATGGTGCCAGCACGGCCACCTCGTCGTCGGCTACCGAGTTGTAGGGCCACCGAACGCGGGTGCCGACCGGGGCCCACCCGCCGACGGCGGCCAAGGCTTTGTCGAGTGCGGTATTGGAGTAACCCCGGGCCTTTAGAGGACCAATATAGGTATCAAAAAACGCCATAATCCTGTCGCCTAATGCCTCCGCAGCGACTGGGTCGCGGTCCATCTGCATCTCCCAGGCCAGCGCGCCGGCGGGCGACATGCAGGCGACGTTGGAATAAGACCCGACGGCCCCCAGTCGCCGGGCGTGGGCCAGCTCGTGACCGGGGGCAAAAATGGACAAATGGGGCGCCGCCGCGTGCAGACGAGAATAGAACGCATCATCGCCGGCCACCTTGACCCCTACCATTGCCGGAAATGCCTGGGCCAAGGCTCCCAGCTGCTCGGGGCTGCATGCCGTCTTGGCGTGGGGGGGGTTGTACAGGACGACCGGGGTACCACCCGCCGCTTCGAGCATCCGCTCGAGGGCGTGCTCCACTTCGTTGGGGCTGAGTGGCAACCAGTCTGGGAGGATGATTTGGATGGCGGTCGGGCCAAGAGCGCGTGCCCGGCGGATACGGGACAGGCTCACTTGCCCGCTCATGTGGCTCGCCCCGATCTGGAAGGCAACGCCGGCCCGCTTGGCCATTTGCGCCACCAGTTCGCTCAGTTCGTCGAATTCATCTTCTTCCAAGGTGTGGAACTCCCCGGCGGTCCCGCAGGTGTAGACGCCGGCCAACCCCACTCCCAATAACACGTCAAGTTCGACCTCCAAAGCGGCGAAGTCGATGCTTTCGTCAGGGCGGACCGGCAACAGTGCTGTGCCCCAGGTACCGCGGAGCGGGGCCGTGGTCGCTGCCTTGCCGCCGTCAGGTGCAGCGCCCATCTCGGCATTGGCCGAGGACGAGTCGGCGCTCACCGTACGCCGAAGCGGCCGATGTCCACGCCGAGCTCATCGGCCAGCTCGGTGATCTGGCGACGGATCTCTGTCGGCACCACCACTCCCTCCTTACTGCGTGCTGCGAGCGCGCGAGTTTCCGCTTCTCCGGGCAGCAGGATGTCAACGTGCTGGGGCCCACCGCCGATGCGCTTTGCTTCCCGGCGGAACGTTTCTGCCTGCTCGAAGTAACCGTCCAAATCGATGAACGAGCTGATGTCGACGGCCATCAGTAAGGTCCCGTTGCCCCCCAAATAACCAGGGTCAACCGAAGAACCCATCTTTGACACCAGCCCTGCGGTCAGCTCGATGAGCATGGACATCCCCGACCCCTTATGGTCGCCGAAGGGGAGCAGCGAGCCGCCGGCATAGAAGTCAGCTGGGTCAATGCTCGGCTTGCCTGAACTGTCGATAATGCTTCCCGGAGGGGCGGTGTGCCCTTCGGCTAGAGCGATCTTGAGTTTTCCCTCGGCCACCTTCGCGGTGGCGAAGTCGAGGACCACCATCCCCTCGCGAAGTGGCGCCGACCACGCGAACGGGTTGGTGCCCATCACCCGTCCGGCCCCGCCGAAGGGAGCGACGACCGGCCCCGAGTTGCACCACGCCATCCCCATCTTTCCCGAGCTGGCGATCGTGGCCACATATTCGCCAAGACGGCCAATGTGGTTGCAAGCGCTGATAGAAACCGCAGAGACGCCGTAGGCGTCCGCCAATTCGATGCTCAGCGCGGTGGCCAGCTGGGCAGCCGGCTGACCGAACCCCCAGGCCCCGTCCACGGTGGCGACGGCGCCCCGCCCCGACGCAACCGAGGGTTGGCCGTCCGGTCGGATCTGGCCGGACTTGACCCACTCTGAGTACTGGATGAGCCGCACGATCCCGTGCGAGTCGTGGCCGACGAGATTGGACAGCGAAAGGGACTTGGCCACAACGCGCGCAGTGTCGTCCGATGCTCCCAGCGCACGCAGGACATCGGTGCCGGTGCGTACGAGGTCGTCTTCGCTGAACCGTGGCGCGGCCGGGCCGTCCCCACCCGGCGACGTCGTTTGCGAGCCAGAAACTTCCATATCGAGCCGTCCTCGCTTGCGGGCCGCCCCGGCAACGCGGGTGCCGGCCCGAGGTAAATTGTTTACAGTTAGCGATGCTAGGCTATACGAGACAGACGACAAGTCAAGGAGAACAAGCTGTGACGAGCGATCTTAACGCGGGCGGTCCGTCGCGCCCTAGCGCGGGCAAAACTGGGCGTTGGCTGGACGGGATCGTCCCGCCGGTCTGCACTCCTCTCGATGCCGACGGGGAAGTGGACATCGCCTCCCTCGAGAGCCACATCTCGTTTTTGTTGGGTGCCGGGGTCACTGGGCTGTTCATGTTGGGCTCTTCGAGCGAGGTGGCCTACCTCACCGATGCGCAGCGCGACCGCGTGGTCGAGGTCGCTGTCAAGACCGCCGGTGGCCAAGTGCCGGTCCTGACCGGCGCCATCGATATGACGACGAACCGTGTCATCGATCAAGCCCTTCGTGCCAAGCAGCGCGGCGCCGATGCCATCGTCCTGACCGCTCCGTTCTTCGCCCGGTCCGCTCACCCAAGCGAGGTAAAGCTTCACTTCCGCAAGGTCCGTGAGCGCGTGGGCCTTCCCCTCGTCGCCTACGACCTACCGATATCGGTCCACAACAAGCTCGACTTGCCGGTCGTGGCCGAGCTCGCCGCCGACGGCGTCATCGACGCTGTCAAGGACTCGAGCAACGACATCCACGGTTTCCGAGCGGTCGTCACGGGTACTCGGCAATTCGAGAAGTTCTCGGTGTTCACCGGGTCCGAGCTCGTGGTTGATTGCGCATTGTTCTTGGGCGCCGAGGGGGCGGTCCCGGGCCTTGGCAACGTTGACCCCCATGGGTACGTGGCCTTGTACGAGGCCAGCCGGGCCGGCGAGTGGGACAAAGCCCGTGAGATCCAGGAGCGCCTGGTCCGGCTCTTTGCGATAACGGCCTGCGGCGATTCGTCCAAGAAGGGGGCGAGTTCTTGTGGCCTCGGGGGCTTCAAAACCGCGCTGATGCTCCGGGGCGTGATCGCCGGGAACACTACGGCGCTGCCACAGATCACCCTCGATGCCGACGAGATTTCGTGTGTAAGGGCCGTGCTCGTGCGCGAAGGCCTTCTTTAGCGAGGGCGTAGTTCAGCGAGCGGCTAACGGGCTTGGAGCGCCGGCACGACGCGTTCGGCCAACAGTTCAACGGTTTCTTGGTCCTGGCCGTTGACCGTTGCCAAGAAGTACTCGGCGCCTGCATCGACGAGCCGGCTGTAATGAGCAATGGCCTCGTCGGGTGTCGCAAATAAGGGCTGAGTATTTAGCTTGGCATCCGGGATGCGCGCCGCTTCGCGTTTCCGCTCGAGTTGGTCGTGGCTCGGCGCCAGAGTGAGCAGCGGTGTCCAGTGGCTTCGCAGAATTGCTTCGTACGGCCGGCCCACCTCATCGCAGTAGCGGCGCAGGACGTCGTACTTACGCCGGACGTCGTCGGGTTCGAACGCTTTGCCCACCCATTCGTGCGGGCCGAAGTTGGAGACATCGGCGTACCGGGCGACCTGGCGGAGCGTGAAACGTTCGCCACCACCGCCGATCAAAAGCGGGATGCGCGGCTGCTGCACCGGCCCCGGCTTGAGGGTAGCGTCGCTGAGGGGGAAGGGCGCGGGGCTGCTCTGCGGCTCTCCCGCCAATAGCCCTTGTATGGTCACGATTGCGTCGCTCAAAACGCGGTGGCGTTCGGCGGCCGGGGGGAACGGCAAGCCGAGCAGGGAAAATTCGGGGACGTCGTCGCCCACCCCGAGCCCTAGCACCAGGCGCCCCCTGCTCATGCGGTCGACGTCTGCGGCTCCTCTGGCAATGAGGAACGGGTGGTGGTAGTAGACACAGCTGACCAACGAAATGAGCCGCATCGTTGTTGTCTCGGCTGCGAGTGCGGCCAGGGTTGTAAAGGTGTCCATCGACCGTGTCGGGTGGTCGTTGACCCAGTAGGCGTCAAAACCTCGCTCTTCAGCACGGACAACAAACGCCTTCAGCTCATCGAAGTCGGGCACAAAAGCGGCGACGACGGAGAACCTGACCCTGGACCTGGCTTCAGCGACCCAAGGGTGCACATCGGCTGTCACTGTCCCACCTTGCTGCCCGGCTGCGGAGGCGGGCTCAGCGTTGGCCAATGTCAACGAGCTTTCGACGGCCCGTTGTGCCCGGATGGCTCCTGGTTGGCTTCGAGCACCCGCTGGTAGGTGCCCTCAATGTGGGCCTGTACCATCTTTAC
>Ga0182024_10015339_pt1 | contig 14694 bp, 10 predicted proteins | sample P32metaG_FD_120480 | JGI IMG/M metagenome (GOLD analysis project Ga0182024, IMG submission 120480) | Permafrost microbial communities from Stordalen Mire, Sweden - P3-2 metaG (Illumina Assembly) | ecosystem: Environmental > Terrestrial > Soil > Wetlands > Permafrost | place: Sweden: Stordalen... | reverse complement strand
GACCTTCGTGACCGTGGGCGCCGGGATGTAGGTGTATTTGTCGGCGGAGGTTTCGCCGCTTTGGCCGCCTGCGGTGGTCACGGTCACGTTGACGGTGCCCAAACCGGCGGGGCTCGTGGCGATGATTTCGCTCGGCGCCTCGACTTTGACGGCGGTAGCACTCACCCCGGCGAACTTCACGGCGCTCGCGCCGCTCAGGTTCGCACCGGTGATCGTGACCTGGGTGCCGCCGGCGGCCGGACCGCTTGCGGGTTCGACCTTCGTAACCGTCGGCGCCGGGATGTAGCTGTACTTGACGCTGCCCGAGGAGGTCCCGCCCCCGTCGGTGACCACGACCGGGTCTTCGCCTTCAGCGTGAGCAGCCGTCTTGGCCGTGATTTCCGTTGCAGAGACCACGACCACTTCGGTGGTCGCGCTGCCGATCGCGACCGAGGCGCCGTTGACGAAGCCCGAGCCGGTGATCGTCACTGCGGTGGCGCCCGTGGTCGGGCCCTGAGCCGGGGTGATTGCGGACACCGTGACCGGGTCTGCAGCGACTGCCGTGGTGGCGGTGCTGATCCCCTGCGCGTGACCAGCGGCGTTCGTAGCGGTGACAACGCTCTCAAGCTCGTGTCCGACATCAACCCCAGCGAGCTTGTATGTGCTCGCGGTGGCTCGTTCAATCGGCGCACAGTTAGCCCCGGAAGCTTCGCAACGCTGCCACTGATAAGCGTAGGAGAGTGCGCCGCCGGCAAAAGTCCCGTTACTCGTCGTCAGAGTCTGCCCGGCCGTGGCTCCTCCGGAGATGGTCGGAACGGCTGTATTGGTTGGGGCCACGGGAGCGATCACGCCTGTCGGGACAGAGCCCGCCTCGGCTTCTCCTGCTGAATTAGAAGCCGTAACGCTCACCGCAACCGTCTCGCCGGCATCAGCATCGGCAAGCTTGTACGTATTCGCGGTCGCCTCGCTGATGGGCTGACAGTCTTCGCCGCCGCTGTCACACCTTTGCCACTGGTAGGAGTAGCTGATCGGTCCCGACCCGCTCCAACCACTGCTGTTAGCTGTCAGGGTCTGCCCGTCGGTGGTGACGCCTGAGATGGTCGGTACCAGTGCGCTGCTGACCATTATCGACGGCGTATCTCCGCTTGCCGCACAGAATGTCGTCGACGGACACGACACGCTGTACAGACCATTGTTAGGGACGTAAGCCCCGCTATAGACATGCTCTGCCGTCCAAGCGCCGCTACCCGCCGACGGATTGGAAGACAGCAACACGTTACCGTCGTTATCGACAGCGGTACAACTCGTCGTCGACGCACACGACACGCCATACAGAATCCTACTGCCATCTATCGGGGTCGTATTCCAGAAGCCGGGGCCACCTGTGGGGTTCGTTGAGCTAACGACATCGCCCCGATAGTCGCCAGCGACACAAAGCGCGGTCGAAGGACACGACACGCTCAAAATGGGGTTCGTATCGACCTTGCCGACACTCCAAGCGCCGGTCCCCCCGCTCGGATTCGTGGAGGATAGAACGTCGCCGGCACTGTCGACTCCCACGCAGAGACTCGCCGACGGACACGACATACCCACAATTTCATTTCCACCATCTACATGAGAGACACTCCAGGAGCCGGCGCCACCGGCCGGGTTCGTCGAAGTGACAATGTTGCCGTGGAGGTCGCCGCCCACGCACAGAGAAGTGCTCGGGCAACTCATGCTGGCGATAAAGTTGCCACTATCTACACTGAATACGTGCCAGGCCGCCGCCCCACCGGTGGGCGCTGTGGAGACAGCCACGCTACCACTGCTACTGCCGGCTACGCACAAAGCACTTGAATAGCACGAGATTGTGTAAAGCAAGGGGGCCACAAGATGAGTGCTAACCCATGCGCCAGGCCCACCGGTCGGATCGGTCGCAACTCGCACATTACCGGCCCAGTCAACAGCGGCACACAGGTTGACCGCGCCGCAGGAAATTGCATAGAGCGGGTCGTGCCCGTCCACCTGACTCACCGTCCAAGCGCTAGGCCCAGCGGTCGGCGTCGCGCTCGTTACCACATCGCCTGCCGCATCCGTGGCAACACACAAAGTGACTCCTTGGCACGCGACCGCCGGAATCCAGTTACTACCATCAACGTGGGCGACGGTCCAAGCCCCGGCGCCACCCGTTGGGGCAGTCGATGTCACGACGTCGCCGGCGCCATCGCCGGCTATGCACAAGGACGCGGTCGAGCATGACACGCCGTACAGCACATTGCCGGCATCCACATCAGCCACAGTCCAGGCACCCGCGCCGCCAGTTGGGTTGGTCGACGTAATGACGCCGACGCCGACTGAAGTGGCGACGCACAAGGCCATGGTCGGGCAAGATACTCCCCTGATGGAGCTGCCGGATACGTTGGCTGTGCTCCAGGCGCCTGAGCCTCCCGTCGGGTTGGTCGAGGTCAGGATGTCACCGTCGTTATCGCCCGCGACACACAGGCTGGTACTCGGGCAGGACATGCTCTGCACGTAGTGCCCGACAGCATCCTGGGTCCAAGCGCTAGCGCCTCCAGTCGGGTTCGTCGACGTGAAGATCGACGTGTCGTTGCCACCACCGCCGGCGACGCATAAACTGGCCGAGGGACACGATATGCTGAGGAGCGCGTTACTACCGTCAACGTCTGTGACCGCCCAACTCCCGGCGCCACCCGCAGGATTGGTTGAGGTAAGTATGTTACCAGCGAAGTCAGTGGCCGCACAGAAGGATGTCGTCGGGCAAGAGACCGCAGCAAGACCGTTGTTGCCGTCAACATTGGTAACCGTCCAAGCATTTGCGCCGCCGAGCGGGTTCGATGAGGTTAGTACATTGCCAGATTCCGCGACGGCTACACAGAACGCTGTCGTAGGGCAGGAAACGTCATTGAGGTCTTCGCCGACATTGAAAGGCGGTTTCTTCGGAAGACTAACCGGCGACCACGGGGAGCTCAGGGTGGGAGCGACGCCAGCAATCGCCGCGGTCACGTTTGAGGATGCGCTCGCGTGGAAACCGCCGCTGGAAGAGGTCACGACGACATGCAGGGTCTCCCCGACGTCGTTGTCGCTCAGAACATACGTACTAGCGGTCGCTCCGGCGATGCTGTTGCAAGTACTGCCAGCCACGTTGCAGCGCCACCATTGGTAGGCATAGCTGAGCGACCCCGACGCGGCCCAACTACCGGTCGAGGCCGTGAGCGTATGCCCGTCAGTTGTCGTGCCCGAAATGCTTGGAGGTGAAACCTCGATAGGCGTCGAAGACGTGGTCAAGACGTAGTCGTACCCATAGGTCGTTCCCGAGCTGTTCTCGGCAACTAGCCGGTAATGATAATATGCCGCAGAAGATAGTCCGGTAAGGGTAGTGCTGAGGCCCACCGGACTAGTTCCGCTACCGGCGTCCACGGAAGCGGTGCTGGCGCCATAGCTGGCGGTTAGTCCGTATTCCCACCAATAGGTCGTGTCCTCCTGGTTAGGATAGACACCGGCAGAGAGGCTAGCGGTCGTACTCGTGAAGGCGGTGACGTAGCTGTCATTGACCCCTGGGCCACCGATTCCAGGGGCGCCGGCGATGACGGCGCCATTGATACTGCCATTCCCCGTCGGGCCGTCGTAACCCGCCCGGGCAGCACAAATGTAGCTGTCAGCCGGCGGATAGGCACTGCAACTACCGTTAGACCCGGTAGTAACATCGTTCAAGATGGACGAGTTGGCGTAGGCCCAGGATGCGTTTTCGACGCCCGCGTTATGACCGACAAGCGCATAATACGCGGCGATCTCCGGCGTTGCCAAGCTGGTGCCACCGACGGCGATAAAGCCGTCATCCTCGCTATCGTATACAACCAATCCGGTGTTCGGATCGGCGTCGGCGGCCACGTCGTTATACGAACGGCCGGTGCAGCCGCTATCTTTTTGCCATACGGGCTTGGTCTCTTCCGCACAGCCGCTGCCGGTGCCTGACCAGGCGCTCTCGGTGAAGCCGCGCCCGCCAGGAGACGAGTTGGCGTTTAGGGTCGTGCCGCCCGCTGCGGTCACCGAGGGAAGTGCGGCGGGCCAATACGTGTGGGTCGCGCCTTCGTCGTAGCCCCAGTCGCCGCTAGCCGCGACAACGGATACGCCAGAGAAAGAGAAACCGCTGACGGGTGGGGCTTCCGAAGCAGGTCCATACCCGGCGAAGCTGTTTGAGATCTGGTTTGCGCCCATTAGATCGGCTCGCTGCTCGGCGGCCATCAAGTCGCTAAAGGAGCTAGTTTTGGCCTCGACTAGCAGAATGTGGCAGTTGGGACACAGGGCCGAGACCGTGTCGAGGTCCAATGCCTGCTCTAGGTCCCAGCCAGGTTCGGTTTCGGGGTAGTTAGACCCACCAAGCTGATCCACCTTGTGAAAGCATCCGTTTGTGGTGGTGCAAGCTGGCAGGCCGAAATAGGACCGGTAGGTCGCTAGGTCGCTTTCGGCGCCTTCATAGCCGTAAGCGTCCACGACCGCGATTGTGTCCCCGCTTCCGGCTGTGGCGGATAGCCCCATCAGATCGTAAGCCTGCTGGAGGTATCCGGGGGAGCCGACCGACGGAGCAGGAATACCTTCTGGCTCGAGGGCCGGAGCTGGTGGTGACGGTGTTAGTGTTAGTGCTGGCAAAGTGGCAAGGGGCTGGCTCGGCGGGGATGCCTTGGGTTTGAGCCTAAGGACTTGGCCAGTGTTGTCACTAGTGAGGACCTGGGCCAGACAGGTAGCTCTCCCCGAGGCGGGACCGGGACACGCATTTCTGATTGAAATGGTGGAGAGATCCTTTACGCCAGTCAGGGCGGTTGTGGTTGCGGCCGCAGATGGAGACCTACTGTATTGCTTAGCAGGAAAGGTGTGGGTGCTCTTGGCTTGCGTCTCGGAGGCCGGCGTGGATAAACTGTTTGCCGTCGTGGCGCTCCTACGAGGCGTGGGCGGACTAGCACCGAAAGGTCCTCGACCGACAGAAGTTGAGTGAGGCGAGCTGCTCGTTGCAGCAGGGGTAATCACTACCAGGGCGCCAACCGCGACCAGAACACATAGCCCTGTCCCTCTTGATGGTCTCATGCTGACTCACTCTGGCCGGCGAGGTCTGAAGCGGTGCCCGGTACGCCGGTGGCGATCACCGCCGCCGTCTGCCCCTGCCCCGGCGACCGCGCCGCCCAACGCGAACAGGACTCGGTGATGGGCTCGGGCTCGGACTCCATGATCGTGATGAGCCCCTTCCGTGGGCCTCATTTCCCCTAGGAACTGTGCCTATTCTTCACCTTTGGGAGCCTAATCGCGATCGTCTTAGTGATCGTGACCGCACTCAGACTTCCACTGCGAGCAACGATTTTCAGCGTGACCTTCAAAGCTTTCGCCTTCTTCGCCAGCCGCTCCCCCTTAGCGTTGAGCTTCAGAGTGAACTCGCCGGTCGCCCCGGTCGCCACACCCACGGTCACGGTGCCGATCGTGATCGACGCGGCCTTCTTGCCGTTGGGCGCGGTCGCCGTGACCGCGAAGGAACAAGTTGCGTCACCCGTCGGGCAAACGCCCTCGTACCCGGTGTCCACAGCGGACGTGTTCCCGCTGCCCTTGACCGACGGCGCCTTGACTTTCGTAACCAGCGGCGGAGTAGGCGAACCGCCCCCAGCAGTGAACTCCGCGGAGATGCTCTTGCTGCTCCCCAGCGTGATCGTGCAAACGTCCTTCCCCGAGCACGCGCCACTCCAACCCGCGAACGTGGACGCGCTGTTCGGGACAGCAGTCAGGGAAACAGCAGTGCCAGCGGCGAAGCTGTACGAGCACGAGCTGCTGCACGACACGTCGCTTCCGGTTACTGTGCCCGCGCCGTTGCCGTTACTTGAGACGCTCAGCGCGTAGTTAACGCCCGTAACGTGGGTTTCGTTTTCTGATGTTGTGAACCAGCCTGCTTCGGTGCTGCTTGAGCCACTCCCGTTGGCTGCCGTGATCGTCGCACAGTACTGCGTGTTCGGCGTGAGGTTAGCCAGGTAAACCGTGACTTCGTGTTCGACGCTGTCAACGAAACCCAGTGGTTGCGGTGTGATCGCGTAGGAAGGATGCTCGCCGTAAGAACCGCCGTTTTCACAGTAAGAGGAGCCCGACAGATCGTAACCAACGACATACGTCGTCGACTGGCTCTCCGGATCAACCAAGGCCGTGACCGTTGCTGTGGTCGTGCTCGTGCCCTGTGCCCTAACTTCATGCACCAGGGGAAGGATGCTCGCTGTAAACGTTTCTCGTTCGCTTTCACCGGGGCCGCTCGCGCCAGTTGCCACGAGCGCCGCGCAGTACTCCACGCCCGAGGTCAGACCAGTTATGCTTACCGAGACTTCGTGGTCTTCAGTGTCTTCGAAACCAAGCGCTCGCGGTGACGTGGCACTCGGCGAACCGCTCCCATTCCTGCACCAAGCGCTGGACTCCGGGGCGTACTCGGCGTAGTACGTCGCGGCTTGGTCCTCTGGGTTGACTTGGCCCTTTACTTCTACGCTTGTCAACGTGAGGACAGCCACTTCGCTCAGGGACACGTTTGGTGGTGGCAGGGAGCCAGTGCCTGTCAGGGTCGCTGTTTGCGGTGCACCGAGAGCGTTGTCGGTGACGCTGAGTGTCGCGGTCTTCACTCCCGTGCTCGTTGGCGCAAAGATCACCTGTACTTCGCAAGCAGAGGAGGGTAACACTTCATCATCATAACCCGTGCACCCGCTGCCTTCGATATGGAACTGCGAAGCATCAGCTCCCGTAATAACGACGGAGCTAATCTGGAGAGTCGCAGTTCCCGTGTTTTGAACATTGAAAAGTTGCGACGGACGCGAGTATGCTTCGAGAACATTGGCCGTGCCAAAGTTCTTGGTGGTGGGTGAGACGCTAGCTTCTGCCACAACGCCCGTGCCCGTTAAGGTTGCGTCCTGCGGCGAACCAGTCGCGTTGTCAACGAACTGTAATGAGGCTTCCTGCGCGCCTGTCGTCTTGGGCGCAAAACTAACGTAGACTTCACAGACGATGGAGAAGCCTTCCGTACAGTCGTCAGAAGTGATCTTGAATTGGGAGGCGCCAGATCCAATCAGGCCCACGGAACTAATTTCTAGATTGCTTCCAGACCCGAAGTTCGCTTGCTCAACTAAGAACTCCTCGCTGTGGCTCGTAGTGTTAAGAGGCTGGTCATTGAAGTTGTAAGTGGTGGGCCAAAGTTCGAAAACGGGAGTGCCAGCAGCATGGGCAGGCGAGGCCGCGGACCCGACCGTGCCCGCCAGAAGCAACGCCCCGACGACAGCTAAAAGTCTCAAAAGTCTGTTCATCGGTCTATCTCTCTATCGGTGGGCTTCCGGCTCTAAGGATCGAGCTTCCTCCTGCGCCATCGGGACCAAGAATCCCTCCCTAAAGGGACTAAAACGGCCGTAGGCAGATGTTCGAGGGCTCAGGCGGTCCGAACGGAGCGGTATCGGGCACCGTGCCGGTCAGAGCGGGTTGCTGGCCTGCGCATGGGTCCAGACAGCGCATCCAGCATCAAGTCTGCGTCGCACACGCCCGATGACCACCTGCACGCGACCAGCCAATCGCGACGATCGTGTCTTGATGACAGGAGGATCAACAATGACAACCGGTCGCCGCACCTCTTTCTCACAAATTACGCCGCGCGTCTGGACCTCGCACCTGGAATCTCCCACACCGCGTCGCTGGCTTGGAGTGCCACGTCTAGCACGCAACCTGGCCGTCTTCCTAACGGCAATATCAGCACTCTTAGTAGCCCCAGCAGCATACGCGGAAACTCAGGCCAGCTCCACGCTGGCTATCGCATGGTTGAACGCGCAACGCGCCGATAACGGCATCCCTGCCGGCATCACCGAGAACACGGAATGGGACGAAGACTGTGCTGAGCACATGAACTGGGTCTCTCTGAACCCGGACCCGCCGTCGGGGAGCTTTCATATTGAGACGCCGGGCACGCCTGGTTACACGGAAGGAGGCGCCTTCGCGGGCAGCAAGGCGGTGCTCGTCATAGGAAACGGGCCCGGCTCGGGCTGGGAGGCTTCCACGGAATACCCATGGGGCGCGGCTAACCCTTGGGAGACCGCACCAATACATTTAATGCAGCTCCTCGGAGCCGACCTGTCCTCCACTGGGTACGCGCCGGGTTGCATGATCACTTGGGCCGGGTATTCACGCCCGGCGCCATCAACTCCTGAACTTCTCACCTATCCTGCTAACGGTACCGACTTCATTTATTCATCGGAGGTGGCGAGCGAGTCTCCATTTACTCCGGGGTCATTCGTCGGCATACCTGACGGAACTACAACTGGGCCCTACTTGTACGTGCTCGGGTATGGAACCGGGCGCGGCGCTATCGCATCGGCTTCCCTCAGCGGGCCGAATGGCCCGGTTGCTGTGGTCACCGTCGATGACACAACCACTGGTCCCCAAGGAAACCTCGGGTCCTACCTGCCATCTGGCGGCATGATTATCCCAGCGCAGACGCTAACTCCTGGAGCGACATACACTGCGAGCGCTACTTTCGCTCCTAACTCACCCGACCACTTCGAGGACGACGCGGGTCCGAGCGCGCCGCTGTCAGTCACCTGGAGCTTTACTGTCGCACTTACTCCGGCGACATTAGAAGCCAGTTTCGAACATGAAGACGTCGACGAGGGCAGCATCAGTGCCAGCAGTAACTCTCCTGCGCCTATCACTGTGACAGTGACGCGGCAGCCGTCGCGGACAGTCGTTTACACGCATGTCCTGGCGTCTGGCGCCAAGACAAGCCTGAGGCTTCCCGGCGCCCCCTACGAGGCGTGCTTCACGCAGGCGGCGGATGGAACTTACTCCGCTCCTGCTCCGAGTTGTCTACAACAGTCATGGTCCGAACCTCCCAGCCTGACGCTTGGACGCGCAAAACTGCGGCGCCGTAGAGTACTCGTCCCTCTGCGCACGAGCGCGGCGTTTGTCGGTGGATACGCCATCGTGACGCTCACGGTCCCACAAGTCATATGCCATAGGCACCGTGGCAATAAACGCTCCTGTGTGACGACAGCGCGAGTGGTCTATAGGCATTCCCTGGCGCTGATCGCTGACCAATCGCTCAGCTTGCCTGAGCACGCGCATGAGAGAATCACCGTTAATACACCCGCCCAAAGCGTGGGTGACTACTTGTTCACTCCCGTGAGTGTGAGTGGCAGTTTCCACGGGCACGGTCTTCTATGAGACTTCTTCGCTTGCGGATAAGCGCTGCGCTATCCGTCACCCCGACCGCCGGCGTAGGCATCCGTCTGCTGCCGGGCCGACTTCGCAGCGTCGGTGCGTGTGCCTTCTCGTGCTTGACAATTGCTGCGCTCCCTCAGCTCGCCTCGGCGTCGGCGGCGAGGGGAAAGCAACCTTCGCCCACGCCCTCACGCAAGAACGCCCCCCGAGCTGGCGTTGGTGGGTTGGTTAGATCAACATGCTACGTCGAAGTTGCTGAGCATCTTTGGCCAAGTTGCTGAAGATGCACCGAGCATCGCCGTCAGCGGCTCCGACAGCGAAGGCGACCATCGCTTTGTGCACGGCACACACCCTGACCAAAGCGGCACGCCGTCGGATGGGACCCGCGCGGTCCACCACCTCCCCACCGCCGCTGACCATCGTCTACCTGCCCGTTCAAGCCAAAGACGACATCCCCACTGATTCGAGCGACTGAGGCATTCAGACAATCCAAATGGCACAAGCTGTCGAGGTCGCGGTTGCGTTGAGCGAACTCGAAGTCTGAGGGGTGCACCTCGAGCGCGATAACTTTGCCCTCGGGCCCCGCCACCGAAGCTACTGTGACATCATGGCGATCGCTCGGTAGCTAGCGCCCAAGTTGAAGACGCGCGCGCCCGGTCGAAGCTTTCCATCTCTCAGCATCGCGATCTCTGCCAGCTCCGGCCAATCGTGGTCGTACCGCTCTCCGTAGGAGGACGCTATGACCACCTTGAAGCGATCGCCGGCGTAGGTGTGCTCCACCAAGCGCTCTCCGTAGCGGCGCCGCGCCTGGTACTGCAACGCGCGAGGCACCGTAGCTCAATTACATTTATCAGGCCATTCGAAGTTAAATTCTGCTACAGCGCCCGACGCTGTTCATTCCCGGGGTTTGTGGCCATGCCGGCCGTACGTCATGAATCTTGCGAGGTCTTGGTCTCGCGTCACCGTAAGCGCATGGCGGTGGACCGACAAGGTTTGACGTCGCGGCCCGCCCCGGGCTCAGTCTGCGTCGAGCAGGATGCGGTCCTCGGAGACCTCGAACTCGATGCTTTCTTCGGGGTTATCCGGCTGGATCCTGACGCGTACGAGGTGCTTGGTTTGTTTGGCGGCGCGCTTGCCGCGGTCCTCGAGCAGGATCGCGTCGAAGGGCACTCCTTTGCTGGTTTTGACGTGGACGCGCCGGCCGGCCCTGAACCACTCGCGGAACTCGGGCTTGGGGGCAATCTCGGTAGGAGCGATCTCGGTTTTCTGTGACATGACTGGGTTGACGATATCACCAGGGGCGGGAGCCCAGGAGCGGCGCAGGACCCGGACGTTCGTCCGGCCGGCCGGCTTCGCCGGACTTTTCGGCCGGGCCGAAGTTCCGGGCCTGCTTGGCTTGAACTGCTTGCTTCTTCGAGGCAGGGTGGTGACCCCCAGCAGTGGGGTTTTATCCACATCAGCAAAGCAGGGCGGACTTTCATTTCGTCCGTCTCCGGACGCTGGCTTGGGTGTTGGGCGATGGCGAGCATCCAGTGCATAACGCGCGGCGTGTGAGGGCCGTCACCACTCGACGGAGCAACGTCGCCGCCCCGGGCTACTTCTTTTTGCCATTTTTCGCTTTGGTCGCCTTCTGCTGGGACAGATGGACGCTCTCGGTCTGTGTCGCGGCAGGAGCGGGCGCGGACTTGAGGATCGTAAGCGTGACGGCCAGGTGCCCATGAGCGGCACTCAGGAGCGCGCGCCCGGTCGCGTTGAGCGTGAACTTCACGGTCGTGGTCTTGCCTGCCGCGATCGAGAAGCTGGCGGTCCCGATAGTTTCCGTCTTGACCTTCTTGCTCTTCTTCTTGCCTTTCTTGGCTGCACTCTTGACCGTAAGCGTCAGCTTGCCGCCGCACGTGCCGGTGCCGGAGCATGTCAGCTTGATCGCTGTCGCTCCGCTGCCCTGGACCGTGATAGTGGACCCGTCAAGCGAGACGCTGCCGGTGGCCGCCGGTGGCGTATTTGCGGGGGTTGTGCCCGTCGATGGTGGAGTGGTCGAGACACCGCCGCTTGTGCCACCGCCTGACGAGCTTCCGCCACCGCCACTGCCACCGCCGGGACTCCCTCCGCTCGCGAGTTCGGTCGTGAAGGTCATATGGCCGCCCCCCGCGGTGCCGGAGCCGTTGGTCGCTACAAGTTCCGCACAATATTCAGTCGCCGCCGTCAGCCCGCTCAAGGGAGCAGACACTTCATGGGACGTTCCGTCAGTGAATCCGAGGGTCTCGGCGGGGGTTGAGTGTTCCGCTGACCCCGAGCTTCCGATGCTCGTACACCATGTCGAGCTGGCCAGACCGTAGGCAACATGATATTCGGTGCTCTGGCCGGCCGGATCGATTTGCCCGCTGATCGTCTCGGTGCTCGCCCCGGTCGGCGTCGCTTCGCCCGGGAAGACCTCCGGGAGTCCGGCCGTGACGGTCGCCCGGCCGCCGCGCACGGTGCCGGAGCCGTTGGTGGCTACAAGTTCCGCGCAGTATTCAGTCGCGGCGGTCAGCCCGCTCAGCAAGACCGTCACTGCATGAGAGGTCCCGTCGGTGAAACCGAGGGTCTCGGCAGGGGTTGAGTGTTCCGCTGACCCCGAGCTTCCGTTGCTCCTGCACCATATCGAGCTCGCCAGCCCGTATTCGACGTGGTACTGGGTGCTCTGGCCGGCGGGGTTGACCTCGCCCGAGATTTCCGCTGTCGTGGTGCCGGTGGACCGGAATTCGTTCGTAAAGACCAATGGCACGCCGGCCGTGAAGGTCATCTGGCCACTCTGCGCGGTGCCCGAGCCGTTCGTTGCCGCGAGCTCCTCGCAGTATTCGGTGCCCGCCGTCAGCCCACTCAGCGGGACCGACACTTCATGGTAGGTCGCATCGGTGAAACCGAGGGTCTGCGCCGAGGTCGAGTGTTCAGGTGACCCCGAGCTCCCGTTGCTCGTACACCATTCCGAGGTGGCGACGCCGTACGCGTCGTGGTAGCTCGTCGTCTGACCAGCCGGATCGACTTCGCCTTCGATCGTCTCAGTCGTGGCCCCCGTCGGCGTCGCCTCAAACGAGGACACGACCGGGACGCCGGCCGTGAAGCGACCCTGGCCGCTCTTCGCGGCTGCGCCAGACCCATTCGCTGCCACAAATTCCGCGCAGTATTCGGTGCCCGCCGTCAGCCCGCTCAGCGGGACCGACACTTGATGAGATGTAGCGTCGGTGAAGCCGAGGGTCTGGGCTGAGGTCGAGTGTTCAGGTGACCCCGAGCTTCCGCCGCTCGTGCACCACGTGGAACTGGCGAGGCCGTAGGTAAGGTGGTATTCGGTCGTCTGGCCAGCCGGGTCGATATCACCGGCGATCGTCTCGGTCGTCGCCCCGGTCGGCGTCCCTCCGGACGAAAAGACGATGGGGATGCCAGCCGTGAAACGCTGCTGGGCGCCCTGCGCAGTGCCCGAGCCGTTCGCCGCCACAAGCGCCTCGCAGTATTTGCTCCCGGCGCTCAGCCCGCTCAGTTCGACCGACACGCCGTGGAAGGTGGCGTCGGTGAAGCCAAGGGACTGCGCTGAGGTCGAGTGTTCAGGTGACCCCGAGCTCCCGCCACTCGTACACCACGTCGAACTGGCGAGGCCGTAAGCAACATGATATTCGGTGCTCTGGCCAACCGGATCGATTTGGCCGCCGATCGTCTCGGTGCTCACCCCGGTCGGCGCCTCTTCGTAGGAGAAGACCTCCGGGACGCCGGCCGTGAAAGGCTGCTGGCCGCCCTGCGCGGTGCCCGAGCCGTTCGCCGCCACAAGTTCCTCGCAGTATTTGCTCCCGGCGCTCAGCCCGCTCAGAGCGACCGGCACGTCGTGGAGGGCCGCGTCCGTGAAGCCGAGCGTCTGCGCAGAGGTTATGTGTTCCGGTGAGCCCGAGCCTCCGCCGCTCGTGCACCATTCCGAGCTCGCTAGGCCGTAGGCAACATGGTAGGTCGTCGTCTGGCCAGCCGGATCGAGTTCGCCTTCGATCGTCTCTGTCGTCGCCCCGGTCGGCGTCGCTTCGAACGAGGAGACCTCCGGAGCGCCGGCCTTGAAGGTCTGCTGGCCGCCATTGGCGGTGCCCGACCCGTTGGTCGCCACGACTTCCTCGCAGTATTCGGTGCCTGCCGCCAGGCCGCTCACCTGGACCGACACGCCGTGGAAAGTCTCGTCCGTGAAGCCGAGGGTCTGAGCTGGAGTCGAGTGCACCGGCGATCCCGAGCTTCCGAAGCTCGTGCACCATTCCGAGCTGGCCGGGCTATAGGCGAATTCGTATTTGGTCGTCTGGCCCGCGGGGTCGACCTCGCCCGAGACTTCCTCCGTCGTGGCACCAGTGGGCAATGATTCGCTCGTGAATGCCGTCGGCGTGCTGGCAAGCGCGGCTGCGGGCGAAGCGACGAACAGAACGAACACGCCCGCGACGATCATGACGGGCAGGCGCACACGCAGCATCGCCTTGCGCAGAAGCTGGGACTGCCGGACGGGTCGCATGGTGATCAATACCCTACACGCCGCAGCGGCGTGGACTTCTCCCGTTTTGAGGACGCTTTGGTCAGATCAGTCTCTCCGTGGAACAGCACGGCTCACCAGCGCTCTGGCGATCAGGAAGAAGCGCCGGTCCAGGATTTCTGGAGCGACCTGATCGAGCGGAGAAAACGAAGTCCGCGATTGGAGGATCTGTCCGTCGAGCAGCGCCAACTCGTCGGGTGCCGCGAAGAGGTCATAGTGACGCCTGTCAAAGCACTCCACGATCTGTCGGTAGGAAGCTGTGCCGTAGAGGGCAAGCTCTCGAGGATGGTGGACCTCGATGAACCAGTCCGGGCCCGCTCGAAGCGTCTCTGAAGCGCCGCTGGCCATCGTCGATCTGCCCGTTCAAGCCGAAGACGATCTCTCCGCTCCTCCGCTCCTCCGGGCCACCGCGGCAGAGCTCGAAGCGCATATGGCCAGCATTAGCGGGCCGAAGAGCCGGTGACGCCGGCCGCGGAAAGGCTTGTGCTGCTTACTGGATACTCAAACTTTTCTCCACCTCACCCTTCCCATCACCAAAACATAGAACCTCATCTCGTCAGCCACTTTGAGGAGGAGGCAAGGGAAAATGATGCCCAAGACGAACACAACGCTCGAGACGAGTCATGAAGACAAGGATCGCTCAGCCGAATACACGCAGCCGAAGATCTCAGATTACGGTGATCTGGTGAAGGTCACCGCTTCAGTGATGAGTTGTTCAGGCATAAGCTGCCCGCCGTGACCGGTCGGCGCGGCGAGCCGCTTTCGCAGAGGCGACTCGCCCGCAGCCCGTAGTCTGAAACGTAAGCAGCACCGTGGTTGCAGGCGGCGGGGATCTCTCTCAGCCGATGAGATCCTTGACTCCTGATGCCGCTAGCGTGCGCTTCAGGCCGTCTCTGAGCGAGATCTTTGGCGACCATCCAAGCAGCTGTTCAGCGATCGTGATGTCAGGCTGACGGACCTTTGGGTCATCGGTCGGT
>Ga0182024_10015338_pt1 | contig 14695 bp, 10 predicted proteins | sample P32metaG_FD_120480 | JGI IMG/M metagenome (GOLD analysis project Ga0182024, IMG submission 120480) | Permafrost microbial communities from Stordalen Mire, Sweden - P3-2 metaG (Illumina Assembly) | ecosystem: Environmental > Terrestrial > Soil > Wetlands > Permafrost | place: Sweden: Stordalen... | reverse complement strand
TCCCAGCCCGGATAGAATTCCCCCCGACGCGCATTTACGGCTGAAGTTGCTTTTTGAATTTTAAGTGGAGAAGTAGCTAAAGCTGCTATGCGCTGATTCTGATGGATTGCCAAATGCCCGAGATGGATGGTTTCGAGGCGACCTGCCGCGTGCGGGCTGCGCTGGGCCAAAGCGCCCCGCCGATCGTCGCGGTCACTGCACGCGCCATGGAGCAGGACCGCAAGCCTGTTTTCAGACCGGCATGGCCGATCATCTGGAGAAGCCTATTAGCGCGTCTTCCGTGGACGCGATACTCGAAAGATGGCTGTCTCCGCTGAACGAACCGGAAACATCGAGCATCCATGCGGCGGCAGAGTAGGCGGCGGCAGAGTAGGCGGCGGCGCATCGGCGAGGCGTCCGAGATCCCGATGCGCCCGCCGCGCCGCAGACTCGAGCGAGGATGGTCCCTTGGGAGCGTCTCTTGCGGCGGAGACCAGGGCGTCCGCGGTCGGAGCGAGCCGGCTAAAAGCCGGCTGCAGCCAGGATTGGCTGCCCCACAAAAACTAAGTGACATCGCGCATCCATGCTGCGGCAGAGCAGGCGGCGGCAGAGTAGGCGGCAGCGCATTGGCGAGGCGTCCGAGATCCCGATGCGCCCGCCGCGCCGCGGACTCGAGCGAAAGGCAAGATCCGCATCATTCCTTTGCGTTATACTACGAGTGCTTTGAAAACGCTTGCATGCCTACTCTGTCTCTGGCCGGCGTCCATGGCGCAGACCCAGCCGGTGGAAATCCGCGTCAATGCGGCCGCTTCCCAAGGCGCGTTCCATCCCCTCTACGACTATTTCGGCTATGACGAGCCGAACTACACCTATGCCGCCAGTGGCAAGAAGTTGATCGCCGAGCTGGGCGCGCTAGGTCCCGTGCGCGCGCAGATCCGCGCCCATCACCTGCTGGTGACAGGCAATGGCGCGCCGGCCATGAAGTGGGGATCGACCAACGCCTACACGCTCGATGCGAAGGGTCAGCCGGTCTACGATTGGACCATTGTCGACCGCATCTTCGACACGTACATGCAGGCGAACGCGCGCCCGTTTGTCGAGATCGGCTTCATGCCGGAAGCGCTCTCGCGCACGCCGCAGCCGTATATCCGCCACTGGCCCACGCCCGACGACGGCAAAGGCTGGGCCGAACCGCCCAAGGATTACGCCGCCTGGGGCGAGCTGGCGTACCGCTGGGCTCTGCACTCCGTCGAGCGCTATGGCAAGGCCGAGGTGGAGCAATGGTCGTGGGAATTGTGGAACGAGCCCGACATTTTCTACTGGCGCGGCACGCCTGAAGAGTACGACAAGCTTTACGACTACACCGCCGCCGCCCTGAAGCGCGCCTTGCCCACCGCGCGCGTGGGCGGGCCTGGAACCACTGGACCGGGCGCCGCCGGATCGAAATCGGCGGCGTATCTGAAGCAATTCCTGGAGCACTGCGCCCACGGCGTCAACGCCGCTACGGGTAAGACGGGCGCGCCGCTCGATTTCATCAGCTTTCACGCCAAGGGCGCGCCGCGCGTGCTGGAAGGCCACGTCCGCATGGGCTTGCGCAATCAACTCTTGAACGTGCAGCGCGGCCTCGAGATCATTAAGGACTATCCCGAGTTCCGCGCGCTGCCCATTGTGTTGAGCGAATCGGACCCCGAAGGGTGCGCCGCCTGCGTGGCGAGCCAGCACCCTGAAAACGGTTACCGCAATACGACGCTCTATCCCAGCTACACCGCCGCCGCGATGGCTGGAATCTTGGAGCTTTCGGATCGCTACCACGCTAACATCGCCGGAATGCTGACGTGGGCGTTTGAGTTCGAAGGGCAGCCTTACTTTGAGGGATACCGGACGCTGGCCACCAATGGCGTTGACAAGCCGATTCTGAATCTGTTCCGCATGGCCGGTCTGATGCGCGGCGATCGCGTAGAGCTGAAGAGCGCCGGCGCGGTCCCTCTCGATGCGGTGCTGCAAGGCGGCGTTCACGACGCGGCGGAGGTCGATGGCATCGCGACTCGGGCCGAACGCGAAATGTCGATCCTGGTATGGAATTATCACGATGACGATGTGCCCGCGCCGGCGTCGCCCGTGCGTCTCACAATCGCCGGCGCGCCGGCCGCGCGCGTGCTAGTGGAACATTACCGCATCGACGAGACGCACAGTAACGCTTACACGGCGTGGAAGCAGATGGGTTCGCCGCAACAGCCGACGCCGGAACAATACGCGGCGTTGGAGGCGGCGGGCCAGTTACAACTACTGACTTCGCCGGAATGGCGCGCAGCGGCGAACGGGCAGATTGGATTGGCGTTTGATCTGCCGCGGCAGGCGGTGTCGCTGCTGCGGATTACCTGGTAGCGTAGGGCAGGTTGGCAGCCTGCGGCCGATTGTTAATCGGCCTGCCGGCGGCAATCACAATGCCGGGGCCTCCCTGCACCGTTTGCGGCTTGCCGCTATGCGGGGCACGTTGTCTAACCTGCGGCCGAGTGTCAATCGGTCTGCCGGCCTTGACACTCGCTTCGCCGGCTTCTACGCTAAAGGCGTATGGAAGTACAACTCACTCCCGACCAAAAAGCGTTTGTTCGCCAGGCTATCGAGGGCGGACGGCTTCTGCGCGAGGAAGACGCGGTGAGGGAAGCCCTTTCTCTGTGGGAAGAGCGTGAGCGCAGACGCGCGGAAACGCTTGCCGCAGTCGATGAGGCGCAAGCTTCGCTTGCCCGTGGCGACGGGCGCATCATCACCCAGAAATCCATGCGCGAGCTTGCGGAAGACGTGAAGCGGCGCGGACGCGCCCGTCTTACCGCAGAGCAACCAGCGCCCGCTGATGGGACACCGCCGAACATCGCAGGCTGATTCCGACCTCGACGACATCTGGAATTACGTTGCCTCCAAGAGCGGCAGCCTGGATATTGCCGACCGCTTCATCGACTCCGTCACGGATCGGTTTTTTCTTCTTGCCCGCCATCCCAATAATAGGCCGCGCCCGTGACGAGGATCTGCGCCCCGGCCTGCGGAGCTTTCCGGTCGGCGAGTACGTCATCATTTATCGCATCCAGGACGAAGACGTGCTGATTCTTCGCGTGCCGCGAGGCAGCCGTGACATTGCCACTCTATTCGGGCATTGACAGTATGACCGGAATCTTCACCAATCTTCCGAGGGATGCCGGACGCTTGACACCAACGCCATCGACAGGCCACGCTGCGGCGACGCTGCCTTGTGGGCCGGACCCAGAGGGTACCCCTGCCAACCTGCCCCACAAAAAATCGTCGCAGGAAGTGTAGTGAGAGTGTCCAGCTATTCACTGGACATACCGCTAGCGTGACTTGGAGTGCGGGAACCTCGTGTGTCGCGCACCCCTGCGCAGACCCGATTAAAATCCCAGTCCGGGGAATGCGACAATGACAGCTTGGGAGAATTTCAATGCTGCCCGCCAGCCCCTTTCGCCGCCTGCTGGGCCTCGCCGGAGGCGCCGCGCTCATGACCCTAGGCGCCCAAACTCCAGCTCTGCCCAAGCCCCCCGCGGCCCCGGTCAAGGAACACCGCGAGCTTCGCCACGGCGAAACCGTGGTCGATCCTTACTATTGGCTGCGCGAGAAGTCGAACCCCGAAGTCACTCATTACCTCGAAGCCGAAAACGCCTACACCGAAGCCCTCACCAAGGGTCTTAAGCCGTTTCAAGACGCGCTCTATACCGAAATGCTGGCGCGCATCAAGCAGACCGATCTCAGCGTGCCCGTCCGGCGCAGCGGCTACCTCTACTACGCGCGCACCGAGGAAGGCAAGCAGTACCCCATTCAATGCCGCCGAAAAGGCAATATGGAAGCGCCCGAAGAGGTTCTGCTCGACCCCAATGAACTCGAGAAGACCCACAAATTCGTCGGCATCGGCGCCTTCGTAGTTAGCGACGATTCCAACCTTCTGGCGTACACCGTGGATTTCACCGGCTTCCGCCAATACACGCTTCAAGTCAGGGACCTGCGCACCGGGCACACCCTCCCCGATACCGCCGAACGCGTAACCTCACTCGTCTGGGCCGCCGATAATCGCACGCTCTTCTTCACAACTGAAGACGAAACCACCAAGCGCTCGGACAAGCTGTGGCGCCACGCGCTAGGTTCTGCCGCGCCGGAACCGCTCTACGATGAAAAGGATGAGCTGTTCGACATCGGCGTGGATAAGACCCGCGACCGCAAAATCATCGTGCTCGGCATCGAGGCCAAGGACACCAGCGAATGCCGCTACCTGCGCGCCGACCAGCCCCAGGCTGGCTTCACCGTGTTTCTGCCGCGCGAGAACAAGCGCCGCTATTACATCGATCACCGCGAGGACCTGTTCTACATCCGGACCAATAAAGGCGGCCGCAACTTCGAAATCATGACCGCGCCCGAGAGCGACCCCGCCGTCAAGAATTGGAAATGGTTTCTGCCGCACGACGATAACGTCCGCTTGCAGGATATCGACCTCTTCCACAGTTTCGCCGTGGTCATCGAAAAAACCCAGGCGCTGGACCGCCTGCGCATCTACGATTTTCACGCCAAAACCTGGACCGCTATCGCTTTCCCGGAGCCCGTCTACGCCGCCTCGCCGGCCGGCACGCCCGAGTATGAATCGCCCACCTACCGCTACAACTATCAGAGCTTCATCACCCCCCCAAGCGTCTACGATTACGATGTGAAATCCGGCAACTCGGCGCTGCTGAAGCGGCAGGAAGTGCTGGGCGGCTAAGACTCGAAGCAGTATTCCTCCGAACGCCTCTGGGCCACCGCCCGCGACGGCGCGAAAGTCGCCATATCGATCGTCTATAAGAAGGGTTTCGAGCGCAACGGCCGCGGCCCCCTGTTTCTTTATTCCTACGGTTCCTATGGATTCGGCACGCCGGCCGCGTTTTCCAGCACGCGGCTTAGTCTGCTCGACCGCGGCATGGCCTACGCCATCGCGCACATTCGCGGCGGCGATGAGATGGGCGAAAAGTGGCGGGAAGACGGCATGCTGATGAAGAAGAAAAATACTTTTTGGGACTTCATCGATTGCGCCGAATATCTCATCGCGCAAAAGTGGACCTCAAAGGACCGCCTGGCGATCGAAGGTGGCAGCGCCGGCGGCCTGCTCATGGGCGCGGTGGTCAACATGCGGCCCGATCTGTTCCGCGCCGTGCATCTGGCCGTGCCCTTCGTCGACGTGATGAACACTATGATGGACGCGACGCTGCCCCTCACCATCGGCGAGTATTTGGAATGGGGCAACCCTAACGACAAGCCGGCGTACGATTACATGAAGACCTACAGCCCGTACGATAACCTGGAAAAGCGGGCTTATCCGGCCATGCTGGTGACCACTAGCCTGAACGATAGCCAGGTGATGTATTGGGAGCCGGCGAAATACGTAGCGCGGCTGCGTACGCTGAAGACGGATTCGAATCCGCTATTGTTGAAGATCAAGATGGACCCGGCCGGCCACGGCGGGGCATCGGGACGGTATGACCGGCTGCACGATCAGGCGTTCGAATACGCGTGGCTGCTGTCGCAGGTGGGAATTGCAAGTTAAGGTAACCGGCGTTGCGGGCCATCCGTCCGTAATGTCAAACGCAAGGAGTCTCTTTTCGTGAACTTATCCATATTGGGCCGGACCACGCTATGTCTGGCAGCGACGGTATTCTTATCCATAGTCACCCCGGCATTGTGTCCGGCGCAGGTGAAAGTGGCCCCAGGGAACATTACGACCATCGCCGGCAATTACACCCGAGGCTATTCGGGCGACGGCGCAGCCGCCACCAGCGCGGAGTTGAATCTCCCCTTTGGCGCCGTCTTCGTAGGCGGGAATCTCTATATCGCGGACCAGGTCAACGAGGCAGTGCGCCTCGTCGGCGGCAACGGAAACATCTCCACCATCGCCGGCACCGGCCTTTCGGGATTCACCAAAGACGGCGTGCAGGCCAATACTTCCGAGCTGTCCTCGCCGTCGGGAGTGTACGTCGACGGGTCGGGCAATTTGTATATTGCCGACACGCAGAACAGCGCCATCCGGATGGTCACCGCCAAAGGGATTATTTCGACCGTCGCCGGCGTCGAGTCGACGCCCGGATATCAGGGCGATGGCAGCGGCGCCTTGAGCGCCAACTTGCTTCGTCCTTCCAGCGTCGCGCTCGATAGCTCGGGCAACATCTATATCGCGGATTCGGGAAATAACGTAATCCGCAAAGTGACCGTGTCTACTGGGACTATTTCCACCTATGCCGGAGATTTCAATACTCCGGGCTACACCGGAGATGGCGGACCAGCCACGAAAGTAGGAGTCGGAATGAGCGACCCGGTCGCTATCGCATTAGACTCCGCCGGGAATCTGTATATTGCCGATACCAATAACAACGTAATTCGCAAGGTGACCGCGTCCACGGGCATCATCACTACTATTGCGGGCCAGGGCCCCACCGCTGCTGGTTTTTCGGGCGATGGAGGCCGCGCCGTATTCGCGCAGCTCAGCCATCCCAAAGGCGTGGCGGTGGATGCCGCGGGCAACGTTTATATTTCGGACACGTTCAACCAACGCATCCGCATGGTGACGCCCAACGGCATCATCAGCACCGTGGCGGGTACCGGAGCCCTGACGAATTCGAGTCTCTCGAATATCGGCGACGGAGGCCCGGCCACGGCCGCGACATTGAACTTCCCCGCCGGTTTGTCGCTCGACACCGCCGGAAATCTCTACATCGCCGATAACAACAATAACGTGATTCGGCAATATGCACCGCCCGCCGCCACCGGCGGTACGTTGCCTGCTATCAATGCGGGCGGCGTGATCGGCGCCAGTCAGTTCGGCGCCTTTCCGGCCATCGCGCCCGGATCGTGGATCGAGATCTATGGGTCGAATCTCGCCAACACCACCGGTAACTGGAATAACTTCTTCACCGGCGTGAACGCCCCGACCGCGCTGGGCGGCACTACTGTGACCATCGGTGGCTTGAATGCGTTTATCGATTACGTGAGCCCCGGACAAGTGAACGCGCAAGTGCCGTCGGGCGTTGGCAATGGTCCGCAGCTACTCGTGGTCGCGACCGCCGCCGGCCAGAGCGCGGCGTATTCCATCACCGTCAATCCGACCGAAGCGGGGTTGTGGGCGCCGGCTGCGTTTCAGGCGAACGGTAAGCAGTATGTCGGCGCGCAGTTGTCCGATGGGAGTTGGGCATTGCCAATCTCCGTTTCCGGCTATACGTCGCGCCAGGCGAACGTGGGAGAAACCATGACGATGTATGGCGGGGGGTTCGGACCGGTGATCAATCCGACTATCCCTGCGGGGCAGATCGTACAGCAACTGAACCAACTGATGGAGCCTATTCTCGTCTACTTCGGACCAATTCAGGCGCAGGTGCAGGCGCAGGTGACCTATTCCGGGTTGGCGCCCACGCTTATCGGCGTGTACCAACTCAACGTGGTTGTACCGAACATCGCGGCCAGTACGGCCGTGCCTGTGACGTTCGTGCTCGGTGGTATTAATAGCGCGCAGACGCTCTATACCGCTGTCCAATAGCGTGTCTGCTATCAAGTCTTATTGCGGCAGGTTGGCAAAGGACTGCTTCGGCTGCGGCGATGCTGTGTGCTGCAGTCCTCAATTTCTTCGCCTCTCGCGACGATTTTGTGGGGCAGGTTGTCAACCTGCGGCCGATTGCCAATCGGCCCTCCGGCAGCAGTCAAAATGCCGGAGAACCCCACACCGTTTGCGACTTGCCGCTACGTGGGGCAGCCAATCCTGGCTCGAATGCCTGGACAAATAGATTCGGCGGAAGCTGCGCTGCTATCCGTCTCAAACAACGCAAACAGGGACGCTTGATCGCCACGTTCTCCGGCGACTCGGAGTATCCGCGTTATAGGCTAGCAAATTCGCTGCTCGGGAAAGGGTCCGTGGCGACTGACGCGTGCTTAACCATTTTTGGGCTTCGCGGGTTTGAAAGACGGTCCCTGGCGGGAGCGTCTCTTGCGACGGAAACCAAGGCGTCCGCGGTCGGAGCGAGCCGGCTAAAAGCCGGCTGCAGCCAGGATTGGCTGCCCCCAAGGGCTTCCAGAGAGTGTGAACGCTGCACGCATTGAGTGCGCCACGTGTTTGGCCGCTGCAGCCCTTAAAGTCGTCTGCCCCAAAATCGGTTAAGCACGCGCGACTGACCAATACCCGACAGGTGAAGGCTGCGATGTCTGTGGAGTGGTTCCAACAGCAGGGCCTGGTATCGTTGGTCCACAAGTACGAGGCGGCTCTACCGTCGTGAGACCTGATTCGGCTTCAGCGTGGCTGGCCGCGTAAGCGCCAACGCTGTGACGGCCCAACTGGTTCCAGAAGCGGAGATCCATTGATCGTTGCCGTGCGGGAAACCGCTCTCGAAGTAGGGCTGAAATGTCTCCGTTCGGCTCTTCACGAACCACGAGCCATCGGCAAGCTGCGTCTTGAGCAGGAATGCTGCGCCGCTCTCATAGATTTGGTCTGCGCTTTTCATGCCTGAAGCCTGCAGGGCCACCAGCGCCTGACCGGTGGCGTAGGCATCGCTTTCGAGCGTCGGCAACTGGGACCAGCCGCCGTCCCGGCGCTGCGCCCTGGCCAGCGATGCGGCGGCCTGCTCCACTAGGGCCGGCGACGCGTCCGCCCATGCCAGTCCCAGAATCCGGAAGGCGGCCTCGTCGGTATTCCGGGCTGCCGCTCCCTCCAGCCACTGGGCGGCGTGCGCAATGCTTTTTGCGTACTCCGCCCGCTGCCCCGGCGGAGCGAAAGCCCGCAGAACTCGAATGGTTACGGCGGTCAGGGCGATCGAGTTCGATTCCAGTGGCGGGCGGTGCGCGCGGATGGTCCATCGGCCGTCCTCAGCCTGCCGGATCTTCAAATAGCGGACGCCGGCGTCGGTTCCGGCGTTGCCGGGAAAGTGCGCCGCCGCCAGCGCGAACAGGACATAGCTCATGGTGTCTTCCGCGCCCGGGGGAGTCAGCCCTTGAAGAATTCGCTCCGTCCTGGCTTGCAGGTAGTTCGCGGTCACGTTCAGCATGTCCTTCGCCGCAACCTCATCCACGGCAAAACCGCGGTCGTGCGCGGTGGTTACTGCCATGGACGGCAGCACGTTGTGGTGGCAAGAGATGCATCCCGTGGTCTCCCAGAAGGCCGGGCTCGCCTTTTGCAGCAGCGGAACAGCTTTTTCGACGCTGATACGCACGTCGCCGGAATTCACATCGCCCGCCTGGAGCAGGCTCGTCAACAAGACTGTCAAGCATAACGCACGCATGAACTACTCCTTTGCGCCCGCGCCGGCCAGCATCGCCACTACCTTGGTGGCGCCCTTGCGCCTCGCGATGCGCAAGGCTGTGTCGCCCTTGGAATCGCGGATGTTGAGATCCGCGCCGCGATCGAGCAGCAGCTTCACTCGTTCCGTCTCGGAATAGTCGGAATACGCCGCGCGCATTAAGGCGGTGACGCCGAATGCGTCCTTCGAGTTGACGTCCGCGCCGGCCGCGAGCAACGCATTCATCAACTCCAGGGACGATGTCGCCGCCGCGTTCCTCAGCGCTGTACTGGCACTGTCATGGCTGTAGCTCCCTTGAAGTATCATGCGGACGCAGGCGAGACAATCCACAGCCGCCGCTCCGGTGAGCGCGGCCGCGGGAAAGTCTCCACCGCGCTGCTGCGCCAGCAACTTCATGGTCCTGGGATCGGCATTGCGTGCCGCCAGCACCAGCGGATCGGTCCCTTGATCTGAAGTGGTGCTGGCGCCGTGCTCCACCAGCGCCCTCACTACTTCCACATCGCTGGCTTGATCCAACGCGATCAACAGCGCCGTCTGGCCGTCGCCCGACCGTGCGCTTACATTGGCGCCGCGCGCGATCAACGCGCGAACTTTCTCCACGTCGTCCGTGGCCCACATCAGCGCCGTCACGCCGGCGGCATTGGCCAAGTTGGGACTTGCTCCCTTTTCGAGCAGCCAGCGGACGTCTTCGGCGCTGCCGTAGAGCGTAGCCTGCATCAACAAGGTCGTCCCATCCGCCCTCCGCGCGCCCAGCAGGCCGCGGTCCGCCTCGACCGCAGCTCGCACCTGCGAGAATTTCCCCTCGCGGACTTTGAGGAAAAGCGGCTCGATCCGCGGGTTCGCAATCCAGCCGGGCTTGGGCTTCGGTTCATCCGGCCAATTCGCGCCTTGGTCGATCCAGGCCTTGATCGTCGCGATTTCCTCGTCGCTGAGTGGACCGGTGAGAGGCATTTGCGGTCCCAGCCGCGCTCCACTGATTCGCCGGTACATCAGGCTCTGCGCGGAATTGCCGGGGACGATCGCAGGTTCGCCGCGCCCCGCAATCATGGCTCGCTCCTTCTGGTCGAGACGGAGCGAGCCCATCTGTTGCTCGGGACCGTGACATCCATAACATCTCGTCCGCAGGATCGGTTTCACATCTCTGGTGAACACGATCTCGCTGCCGTAAAGGGGCACGGCGTCCTTGGCGAGCGTAACTGCCAGCAGAAGTAGCAGAAGCCGCATTTGTGCCGGGACCTCCTATGCTTGTTGCCAGCTATGTGCTGAAAGCATACCATTTATCGCTTACGCCCATTACCAAGGCTGGGCTAGAATTAACACGATTGAGCGGCAGCGGCGGGCCCCCGGATTCCGCAGGGGCTATCCCGGCCCGGTCGTGAGACACTGATTCCGTGCGTGTACTTGTAGCCGATAAGTTCGAAGAGTCCGGTCTCGATGGCTTGGCGGCCGCCGGATGCGAAGTATCCTACCAGCCCGCGGCCAAAGACGCCGCTCTCGCCAAAGCCGTTCAGGAGTTCCAGCCCGAAACGCTGGTGGTCCGCTCGGCTAAGGTAGGCGAAGCCGCGCTGGCGGCCGGTCCGCTGAAGCTGGTGGTGCGCGCCGGCGCCGGATACAACACCATCGACGTGGCCGCCGCATCGCGCCGCGGCATCTATGTGTCGAACTGTCCGGGGAAGAATTCCGTCGCCGTCGCCGAACTCGCCTTCGGCTTGATCCTCGCGCTCGACCGGCGCATTGCCGACAACGTCGCGTCGCTGCGCCAGGGCCAGTGGAACAAAGGCGAATATTCCAAAGCGCGTGGCATCTTCGGCCGCACCTTAGGATTGATCGGGCTCGGACAGATTGGCCGTGAGATGGTTCCGCGCGCGAAAGCGTTCGGCCTGCGAGTGACGGCCTGGAGCCGCAGCCTCACTCCGGAACAGGCTGAGGAATGGGGCATCGAACGCAAGGCATCGCCCGCGGAGGTGGCTGCCGCATCCGATATCGTCAGCGTCCACATCGCGCTCAACGCGCAGACGCGCGGGCTTCTGGGCGCGGCCTTTTTCGACGCCATGAAGCCCGGCGCCTGCTTCATCAATACCGCGCGCGCCGAAACGATCGACCAGGCCGCGCTTCAGCGCGCCATCGAGCAGCGCGGCATTCGCGCCGCGCTCGATGTCTTCGCTAATGAGCCGGCGGGAAGCGCGGGCGAATTCGCGGATGAGATCGCGAAGCTCGTCTATGGCACCCACCACATCGGCGCCTCCACCGATCAGGCGCAGGAGGCCATCGCCGCCGAGACCGTCCGCATCATACGCACGTTCAAGCAGACCGGTAAGGTTCCCAACGTGGTGAATCTCGCGAAGCAGACGCCCGCCACCTGCGCGCTGATCGTGCGCCATCTCGATCGTCCCGGCGTGCTGGCGAGCGTGCTCGACCTCATCGGCGCGGCGCGCATCAACGTACAGGAAATGGAGAACATAGTCTTCGAGGGCGCGGAAGCGGCAGTGGCGCGAATTCATCTGGAAACAGAGCCCGGAGCGGATGTTTTGAAACAGATTGGCGCCGCGAACCCCGATATCCTGGAAGCCAGTCTCATCAAGTTGTAATTCTGTGGCGGCACGCACACCAATTTGCCTCCAGTGTTCGGTAGACTTTTAGAACGGTTATGCGAACGCAATCTGAAATTGGGCGCGCGCTGGAAGAGGCTCGCGAGCAGACGGATGCGCTGTTTCGCGCGGTAAGGTCCGATTCGTTCTATGAGCGGCCCATACCGGAGCGGCATCGCATTGTGTTCTATCTGGGACACGTGGAAGCGTTCGATTGGAATCTGATCGGCCGCTATGCGCTCGACCGGAGTCCGTTCCACGCCGAGTTCGATCGTCTTTTTGCGTTCGGCATCGATCCGCCGCCCGGCCAGCTACCGTCCGATCAACCGTCGGACTGGCCTTCGCTCGCCGAAGTAGAGCGTTACAACCAGCGCGTGCGCGATGAGGTCGACCGGTCGATCGACGAGGTTCCCGAGCAACTGCTGCATGTGGCCGTGGAGCACCGGCTGATGCACGCTGAGACGCTGGCGTACATTCTGCACCAGCTCGAATACGAGCGAAAAGTGGCGCCCGCGCTCGCTCCGGATGTGGAGACCGCGCCTGCGCCCCAACCGTGGATGGTCGAGATTCCGGCGGGAACCGCGCGGCTTGGGCTCGATAGCCTTGGGTTCGACGACAAGGCCGCCTTCGGCTGGGACAACGAGTTTCAATCGCTTACAGTGGACGTGCCGGCGTTCGCCGTGGCGAAGCATAAGATCACCAATGGCGAGTATCTGGAGTTTGTACGGGCAGGCGCCGCCGCGCCGTTCTTTTGGGCAGAGGGCGCCGGCCGCTGGTTCTATCGCGGCATGTTTGCGGAAATTCCGCTGCCCCTCGATTGGCCGGTACACGTAATGCACAGCGAAGCGGAAGCCTATGCGAAGTGGCGCGGCGCTTCGCTGCCCACCGAGGCTCAGTTTCATTGCGCCGCTCAGTTTCACCGCGCCGCGTCCGTCGCGAGCGAAGGGCTGGAAGCGAACCTCGATTTCCGCCGCTGGGAACCGGTTCCCGTGCACGCCAACGACGGCCGCGGCTCCCCCGATACTCCTTCGCAACTAGTCGGCAACGGATGGGAGTGGACCTCCACGGTCTTTGCGCCGTTTCCCGGCTTTACGCCGTTTCCGTTCTATCGGAATTACTCCGAGCCGTTCTTCGACGGCCGGCATTACGTTCTGAAAGGCGCATCGCCGCGCACGGCGGCCCGCTTGGCGCGTCCTTCGTTCCGCAACTGGTTTCGCCCATCGTATCCGTATATCTACGCCACATTCCGGCTGGTTGAATTATGATGTCCGCCCGTTCCCTGGACAACGCCTTCGCGCGCGACGTGCGCGCCGGCCTAACGCGCGCCGGGCAGAAAACGCTGCCCTGCCGCTACTTCTACGACGACCTGGGCTCGTCGCTATTTGAAGCCATAACCAACCTGCCGGAGTACGGCCTGACGCGCGCCGACGAGCGTATTCTGCAAGCCCACGCCGGGGCCATTATCGACCGCCTGCCGCGTAACCTGGTGGTGGCCGAACTGGGCAGCGGTACCGGCGCAAAAACTCGGCCGATCCTCGAAAAGCTGCGGCAGCGGCAAAGTGTGGCCTACTATCCGATCGACGCTTCCGCATCCGCGCTGGCCAGGTGCAATCAGGACCTGGGCCGCCTGGGCGCGGTGTTCCCGCTCGAAATGAGCTACCTTGACGGATTGCGCGAAGTGGCCGGGCGGCGCGCCCCAGGGCAGCCGCTGCTGATTCTGTTTCTCGGCAGCACCATTGGCAACTTCGAGCCGGAAGCGGCCATCGATTTCCTGCACGCGATCCGGCAATGCCTGACGCCCGGCGACGCCTTGCTGCTGGGTACGGATCTGGTGAAGCCCATACCCGATTTGCTCGCGGCCTACGACGACCCGGTAGGCGTCACGGCGGCGTTCAACAAGAATATTCTGGCGCGAATCAATCGCGAGCTGGAAGGCGATTTCGACGTGCGGCAGTTCGACCACGTGGCGCGATACGACGAAGACGCGCAGCGGATTGAGATGCACCTGCGCTCGCGCGAATATCAAGTTGTCAGCATTCGCAAAGCCGAACTGATTGTGGACTTCGCGCCCGGCGAAACCATCTGTACCGAAGCCAGCCATAAGTTCCGCCTGGAGCAAGTCTGCGGAATGGCTCACGCGTCGGGGTTTCACGCGGAGGCGCGATGGGTGGATCATGAGTGGCCGTTCGCGGAAAATCTGATGAGAGCTGTGTGAAGGGACTACAAGAGCGATTGCCCGCCAAGACGCAAAGAGCGCAAAGAAGACCACGGAAGAACTGATGCCACGGCATTCTCCGTCATATGTTGCCCGGCAGGCCTTTTCTTTTGCGTTCTTTGCGCCTTTGCGTCTTTGCGGGAACTTCTTAGTTCTTGGTCGTGACCGCGGGTTTCACGCGGAGGCGCGATGGGTGGATCATGAGTGGCCGTTCGCGGAAAATCTGATGAGAGCTGTGTGAAGGGAGTACAAGAGCGATCGCCCGCCAAGACGCAAAGAGCGCAAAGAAGACCACGGAAGAAGTTGATCAATAATCCCGGTCGCTTATCTGCCAGCCGCAAATAAGTGCGAAGTTGAATGTGATACGCCACATCGACGATCTCCGTCGCCACGGCATTCCTCCGTCATATGTTGCCCGGCAGGTCTTTTCTTTGCGTTCTTTGCGTCTTTGCGTCTTTGCGGGAACCTCTTAGTTCTTGGTCGTGACCGCAGGTTTCACGCGGAGGCGCGATGGGTGGATCACGAGTGGTCGTTCGCGGAAAATCTGTTGAGAGCTGCGCGAAGGGACTACAAGAGCGATTGCCCGCCAAGACGCAAAGAGCGCAAAGAAGACC
>Ga0182024_10015337_pt1 | contig 14695 bp, 14 predicted proteins | sample P32metaG_FD_120480 | JGI IMG/M metagenome (GOLD analysis project Ga0182024, IMG submission 120480) | Permafrost microbial communities from Stordalen Mire, Sweden - P3-2 metaG (Illumina Assembly) | ecosystem: Environmental > Terrestrial > Soil > Wetlands > Permafrost | place: Sweden: Stordalen... | reverse complement strand
GTCCATCGACGCGCCCGCCATCATGACCACGTTGATGGCGACGAAGAGGCCGTGGGTGTGGAATATTGGCAGCGCATGGATGAGGCGATCGTCCTTAGAAAATCGCCAGAGTGCAACCAACGTGGCGGCGTTGCTGGCGAGCGCCCGGTGACTCAACATTGCCCCCTTCGCGCGTCCCGTCGTGCCCGACGTGTAGAGAATGGCGACGATATCTTCAGCGCCACGCGGCACTGGAGCCAGGCCAGTCGTTTGCGCGTCGCGAAGCCACTCAAGACTATTTTCGCCGCTTCCGGTTAAGACCAACACCGTCTCGACACCGCAGTCGTAGGCAACGTCAGCGAGTGACGCCTCGCTTTCGACGTCGCAGACGAAGATCTTAGGACGGGCGTCGTTGAGAAAATAACTGATCTCGGCTTTGGTATAAGAGGTATTGAGTGGCAGGAGGATGGCCCCGGAAATGATCGCTGCGCCATAGAGCTCCAGCATGGCGACGTGCTTGGCGGCCTGAATGGCGACCCGGTCACCCGGGGAAACTCCAAGCGCCACCAATGAGGTCGCCATGCGAGCTGCATTGTTCCAAAACTGACCGTAGGTGATGTCTTGACGCGCCTGGATATGGATGAAGGTTTCATTCATCCGTTGTGCATGGCCCGACTGCAGGGCTGCCAGCAAGTGATTCTCGCTACTCACGCGACACCCAGTGAACGAGGGAATGAGCCTTGATCAGCCGGGCCAGAATACTCGAATCAAGATCCGCAATGGAGTCGGCGTCGCTAGTGTGTGTCACGTTTTGCCCCATCTAAAATTTCTATTAGCCATGCGAGGACCCCGTCTAGAGAGTCACCGCCAATCAAAGTCGTTCTTGGTGCTGCTTCTCCCAGCGCTCCTTCAACTCGACCGCCGTCAGGTAGCAAAGCGAACTATGACGACATTCATGATTGTATTCGCGACGCCACCGGAAGAAACCGACCACATGCATCCCACTTTTAATTCCAAGGTGCCGGAATCGAGACCCGAGCGGCCTACAAAAGTCGGGCCCGCTGGAAGAGGAGGCTGTTTGTGCCCCTGGATCTCAATGGTCGCGGCACTTTCAAGAGATCTACAAGGAATTGAGGAATGTTCGCCACTGCGTAACCACGTCTCCTGTCGATCGAGATTGGTCTGATGCACTAATCCGGGCCTCATTTTGGGCCTCACGGTTTTGCAACACCAGAAAACGAGTCTTCGCTCACAACTCACAAACTTGGTGACACCAATTGTAAAATCAACCTCACGGTCGTGCGCGCTACGGTTTGAAGTCCCTCAACGCAGTAATTAGAAAAGGGTCGGTTCGATCATCCCTCCTCAAGATCTTAGGTATCCCACCAAATAGTGCTCAATTTTCTCTTTGGTGATTCCGGTTGAGTGGCTATGAAATCGCGGACTTCGCCTTCTCGCGACGCCGGCAGGCAGAGTCGGATTCGCGTGAAATGCGCAGTCTGTTCCAGACTCTGGCCCACGCGCATCGCACCGCTCCACTGCTCTCGCCGTGCGTGGACACCCATCTCCTCGAGCACATCAATCAGATCTAACGGGGTCGGCCCGTCTGGTCGCTCGAGCTGCCAAAAGTGTCGCCACGCCTCAGACATTGACGCTAGAGGATGATGGTCGGGCATCTCCAAGACCACGCGGACCCGCGCGTGATCGTCTAATGCACAAACGAAAGGAACGATGTCGCCGACGTTGTAGACGACATGGTGCGCGGTCACAACGTCTGCGCTGGGCGTTACGTCGGCCACGGCCGGCCAGAGGCCTTCGACCGTCTGACAGGCGACACTATGCTTTGCGGCATTCACCTCGAACATTGCCAGCATTTCAGTTTGGTAATCTACGCCAATCACATGGGTTGCCGGAGGCGTCAGCGCGAAAGCAGCAGTGCCGCCTCCGCAACCGACGTCCAACACGGTGCTACCCTCGCGAACCGCTTCGCTCGCGCGATCGTGCGATGGTGAGGGTTCGATAATCTCAGGAACCTGGAAGAGCGCCAGTGGGTGAATCCACGGGCTCTCCTCCGCTGACGACAAAATGTTGTCGGGGAGGGCCCAGGCGTCGAGGGATTGACGCCAGCGGTCAGCCGCGGTGGTCACGGGATTGGCCCCAAAATGAAAGCGACTAATCCCCCACCTGAACCCGAACCCGAACCCGACTTTGATGTCGCCCTACAAAACACTTAACCCTTACAGGTCGCGCTTACGTACTTGCCGAGGGTCGTTTCCGCACTTGCAACCGCCGGAATGCGGCCAAACACTACAAACGCTTCTAGCAGCTCGGACTCGGTCGTCGCCTTACCAAGTGAAGTCTTCAACTGGGGGTATTCACGCCCAATCGTCTTGATGGCTGCCTTCACATTCGCCGGAGTCGACTTCAGTGCCGTGGGAATGTATGAGGAGAGTTTCTCTGCATCATTTATAAGATTGACGAAAAGCTTCCTCATTCCGGCAACGTTTTTCGACTCTTCATCCGCCACGATCTGTTGGCGAAATTTGGCCCCGGCGACACCATTGCTGAGGACGCTGCAGGCCGCGCTGGACTTCGAACTAGCCGAGGCCAGCGAAGGTGAAACAACCAACATTCCCGAGGCGCACGCCAGTCCAGCCAATACCAGTCCGAGACGACGGGGCATTCGGATGGCCCTTGGCTGCAGCTGAGTGACTTGTCTCTTTGACAGGTCGGCTTGCATGCTCTTGTCACTTTCCACGCGTATCTCCCTCCACCCCAGCCACGTCCGAGAACGTGGCCATGATCTGCGACACGTACCACAAGCTCGGCGGACTCAAGAACTCTCGGGCCAAACTAGCACCGCGTTCCACTCAAAACACTACGGACATCCGATGCCGCCGGTGCGGGCGGGAAGATGTACGATCACGCTATCGCCAGCGCGGCGGCCGGACGCGAGACATTGATATCTCAGGATGTCCAACGGTTCCTCGGCGCGGCATATCCACTCGTCGATCCCAAGACTTTGCTTCTCAAGGGATTGGCCGAATCGAACGTGCTGTTTCCGGTACTGATGCCCTAAGCCCAGGTGCCGATCACGAGGACGTACACCTCCACGCGATCGCAGAATGGTGAGAATGTCATCGGGGAGAGTGAGCGATGCAACGAGTTGTTGCGGAGACCGATGTAATGCCGAGGTCCGAACCGTACCTTTTACCTACCGCAAGTAGATGCACCATGATCCTCGTCCAGGAGCATTGTTGTAAGAGTGACAACGTGGCGGGCGGTACCGGACTTGAACCTAAATCGCCTCGGGAACCTCAGAGAACAAACTCTCGGAGAATCGCATTCCAAATTGGCGAACGCGCGCGAGGTAGCCAGCCCTTTAAGAGTTTCGTTGCGGCTTCGGACGTGGGCCCAGGAGATTCTCAATTGCACCGTTCGCTAGGAAATCCCACATTTCATCCCACAGACCATTCCGACACCATCGGAAAGAAATTCTGTGATTCTCGGATGATTCCGACACCACCGGACGCATCCGACCATATGATTCCCTCTTTTAATCCCAGGGTGCCTGGATCGAGACCCGGCCGACCCACCAGGATCCGAGTCTGGCGAGTTGTTTGACACGTGTTCGTTACTGAACAAGATCAGCGGGCACCTGAAGGTCGACGTGTTTGTAAAGCTGAGATGCGACACGGGAGTCTTCAGTGGCACACGCTGCCGCGACTTCATCAAGGAGTTCGTCGTACTCGGGACCGGTATTGCCATTGTACGCATCTGTCATACGGCCCCACTCGTCCCAAGGGAGCATCTCAAACTTGTTCAGCGCAGCGAGGTCTTTGACGACGTTGCCGCGAATCTCTGCTGCTCCCCAGTTGTCGGTCCCGTAAACCCCAAAGGTCGTGGCGTCGACGTCACCTCTGCGAAAAGAGCTCCACGCCTCGCCACCGGAGAGGAATTCGCCAGGCTGCAAGTCCTCTGGATGCTCCAACACCTCACCTCCGAGAATCTCAGAATCAACGCGCACCCAACGGGATTCGACGCCGCTCCAATACTCAGTGATCCAGTGATCAAGACCTTGCCCGGCTTGGAAATAAGTGGCGAAGCCACAGCGGACCCGCGAGGGGATTCCTCTGTATCGGAGTATGGCACAGCTAAGGACCGCAAAGTGGCGACAGGTCCCGACAATTCGCTTGCCGGCTTCACGGGGCACGTCCACCGGCGCCGGGTCGAGACGCAACAGCGCGCCGACAAGCGCGGAAGCGGAGCGAATTTGATTCGTAACGAAACGTTCTTTAGGCAGCGCTATCGACTCTGCATCGCTCGGCTCAATGACAAGCGTATGGGCCGGCATGCAGAGCTCGATAGGTTCGGTGCCGAGGTTGGCCAGAATCTCCAAGTTGATACCTTCGAACTCAGTCAGTGGGCCCGGCGAACCGTATTCGATGATCGTAGCCATCACATGGAGCATAGGGAGGATGGTTTGGCACCACAACACTCATGCAGGATGTGAGGTGAGGAATGTCCTAAGTCGGGCTTCGTCAACGCAAGAGGCATCGGACTCTCAGCTTCTCGACAATGCTGGACAAAGCGTGTCGCGAGCCGGAGGTAGGCCTGGAACACCCCGAGATAGGTGTGACCGCTCCACCGGCCGCTACCGGCACCCATCTTCCCCACGTAGCGCAAGCTCACCGGCCGGAACCGTCAAGATCTTCTTCGAGGTCCCGGTAGGTGCCGGCAATGAAATTCCTGGACCGATTCGGAGCCTCGCACGGAACATCGGTAGCACGATCCTGCCGTCCTATCGAGGTCACCGAAACGGTGCTGCAGCACAGCGAGCAATTACCCACGAGCTCTTCGCTATCTCTGACGCCAATCGTGTTATGGCAGATACGGACGTCGGGAACATCGCCGAGCAGCGGTCAATTGAGAGAATTGAATTCACGCGCGAGGGTGTTGCGCGTGAAGCGCAATGGCGAAAGGGTGCTTGGCATAACCGCGCCATTTACAGCCAAATCCGATCCGATTAACGGCGCCCTCACTCGCACGACTTCAGAGAGGAGTGGTCACATTTTGAGATCTCATCGAACGACTTGGCCGACGCATGCACGCTATAACGCGCAGCACCGGCCCTGTGGTGTCGGAAGCCTAACGCAATGAATCTGCGACCAGCCAGAGGCGGCTGCCGACTCGACAGGGTTCGGGATCGAAATCTCAGTTCCCCACGATTTGAAGTGGGGATAGGCGATAGGAACGCCCGAAACGTCCGCACACCAACTGTGGACACCGCGATGGCGTACCGCGCCGCAAACCAGATTGTGCTCAGATGAGTGAAAGGCCAGTTCATTGTGGCGGGTGGATGAGTCCGAGGAGGTGAAGCAGAATGCCGCGAATGTATCAGGAGCTACTCATCGTTGGTCCAACTCGGACGGCTCCAACTAGGTGGAAGCGTCGTCGAGTGCCCGCGCAAGCAGTCAGCAGGAATTCGATCCTCACGCTCTTAGTAGGCGTAGCGCTCACTGTCACAATGACGCTGATCAGCCCTTTGGCCGGTGCCGCCAGATCCTCGGACGTATTGGCGGTAGCAGACTACGCCTTCTCGACGGCGAACCATTCTCGACCTCCTCAGATCGTGACCGCGGCGGATGTCGCCAACGCCGAAGCGACGACCTCGGTGAACAAAGCGAAGCTCGCTCTTGGCATCAACATCGGACAAGTCTTGGATTACCCGCGGCTTGTTCTGTTCGTAAACGGTGTCTCTTATCGGCAAACATGCGTCAACTTCCCAGTGGAGGTTGGCCAGCCTCCGACAGCCATCCCTTGTCCAGCCAAAGCCATCGCGATTTGGCAAGAATTGCCATTCGTGCTCAACGAAAGTCGCGGCGCAGTGGCCGCCGCCGCGTCAAGTGGAAGGACTGTCTCGGGCGCGGACGTCACCCAGTTCTTTATTGGCAGTAACGACAAGTTCTTGAAAACTCCGACGTTTCGAGCGGGCCAGGGTGGGGTGGTCACAATCATCGTAAAGCTGAAGTTCAACAGCACGTTGACAACGTCACAAATCTGCATTCAGTTTCCCAAGACGGAAGCTGGAATCCCGATTCAGGTTGCCTGTAAGCAGTAGTTGCTGGAGTCATTTCGCGCGCTGAATCGTATGATCGGCTTGTGTCCCGTGGTTCTTGGCGATGTCGAGGGACAACTGGATGCCGCATCGTGTGCTGGTCCGAGTCGGGGGCCCGACGTCACAGGTCTGCCACCTTTCACTGGCGGCCCGCGCAATTGCGACTAACAGAAAATGAACGAGGGATGGGAACTTCGAAGAATAGTTCGACCCTACCCGTCTTGGTGAATGAGACGGGCACACTTACGATTGGCGACGATCAGCGCCGTCACAAAGATTGCGAAGTCAATTGCCGCTTCCAGCCAGATGCCCGTCGTGCTCCGGTATGCGTAAGAGTTGGTTGCAACGTTTATCAGATAAACAAGGATGTTGGCTGGCACGGCTAGCGCGAAGAACCATCTAAAGAAACTTCGAGTGTTCCCTTCGACGGTTGTTTTGAAGGTGAACATCTGTCGAATTGTTACTGGTGCCACCAAGGACCTCCCAGTCGGGTGCTAGTTCCTACCGTACTCACCTTCAACCGATCATCTCTTCCGCCCTCTTCTCAGCAGAACCGAAGGAGATCGCCTGGAGTCGGAGCCCGACGTGAACCAGCACGCTGAAGGTCTCCACTGAATTGACAATTCCCACATTTCATCGCGTTACCAATCCCACACCACCGGACAGATTTTCTTAGCTTCTCGGATCATTCCGAGACCACCGGACGAATCCGACGATTTGCATCCCTCTTTTAATCCCAAGATGCCGGGATTAGGACCCGGGCGGCCCACCAAATAAAAATCATGGTTTGTCCTCGTGAATCCCAACCGTCGCACCACATATCTATACGAAAGAAAGCTCCGCGGATTGGAAGAGCATTTGTCACCGCTAAACCCGTCGCGATTCACTGGTCTTGGCGAAGCCTGGTGGCGAGGTGTGACATTCGATCGTCCGCGATAATGGGTCGTACAACGGTCTCCGAATTATATGTAAAGCGACCTTGACACGGACGCTAATGTTAAGGTACCTTTACATCATGACAACACATGATGAAGTTCTGGTCCTAACGGAAAAGCCCAAGGCACACTGTTCGCCACTTTGGGTTCTGATCGCCGCGGCACTGTTCGCCCTCTTAGCCTCCGCGGTGGTGTTGGTCTCGAGCCGACCGAGTAGCGCGACCGGAATGACCACTCGACTGATGAGCGTAGGTGACCTTCCCGCTGGCTGGAGCGTCGACCCCGCTCCAGCGACCAGCGTCCTTTCGCATAACCAGTGTCTCGTCGGACTCGGGACGCGAAGTGACGCGAAGACCGTCGAATCCACGGCAGACTTCACCGAGAATTCAAGTCTTCCGCTTTTTCACGAGTTGCTAAGCAGTGGCCGCGAGCACAAGGCCGGCTTCAAGAAAGCGGTGAAGGCCCTCTCTAACTGCGCAACGTTGACCTTCGTGGAGGGCGGCAAGAAGATTCATGGAACGATACAGCCCCTCTCCTTAGGGAGTGTAGGCACGACCTCAGCCGCCTTTACATTGTCGTTCACAATTTCGAATATCAACGTCGTCGCGGACTTGGTCGTCTTCGAGACCCACTCCTATGTCGGCGAGATTGAATACGCCGACATCGCCGCTCCCCAGGTCAGCACGGTGCGGTCCTTGGCCCAGGAGGCTGTGATGAAGGCCGAGGGCAAGGTCGTGGCGGCGCCGAAGATTCCGATGTCGATCGTGTCCGCCCCGGTGCGTGTGGCCCACACGGCAAGGGGCAAGGTGGCGTACCGCGAAATTGGAAGCGGCCCACCGCTGGTCTTGATCGCGGGCTACGGATCGACCATGCAGGTGTGGGACCGTCGGTTTGTTGATCCGTTGGCTGAGAATCATCGAGTGGTGATCTTTGACAACGCCGGCATTGGCAAGACCGCAAACCTGCCGAAGCCGCTCACGGTCGACGAGATGGCGAACCAAACAAGTGCGCTCATTACGACCCTCGGTCTTAAGCATCCCAGTGTGCTGGGCTGGTCAATGGGCGGAATGATTGCCCAGGCCCTCGCGGTCTTGCATCCGAGCCAGGTGGGCCAGTTGGTGCTGTGCGCGACGTACCCAGGGACAGCAACGGTCGTGCCTCCACAAGCGAACATTGATGCGCTCACCAGTGGCAACACAAAAAAAGAGCTCGCCCAGCTCTTTCCCGCTGATCAGAGTGTCGCCCAGTCAACCTACCTCGTGGCAGTTTCTGAATTCCCGCCCGGTCCTTCGGCCTCAAAAGCCGTCGTCGCGGCGCAGGCGACCGCGTCGTTGACGTGGTTTGACGGGGATGACCCGGCTGGCATGAAGACAGGTCAAATTTCAGTTCCGACACTTGTGGCGGATGGCACGGCTGACCGGCTTAATCCGATCGCGAATGCGCACCATATTGCCTCACTGATACCCGGTTCGACGCTCGTGCTCTATCCCGACGCGGGGCACGCATTTCTGTTTCAAGACCAGGCAGCCTTCGTTCCCGTCATTAAATCGTTTCTGCAATAGGAGCCTTTCAGCCCACAGACCAATCCGACGCCACTCGAAAAGCTGAATCACGCCCAATGAGTTGGAGACCAAACTCTCTGAGGATCACATCCGTAGCTGACTATTCGAGGTGGCTGACGGTCCGAGGCTGAGTCGTATCTGGTGAAGGGCAACATTCACGATGACGACGTCGGGCACCGCCATGAATTGCCAGACAATTGATGGCGAGCACCGCCCACAACGGACTTCAGTTCGTTCGCGTAGCGACGTCAGACGTGCGCGGGCGAGATAGTAGAAAATTGCTCATTAGTTGAGCTCCGCGTAGCGACTGGCGAAACGTACGACGGCGCGAACCGACCACACAATCGCGATTGCGACGAGGACGACGAAGACCAACATGACCTCGCGCGCCTGAACGTGTGCCGTAGCGATACCAAGTCCAATGACGGGGACGGAGAGCCCGACGTAAGCCCCGAGAAAGAATCCGGACAGAACTTCGGCGCGTGACTCCGGCGACGCGGTACTGCCCGCCGCGACAAGCGCCCCTCGAAACACCAAACCTGCACCCGCGCCGGTGACGACACCGCCAAGGATGAAGATCAACAAGCTGGGCACCCACATACCAATCGTGAAGAGCGCCAGACCGACGAGCAAGATCGGAACGCTGCGTCGGAGCATCTGCGTCGTGTCGAGACGACCAAACACGATCTGCGCCAGGGCACCTGCCGCAAACGCGGAGAACGCAACGGCCCCGGCAATGGCGTGCGAAGTCTCGTGCAAGGTGCCCGCGAGAAAACTGGGTACCAGCGAGTTGAATACGCCGTAGACCGCAAAGGCCGCGAGGCCCGCGAACGTAGCAGCGAAGAATTGGCGCCGACCTTCTCTAGGTACGGCCACACGCTGAGGGCGCCACGCCGGAGGATTGTCAAGTATTAGCACCGTTTCTGGCGCGAACGCAATGAACAGTGCCAACACGACCAACGCCGCGCCGACGACGATGAACGAAAGACGCAGCGGAGCGGGGGCAAACTGTGCCAACAGTCCCCCGAGTAGTGGACCGAAACCAATACCTCCCAAGTTCGCAGCGATTGCGATCATCTGCGGACGCTTCGTTGAGGCACCGGGGCGCGCGTGAAGGTGCAGTTCGGCCAGGTACGCGGAGGCGGTCGCGGTCGTCATGCCAACGGCAACTCCGCAGACCACGCGAGCCACGATCAGACCAATGAGGCTTGGAAAGAAGATGAACAACAGGGCGCTCGCCACGTTGACGAACAACGCGATCACCAGCATTCGACGCCTGCCCACCCAGTCCGATACGTGTCCAACGAGGAAGAGACTGGCGATGACCCCGACGGCGTAGACGGCGTACACAACCGTCACCATGATTCCGGAGAAGTGGTCACGCTGCTGGTACAGCCCGTACAACGGTGTGGGCACCGCGGAAAAGGCCATATTTAAGAGGAACGCCATCGCGACTACCCAGAAGGCCACGCGGTGGGGCAGGGCAAACCAAAGTCTGAGGCTTTCCGCGCGCCCAGAGCGCGGGTAGGCGTCGCCTTCAAATGACACCAGTCCAGAATCTGGCCTCGTTTGTACTTCAGTGCTCACGATCATTCCCCTATTCCGTCCATTCCCTATATGAAACGCTACGTATCGTATTATAACGAGTATTATGAAGAACGTGACATCCCAGTCAATTTCCAAGCCGAATAAGAGGGGAAGGCCCCGCAGCGAGGAGGTCGAGCAGGCGATTCTGAAGGCGACCGCAAGTTTGCTGGCGGAGCGCGGACTTCAGGCCCTGACCATTGAGGACGTTGCGTCTCTCGCCAAAGTTGGCAAAACCTCGATCTATCGCCGATGGCCTTCGAAGGGAATCCTGGCATTGGAGGCCTTTCTAAGTGAGTTCCTCCTACTCCAACCGCCTATCGATACCGGAAGTCTGACGGGCGACCTGAACGAAGCACTGTCGGCGTGGGTCAGGGCAGTTGCGGGCACCCCGACGGGCCGAAGCCTCGTCGCACTAATTGCGGAAGCACAAACCGATCCCGAACTCGCTATCGCGTGGAGTGAAGCGGTGATCAAAAAGACACGTAAACAGCATCGCTCGATGATCGAACGTGCCATTATTCGAAGGGAAATACCGGGAGACTCCGACGTCGACGTACTAATGGACATGCTCTACGGCCCGGCCTATCACCGGTTGCTCCAAGGGCACCTTCCCTTGACCAAAGGTTTCGTTCATCAGGTCGTAGCGGTCGTCGTCGCCGGAGCCAAAGCGGGGGCCGCGATACCGCCTCATGATGACAAGGACTGAGTTCGCTCGGTACCCCACGCACGTCACCAAGATGTCGAAGTCGCTATATCGAGATGCCTGAGAACAACCTAACGAGATATTTCACTGTGGCAATGTTACGCACGACCGGCTTCACACCACAGTCAACGTGTCGTCGTCACGCGAACAACGGATTGCGCTGACCACGACGAGCGCCGCTCTCCCAGTTGTTATTGGCGCATAAAGAGGTCTGAGCGCCAGTCCCCGGTCAGCTCGAAGTCCCACAATGACAGTGGCGGACGACCTAGACCACTAGCCTCTCCTTGAGTTTTACTCAGCGAATTGGAACCGTGCCTTACCGAGCTCCTCAATGGCCCTGGCGCGGGACTGAGCGTCGGCCACGTCGACGTCTGTCGCAGTAAGTTCGTCGCAGTGGGAACATCCCACACAAGCGAAGGTCAATACGTGAAGCCGGCCTCATGATCAGCGGCAGTGATGACGTCATGAAAGCGATTGTGGATCCAGTGGCGCTCGCCCAGGAGATTCACATGGGCCCAACGACCAGAGGCCGGCCCGAGCTGCGTGTGGCGTGGCAAGGTACCCACCAGAGACTGCGGCTTGGCGCCGCCCGACAGCTTGCTGCTCTCCAGGACGTAGATGGCATCCGGGGTGATCGCCACGCAACGATACTTGATCCAGAACATTGTGAGCCCCGTCAGATACGTAATGAGGAAGAAGGCGAAGCTCGGCGCGGCCTGGCAAATGAACACCTGCCTGATCTCGCTGCCCTCGGGGAGGAAGGGCGCCGAACGCTCCACCAGGTCCTGCCGCGGTCCCATGTGTCTCCTCAAGTTCTAGAAAAGTGTGGACTTTCGTTACCGCCTTCAAACCCGGTCTTTACCAAGTGTAACTTTGTGATACTCACCGAACCCGTGAATCCGGCAGAGGCAAGTGTCGCACGGTTGTTCAACGAGCACGGTTGACATTTCATCTCGCGTTCCCTTATGGGACAGACTTGCATGAATCCACCCAGCATGTTCTGAAGTGCCGCCATCAGCGTCAACACATTCAGTCTCTATAACGAAGTCATCCCGAATAGGCGATCTGGCGATTACCTACTCCGAACTTCTTATGCGTTGAATTTCGGACAACGAGCCGTGGACCTTAGCGGACGGCTTTCACACCTTTCTGAACTGTTCGCCGAACTGACGAGGTGAATCTCACCGCGAGTGCGCAACCGCGACTGGCATGGTTCGTCACCGATGCCCAACAGTGAGGCTCAAAGTAATTCGGCTTCGACGGCAGCGAGCAGCGCCATTCATTAGACATTCCAGGACTGATCGCTTCCAAAGTGGCGACATCCTCAGAGTTCAACCGCAGCCGCTCCGCTGCCACCTTCTCCCAAACATTGGACACGCGGTCGGAACCGTGGAGGGGTGCTAGCACCAGGCGAGCCCGTGGGGTTGACTATCTTTCATTTTGTCGTCAGATCGGGAAGGCTCGCACTAACGATCAAGGAACGAATAAGAACTGGAGGCCATCGGTGCAATGAGACCAGCCCTCCGCGTCGCCTGGTTTCGCTATCGGGCCAGTTTCCGCCGACGGTGGATCGGCTATTTGGGCGCAGTCGTGCTGATTGGTTTAGTCGGAGGATTAGCTCTCGCTTCTGTCGCGGGCGCCCGGCGCACTGAATCCTCCTTTCCCACGTACGTGGCCAGCACCAACCCCTCGACTCTGGTGACTTTCAGTAGCTATGACGACCCCGGTCTGGGCTTCAAATCCGGGTACAGTCCGCTTTTCGTCAAGGAGATTGCGCACCTTCCCCTCGTAGTGCGCTCGACGAACGGCATCATCTTCGATGGCAACATCAACCTCAGCGCGATCAAAGGAACACATCCCCACGTCCTCGCCGGTGAGTCTTCGCCCATCTTCATCGGAAGTTGGGACGGGGAGTTCACACACGTCGATCGCGTCGCACTCGTGAAAGGTAGCTTCCCTGCTCCCTCTCGGCGCGACGAAGCAGTAATGAACGCTCAGGCGGCCCACGAATTGGGTCTGCACATTGGTTCGACCATCCAGATCCCCTTCTACACCGACGCTCAGGTCCGGTCCGCGAAGAGCGGATCAAAACTGGAAAGACCGTTCGAAGTGGTCAACGTGACGATGGTGGGCGAGATCATCCTCCCGGAGACGCTCGTCGAGAGTGATATCGATTCGCTCGGGTCACCCACCGTGATCTTTTCGCCGGCTCTTACCCGCATCCTGGCGCCACGGTTCGCCACGGGAACCGAGACATTCTTGCAACTTCGAGGAGGCGACGTCAGCGCGATTCGAGTGATGGCGGGGGTGAATCGTGTCGATCCGAGCGCGAGCAAGTTTGGCGGATTCCAATCCACCTTGAGTTTCGTACCCCCCGCCCAACAGTCAATCGAGCCCGAGGCCGTTGCGCTGGCGGTCTTTGGTGGCATCGCGGGTCTCGCCGTGATAATGATCACCGCCCTGATGATCGCGCGAATCCTTCGAGTGGAATCCGACGAGACCAACACGTTGCGAGCCCTCGGGGCAAATCGACGCACGATGCTCAGTGACCAGGTAGGTGGCATCTTGGGAGCAGTTTTCGTCGGCTCGCTCTTGGCCGTTGCCGTCGCGTTCGGCCTTTCCCCACTCGCCCCGTTGGGTCCAGTCCGACCCGTCTTTCCGGATCCGGGGGTCTCCTTCGATTGGGCGACACTCGGCTTCGGCTTCCTTGCGCTCCTCGTCGTCCTCAGCGCGTTCACCATGTTCTTGGCAAGACGCGAACTTCGACGGTTCACTACAAGGAGCACTTCTCAGCCGGCGAGGAATGAACCGCGCCTGGTACGTTCGAGCGCGAATTCAGGTCTGCCGATCTCGGTGGTGACGGGTGTCCGGTTCGCTCTTGATTCAGGGACGGGTCGAAACGCTACCCCCGTTCGTTCGGCAATCTTGGGAACCGTGCTCGCCGTCACCGTGCTGGTCACGACACTCACGTTCGGAGCCAGTCTCAACGGTCTTGTACCCCATCCCACCCTCTACGGATGGAACTGGAACTATGCGATGCTGGCGAGCTTCACGGGCGCCGAGGATTTACCCGCCTATCAAACTGCCACCTTCTTGAATCAGGACCACGATATTCAGTCGTGGTCGGGCGCCTACCTCGTTGGCGCGAACCTAGACGGTGAATCTGTGGCGTTGCTGGCCCAAAGACCCGGCGCTCCGGTCGCGCCGCCGCTACTGTCCGGTCATGGACTTGAGGCAAGCAACCAAATAGTTCTCGGCTCGATGACCCTGGCGCAGCTTCACAAGCACGTAGGCGACACCGTTACCCTCAACAACGGTGTATCCAAGCCAATTGAGTTGCTCGTCGTCGGTACGGCGACCATGCCGGCGATCGAAGACGGTCTCGGCTTGGGATCGGGAGCGTTAGTTTCAACGAGTGATTTTCCCGCGTCACTGTTGAATCTCCAGGGCGCTGCGATCCCGGGGCCCAACGCGATTTTCGTTCGCATACGCTCGGGCGTCAAGCCCTCAGCGGCCTACCGTTCTCTCGAGAGGGTCGACGAGAAAATCAACGCGATTCCCGACGCCAACGGACTCGCGGGAGGAGTGGTGACGGTGCTGCGCCCGGTAGAGATCGTCAACTTCCATTCCATGGGCACCACCCCCACAATTTTCGCCACCAGCCTCGCCATTGGGGCGATCGCGGCTCTCGGTATCACGCTTGGTGCTTCCGTACGGCGACGCCGACGAGCGCTGGCTTTACTTAAAGCACTCGGCTTCACGCAGCGTCAACTCGCATCCGCGATCGCTTGGCAGGCCTCGGTGGCGGCCG
>Ga0182024_10015336_pt1 | contig 14695 bp, 9 predicted proteins | sample P32metaG_FD_120480 | JGI IMG/M metagenome (GOLD analysis project Ga0182024, IMG submission 120480) | Permafrost microbial communities from Stordalen Mire, Sweden - P3-2 metaG (Illumina Assembly) | ecosystem: Environmental > Terrestrial > Soil > Wetlands > Permafrost | place: Sweden: Stordalen... | reverse complement strand
CTTTATTGCGCGGCTGGAAGAGGGCTACGACGTGGTGAGCGGATGGCGCTCGCAGCGCGGGGACAACCTGCTGATGCGGCGAATTCCGTCGCGCTGCGCCAACTGGATTATGGCGCGGCTCTCCGGAGTGGACATTCACGACTTCGGGACGACGTTCAAGGCGTACCGGCGCGAGGTGATCCACAATATCCCGCTGTACGGCGAGATGCACCGCTTTATTCCCGCGCTGGCCAGCTGGTACGGCGCAAGCATCTGCGAGATACCGATTACCAACCCGCGGCGGCAGCACGGCGTGAGCCACTACGGAATCTCGCGCACAGTGCGGGTGTTCTTCGACCTGCTCACGATTCGATTTCTGCTGCGGTATATGACGCGGCCGCTGCACTTCTTCGGCTCGATTGGCGCGCTGGGGATATTAAGCGGCAGCGGGCTCGCCGGGTGGCTGCTGGCGCTGAAGGTGATGACCGGGCAACACGTGATGCAGATGCATGGGCCGTTGTTTGTGATTGCGGGCGTGCTGATCCTGGCGGGCATCCAGATGCTGGGCATCGGGCTGCTGGGCGAACTGCAGGTGCGCCACTTCCACACGCCGAGCCACCGCGCGCCGTATGCGATCGACCGGATCCTCCGGCTGCGCTCGAGCGAAGAGAGCCTGCTCCAGTAACGGCTGCTCGATAGGGTAACTGATCTCGCCATTTGATGAATCACAACTGAAAAACCGCCCACTACGTTTTGAGGAAAGACAAATACGGAGATTCTGAGCCTTCGGCCCAGAATGACGTTCTTTATGTTTGTGGCGCAGAATGGCGAACTTTAGATTCGCGGCCCAGAATGACGATCTTTATTTTCGCTGCTCAGAACGACGAGCTTAGATTGATGGCCTGGCTCGTTGTATTCAGGGGCTTCCATGGGTCTTTCGCGAGGCGGGGGCGCCAGGAGGCGAAGTCGGCGACGGTGAAGGTGGGGCGGGTGGTGGCGAAGGCGCCGGAGGGTGCGATTTCGGGCCAGGCGAGCGGCATGGAGACGGGTGCGCCGGCACGGGCGCGAGGCGAGTAGGGCGCGACGGCAGTGGCGCCGCGCTCGTTGCGCAGGTAGTCGAGGTAGATGCGGCTGGCGCGGGCGGATTTCGTCATCTTGGTGAGATAGAGCGCGGGGTGGTCGCGCTCGAGCGCGAGGACGAAGCGGTGAGCGAAGTCCTTGGCGGCGAGCCAATCTGGTCTCTGCGCTGCGGCGTCTTTTGCACGGGATGAAGACTTGCGCGTCGTGGAGGATTCTTCGGCGGTCGCATTGCCGATGGGCACGACGACATGGAGGCCCTTGCCGCCAGTGGTCTTGAGGAAGCTGACGAGGCCGAGCTTCTTGAGGCGCGCGCGCACCTCCTGCGCGGCGGCGACGACGGTGGACCAGGGGAGGGATTCGTCGGGGTCGAGGTCGAAGATGAGGCGGTCGGGATGTTCGAGGTCATCATTGCGCGAACCCCAGGGATGGACCTCAAGCACGCCGAGCTGCGCGAGCGAGGCGAGGGCGGTGGGCGTGGCGGAGGCGCCTGAGAGGGTGATGTAGGGCTCGGGGACGCCGGTCTTTTTATCGGGCACGGAGACCGAGCCGATGCCGGGTGGGAGCGTGGCGTTAACGTGCTTCTGGAAGAAGCATTGTTTGGTAGCGCCTTCGGGACAGCGGACGATGGAGAGCGGGCGGCCGGCGATGTGCGGCAGCATGTGGGGCGCGATGGCGTAGTAGTAGTCGGCGAGGGCCCGCTTGGTGAGGCCGGACGTGGGGTCGAGGACCTTGTCGGGATGGGTGAGGCGGATGGGCGGATGAACGGAGTCGTCCGTTGTTCGGTCTGCTTTCTTCGTTCCACTGGAGCGAGGCATTGAGGGCTTCTCCGTGTTTATGGAAGCTGCTGATGAAGAGTCTTCATTCCCACCCATCGCGCGACTAAGGCCACGCGATGAATGGGGCACCCGAGATGATGTTATGGGAGCTTTGTCAGAGGGATTTTGCGGGCGGGAGGATTTGGGAGTGGGTGCGGAGCGCTCGCGCGTGACCTCAGTGGCGGGCTTGTCCTCGCGCAGGCCGAGGAAGGCGGCCTGACGGACGAGATGATCTGCGGTCCAGGTGGCGAAGCGGACCTGCGCGACGAGTTCGGGGCGGACCCAGCGCGCGCCGCGGCGCTGATCGGCGGGGAGAGCTTGTGCGAAGGGCGATGTGGTTTGAGTGAGGGCGTCGAGTTTGTCGCGAAGAATTTTGTGGGTCTTCTGCGAAAAGCCGGTGCCGGTGCGACCGGCGTAGATGAGCTTCTTGTTTGCGGCGGAGCCGGAATAGTAGCCGAGCAGCAACGCGCCGACTCCGTGCATGCCGGTGTGCCCGGCGGAGGGCAAGGTGAAGCCGCCGATGACGAGCTCCTGCTCATGAAGGCATTTGCATTTGATCCAATCCGACGAGCGGCCGGCGGAGTAGGCTGCTGCGGCGCGCTTGGAGACGATGCCTTCGGCGTGCATGCGGCAGGCGTTGCGCAGGATAGTGGGACCGTCGCCGCTGAGGTGGTCGGAGAGATGGAGGACATCGGGGTCGGCGTGGGCGATGAGATCGGCGAGGAGGGCCTTGCGGGCGGTAAGCGGAAGCGCGCGCGGGTTGCGGCCGTTGAGATGGAGGAGGTCGAAGCAGAAGTAGGTGAGGTGATGCGGTGTGTCCTCCTGGAAGGCGGCCTGCAGGTCGGCGAAGCTGGAGGTGCCGTCGGGGCGGAGGACGACGACCTCGCCATCAAGCGTGGCGGAGGCGGCGTGAAGGCGCGCGACCTCGGCGGCGATGGGCTTCATGCGGTGCGTCCAGTCGAGACCCTTGCGTGTGAGGAGCTGAATGCGATCGCCGGACTTGCGGGCCTGAACGCGGTAGCCGTCGAGCTTGAGCTCATGCAGCCAGCCCGCCGCGGAGGGGGGAATTTCGGCCTGCTGCGCGAGTTGTGGAGGGAGGAAGGCGGGTTGAGATTCGCGGGGAAGGGGAGTAAGCTGCGGGGCGGTGGTAGATTCGGCGGGCGAGGCGCGTGGGCTGTTGCTCGTGGTTTGTTGTTCGTCTTTCGATTTGCTGGGCTGCGCGTACCAGGCCTGCGAACCTGAGCGCGTGTCCTTGGAGTTCCAGACGTGGTCCTCGCTGGCAGCGATTTGTTCCATGGTGCGGCCGGTGACGGCGGAGTCGGGCTCGGAGTCAGTGATGGAAGGCGCGGTGGGCGGGCGCTCGAAGTCGTCATGCTCCTTGATGAGGAGCCAGTTGGGTTTGGCTTCCGATCCGCCGGAGCGGCCCTTCATCCGGATGAGCGCCCACTTTCCCTTGAGCTTCGTGCCGTGCAGGATGAACTTGAGCGAACCCGAGCGCAGGCCGGCGTCGACGTCTGGGTAGGCGGGCTGCGGCTCCCAGGTTCCCTGGTCCCACAGCATGACGGTGCCGCCGCCATACTGGCCCTTGGGGATGATGCCCTCGAAGCCGCCGTATTCCATGGGGTGGTCCTCCACCTGGACGGCGAGGCGCTTGTCCGCGACGACATAGCTTGGGCCCTTGGCGACGGCCCAGCTCTTGAGCACACCGTTCCAGCCGAGGCGGAAGTCATAGTGCAGATGCGAGGCGGCATGCTTCTGAATGCAGAAAGGGAGCTGGGCTAAGTTGGAGGTTCTCTTCGCGTCATTCTTGCTGCCGGAGGGTTCGGCGGTGACGCCGAAGTCGCGCATGGAGCGGTAGCGCGCGAGTTGCTCGTCAACAGCGGAAGAGGCAGATTGCTTGGGCTCGAATTTTGATTTCTCAGGCGAAGGCGACGGATTCCGTTGCGTAGACTTTGCGGCAGACTTCTTCGCGGGGGATTTCTTCGCAGCGGTTTTCGCTGGCTTGCGAGGTGTTGTCTTCTTTGCGCGTGAGGCTGCCATGGTGTCTCACCTCCATCTGGATTATCAGATGCAAGCGAGGGACGTGGCAATCTTACGCGGACTTGCGGCGGGTAGCAGACTTTGCGGGCTTCGATGATTTGACCAGCGAGAGACCCTTGGCGGTCTTTGAGGCAGCGGGTTCGCGCTCGCTGACGGGAGGCTTCTTCTTCGGCAGCTTTGCGGCGGACTCGGCTTCGCCGGCGACGCTCTTGCGCAGCGCGTCCATGAGGTTGATGACCTGGCCGCGCCTGGGTGCGGCGGGCTCCTCCTGCGGGATGGGCAGATGCTTGAGCTTGGCTTCGACGAGCTCCTTGAGCGCGGTCTCGTAGGTGTCGGTGAATTTTGAGGGGTCGAACTTTGCGGTGCGCTTTTTGATGAGAGACTCGGCGAGCTCAAGCGAGTCGTGGTCAATCTTGACCTTCTTGATGTCGGAGAAGTATTCGGCCGGCTTGCGCAGTTCCTCCTCGTAGCGCATGGTGTAGGCCATCATGCCGCCGTCGTCGCCCGGCGTCGCGGTAATGGCGAGGATGTGTTCGCGGCCGCCGAAGGCGATCTTGCCCAGGCCAGCCTTCTTGGATTTGGCGAGCGCGGCGCGGACGACGGCGAAGGCCTCACCCTGCACATCGTTCTCGGGAACGACGAAGTAGGGCTTCTCCAGATATTCGGGTGCGACCTCGGAGAGCGAGACGAACTGCACGACGTCGACGGTGTTCTTCGACGGGATGCGGAGGTTGGCGATCTCGGAGGGTTCGATGAGGACGTACTGGCCCTTGGTGTACTCGTAACCTTTGACGATCTCGTCCTTCCCGACCGGCGCGGCGGCCTCATCCGGCGCCTCTTCGACGGCGGAGGCGAGCACCTTCTGGTGGCGCACGCGCTCGCCGGTGGAGCGGCTGATCTGATGGAAGCGGATCTCGCCCTTGGCCTCAGTAGCGACGTAGAGCTTGACGCCAAAGCTGACCAGCGAGATTTGAATGTGACCCGACCAATAAGGACGCGGCAAAGAGACACCTCGATGAAGTTACTTCTCGATGATTGAGACTCACAGCGCGGGTGTCAAGATGTACGGATTGGTTATTACTGAGTGGTTACTGATGGAGAAGCAACGGCGCCTCCGAACCAAAATGCACGCGTGGGTCGTTAGAACTTCTCTTCCTTGAGGACCTCGGTGTAGGCGGGGACGGTGAGGAACTCAGGGAAGGTGGGTGAGGCGATGAGGGTGCGCATAAGGTCGGCGGCGCGCTGGTAGGCGGAGAAACGCGTGGCGTCGACCTTCGGTTTCGTCGCGGCCAGTTCATCAGCGATGGCTTTTTCGACGAGAGCAGCGGCGATGGGCGTGCCAGCGTTGGGGCCGTCGGTGATTTTGGCGCCGTGATGGACCCACTGCCAGAGCTGCGCGCGGCTGATCTCCGCGGTGGCGGCGTCTTCCATCAGGTTGAAGAGCGGGACGCAGCCGATGCCGCGCAGCCATGCCTCGACGTAGCCAAGGCCGACGGCGACGTTCTGCTTGAGGCCGGCTTCGGTGATCGATCCCGTTGGCACTTGCAGCAGATCGGCGGCGGTGCAGGTGTAGTCGGGTAGCTGCTTTGAAATTTGATTTGGCTGCGGCATGACGCGGTTGAAGACCTCGAGCGCGACGGGGACGAGGCCGGGATGCGCGACCCATGTGCCGTCGTGGCCGTCGGTGGCCTCGCGCTCCTTGTCGGCCTGGACGCCGGCGATGGCGCGGGCGTTGGCCTCGGGGTCGGACTTGATGGGGATGAGCGCGGACATGCCGCCCATGGCAGAGACGTTTCGGCGATGGCAGGTCTTGATGCAGAGCTTCGAGTAGCTGCGCATGAAGTGGGTGGTCATGGTGACCTGCGCGCGGTCGGGCAGCAGGATGGAAGTGTCGCCGGCGAATTTTTTGATGAAGGAGAAGATGTAGTCCCAGCGACCGCAGTTGAGGCCGGCAGAGTGGTCGCGCAGCTCGTAGAGGATCTCGTCCATCTCAAAGCTGGCGAGGATGGTTTCGATGAGCACAGTGCCCTTGATGGAGTTCTTCGGCAGGCCGAGTTCGGATTCTGCCTGGACGAAGACATCGTTCCAGAGGCGGGCTTCGAGGTGCGACTCCATCTTGGGCAGATAGAAGTAAGGGCCGGAGCCGCGGGCGAGCAGCTCCTTGGCGTTGTGGAAGACGTAGAGGCCGAAGTCGAAGAGCGAGCCGGACATGGGTTCGCCATCGACGAGGATGTGGCGCTCTTCGAGATGCCAGCCGCGCGCGCGGACGAAGAGGACGGCGGGCGAGTCGATGAGTTTATAGCTCTTTTTGGTCGTCGGGTCTTCAAATGTAATGGTGCGGCGGACGGCGTCACGCAAATTGATCTGGCCGTCCAGCAGGTTGTCCCACGTGGGCGTGGTGGAGTCCTCGAAGTCGGCCATGAAGACCTTGGCGCCGGAGTTGAGGGCGTTGATGATCATCTTGCGATCGACGGGACCGGTGATCTCGACGCGGCGGTCGAGCAGGTCGGCGGGCAGGGGCGCGACGGTCCAGTCGGCGTCGCGGATGGCTTTGGTTTCGGGGAGGAAGTCGGGCTTCTGGCCTGCGTCGAGCGCGGCCTGGCGCGTGACGCGGGCGGCGAGACGCTCCTTGCGGCGCGGATTGAAGGCGCGCTGCAGACGGATGAGGAAGGCGATGACCTCCGGGGTGAGGATCTCGGCGTAGCGGGGCAGAATGGGCGCGGTGAAGGTGACGCCGGCGGGAGCGGTGACGGTTGGCATAGAGCTCTATGGTAGCTGGTCGGATATGAGGGTGGAGAGACAGCCCACCTTTCACGCGATGAGGCCGCGTGAAGGAATGGGCCGCCCGATCCGTGCAGGGCATCATGGTATCGCAATCAATAGGCCTGCGCTCATGCCGATGGATTGCTCGTGTCCGCGGGCGAAGCTGTGGTCGAACGCTGGCTCCAGATACCAGCCGAACCTGTGCCTTGCGGCGGGCCAGAACATAAAATCTCCTGCCACCTCGCCAGCGATGGAGTTGATCGTTGCGCCATTCTGCCGAATGTGGACCCACTCCGGGCCAATGCCGAACATGAACTCCGCCTTTCTCGACAGAGTCCAGGGTTTCTTGAACAGCAGGTCGGTGTCCCATTCTGTCGAGTGACGAGTAAAGAACGGCGTAGTGCCTGCCTCAATCTCCAGCCAGTTCTCGATGGGGGTAGTTTCGACGGCTAGATCAGGACCGAAGCTCGCAGCACCGCCCTTGATATTCCAACTGGCGGCTGCGCCGAGCTCAAGGATTGCCACGGGTTCCTTTTCCTCCGATTGGGCTAAAGCGAGTCCGGAACGGAATAAAAAATACGCGATCAAGGCGATTCTTGCGGCGTTCGTGGTCGGTTTGCGGGGCATGGTCTTTCCTCAGAGGGGCGCGGGCTAGTTGGGCGACGGGCGTTCGACTCTGTCGATGACTAGTACGCTCACGGGACCGGTTGCCGGTGAAAGCTTCAAACCAAGCTGCTCCTGAAGTACCGTGAAGATCGACGCTTGCCCTTCCGGTGCCTTGGGTATGGCGGCGGGGTCGGGATTACCGGAAGAGGACTCCTCCGGTATCCAATGAATGGTCAAGTTGTATTTTCCGGTGAGTCCGGTCTTGTTGATGATGGGTCGGTCGCCGAGCCCAAACCACCCAAACCCTAACATTGAGTCCAATGTCCTGTTGCGCACTACTACACCCTCTTTAGTGAGGAGCCCTACCGTAGAGCCAGCTCTAGGTTTAATGCCATCCACTCCCGCGTCATTGTCAATCGGGGAAGGAAGCCTAGGACCTCCTTTGGCGATTGTGAGTTCGTATACCGGAAGCTGTCTGGTTTCGAGGTGTGCCTGAAGATGGAACCGCTCAGCCAGAAGCGATCGCAACATCGAACGAACGACCTCCTTTCTCTCGTCCAAGTTCATATATTTCATTTGAACGAAATAGTCACCTGGAATCTTTCCCTGAACTACGTACATATTGTTCAGGCTTCCGATCCATTGGGGACCACCGAATATGCGGCTGCTCATGGGGGAGATGTTATAGGCAGACGCGATGAGCATCTCAACTGAGCCCATCGTGACGAACGGGTTGTCGTCGCCTGTTGAAGCCTCTCGCATGTAAACACCAGGTACCCAGAGCTTGATGGTTGCCACCTCGAACGCGGGCGGTGAACCCATAGAACTGGAGTTCTGAGCAGAGAGTGAGATTGTTGCGGACGTGACTAGGTTGAGGGCTAAGAAGAGAACTGCTGCGAGCCACAGAGTGTGGCGGCGACAGTTTCCCGAGTTTGATACGGCAATCATATTCAGTCCCCCTTACGCGAAGCGGAGGGTGACGCTGCCGGCGCGGGCGAAGCGGGCCTCCGCTTGAGTAGAGTTGGCGGCAGGTGTGTTGCCGGTCCATGAGCCGGTGGTGATCCACTGGCCGGCGCGCAGGCCGCCAGTGCGCGCGGCGCCCTCGTTCGCGAGGTAAGGGAGCAGGCGCATGAGGTCGCCGGAGGTGTTGGAGCCGGTGCGCTCGACGCGGACGACGCCGTCGACGGAGAGGGTGACGGACTCCTTGGTGAAGTCGATGGACTTCCAGTCGGCACACGCGGGGCCGTGGATGAAGGCGCCGTGCATCTGCAGGTCCGCGAGAGCGGAGAAGTTGTTGGCGGCCTTGGGGTCGATGAAGGCGGACTCGAGCTCCTCAATGGCGGGATGGCAACTGGCGATGGCGGCGACGACCTCATCGCGCGAATAAGGCTGGGCACGCAGAGGAAGGTCGGAGCCAAGGAGGAAGGCTATCTCGGCCTCGAGCACGCGATAGCGATAGGTGGGGCCGGCGAGAATAGCTCCGCTGGCGGCCATCCAGGCGCGCGGCATGGGGGCGAAGAACGGAGTGGCGTCGGGAGAGCCGGCGCCGATCTTCCATCCGCCGATTTCGCCGTAGGCTTCGGCCATCTCCTGGTGGATGAGGCCTGCCTCTTCGAGCGAAGTGGGCTGCAGCGCGGCGGGAAGATCGGCGATGGGGGTGTGGGTGCGGCGGGCGTCGAGCAGCAGGTTGGCTGCAGCGAGGAGGTCTTTTTCGCGGGCTCCGGTGATCACGTGTGGCTCCTGAATTTCCATGACAAGTGTCGCTCAAGCGAGGGTGGGATGTCATGCGCGGCTGGAATGCGAGCGTCAGGATGCGGGTGAGAGGGTAGACTCGACGCATCGAGATGCGCAATCCAATTCGGCCGGACGGCAGTGCTGAGAGTGCCGGCGAGTTGCCGCGCAGCTTAGGCCTGCCGGGCGCGGTGGCGCTGAACATGTTGGACATGATCGGCGTGGGGCCGTTTATCACGCTGCCGCTGATCCTGGCGGCGATGGGCGGGCCGCAGGCGATGCTGGGATGGGTGCTGGGCGCCGGGCTGGCGCTGTGCGACGGGCTGGTGTGGGCGGAGCTGGGCGCGGCGATGCCCGAGGCTGGCGGGTCATACGCGTTCCTGCGGAGGATTTATTCGGGGCGCGATGGGCGGAGTGGGGCAGGACGGTTTGTGGCGTTCCTGTTCCTGTTTCAACTGCTGTTCTCGGCTCCGCTTTCGGTGGCGTCGGGGTGCATCGGGCTGGGGCAGTATGCGACGTATCTGTGGCCCGGGTTGGCGGGGCATACGGCAACGCGCGTGGCGCACATCGGCGCGTACAGCGTGGGGTTGAGCGCGGGTCCAGCGACGCTGGTGGCGATTGCAGCGGTGGTGGTCGCGGTGGTAATGCTGTATCGCGGGTTGAGAAGCCTGCGCGTGGTTGCGGGTGTGATGTGGTGCGCGGTGATGGCGCTGATTGCGTGGATTCTGCTGACGGGCGCGATACATGGAAGCCTGCGGCAGGCGTTCGCATTTCCTGTGGGCGCGTTTGCGCTGACCCCGGCGTTCTTTACCGGCCTCGGCTCGGCGATGCTGATTGCCACCTACGACTACTGGGGCTACTACAACATTACTTTTCTGGGTGGCGAGGTGCGGGATGCGGCGCGCACGGTGCCGCGCGCGATCCTGATCTCGATTGCGCTGGTGGCAGGGCTGTACCTGGCGATGAATGTGAGCGTGCTGAGCGTGCTGCCGTGGCAGAGGCTGGTGGGCACTGTCGATCCTGCCGCGCGGCGCGCAGTGATTGCGACGTTTATGGAGACGGCGTACGGGCCGCATGTAGGGCCAATGGCGGGGAGAGTTGCAGCGGGGCTCGTGATGGTGACGGCGTTCGCCAGCGTCTTCGCGCTGCTGCTGGGCTACTCGCGGATTCCGTATGCGGCGGCGCGGGACGGGAACTTCTTTGGCGTCTTTGGAAGGGTTCATGCTAAGGGGTTTCCGCATGTGTCTCTGCTGGCGCTGGGCGCGGCAGCGGCGTGCTTCTGCTTCTTCTCGCTGGCCGATGTCATCGCGGCGCTGGTCGTCCTGCGCATCCTGCTGCAGTTCTTAATGCAGCATGTGGGGGTGATGGTGCTGCGGCGGACGCAGCCGGAACTGAAGCGTCCGTTCCAGATATGGCTGTACCCGCTGCCGCCGCTGCTGGCGATTTGCGGATTTGGCTACATTTTGGTGGAGCGAGCGAACTTTGGGCGCGAGATTCTGGGCGCCGTGGTGGTGATTGCGTTGGGAACGGTGGCGTATGGGTTGCGCGAGGGGATGCGAGGCAAGATTGTAAGCGCAAAGGAATAGGGTTCGTCCCGTTCTAGAACATCCAAAGGCAGGCGCAACTTAGTCTTAGCAGCTGAGGTTTAAGCTTGAGGAGAGGTTTGCCATGCGCAAAACCCTGCTCGGTCTTCTGGCTCTCGGGTTGATAGCGGCGATTACGCCGCCGATGCGGAGCCAGGCTACCCAGGTCGGCGCGCCTGCTGCGGCGGGAACAGCAGCTGTGTCCGCGGCGCAGAAGAAGCCTGCGAGCAAGAGCAAGGCAGCAACTAAGGGCACGGCGAAGAGTGGTGCGGCGAAGCCGAAGGCCCCCGTGCTTGTCCCGCTGAGCGAACGCGAGCGCGCGGAGCAGATGTTGAGCCGGCTTACCTTTGGCGCGAGGCCAGGGGACGTGGACCGCGTGCTGGCGATGGGCGCGGAGAACTGGTTCGAGCAGCAACTGAATCCGAATACGATTGCGGACGGGGATACGCAAAAGCGGCTGGGGGACTATCCCACGCTGAATATGCAGCCGCAGCAGGCGCTGGCGGAGTTTCCCGATCGCGGCACGATCCAGCAGGTAGCTGACGGCAAGAAGCCGATGCCGACGGACCCGCTGCTCGCCGCAGTGTACGAGGTGCAAGGCGCAAAGCTGCGCAAGGAGCAGGAGAGCCGCAAGGTGGATGCGCAGGGGAATCTGCCGCCCGAGCCGAGTGACGCGGACAAGGCAGCGGAGAAGCAGGCGGAGCAGGCTACGGCGTCGCGCGTTGCGGGAGTGCTGCTAGCGCTCCAGAAGAACCAGCGGATGGCGGCGCTGATTGCGATGCCGGTGGAGGACCGCATTGCGTTCACGGCGGACGTCGGCGGCGAACAGAAGAACACGCTGATGGCGGAATTTGCGCCACGCGAGCGCGAGGCGTTCTACGGAATGGCCGCGGGAGTGGGCGCGCAGTACCAGATCGGGCAGGAGCTGGCGCAGGCGAAGATGGCGCGCGCGATCCTGAGCGAGCGGCAGCTGCAGGAGGTGATGACGGACTTCTGGTTCAACCACTTCAATGTGTACATCGCCAAGGACTCCGACCAGTGGTACACGACGAGCTATGAGCGCGACGCAATCCGGGCGAATGCGCTGGGCAAGTTCGGCGACCTGCTGCTGGCGACGGCGCAGCATCCGGCAATGCTGGTGTATCTCGACAACTGGCTGAGCATTGGGCCGGACTCGCTGACGAACGGGGTGAACCCGGCGAACCCGAAGTCGAAGCCGGGGAACAAAGGGTTGAATGAGAACTATGGCCGCGAGGTGATGGAGCTGCACACGGTAGGCGTGAACGGCGGCTACACACAGGCGGATGTGACGAACCTGTCGGCGATATTGACGGGATGGACGGTGAACCAGCCGGGGCAGGCGGGCGGGTTCCAGTTCGACGCGAAGCGGCATGAGCCGGGGACGAAGGTGTGGATGGGGCAGCGGATCGGCAACGGGCTGGTGTTTATGGTGCAGGGAGGGTCGGCGGCTGCAGCGGTGCAGGCGGCGAAGACCGCACCGGCCATGGACGATCAAGAGGCGATGGGCGGCATGATGATGGGCGCAGGCGGGAGTGGGGCCGAGCAGAAGGCGTTGGGCGTGGCGAATGCACCGGGGAATGCAGGGATGATGGAGGGCCTGGAGGCGCTGAATGTGCTGGCACACTCACCGTCGACGGCGCACTTCATCTGCTGGAAGATTGCGCAGCGACTTGTGGCGGACAATCCACCGGAGGCGCTGGTGGGACGGATGGCGGCGACGTTTCTGGCGAACGATGGCGACATCAAAGCAGTGCTGCGGACGATGGTCGCGAGTCCGGAGTTCAACTCGCGAAAATATTTCCGCAACAAGGTAAAGACGCCGATGGAGTTTCTGACGTCGGCGTACCGCGCGACGCTGACCGATCCCACCAACCCCGGCGCGCTGGTGAACACGATGCGCACGATGGGGATGCCGCTCTACAACGCACTGCCGCCGACGGGCTACTACATCACCGCCGACAAGTGGATGAACACCGGCGCGCTGGTGGACCGGCTGAACTTTGCGGTGCAGTTGACGGGAGGGAACTACGGTGGGCAGAAGTTCGACGCCGCGAAGGTCGTCGCGCTGGGGCTGATGAGCGAGCCGGCGGAGGAGGTGCAGGGAGCCACGGGCGATTCAACCTCCGGGATGGAGATTGCGCTGCGCGTGCTCCAGCAGACGCTGGTGGGCGGGGATGTCTCGGCGAAGACGAATGCGCTGATCCACGAACAGATGGACGATGCGAAGCAGAAGGCAACGAAGCCGGGCGATCTGCTGAACCTGCTGACCGCGCTGATGATGGGGTCGCCGGAGTTTCAGGTAAGGTGAAGTGTGGAGAAGAAATTTAAGATCGCTGCATCAGAGATTAAACCGCTCGCTAGCGGGCTAGGCAGCTGTCTCGCCTCGGACAGAATCACAGTGGACGGCAAGCGCGTTGGTTTTATGTATCGTGAGTCACCAGCCAAAGCAATCGACTCAGGCTGGGTGTTCTTCGCTGGAGATGAATCTCAAGAATACTCGGACAATCCTGCGAACTTCGCTATATACGACGTCAATACAATTGCTAATTACGACCCAAACATCATTCCATACCTGGACGCGCCGCCAAGAAGCGCGTTCGGATGGAATGATCAACGCAAGTGCTATGTTGACGAGGCTTTCCCGGGCTAGCAGTTACAGGCCGGCGAAGAGGTCGGTGGTTTGTTCGGCGGGCTGAGGCGTGGGAGTAGCGGCGAGCGCGTAGACCTCAATGCCGGCGCGCGTCTCAAAGAAGGATTGGAATTTTTCCATTAGCGGAAGCTGCGAGGTGTGCGCGCGGAAGGCCTCAAACTTGCGGTGCTGCACACGGGAGACGTCGAGGGTAACGGTCCAGGGCGTGGGCAGCGGCGCGGGCCGGCCGGGGAAGAAGAAATTGGTGGTGTTGTAGTAGAGGCGCCGCGCGGTATGCACGGGGCCGAGCGCGGGGAAGCGCTTGGGCGAGGCGGCCCAGTGGAAGGCGGCGGTGGTGAAGGCGGAGACCATGGTGTGGTCGGCGTGGGTGTTCATGGCGCCGTCCATGCCGAAGGTGAGGACGACGTCCGGGCAATAGCGGCGGATGCGCTCGACCAGCTTGGCCGCGGTGTCGGAGAAGTTGGCGAACTCAAGCTGCGCGTCCTGGTAGTCGAGCAGCTCATGGTGGGTGACGTCGAGGATTTTGCAGGAGGCGCCGAACTCGTGGCGACGCATCTTGCCCAACTCGGCGCCGGAGGCCGCGGAGCCGCGATTGGTGGCGGCCTGGCCGTCGGTGAAGCAGATGACGGAGGTTTCGACGCCGCGCTCAGCAGCGAGCATAAGGGCGCCGCCGAAGCCAAAGCACTCGTCGTCGGGATGGGCGGTGACGCAGAGGAGTTTGAGGGGCGATTGAGCGGACATTGTTACTGATAAGAGTAACGCAGAGGCAAAGGCTTAACACGGATGAACACGGATCTAACGGATGGGCACAGATACGACATGAAGAGAATAAGGCATTGAGAAATACCAGGATTCTGGACGCGCGCTATGCACGATCCAGAATGACGGCGCTGGCGGCAATGGGCTGGTGGAGGACTTCATCGAGTGCCGGTCCGGGGTCGAGTGCGTCTTCAATGAGTGGGTCGTCGAATGAATCTTCATCGAAGAGGAGGGCGGACTCGGGGATGGGTTCGCCGGTAATGAGAGCGCGGACGGGTGCGAAGCTGCGGCGGTGCAGCGCACAGGGGCCAAGATCGCGCAGGCAGCGGCGGTGCTGTGGCGTGGCGTAGCCCTTGTGCGCGGCGAGGCCGTAGCCGGGATGGAGCTCGTCGAGTTCGCGCATCAGGCGGTCGCGGTGCACCTTGGCGATGACGGAGGCCGCGGCGATGGAGAGCGAGAGCGCGTCGCCGTAGAAGAGCTTGGTCTGCGCGCAGGGATGGGCTAATCCAGAAAGATCGAGACGCATGGCGTCGATGAGCAGGTGGTCGGGCGCGAGCGCAAGGCCCTGGACTGCGGCCAGCATGGCAATGCGGGTGGCCTGGTAGATGTTGACGCGGTCGATGGTCTCGGCGTCCACCTCGGCGACGGAGACGGCCAGCGCGCACTTG
>Ga0182024_10015335_pt1 | contig 14695 bp, 10 predicted proteins | sample P32metaG_FD_120480 | JGI IMG/M metagenome (GOLD analysis project Ga0182024, IMG submission 120480) | Permafrost microbial communities from Stordalen Mire, Sweden - P3-2 metaG (Illumina Assembly) | ecosystem: Environmental > Terrestrial > Soil > Wetlands > Permafrost | place: Sweden: Stordalen... | reverse complement strand
TGGAAGGGCTGTTTTCTCGTCTCGCGGCTCTAAACTATTGATTCAATGGTGGGCGCGGCAGGACTCGAACCTGCGACCTCCTGCGTGTGAAGCAGGCGCTCTAACCAACTGAGCTACGCGCCCCCGCGTGAGCCTCTATTGATCTTAGACCACTTCTTGAATTTCGCGCATGTGCTATTGCTGGATTCAGGGACGAGGCTCCGCCGAGCCGGGTCTGACCAGATAGCCAAGCCGAACGACGACCATTTACTTACGGGCGAGCGTCACTAAGTTGGTGGTTATGTCGCGGTTCAGGTAGATTAGCTTGAGCGATGTGAGGGTCGACGCATCGAAGATTTCCAAGGTCGATCCTGAACCGTATAGGTACAGTTTTTTTCCGTCACTGCTAATTCCAAATCGAAAGGTCGGACGCGATTCGAAAGGCTGCGTCTTAACGACCTGGTGGGTTTGCAAGTCCCAGACCCACCACTCGGTTCTGCGGTTTCCACCGGCGTAGTTAAACATCACGGAGTAGCCCAGCTTGCGGTCCGGGCTGACTAAGAATCCCACCATGGGCAGCGACGGGCCGATGGGAGTATAGCTAAGCTCGCGCGTCATCAGATTCAATGTGGCCAACCCGAGCGTTCCTTTGTGAACAATGGGATCGACTGATGTAAAAACTGAAGTTACCTTCGTGATGTCGTCATTTGGATCGTCCGTTACGGTAAGCCGCAGCGGAGTTGCACCAGGATAAGGCGGTTTCGCGAGTGCGATTTTATCTACCTGAGTGAATGTCGCGAGATCGAATATGAGAATGTCTTTGCCGAATACGAAAAGCTGCTTCCCATCGGGCGACACTTTGAAACTGGAAAGCGGTCCGAAGCCCTGACCAAGTTCTTTCGGGAACGGAAAAGCTTTGGCGATGGTTTTGCTGTGCAGGTCAATCGCCACGAACTTCATCGGCTCGATCCGATATTCGTCCAGATCCTTTATCGTCACCCGCATGCTCGAGTAGAGATACTGACCGGTTGGGTCGACCGCCAAGCCTGAAAAGCCGTCAAAGTCGTAGTTACCGGGATTGATCAGGTCCGGTCCCATCCCGAACACATCCGGCCTGCTTCTTCCGTCAGACATATTCAGGACGCTGCTGGATTTGCGCGTGGCGAGATCCACCACCTCGAGTCCCATTCGAGTATTGACGATGAAAAGCTGCTTCTGATCGGTCGAGAGCGCCGTGATGCGCGGAACTCCCGCCATCGGAATCTCGCCGACGACTTCCTGCTTGTCTTCATCGAATACGAGCAATTTCTTGTCCAGCGTTCCTATATACATCAGACCCGGCCGGCTGAGCGAGTCTTCGGCGGCCGCCAGAGCGGCCATGCTTAGTAGTCCGAATGTGATACTCGCGACGACGCTCTTCATTGAGAGACCTCCGGTTGATCGTAGTGAACGTATTGAGGAACCGTGACTACCAAATATGACCTGGCCTTAAGCATTGATCCGCCATCCGGTTTGAAAGACGCGCTCACCCACACATCCCCGTAATTGTCGGTAGGGAAGTTATTGGATTGTTTTTTCCGCTGCGGATTCGGGCCTTCCAAGGAAGGCGTGAACAGGCCGGAATCGTTGACGCTTCCCACAAACTTGACGTCGTCGTCATTTGGTCCCGAGATAAACTCTTCCAGCGACCAATTGGCTGTTACCGGTCCGAGCTCCAAGTCATCATCGGTCCCGGGCTGTCCGTCAGGACCGTTGGCGAAAGCGACAGCCTCGAACTGAGCAAATTGTTTGGCGACAATCGTGCCGCCCAGCCGGGCAAAGGATGCGTCGGGCATCACTTTGATGTAGCTGATGCGATCATAAACAGCGAAGGCCTTCACGGCGGCCGCGCCTTTCAATGCCACATCGTGCATGCCGGACGCAACTCCGGACGCGACATCGATATCGAGCAGAACCTCAGTTGGCTTGCTTTCGGCGATGCGCGTCACTTTGATCCCCGGGCCAAGATCGAAGTCCGCGGGCTTTAAAGCAGATGGAATGTTGGCGCCAAAGACCCGAAGCTGGCCTTTGGACGGAGACTGAACCGAGAATTTGTCCGTTCCATGGAGCACGACACCCGTGCCCAGACGAGTCAAGTGCACATCGATGCCGAACTCGTCGTAACCACCCCAAAACCAGCGCCCCTCGACGTTTCCATCGCGCGAAATGAACATGGCCTCCTTCATTTCCGCCGGGCCGAACCCGGGGTCCTCCGCGGCGCTACCTTCAGCCTTCGAGCGCCCGCGCCAGCTGTATCCGGTGTACACGATCCCCTTGCCGGCCCGCTTGATTTCGCGTCCACTGGTGGCGTACTTGAGATTCAGTTTGGTGGTGAAGTCGTCGCCGGAACCGGCGGCTTCGATCACCAGCTGCCCGAAAACGCGGCCTTTGCCTTTCTGATAACCATCCACGAGCCAGGTCCCGGCCAGCTTGGGTGTTTGCAGCACGGCTTTCCACGCCGACCACGTGGGTGTAATGAGCGGCTGTTGGTCCTCCAGATAATCCAATGCCACTTCAATGGGCGCTTTACCGCCTGTTGCATCCGGCTCTTTCGGATAATTTACGAGCGTTTCGTAGGGTCCGATAGCGGTTGTCGTCACCGGCATCTCCGCTATCGAAGCAGAAGAGGGGTACGGTCGAAACACCATGATGTCGGTATATGGGAACAGGCCGATGTGCATGTTCGCCAGCTTCAGGTAGTCTTCGCGAGTGCGACGCTGGCCTAGAACACGCCCGATCGTATGGCAAGTGTTGCAGGTCTTCTGTAAGGCGGCTGGGACCAACGCGGGGTCCTCCTGATCCCGAAACAGCCTGTGCTCCGCCTCCCAAAAGATGGGTTTGGCTTCCTCGGGAGCCAAGCCATTATTGGCGCTCAAGTAGCGCACGATATGGCTGGCCTCGGCTGGCGTGACCCGAACGCCATGCAGCCGCAGCATCCGCTTGATAGCTTGTTCCCAGACCTCCGGTGTGGTGCGGATGTACGATATCCGCCGCATCACTCCGTCGTCCGAAGTCTTGTGGCAGCCCCCACACTTGGCGATTGTGAGTGGGTCGTTTACGGGTATCGGGTTCTGGGGAATGTTTGAGGTTGCCGCCACGCCCAGCGAAGCGGAAAACAACAAAAGTGATTTAGTGATGAGAACGCAATTTCGCATGTACCTGCAGCTCCGGGAGCGATAGCGCGCTCCACTTCCGTAAAACTTGCTGACAACCGAACTACCAGCCCGCGCCTGTGGAAGATGCGCGGGCAATCAGAGATCGGAGTCTAACGTGAGTCCGGGTCGGAGTCCATACAGTGGACGTCGGCAATCACATAGCCGAAAGTCATTGGTCAAGAGCGACGGGGCTGAATTGGAGTGGTTCTAAGAATACTCCTACTACTTTGAAGTGTCAATATACTTTGCTAAAACTCCTCGTGCCTAGTTTCGCTGCGCTTGAACGTACACTTTCAATATCAGATCGCTCGGTTTGGTGGGAACGGTGCCGGCATTATAAGGCGTGGAACTCTTGTTGTAAGGAAAACGGTGGGGAAACGCCCGGATGCCGCCGTACATATATCCCACCAACGTTTTGGCGCGTGGGATTTTCTCAAAGTCGAGAATATTGGCGGCGGAATCAGCGCGCGCCAACTCAGGCGCAGGAATAAAAACCGCGCCGGTTCCCAGGAAGCCGGGCAGGAAGGCGGGGTGAACAAACTCGGTGGTCTCCTCTTTTCCGGCCGCCATTACCGATCGGATGGTTGAAATCTGGTCGCTCCATTGCATCCCGTCCAGGTACGTTGATTCTGTTTTGTTGCCGACCTTCAAGTTCTCGACAAACGCCGCCGAAGCCGGATCCCACCAGAATCTACTGATCCCGCCGAAGAAGGTCGTGTACATGGTTTGGGCCGCCTTATCGTACATCAACAGCCGCGCGCACGCATAGCCGTTCATTTTTTGTTCGAACCGGGAGTCGACAACCGGAGCGGCATTCTCAAAAAGATAAATCGGCTTGCTGTAACCCAATTGTGTTTCGGGCGTGAAAACTCCTCCGTAGGCCGCCAATCCGAGGCCCTTCGGCGATAAGAATTGCGTGGCGTTCAGATCGCGCCGGTGAAACTCGGTCTCATCGCGATACGTTTTAAGCAGTTGGACGCTCAGGCCGTCGCCGGGCGCCGCGGCGATCTTCAGTTTGCGAATTTCATTCAAGTAAGTCTGCGAAACATCGTCCGCGTTGTGTTCGCCGTGGCCTTCGAAAGCTGTGTAGGTGCCCGTGAACACATGTCCCATCACCAGGTAGAAGTCGCCGCCCAGCTTCAGCAGTTCTCCGCCAGCCGACTGCACCAGCGGCGTCGACGCAAAGCGGATGCTCGAAGCGGGCAGGCGGCCTTGGCTTACGCCTTCAATCAACGAGGGCAAGTCAATTTGTGAAATCAGAGGAAACGTCAACCATTTATCGTTTCGGTCTTTACCGTAGCCGCCACAAATGTACAGCTTCGGCCCATCCTGGTAATAGAGCTGTCCGGTGGAAGCAAATTGATCCTTCACGGCAGCCAGGCTGTCGGGCAACGTTGCAACCAGGACATGATACGTTCGCGCCGGCGTGACGTTGGTATCCACAACCCAAACATCGCGATTCGCGTCGGCCGACAAAAACTCGGCGGGTCCGCCGCCGACACTGTGATACCCGGCGATCCTTCCGCCGATGAAGACCCAGCGCCCTTTCCATTGCGCGAACGAAAATGACTGTAAACGGGGCGCCTCGGGAAAGTCGGCGCGGGCGTCTTCAGACGCATCGATGGTGAACGGCAGCTTCGTCACCGGAAGCGTGGCGAGAAGCAAGGCGAATGTCGGAAGCTTAGTCATGTTGCGGGAAGCAATGCCTCAGCCGCAAGCGCTTCAGAGACCTGGCGGAAGGAACGGCTCCCCAGCGTTTCACAAGCCCGTGCGACGAAACCGGTCATGTTCGCGACCGCGAAGCTGATTCCGTTGAGATTTCGTGCCGGAGGAATTCCGGGCAGGGGACGGGGATAACCCGAGGCCAGAAAGTACGGAATGCCATTCGAATCGGCGACACGATAGCGGTCACGCGGAAGCTCCCAATCCACCTCCACGCCGATCACTCCTTCCAAAACTCCGGGCAAGACAGGTTGCTGGCCGCCGCTCCGCGCGGAGACCAACAAAGTACCGGCAGAGGCGGCCCGCTCCAGCAACCGCTGCAATTCGTCCCGATAGTCGAAATTCGTGGTTCCCAGACTCAGGTTAACGATATCCATCCGATTCTCGACAGTCCATACAATCGCTGCGATCAGGCGCTCGGACGTTGCGCGCAGAGAAGCTCCGAACAACTTCAGGGCGTAATACTCCGCGTCCGGAGCTTTCTCTTGAATCGCCGCTGTAACGGCTGTTCCATGCCCGACGGCGTCGTCTGACGCAAGTTCATCGCTTTCAGAATCGAAACTGACGCCGCGCGTCCGGGCGCAGATATGCGGATGCCGGATGTTCACTCCGCTGTCGATTACTGCAATCTTCAGACCACGGCCTGTAGCTGCGGGAAACGGCATTGCGTATTTTTTAGCGGATACTCATCGGCTGGCAAGCGTGATCAGATTGGTGGTCGTATCCTTATTCAAGTAAATTAGCTTGCGCGATTCCAGAGTATCGGCATCGAAGATTTCGAGCGTCGATCCCGCGCCGTACATGTAAAGCTTCTTGCCGCTTCCGCCTACGCTAAAACGGAACGTGGGCCGGGACTCGAACTCTTTTTTCTTAATGACATTATGGTTTTGCAGATCCCACACCCACCATTCGGTTGCCCGATTCGCGCCCGTGCCGATTTTCGGCATCACTGAGTAGCCCCGTTTGTGGTCTGGCGAAACCTGGAAACCCATCATCGGAAGCATTGGTCCGATTGGGAAGTAATCGACCTTCCGAGTAAGTAAGTTGATCTTTGCCAACCCGAGCGTTCCCTTGTGCACGATCTCGTCCACTGACGTAAAAACGGAAGTCACCGTATCCGGGGCATCGAAAGAGTCGTCGTTTGCCGCCAGCCGATAGGGCGTGGCGCCGGGATACTCTGGCTGGGCAAGCGCGATCCTATCCACCTGCTTGAAAGTAGCCAGATCGAAAACCAGGATGTCCTCCTGAAAGACATAAAGCAGCTTGCCGTCCGGCGACACCTTATAGGTGGCATTGAATCCGAACCCTTGGTCCATATCCTGCGGAAAAGGCCAAGCCTTGGCAACCTTCTTGTCCTGAAGATCGATTGCAACAAATTGCGGGGGTTCAATTCGGTATTGATCGATATCCTTCACCACCACCCGCATAGTTGTGTAAATGTACCGGCCATTGGGATCCACAGCCAAGCCGGAAACACGCGTCTGGCTCCCGACATTGATCCGATCCGGCACGCCACCCTGGATGCGCAGATGAGTGTTCGGATCGGCCAGATTAAAGCTGCTGGTTACTTTCCGCGTCTCCAGATCCACGGTCTCGACGACCATTTGGGTGGTGAAGATGTACAGCGTCTTTCGATCCGCCGAGAGCGCCGTAGTGCGTGGAATGCCCCCCAGCGGCAACTGGTCGACAACCTCTTCTTTGTCTTCATCGATCACCAGAAGCTTCTTGTCGAGTGTGCCGATGTACATTAGCTGGCTGGCTTTAGCAGCCTGACCAGCGATCAGACCCGCGAGCGCGAGGCTCAGCAATACGGGAACGAGTTTCTTCATGAGAGACAGCTCCGTCTTAGGGAAATACGATATCGATGTTGCGCCAATCGTTGGCCGCCGAGGCGCATTTGTCGGTCCAGTCCGGGGCGTTATTCAAGTGGTCGGGCACCTGCGCCGGCCAGCCACAGCCTAGATAGCAATCAAAAAGATCGCGCTCGACTGGCTGGCAAAGGCCGGCAGTTCCGCCGGAAGCGTCCACTTCCCAGCCGGGCGTGAAGTTCAGCGTGCAACCCATCGGATAGTAAATCTTGCCCTCGCCGCCGCGGGCTTGGAGGGCTTGAACATCAGCATTTACGGCACTCACGGCCCGTTCCATCTTGCGGGCTTTACGATTGACAGCTTTCAAAACGCTCATCTATTGGCTCCTTCTGGAAGTCAGTTTTCGTTAAAGCGGTCCAAGAACGACGGATTCCGAACACTAATCTCTCCGTAAATCCGCAAACAAAGATCATTCCAGCCCCGGATCCAATCGCAATAGTGCAGATTGGCCGCGGCTGTATCTCCGTAATGAATAAAAGCTTCGTGATAGCAACCGCCGGAACAGACCGGCCGCGCCCAACACGTATGGCAGTCAAAGCGCGCCCCCAAGTGGTGCGTGTCAAGGAACTGAGATCGGGCGGCATGGTCGATACCGCCTTGCTTCACATGCCCCATTTGTCCGACCGGCGAATCGACAAAACGATGGCACAGATTGATGTCGCCCGCCGTGCCTACGCCCAACAATCCCAAGCCCGCGCCACATGGGTAAGCTTTGCTGATGCCGGAATGCAATTCCTTGATGGTGTCATTGGCGTTGGTGAAGCCGTGCTGGCGGCCCTCTACGGCCCGGTCGCGATACTCCCAGGCCAGCTCTTCGAATCCGCCCAGAATGCTGTTCATCTTCTGAGAGCCGATACTATACAAACGGTCCGGGCTGGCGGTTGCCGGCGAGAACCCCACTGCCCCGAATCCGACTTCCTGCGTCAGATGCTGATAAATGCGCCGAACATGCGATACACCGGAGCTGAGCGTCACACGAGCCCCGATGGAGTTGGTCCGGTGGCGCTGCAAAAGCATCTTTATTTTCGGTACGATGACGTCGTAACTTCCTCGTCCGTCATGAAACACTCGCATCTGATCGTTGAGCTCGCGATCTCCGTCGATGCTAACCGTGACGCCCACCCGATGTTCTGAAAGAAAATCGACCATCTCCTCGTTCAGCAGCGTGGCATTGGTCGTGAGACTGAACTCAACGCGTTTGCTCGCCTCCGCCGATCGGCGCTTTGCATAATCCACGCTGGAACGCAGCAGGCGAAAATTCAGGAGCGTCTCGCCTCCAAAAAAAGTCACATGGATCGCCGGCCGCTCGGCCGATTCGCGGATCAGCATGTCGATCGCCGACTGCGCGATATCCTCTTCCATGTACTTCGGTTTACCCTCGGTATTGCTGATCTTGTCCGCGCTGTATTCGTAGCAATAACCACAAGCGAGATTGCATTGGTTGGTAACGTTCAAAACGATGCGCTGCAGCGGAAATGTCCGGCCGGGAACCGTGGGAAATTCCGGGACGGCATCGCCGCGCAAAATTACCTCGGATTGCTCGAGCTCCAGCAATGCGGCATCGATCTGGCGGGCCTCGTATCCACGCGCCGATAGAAGCTCCGTCAGCTCTTCGGAAGTACGTTCCCGCTCGCCCAAGCACTCGGTGATGTGGCGGCCGATGTCGTCCAAAGCGAAGATCGCGCCGCTCGGCACGAGGTAAAGGAATCGGGAATCCGCGGCGTCGAATGCGTGATACTCACGAAGCCGATAGGGCGAAGAGTAAGTCAGAACTGCCGCCGCGCTCATTGTCCCACCTCGGGTTGATCGAATTTCACATACACTGGTACGGTCACAACCAAATAGGACCGGGCTTTCATCGGCGGTCCTCCCGGCGAGTCATAAGTCGCCGCGACCCACACGTCGCCCCAGTTGTTGGTCGGATAATTGTTCGCCTGTTTCTTACGCTCCGGGTTTGGGCCCTCGAGATTTGGAGTGAAGAGGCCAGAGTCATTGAGTTTGCCTACGAAGTTGACGTCATCGTCACCTGGAGTAGAAACAAACTCCTCCATAGACCAGCGCGCAGAAACCGGGCCTAGCGGAATGTCGTCCGAAGTTTGAGCTTTTCCGTCGGGACCAGCCGCATAGGCGACGGCTTCGAACTGCGCGTACTGCTTGGCTGCGATGGTGCCCCCGAGCCTCGCCATGCTGGCGTCCGGAAGCACCTTGATGTATGCGATCTTGTCGTAAACAGCTATGGCACGTTCCACCGTCGAGCGCGCCACCGACATATCGCGAATGCCGGTTAGCAGACCCGGCGCCGCCTGGACCTCGATGGTCGCCATAGTGGGCGTCTTCCGAACGATGCGCTTCACCGTAATTCCCGGGCCAAAATCAAAATCTGCCGGCTTCATGTCGGCAGGAAAATTAACGCCGTACACCCGCATTTCAGTAGTAGATGGACTTTGGACCGAGAATGCGCTCACGCCAGCCAGGATCGGCTGGGTCCCGATGCGCACCAGGTGAGCGTCGATTCCAAACTCCTGATAACCGCCCCAGAACCAGCGACCGTCCATGGTGTTAGCGTCGCGCGAGACGAACAAGGCCTCTCTCCACTCAGTTGGGCTCGTCCCTGGGTCGGCCGTGGATGCCTCTTTCGTGCCGCCCGTGGTTCGCCCTCGCCAGCTATAGCCGGTGTAAACGATTCCCTTGCCGGCGCGCGACAAGGTAATTCCGCTGGTGGCATATTCGATTTCGGTCTTGGTGACGAACTCGTCCGGCGCCTGGCCGGCCTCGATTGTCACGATGCCGAATACGCGGCCTTTTCCCTGCTGGTACCCGGTTAGCAGCCACTTTCCTTCCAGCTTGGGCGTGCGCATCACCGCTTTCCAGGAAGCCCACTCGGGCGTCATCAGCGGCTGATTTTTGGCCAGATATTCTACAGCGATGTCCCCTGGATATTTCCCGTCCGCCCGCAACGGAATCGGCAACGGAGGCGGCGGTACCACCGAGGGATTGTTGCCGGTGGGAGCCGACATGGCCGCCGGCTCTTCCGGTTGAGGTCCGCTGGGCCGTCTGGGGTGGAGAGTATATTCTGCGCCCGCGTATAACCCGATGTGCATCGAAATAAGCTTGTCGTAATCTTCACGCGTGCGCCTCTGCGTCAAGACGCGACCGATCGTGTGGCAATAGTTGCAGGTGTGTTGCAAAGCATCCGCTGGAATCTTATCGCTTTGATCCCGGAATAGCCGGTGCTCGGCTTCCCAGAACACTGGCTTGGCTTCTTCGGGGGCGAGTCCATTATTCGCGCTGAGATACTTGACTATCTCCCGTGCCTCCTCCGGCTTGAGTACTACGCCATTGAGCCGGATCATACGCTTTATCGCCTGTTCCCAAACTTCAGGACTGGTTCGAATATACGAGAGGCGGCGCATCATGCCGTTCTCATCGCGCTGATGGCATCCTCCGCATTTGGTGATCGTGAGCTGGTGATTGATCGGTATTCCTGGAGTGGGTTGTCCCTCGGCCGCGCGGATGGGAACTGTTGCCATGGAAACCAAAAGCGCTGCAAACCCGAGTTCGTTCAAACGAAACATGCCACAAATTCCTTTCTAGAAGTCAACCGCGCGGCGGCGACTGTTGGTCGTCAGCGCAACGAAAACTCAGGAGCGTTTCAGGCTCGAAGCCAATGATCGATGTAAGTCGATATGTGGTCACTGCGATTTGTCCCTGTTTTGAACAAGTGTTGCCGTCATGCCCCAAAAAAGTCTCCGCGGACGAGCCGAAAGACCGGGCTTAACACAATGTACGGGATGCAGTGTCCGAACGTGGACCATAAAGCTCGTAACAGACGAGGCAGCGAGCCTGACGAGTACACAAGCTGATCGACTTTGGAGTCGACTTGCGTGATGTTACCATCCAGGCGTGTTCATGTCAAATGTTATCATCCATCTCAGAAAACAATGCGGCCGGTCAATTGGATTTGCCGCGGACCAGCTCCTTCGGCCGACTGCAGAGCGGTGATCTGTCCGAATCCGGCAACCCCCAGCGTCAGATTTTGAGGCGGCGCAAAGTTCGGATGGTTGAACAAGTTGGCGACCTGCGCTCCCACTTGGACGCGAACGGACTCCCTGATCTGGACGCTCTTAATGAGAGACATCGACACCGCCTGGGTGCCTGGCCCGACGACAGAGCCCGGCGACGAGTCCCCAAACCGGCCAATGTTGTTAGGCGGTGTCGCGAAAGCATTGGGATTGATCCACTGGTTGATCGATTGGCCCGCGTTCGGATTGACTCCGGACACCGTGTCCGCCCGGCCCCCATTGGAATTGAAGACGTTGAAGCCGGTGCCCGAAGGATCGTCGAGCTGGGTTACCGTCATGAACGGACCGCTCTGAAACAGCAGCACGCCGGCGAGCTCCCATCCACCCACCACCCTGTCGACCAACCCATTGACGCCATTTAGCAGCATCTTTCCTTTGCCGAACGGCAAATCATAAAGAAACGTGGTCAGAAAGCGATTCCGGCGTGTGAAATTGACATTCCCGTAATCGAGACCGGGCTGGTAGGGATTGGAAAGGGTTCCGCCATACTCTCCGGCGAAACCGCCCGCCGGAGTACTGGGATTCCCGCCAAGATTGGACAGGTTGCGCGCAAAGATATAACTGCTTTGCAGCTGCAAGCCGTTCGACATCCGCTTCTTTAGGGATGCGGTCATGGCATTGTAGTTGCCAAAGCCCCGGTTGGTGTTGTAGTAGATCTCCTGCCACAACGGAAACGGAAAATTTGATGGAGTCAGATTGGCGAATCCGGTCGTGTTCGTAGGAGGCTGATTGAGATTCATACCGGTTCCAAGATCCGAGGAGTGGTTTCCGTCATAAGACACGCGCAGACCGAAGCTCTTTCCCAGATCCCGCTCTACCGTGAGATTCCATTCCTGAACATAGGGGTCCTTATAATGCAGATCGGTGACCTGGAAGAAGCTTTGCGATCCCGGTTGCGCTATGTTGGAGGGCCAAGAGTAAGGCAACTGGAAGACCGGAAGCCCGTTGGCGCCCAACGAATTGTTAAAGAACCCGACATCGCTGGACTGCACGCCCCAGGCGCTGATAGCAGCCGAACCCATCAATGCCTCGATGTATCTTCCGTAACCTCCGCGCAGAACCGTCTTATCGTCTCCGAAAACGCGCCATGCGAATCCAAACCGCGGCGCGAAGTCCGTCTTTTGGGAATATCGCAACGCCGGCGGGTCACCAGCCTGCTGGGCAGTGATAATCGGCGTGGGCGCAATCGATTGCGCAAAGCCCGGATCGACAAACCCTAATGTACCCGGGCCAGGAACGATGACCGCTCCGCGCACGGTCTGGCCGTTTTGAACGCTGAGGTAATTGGGATCGAAATTGGCCAGGTTGTTGTACTGGTCGCGGAACATCGGATGGTACTCCCAGCGCAGTCCGTAATTGAGTGTCAGCCTTCGGGAAATCTTGTAGTCGTCCTGCACGAAGGCAGCGTAATGTTGCGCCGATGCGAGCGTGCAGCACGCCAGGTTCGTAGCGATGGTGCTGTTATCCGGGTAACCCAACAGAAAAGAAGCCAGAGGAGTGCCAGCGCCGCTCCCGAGCAGCGAGCTCATCACCGATCCGTTGAAAGCGTAGCTACCTTCCAGATCGTTATAAAACACGTTGTTGAAAAAGGTGTGGAGACGCCGGTAATCGGCGCCAAATTTCACCGTATGCTTTTCTTTTGTCCAGGTCAGTGTTTCAAGTAGCTGCTTGGTGCCCTGGTTTCCATTCGCCGATTGATTCCCGATCGGTGCAAACCCGGCAATGATGATTTGCGGAATGATGCTCACGCCTGCTGGCGGAGTTTGCGGCAGGCCTGTCAGACCCAGCGCGCTGGCGACCCCTTGCGCGGAGACTCCGAAAGTGGATGCCTGGCGGCTGGTGGTGAATCCGCCGCGTAATTCGTTAACAAGCCCAGCATCTGATCCACGCGGACATCGCCCTGAGCGCTATTGATCGGTATGGCGAAGGTCGCTAGATAATTATTCGCAAACGCGCCAGGCGGCCCGTAGTTCGGCAGCGGGAAAAAGTAGTTCAGCACCTTTTGCGCATAAGGCGAAAGCTGGCTGGCGGGGATTATATTCCCCGGATAACCTGTAATCGGGTCCGAGTAGGCAGAAAGATCGCCGTTGCGCATGGCCAGTGTCGGAACGCTCTCGATAGCGGTCTGAGTCTTGGGCAGCCGCAAAGCTTCAAAGCTTCCGAAGAAGAACGTTTTGTCGTGTCCGTTATAGAGTTTCGGAATAACTACCGGTCCGCCCATATAGATGCCGAAATTGTTCATTTTCGTTTCGTTGACCCGGTTGCTGAAGAAGTCGGCGGCGTTGGTGTAACTGTTCTGAAAGTTTTCAAAGACGCCTCCGTGAACGTGATTGGAACCTGCCTTTGAAATGGTAGTGATATCGGCGACCCCTCCGAATTCAGCCGGATTGATGGTCTCTCCGATGCGAATTTCCTCTATCGCGTTGAACGAGGGAAACAGTTCGGAAATGGCCTGAGCGCCGCCCGCTCCAAAGGCCGTACCTGGTCCCATCGAACTGATTCCGTCTATGCTCATGGAAAGCTGGGACGGCAAAGTACCGGCGATGGAGATGTTCCCCTGGGCATCCGTTTGCACCCCCGACTGCGCGGTCAAGGTCGACATGGCACTGGTGGAACCAGTGGAGCGCGATGTAATAGCGACGGGAAGATCGGTCAGCTCGCGCGATCCTTTGGTCTCGGCGATGCTCGACGTATCGGTTTGAATTACAGCGGCGTCGGACGCCTCAACGCTGACCGTCGTCGTCTGAGTGGATACTTTCATGTCCGCGTCCACACGCTTGGTCTCCCGGCCGCCCAGGTCGAATGGCGTAAACTGTACACTCTGAAAGCCCGGAGCATCGACCGCAAGTTGATACGTTCCCACTTCCACGTTGACAAACTGAAATGCTCCATTGTCGCCAGTGGTAGTCGAGCGGCTCGCGTTCGTTCCGGTGTTGGTCATCTTGACTACAGCAGCGGGGATTGCAGCTCCGGAGGGGTCTTTGACCGTTCCCAAAACAGTCCCGGACGTCGATTGGGCGTGCAGCGCTTCGGAAAACAGTAGCGCGGCAAGAAGCGCAACGAAACAACCAAACCTTCGGCTCGACTGCGATCCCGTTACAAAATGGCGGACCATCGTAGCTGGCATTTGTCTCCTTTAAACAAAAGCGTATGGACAAGTGGCTGAACTGAACGAGGCCCCTGCCTCTCGAGGAAGCATGAGCAGTCAGAGATAGGAGTCTAATCTGAGTCCTGGTCGGAGTCCGTGCAGCGGACATCGGCGCTTACATAGCTGGCCGGTTTAGTCGATAGCAACGGGGCTAAATGGAGTGGTTCTGAGATTAATGCAACTGCTGTGGAGTGTCAATGAAACCTTCATAATGTTTCTATAAAGATTTCATAAAGAGACCATGACCGTTTGGTGGCACCCAGGTTGTGGTTGAAAAAGGCGGCGGCCGTACCGGCGGGGATATATAATGTTAGCCAGGCTTGTATGGCCTTAATACAGTCCAGGCGCGCGACGGACCCAATTCACGTTGCGCCCGTTGAGACACTGCATCGATTCACCCGGCGTTGCGCCACCGCGGAAGCATCGCTATTAGAGGAGGTAATCCTGAAATGGCAGATACAGCAGATATAAAAAAGAACGAGAACACGCCCATGGCGGTCTCGAGACGAAAATTCATTCAAGGAGTGATCGCCGGGGGAGCGGGTGTTTCCTCAGCGACCTACCTGTTTCGCGCGTCAGGGTTAGCGGCGGCGGCCGGCGCGGGCGAGCGTCTGATTACGCTGAACGTCAACGGCCAGCAGCGGCGAGTGGACGTCATGAAGCAGGAGACGCTGGCCATGACGCTGCGCTACAAGCTGGGTC
>Ga0182024_10015334_pt1 | contig 14696 bp, 9 predicted proteins | sample P32metaG_FD_120480 | JGI IMG/M metagenome (GOLD analysis project Ga0182024, IMG submission 120480) | Permafrost microbial communities from Stordalen Mire, Sweden - P3-2 metaG (Illumina Assembly) | ecosystem: Environmental > Terrestrial > Soil > Wetlands > Permafrost | place: Sweden: Stordalen... | reverse complement strand
GTGGCGCGGATCTCGGGGTCTTTGCCGACGTTGCCGAGGAGGAAGACTTTGTTGACGCCTTTTGCCATGTGAAGAACTCCGGTGTTTTTACAAAAGTGAGGTGGCTGCCCAGGGTGATGCTTGTCGGATTGCTAAAGGTACGTCCCCTTGTGGAACGTCTCCCTAGGGCACTTTGATGCATAAACTGCGTCCGCTTCGTATCGAAGCTGTGGATCTCTGTGCAACGATCCAACCGCATCTACGTGGGCGGAAGACCATATCTTACACCATGCGAGCGGGGGCTTTCGATGGCCCTAAATCCCTTGTTGCGGAGGCAGTTTTTGCGTCTGTTTTCGCGCCGGGAAGAACGAGAGATTGGGGGCGTTTTCTGTGCTGGGTTGGATGCGCGAAGATCGCACTGGCTGCCTGGGAGGGGATAGCGGGATGGACTATGATTGCTATCTCAACAAAGAAGAACTGCAACAACTCCCGGGGGTTTCTTTGGGCCAAATTTATGCGATCTCTTCTAGAGAAGACTTTTTCGTTCGGCGTCTGCCGGGCTATCGGCCTGGTCTGATGCGGAGTGCGGTTTCGTCCGTTTCGATGGGCTATGCGGTTTGTCTTACCGTGTCTCTGCTTCTGCTGGCTGGGTGCCACTCCCGGCAGGACGTTGGCGGTCCGACGGTTGAGTTTACGAAGATTCCTCCGGCTGCGCAGGGCGGCCGCGAGCGGGTGGATACAATCTCGGGACGTGTCCGTGGCGCGCGGCCTGGCCAACGGATCGTTATTTATGCGATGAGCGGGCCGTGGTGGGTTCAGCCGTGGCCGGATCAGCCCTTTCTTTCCATCGGGGCGGATTCGACCTGGAGTACGTCGACTCATCTCGGATTCAAGTATGCCGCGATGCTGGTGGATCCGGGATATCAACCGCCGCCGACGCTGGATGTGCCGCCGTCGGCCGGCGGCTCGGTGGCGGCGGTGGCGATTGTGGATGGCGTGGGCAAGCCTCAGATTGCACCTACGGTGCCGCTCAAATTCAGCGGCTATGACTGGGGAGTTCGGACGATTGCCTCGGATCGCGGAGGATTGAATCTCCCGTACGACGGCGATAACGCATGGGTCGATTCGGAGGGGGCGCTGCATCTTCGCATCAAGAAGAAGGGGAACAGATGGTCCTGTGCGGAGGTGGAGATGACGCGAAGCCTGGGATATGGAACGTACCTCTTTACGGTGCGGGACACGTCTCATATGGAGCCGGCCTCGGTACTGAGTTTGAATACCTTCGACGATTTTGGTGGAGAGCAGAACTACCGTGAGGTGGATGTCGAGATGAGTCAGTGGGGCGATGGGACCAGTAAGGACAATGCGCAGTTTGGCATTCAGCCTTTCTATGTGCCGGGTAATGTGGCTCCGTTCGCACAGCCTGCGGGGAAGGTGACTCACTCGTTCCACTGGGAGCCTGGGCGCGTGAAGTTTATTACGGTGCGCGGCGACTCGATTCACAAAGGCGCTCCGGTTGTCGCGGAGCATGTCTTTGCCTCTGGGGTGCCGTCGCCTGGCCACGAGAAGATGCAGTTGTTGTTCTACGTGGTTGAGAGCGACAAGTATCCGATGCAAAAAGACAGCGAGGTTGTTCTGGAGAAGTTCGAGTATCTTCCGTGATGGGGCTATGAGAGTTTATCGGCTTGTCGGAAAATTGGTGGCCGTGTTGGTTGCGATGTGTTTTGCCCGGACGGTTTATGCGGTCGATCCGAACCGGGCTATCTCGCAGTACATGCGGGAGAGCTGGGGGATTGAGAGAGGATTCACCGGGGGGGCCGTGACCTCGATCTCCCAGGGGCCCTATGGCTATCTGTGGATCGGGACGGAGAAGGGCCTATTTCGCTTCGACGGGCTGAGCTTTCAGGCTTTCCCGCAACAGACTCCGACGGCGGCTCCGATCGGCCCGGTTCAGGGGCTGGTTGCGGACTCGCAATCGGATGTTTGGATACTTCTGGCGAATACCACGATCCTGCGATATCACGATGGGCGGTTCGACCCAGGGCACAGTCAGGCAGCGGTTGGAATTACATCGATCGGTCGTCGCAGAGATGGCTCGGCGCTTCTCTCGTCACTGGCCCTGGGGCCGCTTGGGTACCACGCAGGCAAGTTCGATGTGCTGACCGCTCCGTCGTCGCCGGGGAGATCGGATTCTCCCCAGTCGGCGGTGATGAACGATGAACTCTCGAGCAAATTGAGCTGGGCGACTGGCGTGGCGACTCATCGATTTGCCAAGCCGAATACTTCGGTGGCGGCCATCGCGGAGACCAGCGACGGCATCATCTGGCTGGGCACGCCCGATAAGGGTCTCTTCTACCAGAAAGATGGGCAGGTGCATGACGTAGCGCAGACGGTGGAGGGAAGGATTAATTGCCTGCTTCCGATGGAGAACGGCGAGATGTGGATTGGAACCGACAAGGGTGTTCTGCGCTGGACGGGGTCTAAGATCACACGTGAAGGCGTGCCCTTGGAGCTTTCGAAGGTGTCGGCTCTCTCGGCGATTCGTGACAGGGATGGAAACATCTGGATCGGCACGTCGCATGGACTGCTTCGGTCGAACACCCGCGGCGTCTCTTTCGATGACGATGGTACGGTGGCCTCCGATCTGGCGGTGAACTCCGTCTTTGAGGATCGAGAGGGGGATATATGGCTGGGAACGTCGCGAGGTGTGGAACGGCTTCGCGACAGCACTTTTGTGAGCTATGCGGTTGACGAGGATTTGCGATCGACGAGCGGCGGTCCGGTTTATGTCGATGCGGGAGGACGCACGTGGTTCGCCCCTCTGAACGGCGGATTGCACTGGCTGAAAGGCGGCGAGATTGAGAGCGTGACCGCTGGAGGCCTGGATAGAGATGTGGCGTACTCCATCACGGGGGGGCACGATGAGTTATGGGTGGGTAGACAACGCGGCGGACTTACTCGGCTGCGCGTTGCCAAGGGCGGCGGCTTCGAGACAAAGACCTACACGCATGCGGACGGGCTGCTTCAGGACAGTGTGTATGCGGTTCATCAGAATCGCGACGGATCGGTGTGGGCTGGGACTCTCAGCGGCGGGGTAAGTGAACTGAAGGACGGTAAGTTTACGTCCTACACGATGGCGAATGGGATGCCGTCGAATACTGTGACAGCGATGGCGGAGGGCGCCGACGGAAGCATGTGGCTCGCAACGCCGGTTGGTTTGACGCAGCTGTTACGCGGCCAGTTGCGAACCTATACGGAGACTGAGGGGCTGCCGTCACGCGATATCGATTGTCTGCTTGAGGATTCAAGCCACATGTTGTGGGTCGGGACGACGTCAGGTCTCGCGTATTTCGACACCGGTGCGGTCCATATTCCTCGTAATGTGCCGGAGTCGCTGCGCGAGCAGATCTTGGGAGTTGCGGAGGACAGCAACGGCTGGCTTTGGGTTGCGACGTCGAATCATGTTTTAAGAGTGAGGCGTGACGGGCTGTTGAGCGGGGTCATCACGGAGGGAGATGTAAGAGAGTATGGGACGAGCGATGGCCTGAGTGGAGTTGAGGGGGTGAAGAGGCAGCAATCGGTTGTCGAAGATCCGCTGGGACGGATCTGGTTTTCCATGAGCCACGGACTTTCGGTCGTCGATCCGATACGAGCTGCGCGGGGTGCCGCGCCGGTTCTTGCGAAGATCGATGCGGTTGCTGTCGATGGAGATCTTATTGATATAAAGACGGCTGTTCGGATTCCATCTGTTAGCCAGCGGATCACGTTCGGCTTCTCCGGCGTGAATCTTTCCCTGCCGGAGCGAGTTCGATACAAGTACCGCCTTGATGGATTCGATCGAGGCTGGAGTGGGCCGGTTGGAGTGCGGGAGGCTATCTACACAAACCTCGACCCAGGGTCTTACACGTTCCGCGTCATCGCCGAGAACTGCGATGGAGTCTGGAATATGGATGGGCCGTCGTTGAGTCTGACGGTGGTTCCGGCGTTCTACCAGACGAACTGGTTTCTGCTGCTGTGTGCTGCGGCGGTTGGGGTTTTGGCATGGGCTGTCTATCAGTGGCATGTCGGCCAGGTCACGTCGCGGATGGATCTGCAGTTTATCGAGCGGCTGTCGGAGCGAACACGAATAGCTCGCGAGCTGCACGACACGCTGCTGCAGAGTTTTCAGGGATTGATTCTTCATTTTCAGACGGCCCGGGATCTGATTCCAAGAGATCCTTCCAAGGCGGAGCAGAATCTCGACTCCGCTCTGCAGAGCGCGGACGAGGCGATGGTGGAAGGGCGGAACGCGATCTATGACATTCGATCCTCTACGCTGGTTGACGACGATCTCGCTCACATGATCACCGCGCTGTGCGAAGAGCTTGCGGCCAAGATCGAAGAGGGGAAGAGGCCGGGGTTCTCTGTCGTCGAGGAAGGGACAGCGAAGCCGCTGGATCCGATCTTCCGGGACGATGTTTACCACATCGTTCGAGAGGCGCTGCGAAACTCCTTCAAGCACAGTGAAGCGCAGAAGATCGAAGCAGAGATCACGTATGGGAAGAGGCTGCTGCGTGTGCGGATTCGCGACGATGGGAAGGGAATCGACCGGAAGGTTCTGGAGCAGGGAGCGCGCGCGGGACATTGGGGGTTGCCGGGTATGCGAGAGCGCGCCAAACGGATTGGCGCACATCTGGCGGTTTGGAGTGAGGCTGGTGCTGGAACGGAGGTAGAGCTGTACGTCTCCGGCTCGCTCATCTATGAATCATCTTCTCCTCAGCTTCTGTCTCGACTCTTTCGCAGGAGTGGAGCCAGAGAGAAGGGGCTGTGAGGTTCGGGGAAGCGTGGGTTATTTGCGGATGAGAAAGATGAAGCGGAGGAGGAAGAGGGCTGCGAGGAGATAGAGCATCCAGTCCTGACGGCGGGCGCGGCCGGTGAGGAGTTGGAGGAGTGCGTAGCTGGTGAGGCCGAAGCTGAGGCCGTCGGCGATGGACCAGGTGAGGGGAATGGTCGCGACGGTGAGGAAGGCGGGGATGCCGATCTGCGGGTCGTCCCACTCGATCTCGCCGAGGCCGGTCAGCATGAGGCCGCCGACCAGGATAAGCGCGGGTGCGGTGGCGAAGGTGGGGATAGCTCCGACGAGGGGAGCGAGAAAGAGCGAGAGGAAGAAGAGGACGCCGGTGACGATGGCGGTGACGCCGGTGCGGCCTCCTGCGGCGACTCCGGCGGAGGACTCGATGTAGCTGGTGACGGTGCTGGTGCCGGCGAGGGAGCCGAGGATGGTGGAGCTGGCATCGGCGAGGAAGATGCGGTTGAGGCGCGGGATGGTGTGGTCGGGGGCGATGAGGCCGGCGCGCTGGGTGACGGCGACGAGGGTGCCGATGTTGTCGAAGAGGTCGACGAAGAGGAAGACGAAGATGATCTCGAAGGCTCCGATGTGGAGCGCGCCGAGGATGTCGAGGTGGAAGGCTGTGGCTTTGATGGCGGAGAGGTCGTAGTGCGCGGGCTCCCAGTGGACCTGATGGCAGAGGATGCCGAGGAACGTTGTGGTGAGTACGCCGACGAGCATGGAGGCTCGCACGCGTAGGACTTGCAGGATCGCGATGAGTAAGAGGCCGAAGATTGCCAGTACGGTGCCGGGGGCGCGGAGGTTCCCGAGCGTGACCGTGGTGGCGGCGCTGGGCACGATGATCCCGGCGTTGCGAAATCCGATGAAGGCGATGTAGAGGCCGATGCCTCCGCCGACTGCGGCGTGTAGCTGATGAGGGATGGCGGCGACGAGGCGCTGGCGGATGCCGGTGAAGGTGAGGGCGAGGAAGATGATGCCGGAGAGGAAGACTGCGCCAAGTGCCGTTTGCCAGGGGATTCCCATGCCGAGGACGACGGTGTAGGTGAAGTAGGCGTTGAGGCCCATGCCGGGCGCGAGGGCGAGAGGATAGTTGGCGATGCTTCCCATGAGGATGCTGCCGAAGGCCGCGCAGAGGCAGGTGGCGGTGGTGACGGCGGCGAGGGGCATGCCGGTTTTGCTAAGGAGGGATGGGTTCACGAAGATGATGTAAGCCATCGTGATGAAGGTCGTAAGGCCGGCAAGAATCTCTGTTCGCCAGTTGGTCGCGTGTGCTGAGAAGCCGAAGTAGTGCTCCAGGCGAGTGCGGATGGGCATCAGGTCAGGGCTCCTGTGAGGCGGGAAACTAGAATGGGTGGAGTAGTACCAGCATAGCGTGAGAGGGCTTGGATGACAGCAGAGGATGTGAAGAAATTACTTGGGTTGCAACCGCATCCGCGCGAGGGTGGATGGTATGTGAGGACCTACGAGGCTGCGGAGAAGGTGAATGCCACGGCGTTTGGCGATGAGAGATACGAGGGGGCGCGGCGGACTGGAACCGCAATCTACTATCTGCTGGAGCCGGAGACGTTCAGCGAGATGCATCGGCTGAAATCGGATGAGGTGTTTCATTTTTACGCCGGGGACGCGGTGGAGATGCTGCAGCTGGTGGAGAAGGGAAAGGGCCATACGGTGGTGATTGGGAACAATCTGCTGCGAGGACAGAGGCCGCAGGTGGTGGTGGAGCGGGGTGTGTGGCAAGGTTCGCGCCTGGTCGAGGGAGGACGCTGGGCGTTGCTGGGATGTACGGTTAGCCCTGGGTTTGAGTTTGAGGACTATGACGCTGGCGAACGGAAGGAGCTGTGCGAGGCGTGGCCCGAGTTTGTTGAGGAGATTACGGCTTTGACCAGAGCTGTTCGCTGAGCGGAATGCTTTTCGAATATGTGAAGATGTTTTCTGCGGCTGATGAGACGCTGCTCGATCTGATGTTGTACCGTGAGTCTTATTGTTTGGTAAGGATGGAATGAAACATCTGCTTAGCGGCGTGCTTGACCACATTGCGGCCAATACCAGGCGCAAGGTTATTGCTATCTATAGCCTTTTGCTGCTGATGAATGTTTTGGCGTGGATGTGGGCGTTTCTTGCGTTTCGACACTATCCCGTGTTGCTGGGGACTGCATTTCTGGCTTACAGCTTTGGCCTGCGGCATGCGGTGGACGCCGATCATATTGCAGCGATCGACAATGTAACGCGGAAGTTGATGCAGGAGGGCAAGCGTCCGGTTGCGGTGGGATTCATGTTCTCGCTCGGACACTCGACGATTGTGGTGCTGGGGTCGATTGCGATCTCGGCTACAGCGCTGTCGTTGCAACATCGCCTGGACGCCGCGAGACATATCGGCGGAGTGGTTGGGACGCTCGTCTCGACGCTGTTTCTGTTTGGGATTGCGATCGTGAACATGGCCGTTCTGCGGTCGGTGTATCTTGCTTTTCGGCGGGTTCGTCGTGGGGAGCGCTATGTTGAGGAGGACTTCGATCTGCTGCTGGGCAGCCGCGGATTTCTGTCTCGCCTGTTTCGACCAATGTTTGCGTTGATCCGGCACAGCTGGCATATGTACCCTCTCGGCATTCTGTTTGGCCTTGGATTCGATACCGCGACGGAGATTGGAGTGCTTGGTCTCTCAGCGTCAGAAGCTGCAAGGGGATTGTCGCTGTGGTCGGTTCTGGTTTTTCCTGCGCTGTTTGCGGCGGGTATGTCTTTGATCGACACGACGGACAATGTTTTGATGCTGGGCGCATACGGATGGGCTTTTGTGAAGCCGATTCGCAAGATCTACTACAACATGACGATCACTCTGATCTCGGTCATCGTTGCGGTGATGGTGGGCGGCATCGAAGCGCTAGGCCTGATGGCGGACCAGTTTCATTTTCATGGGACGTTCTGGTCCTGGGTTGGAACTCTCAATGAAAACTTCGGCACGCTGGGCTACGTCATCATTGGACTCTTTGCCTTGAGCTGGGTTGTCTCGATCTGGTTTTACAAGTGGCGCAGGTTCGACGAGCTGGAGGTGAGCACGTGATAAGCGAGGGGCAAAACACTTGAGGGACAGCATGACATCTGCTGCCCCTCAGTGGTTATCGATGCAATCTGTTTCCAAATGCTGGGCGCTTACGGGTAGAGCACTACGGGGCTTAGTATATCCGCGTTGCTGCTGTTGACCGTTGCGCCTTGTCCATTGATGACGTGGGTGATCTGTCCACTGCCATTGAGCCAGACCGTGCCGACGTCGTGAATCGCTACTCCGCTTGCGTTGGGAACGGTCATCGCATTGTCTTCGATGATGTTGATCCCCTGATTGAAGAAGGAGTAGATGCCCAGTCCGTATGCCTGATGCGTTGTGGCCCAGTTGGAGACGACGTAGGAGGGATAGCCATTGGCGGTTCCATCGGTCCATGCGCTCTGACTCGGTGGATCGTAGGGTAGTTCACTCTGGTAGAAGATGGTCTCGCCGCCGTTGCCGTTCCACAGCACCTGCTCCTTCTGGTAGTGCTCCACCGCGAGGCCGAGAGCTGTGACGTTGTCGCCGTTGACGACCAGGCCGTGGTCCGCGGTGTTTACGATCCAGCCGACTCCTGCGCCGTGGTCCGCGCGCCATGCCCAGATGTCGTCGAGCAGGACGTCGTTGCTGTTGATCTCGATACTGGTGGTGGCGCTTCCAGCGGTGGCTCCGCCGATCCGGATGAAGACATCGCTCAACAAAGATGGATTCGAAGCGTGATTGCCGAAGAGGTTGATCCCGAAGCGGCTATCCAAGCCTCTCAGCCTGGAGCTGCCGAGCTGTACCAGCGCGGGTGAGTTGACGGGGCCGGCGTCGAAGATGAGACCGGCGATCTCGACGCCATCTACATCCGTGACGGTGAGCGCAGGTCTGCCAGTTTGCGGAACGAGCGTAGCAAAGCCTAGGCCTAGCACGATGGTGTTGGGATAGAGGACGCGGATGGTGTCTTTGAGCTGATAGACGCCCGGCGTGAGGATGAGGCTCTTGCCAAAGAGCAGCGCGAGATTGATAGCCTCTACGTTGGTTGAGGGGGTCGCGATAAAGAAGTTATTGATCGACCTTGATTGACCGGGTGTGCTTCCGCTCGACCAGCTGACACCCGACGAGTTTTTCTGCAGTGCGGGAACAAAGACCTTCTCGTTACCATTACCGTCGATATAGAGGAATGGCCTCTCACGGTTGACCGGCGTGCTCGGGACGGTCGTGTAAGTAGGATTTGGATAGCTTTGCGCGGGCGCACCGACGACACCGGAGAAGACCTGATTCCAGACACCGTTGGACCATCCGCCGATGCTGCTGTTTCGTACGTAGAACTGCTGCTGCGACCCGTTGATGACGAATCCGGTTTGAGAGTCGGCGATGAAGCCACCGCTCGCATACTGTGGACCGGCGCTGCAGTAGTCCTGCAGAGAGAGGTTCGCTCCGGTGATGTTTACCCGCCGCATTGGCGCTGCCTGCGAGACCGCCCAGAAGTCGGCCGAAGACTGACAGCCGGATAGCCCCATGACGTTGATGGTCAGGTTCGAGACCGAGCGCCAAAAGTTGTCGAGTGCGATGCAGTTGTCAGCGGCGAAGCACTGGTTGTAGACATCGACGTGGCCGTTGATGGTGACATCTGCGGGCGACGCGCCCAGGCCGGCGACCTCTGTGTAATAGCCCACCTGAACGATGAGCGGAGTGGCAGAGCTGCCGTAGACACCTGGCTTGAATAACAGGGTGTAGCGCTGGGTTCCGAATTGATTGCTTACCTGCTGATTGGCGATGGAGTCGACGGTTGCCTGAATCTGACTCGTCGACATGCTGGGGTCGAAGATGTAAACGTTGGGGCCGAGATCGGATGTGTTCTGAGCGATGGCCGAGCTGGTGAGTGCACCTGCTGCTAAGAGAAGTGTTCCGACGAGGCGCGCGAAGGCTGACTTCGCAGGGAGGGATTTGCTTGCTCTGTATTTCACGTTGGCAACTCCGGTACGCATGGGGTGGATTGCGCCGGCAACGATAGTCTGCGTTTTAGTCGCTTGTCAATCGAGGAGTGTTGACAGTTTTCGCCCTACAAAAACGTTTGAACCAAATATTTTTTACGAAGAATTCGTGAGTTACAGGTTGACTTTCAGAGGAGTTGCGTCCGAGATCAATTGCTTCGCGCCAACTACTTTAACGGATACAGCTTAATGTCTCGAAAGAACACTTCGGCGCCTTCGGATTGAAAGAGGATCTTGCCTTCCGTGGGAGAGGGATCTGTTCCTTCATTGGCGAGCTTTCCGTTGACGTATTGCTTCACGTCGTTCCCCTGGGTCACGAGCTCGAGTAAATTCCACTGGCCATGCGGCTTCTCCAGATCGCCGACTGCATCGCGAAAGCCAACTACGTTTTGCGTAGGCCCCTTGCCGAAGTGGTCAATCTTCAGAGACGATCCGGGAGGTCCGATGACACGTTCGCCATTGCGTCCTGTCAGAGCGGCCCCATCGGTCATCCAGAAGTCTCCGGTGCCTCCCTCAGTTATCTGAAACTCAATCGATCGTGGCCACACTTTTTGCTCGCCTTGAATGTTAAACAAGATGCCGCTGTCGCGGGCTTTCCCCTCGCGTTCGCCGTAGGTCCCCTCACCCCACTTGAATTCGGCTCGCAGATAGAAGTCGTGATAGCTCTGCCGGGTGATGAGGTAGCCCATCTCTTTTCCAGAGATGTGGATCGTGCCGTTCTCGAGCTTGAATACATGATCGGGATCGGAGTTGAGCCCCTTGGTCTTCAGGAAGGTGTCGAAGCTATCCAGATTCGATCCGTCAAACAAGACAACGGCCGCCTCGTGGGGTGGGATCTTCTGTGGCGCAGCCTGCATGGCAAAGGTCAATCCGAGAGACAAGACAAGGAGCTTCATCGCAATACCCTCTTCTTTCAGTATTGAATTTCTTCAGCGATATCTCACACAAGTTTCATCGCGTCCGGGTCCCACTTCACGACTTCACCACGCTCCATGCTGAGATTGCTCAGTAGGGCCGCGCCCGCTGCGCGGAAACCAAACACCGCATCTTCCACAACCGGCTTCCGCGTGCGGACCGCCGAGAAGAAGTTGGTGAAGTGGTCATAGCTGTCACTGTATCCAGCGGGAGCTACATATTTTTCAAACCCCGCGGTTGGACCACCTGATGGATGCGTGACCGGATACTTCTGCTGGTAGTCTTCAAGGATGCGTTTTTGCATCGCATCGGTAAAGGTTCCGATGGTGTAGCCAGGTTCTTTCTTGAGTGGCACACGGTTTACGCTGACGGTGCTGCCGGCGATCTCCATGGTGCCCTCCGATCCGGTAAAGATCAGGCCTTCACTCTCTTCGCCGCCGTCGACAAAGTTCACACGGAGGCTGAGGTTGAATCCTTCGCGGTAGTCAAAGAGGCCAAGCATCACGTCGGGGACGTCGCGTCCGTCCTTCCAGAAGCGCAGGCCTCCGGTTGCCATTGCTCGCGTGGGGCCATGCGATCCAGTGATGAAGTGAGTGCCGCTGAAGAGGTGCACGAAGAGATCGCCGGCTACGCCGCTGCCGTAAGCCTTCCACTTGCGCCATTGGAAGAAGTGCTCGGCGTTGAAGGGAATTTTAGGAGCGGTGCCCTGAAAGCGTGGCCAGTCGCAGGTTTCCGTCGATGCATCGAGCGGCACAGTGTAGTTCCATGCGCCCATCGACGAGTTGCGATCCCAGCGCGCCGTAACCATGTTGAGCTGGCCGATGGCGCCCGAAGCCAGCAGCTCCTTCGCCTTCGCGTAGATGATCGAGCTTACGCGCTGGCTTCCGACCTGGAGGATGCGGTTTGTTTTGCGGGCGGTCTCGATCATCTCGGGTCCATCGGAGTAGAGATGGATCATCGGCTTTTCGCAGTAGACATCCTTGCCCGCGTTCATGGCGTCGATGGCTGCCTGCTTGTGCCAGTGGTCCGGCGTAGCGATGAGGACGGCGTCGATATCCTTGCGGGCGAGGATCTCCTTATAGTCCCGCGTTGTAAAGAGGTCGTTGCCCCAGAGCTCCTTGCTGTGTTCGAGTCTGCCGTCGTAGCAGTCCGCTACGGCTACCAGCTTCACGCCGGGAACCTGCACTGCGGTCTTTGTATCGAATTGGCCCTGAATGCCCGCCCCGATCAGCGCGAGCTGGATGTGATCGTTGGCTGCAACCGGCGCGGCAGGGCTGGTCTGAGCGGTTGCGAGCGCATACATCCTTGATCCCAGCAACGTCTCCGCGGTTGCTGTTCCCGCGGCTTTCAGGAAATTTCTACGATTCAACACGTGCCCCTGTCCTCGCATCATGAAGTTGACCACTACCTGCAACGATATTCTCCGCAATAGATTTTGTCTTGCAGGGGAGCAAGAGCAGGGAAGCCATCTGTTTTTGCTTTGCTATTACGACTCGGATGTTGATACTGGCCTGTATGTCTGCGACGGCGGCGATCTTGGGAAAAGTCGGGCATCCGGTGCCGCTCAAAGAAATGACCGCGCGTCATTGGGATGCGATTGTTGTGGGGGCGGGCCACAACGGGTTGGCGTGCGCGACTTACCTGGCGCGGGCAGGTCAGCGCGTACTGGTGCTCGAGAGTCGCGAGCGAGTTGGGGGAGCCTGCACGGTCGAAGAGCCATTTCCGGGTGTCCGGATGTCCCCTTGTGCGTATCTTGCCGGGCTGCTGCATCCGCTGGTGATCGAGGAACTCGGCTTGCCGAGTCGCGGCTTTACGTGGACACCCGCTGTTAACGGGCTGTTTGTGCCGTTTCTGGATGGCAGCAGCATTCAGCTTTGGGATGATGATGCGCGATGTGAAGAAGAAGTTCGCCGCTTCTCGCCGCGCGACGTTGAAGGCTGGCGTGCGATGAATGACGTAGTCCGCAGATTGCGAGATAAGCTTCGGCCTGCAGGGGGCATTCTTAACGGCAATCCACACGAGGGCCGGCGCGATCTGTGGATTGGCGATGCGCCCCCACAGGAGCAACTCGAAGATCTGCTCAAAGATGACGTCGAAGCGCACCAGCTTCTCTTCAGCTGGTCGATGGCGGAGTTTGTCGAGCGCTATCTTATCGACGAACGATTGCAGTCTGCGTATCTGGGGCAAGGAGTGATCGGCACCAACGCGAGTCCTTTCGACGCTGGTACGGCCTCCATTCGCTTTCATCACTCCTCCGGCAGGCTCGGCGGCATGCCGGGAATGTGGGGTTATGTGAAGGGCGGCATGGGGATGGTGTCGTTTTACTTCTGCGATGCTGCCCGCGAGGCTGGAGCCGTTGTGGCCACGGGCGTCAATGTGGCGCAGATTCTTCCCGGCGAGGGCGTGCAGCTCGAAGGTGGAGAGCGCATCACTGCGCGGGTGGTTGTCTCTAACGCGGACCCAATCCGCACCTTGGGCATGTTGGACGCTGGTGCGGACTCGGCCTGGGCTGCCAAGGTGCGCTCGGTGCCGATCGAAGGATGCACGGTGAAACTCAACGTATTGCTCCGCGAACTGCCGAACTTTACCGCTCGGCCGGGAGTCGAAGAGCCGCATCACTACGGCCAGATCAATGCTCCTTTGACGAAGGCCGAGTGGAAGGCCGGTTATGCCGCAGCTCGTGCGGGATCGTTCCCGGAGCAGCTGTGGTGCGAACTTTATTTTCAAAGTGTGCACGATGCAACCGTAGCTCCAGCGGGCCTGCACACTATGAGCGTCTTCGCGCAGTACGTTCCCTACAAGTTTGCGTCAGGCGGTTGGGAGGAGCATCGCAGCGAGGCCAAGGCTCTGGCGCTCCGCTCGATCAGCCGCTTTTGCAGCAATCTGCAAGAGGCCGTAGTCGATGCGCAGGTGATGGGACCGCCTGACATCGAGCAGAAGGTCGGTCTCACCGGCGGACATATCTTCCAGGGCGAGTGTCTTCCTGCCTATATGTGGAGCAAGCGTCTCGCCGCGAGAACTCCGATGAAGGGCGTCTATCTGTGCGGCGCGTGTACCCACCCGGGCGGCAGCGTGATCGGCATCAACGGGCGCAATGCTGCGATGGCTGTGCTTCGCGATCTGGATGGCGAGATAGCACGGAAGGTGTAGTACACTTATGAGCCTTTACAGATATCTTTGGTAGAGATTCACCTTTTTGCTCAATCGTTGGGCCCGGCTGGTGTGCTTGCTTGTCCTCTGCACACATGCCGTGCGGCTGCTAAAGGTGATGGGCCGAGCTGTAAAAATTGCAATTCTGTCCAGGAGCCCGATGCTTAAAGTAGCCGCGTATGTTGATTCGCTCATCTCTTCGTCACTATTCACTTCGCACCGCGGCATTTCGGGTGGCGGACGACGATCAAGCCGCTCGGGTATGCTCCGGTCGCGAGGCATTCAGCTACTGGCCGCCACCTTAGCGCTACTGGTGATGACAGCCTGCGGCAAGGGAGGGAAAGACCCCAGTCAATTCCCCACCATTACGAGCCAGCCTGCGAATCAGAGTGTGACTGTGGGACAGACTGCTACGTTCAGTGTTACCGCGACCTCGACGGTCATGCCACTCACTTATCAGTGGCTCGACAACGGAACAGCGATTGCCGGAGCCACTGCCAGCACCTACACCACTCCCGCCACGGCGATTGGAGACAATGGTTCGCAGTTTACGGTCACTGTATCCAATGCTTCCGGGTCGGCTACCAGTAACCCTGCCACGCTTACGGTGACGCTTGGCCTGCCAATGATTACGAGCCAACCCGCGAATCAGAGCGTGACCGTGGGACAGACAGCTACCTTCAGCGTTACTGCGACCTCGACGGTCATGCCACTCACTTATCAGTGGTTCGATAACGGAACAGCGATCTCCGGAGCCACTTCAAGCACCTACACCACTCCTGCTACGACGGCTGGAGACAATAGTTCTCAG
>Ga0182024_10015333_pt1 | contig 14696 bp, 10 predicted proteins | sample P32metaG_FD_120480 | JGI IMG/M metagenome (GOLD analysis project Ga0182024, IMG submission 120480) | Permafrost microbial communities from Stordalen Mire, Sweden - P3-2 metaG (Illumina Assembly) | ecosystem: Environmental > Terrestrial > Soil > Wetlands > Permafrost | place: Sweden: Stordalen... | reverse complement strand
CGCAATACCTTACATGCGCCGAACAACGTATTTAGTCATCCGAATCGCCGGACGGCGCTGCACACGGCTGAAGTGTTACAGAAGGACGAGAAATGCGAGGAATCCGCAGACCAAGCCCGTGGACATTGCTGCTGACGGCGTTCGCCTGCGGTTTTTGGGCTGCTCGACCTGCCGCGGCGACGATAATCTGCACCACCTTGCCTAGCACGATCGAAGGGGCGACTGGCATCTCCGGTCAGCAGGTCGTGGGTCAGAGCCAGGCCGACTTTTACGTCGGTGTTACTGCATCGGGCCCCTCCTACACGCCTTTGACCAGCATTTCAGACCCGAACGCTGCCGCCAATGGCGGAACGTTTCCCTACGGTATTTCCGGTGGCAATATCACCGGCTATTACGAGGACTCAAGCAGCCATTCGCACGGGTTTATGTTCAACGGCTCAACCTATACGACCCTCGACTATCCAGCGCCGACCGCTTCCAATCTGCCTGCGGGATATCAAGCGACTGCCAGCACAACTTACACCGCGTACAACACGCAACTCACCGGCATCTCCGGCAGCCGCATTGTTGGGTATTATGACTATGACATCACCAACCTCCTTTATAACGGGCATACAGTGTCGCTTGCCGGGTCGAATGGTCTTTCTTACGACGGTAAGAATTGGACGCCTCTAACCTGCCCACTGGGCTCAGGGACATTCGCCGAAGGTATTTCCGGCAACAACATCGTTGGCTGGTTCTTAGACGCTTCGGGGAACGACCACGGGTTCATATACAACGGCTCCACCTACGCTGAGTTGGACTACCCAGGCGAAACCAATACTCAGATCCTGGGCATTTCAGGCAGCGACATGGTGGGCCGCTATAAGGATTCGTCGGGCAACCAACACGGGTTTCTCTATGACGGTTCAACTTTCACTACACTGGATGTCCCGTCTGCTTCTCAAACGATCGCGTATGGAATCGATGGCAACGAGGTGGTGGGATATTGCCAGATCGGAAGCGGAGGGTACGGCTTTATCGCCGACGTCCCCGAACCTTCAGCTCCGGCTGCTGCCCTCGGCGCCCTGACGATCACCCTGCTTCGGCGAAGACGGGGTCCACGCGGACGCGAATAGGAACCACAGAGGTTTCGGGCCGCGCTGCCCGACCGGGTACGCAGAGCAGCTAAAGCTGAATCGATCGCGGCACGGTTTACCTTGCGCTGCTTTGGCTACGGGGATCTCCCACGCCTCTTGAATTTGTCGAGCAAATGGTGGGGAATACGGGCGACATGCCCAAGTCGATTGACTGGGCGATGGTTGACGGGTCCTGGCAACGACCGGCAACCAGGAGGAACGGTAGAGATCGCAGTCGCAGGTTTTCTTCGGAGGCAACTGTGCGCGCAACGCTGGATGCTCGGATTCCCCTGTGGGTCAGACTTCTCTGTATCGGCCTGCTGTGCGGCGCATCGGCACGGGCCGCAGAGCTTGTCCGTGCCGGTACGTCGATCATTGACATCACGCCGACGACCTTTCCGGTGCTCGTTAACGGCATGTTCACGTCCCGCAGCGCGACCGAGGCTCATGATCCATTGCATGTCCGCTGCATCGTCCTGGAACAAGGGACGACGAGGATCGCGATTGCCGTCGTCGATAGCTGCATGGTCCCGCGCGATATCCTCGACCGCGCCAAGGAAGCCGCGGAGGCGTCCACGGGCATTCCGGCCGATCATATGCTGATCTCAGCGACGCATACGCACTCGGCGCCGTCGGCGATGGGCGTGCTGGGGACTGACGCCGATCCCGAGTACGTCAAATACCTGCCGGGGCGGCTCACGCTGGCCATCGAGCAGGCGGCGAAGGACCTCGTTCCCGTGAAAGTCGGCTGCGGGAAAATCGACGCGCCGGATTACACCCACTGCCGCCGCTGGATCTTCCGGCCCGACCGGATGCGCCGCGACCCGTTTGGCGACTTGACCGTGCGCGCCAATATGCACCCGGATTACCAGAGCGCCGATGCCTTGAGCCCCTCGGGACCGGTGGACCCGGCGTTGTCGCTCCTGTCCTTTCAGACCCCCGATGGCAAGCCGATCGCGGTGTTGGCCAATTTCTCGCAGCATTACTTCGGCTCGCCGCTGCTGTCGGCGGATTATTACGGCGTCTTCTGCGACCACTTCGCCAAGGCCATCGGCGCCAATCCCGGTTTTCTGGCGATCATGTCCCAGGGAACCAGCGGCGACCAGATGTGGATGGATTACAGCCAGCCGAAAAAATCGCTCACGATGGACCAATACGCCGACGGCCTGGTGAAGCTCGCCAGACAGGCTTATGACGGGATCGCCTATCACGAGAATGCGCCGCTGGCGATGAAGGAAACCGCGGCGACATTCCGGCGGCGCGTGGCCGACGAAAAGCGGCTCCAATGGGCGCGAGATCTGGTCGCCAAAACAAAAGGACCGTTGCCGGAAAGCCTGCCGGAAGTTTACGCGCGCGAGACCGTGCTGCTCGCCGAGCATCCTGAAGTGGGGTTAAAGCTTCAGGCGATTCGCATCGGCGACGCCGGCATCGCCGCGATTCCCGATGAAGTCTTCGCACTGACCGGCCTGAAGATCAAGTCGCGCAGTCCGCTGCCGTTCACTTTCAACATCACCCTGGCCAATGGCTCGGAGGGGTACATCCCGCCGCCCGAGCAGCACAAGCTGGGCGGCTACACAACCTGGGCCGCCCGCACGGCGGGGCTTGAAGTGACGGCAGAGCCAAGGATCGTCGACATGGTTCTTGGCCTGCTCGAAGAGGTTTCCGGAGCGCCGCGCAAGGCCGATGCCGACGTTCACGGCGCGTATTTCGAGGCCGTGCAGTCGTCGAAGCCGCTGGCGTGGTGGAGGCTCGGCGAGATGGAAAAAACGGCTGCGGCCGACAGCAGCGGAAACGATCACGCCGGCGCGTACGAAGACGGCGTCGTCTTCGCGCTCGATGGGCCGAAATACCCCGCCACCGCCGGCGAAGGCGTGCGCGCCGCGCATTTTGCGGGCGGGAGGATGCAAGCCGATGTTCCGAACCTCGGCAAGACATGGTCCGCCGAGCTCTGGTTTTACAATGCGATGCCCGCCAACGCCCGCGCCGTAACCGGCTATCTTTTTTCCCGCGGCTCTGACGGCGCCAAAGGCGCGCCTGGCGAACACCTGGGAATCGGCGGGACCGAAGTGGCCGAGGGGAAGCTATTCTTCTTCAATGGGAACGCGCTGAACGAGGTGCTGTCCGGCAACACGGACATTCCCCTTCGCACCTGGAACCACGTCGCGCTCGTCCGTGACGGGACGAAGGTAACGGTCTATTTGAACGGCAATAAGACGCCGGAGATCCAGGCCGAGGCAAAAATCGGGCTGCCCGCGGGAATCGACCGGCTTTTCCTGGGCGGCCGCAACGACAACCTGTTCAACCTGGAGGGCCGGATATGCGACGCCGCAGTTTACGATCGGGCGCTGTCGGCCGATGAAGTGGCGGCCCACTACAAGGCGTCGGGCATGGTCGCGCCGCCCCCTGTCGCCGACAATTCTCCAAAGCCCACGCAGCCTCTCTCGCCGGAGGAATCGCTCAAGGTCATGCACGTGCCGGATGGCTTTGCCGTCGATCTCGTCGCGGCCGAGCCGTTGACGATGGACCCCGTGGCGATTGCCTGGGGCGCCGACGGCAAACTATGGATCGTCGAGATGGCCGACTATCCGAACGGCATCGACGGCCACATGAAAGCCGGCAGCCGCATTCGCTATCTCGAATCGACGCACGACGACGGGCATTACGACAAGTCCACGCTGTTCATGTATGGAGTCAATTTCCCCAATGGGATCATCCCCTGGGGCAAGGGCGTCATAGTCACCGCGGCCCCCGAGATCTTCTATGCCGAATCGAGCACCGGGCGCGGCAAGGCCGACATCCGCACCCCGCTCTATACCGGCTTCACGGAAGGCAACCCCCAGCTCCGCGTGAACGGCCTGCGCTGGGGCATCGACGGCTGGCTCTATTGTGCCAACGGGTGGAGTGGCGGCGTCGTGCGATCGGTGAAGACCGGGCAGACCGTCAATCTTGCCGGCCATGATTTTCGCATCCGGCCCGACGAAGGCCTCATCGAACTGCAATCGGGCCAGAGCGAATTCGGCCGCGACTGCGATGAATGGGGCGACTGGTTCGGCTGCGACAACAGCAACCCCTTGTTCCATTTCCCCATCGACGATCGTTACCTTCGCCGCAACCCATACATTTCACCGCCGCCGGCCAAGATCCAGCTTGTAGTTCCCTCCAATGCGAAGGTTTATCCCCGCAGCACGCCGCAGAAACGCTACCACTCGTTCGAGGATGCCGGCCAATTCACCAGCGCCTGCTCGGGGATGGTCTACCGCGACAGCCTACTCTTTGGCCCCGACAGCGGCGTGATGCACGCTTTCACCTGTGAGCCGGTGCATAACATGGTCCATCATGAACTCCTTCGCGATTCGGGGGTGACTTTCACCGCCAATCGTCCCGATGAGGAGAAAAAGAGCGAATTCCTCGCCTCGGAAGACCAGTGGTTCCGGCCCGTGATGGTGCGGACTGGGCCGGACGGCGCGCTCTGGGTAGTCGATATGTATCGCTACATCATCGAGCATCCGGACTGGCTGCCGGCGCTGGGAAAATCGGAGCTGGCCAAGTATTGGAGAATGGGCGAGGACAAGGGCCGGATCTATCGCGTTTATCCCCAGGGCCATTCCTTGCCCCCGATCGCGCGGCTCGACCATCTCACAACCGAGCAGCTTGTCGGCGAACTGGCAAGTCCGCGCGCCTGGGAGCGTGATACGGCCCAGATGATGCTCGTCTGGCGGAAAGACCCCGCCGCAATCGGCGCCATGCAGAAGCTGATCGCGGAACCGGCATCGCCGTTGACCCGGATGACCGTCCTCTGCACGCTCGACCTGCTCGGCGGCCTGAAGGCGGATCAACTCGAGACCTCCTTGCGCGACCCCGATCGATTCGTCCGGCGGCAGGCCGTGCGGCTTTGCGAGTCGCGCGCCGGCGATGACCCGAAGTTGATCGACGCCGCCGTCAAGCTGACCGACGATCCCGACGCCAAGGTCCGGCTTCAACTGGCCCTCACGCTGGGGGAATGGAAGGACCCCCGAGCCGGCGTCGCCCTTGCCCGGCTCGCGTTGCGGGACGCCGACGACGTCACGCTGTCCGGCGCCATTATGAGTTCGGCGCTCACGCACTATCCGACGATCGCCGACGCGCTGGTCGCATCGGGAAAGCCCGTGCCCCCGAAGGTCATGCAGGACCTGTTCGGCATTGCGATGGGCGTTGGGAACCGCGATGTGATGGCCAGGCTGCTGGAGTCGGTCGACTCGCCCAGGGATGGCCAATACTCGGCCGCCCAGCTTGGTGCGCTGTCCGGCTGGCTTACCGTGCTCGAACAGCACAACGGCTCCTTGGCCGCCCTGCGCGATGCCGCCCACGATGCCCTGGCCGACCTGCTGGCGCACATCGGCGTGGTCTTTGAGGCGGCCAGGAAGATGGCGGCCGACAGCTCGCGTCCCGCCGAAGACCGCGTTGCCGCCGCCGGCCTGCTCGGCCGCGAGGCGGGGAAGGAGGCCGACGATCTGCCGCTCCTGGCATCGCTGCTGGCGCCGCAAAACCCGGGCGATTTGCAGTTGGCGGCCGTCCGCGCCATCGGAAAAACCGGACAGCCCGGCGTCCCCGACCTGCTGATAAAAGATTGGGCCGCCCACTCGACCGATGTGCGCCAGGCCGCGATCGAAGCGATGATGGGGCGCGAAAACTGGGCCGTGGCGATGCTCCAGGCCATCGAATCAGGGAGGGTCGCCAAGGTCGATCTGTCCGTGGCGCGCCGGCAGCGCCTGCTGGGGAGCCATTGGCCCAAGGTGCGCGAGCTCGCCACGGGCGTCCTCGGCAACGCCTTCGACCCCGCCCGGCAAAAGGTAGTCGATGCTTACCTGCCCGCGCTATCGCTGGCCGGCGATGTCGTTCGCGGCAAGACCATCTTCTCCCAGAACTGCGCAACGTGCCATCGCCTTGGGGGCATCGGGCAGGTGATCGGGCCGAACCTGCTTTCAGTGGCGGGGTGGACGCCAGAGCAGGTGCTGGTCGCGGTCATGGACCCCAACCGCGCCGTCGAGCCGCGCTATCTCAGCTTCACCGCCACGCTCAACGACGGCCAAACCCTCTTCGGCATCATCTCCGCCGAGTCCCCCGCCAGCATCACCATCAAGGGCCTGGACGGCAAAGAAACCACCGTCCTCCGCAGCGCCATCAAGTCGCTGGCGGGAACCAATCGTTCGCTCATGCCGGACGGATTGGAGGCGGCGCTGAGCAAGCAGGACCTGGCGGATGTGATCCGCTTCGTTCTGTCAGCACCGAGCGGGAATTGACTCCAAACCTGCGGTCCTGTTTCCTCAAGAAATGAGAAATGGTGGGGGATGCCGTATTATTCCCTCTATTTTTCAATCGGGGAAGCACTTCAACCCCCAATCCTCCACCTTCCCCTCAGGGCTGCGGTCTAGTTTCGGCTCAATGATTTCGAACGCCCGATTGGTTTGCTGTGGTTTGAGGACTTTCAGCCCGATGGGGCGAGCGATCAGATCGGCCAACTGGAGTCCGCAGGAGTTGACTTTCTTGCTGGCCCCAATGCTTGTATTTCAGGGCCATCAATTTCGGCACAATCTGGTTGATGTACTGATCCTTTTGCATCACACAGAAAGCCAGCACAAAGATTGGATATTGCGGGTCGCTTTTAAGCATCCCATGGTCCCCACTTTCATCCACATATACGATGTAGTCGCTGAACAGCTCCGTCCTATCGCCGCCGCCTTGAAGAGTGCCAGTTGCCGCGGAGCACAACGAAGTGTCTCCCCGATCTCGCCGATTTGCAAACAAGATCTGGTAGCGGGGTGGACGCCGGAGCAGGTGTTGGTCGCGGTCATGGACCCCAACCGCGCCGTGGAGTCGTGCTACCTCAGCTTCACCGCCACGCTCAATGATGGCCAGGCCCGCTTCGGCATTACCTCCGCCGAGTCCCCCCGCCAGCATCGCCATCAAGGGCCTCGACGGCAAAGAAACCACGGTTGTCCGCAGCGCCATCAAATCGCTGGCGGGAACCAATCGTTCGCTCATGCCGTACGGATTGGAATCGGCGTTGAGCAAGCAGGACCTGGCGGAGGTGATCCGCTTCGTTCTGTCAGCACCGAGCGGGAATTGACTCCCGACTCCCGACCGTTTCTGACCGATCCTCGTTTCTGACTTTGCTTTTTCTGAACCCGATATACGTTCGGCATTGCAGGAAGGAACGGGGAGGATTTCTTCGCCGATCCAAGCTCCCCGCTTGACGCCCTAAGATGATTTCGGATGATTATGGGCATGCCGGCTCTTGTCGCGACTGAATTTACCGTCTCTGGCCTTTCCAAAGCCACAGCGAGTGCCCTGCGCAGGAATGCGGAGCGCCGAGGTATGACGGTGGGCGCCTACATCAAGGAGCTGATCGCCGAGGGTGTCGAGCTGGATCGAGTGGCAAGGACGAAAAGTTTTTCCGAGTTGGCGATGCCGTTCCAAAGAGCTCTGGCCGACCTATCTGACAGCGACCTCGACGCGCTGGCGCGTCCACGACGTGGGAAATCGAAGCGGTGAGAAGCATCCGCGCCCGCATCGTCCTGGACACGAACGTTCTGCTCCGAGCGTTTCATTTCCATTCCCCCGCGACCCGACGGACGCCAAGCTCATCGAGCTGGCAATTGAGGCTAGCGCGACTCACATCGTCACCTATGACGCCGACCTTCTTTCATTGCCCACATCACGCAAGGAAGCCGGCAAGCGCTTTCGGCAGCGGCTGCGAGGCGTGTCAGTGGAACGACCTGAGGAGCTGCTACGTCAACATCCTGAATTGCTGGTTCCCCCGTGACCGGACCTACGTGTGATGGGCAATGGCAGGGCTTGATGATCGGCAAAGCTCCTGCTCGTGATCCAAAGGTTTTGGTGAGGATCGCCGCAGTCCTGAATGTCGAAGCTCAGCCGTTGCTCGAATTGGCCGGCCCCGTCACAACCACGGATCAGCGGCTGGTCAGAATTGCCGCACAGTTCTCCGCTCGTCTCGAATCCGTGAAGCCGCTGGAGCCCGAAGAAGAACAACCGTAAAAAACGCCTCCCGAGGCGCGTTCCGGGCGCGCTTCGAATACACCGGTCGCGGAGTCTCACGATAGTCAACCGCCCCTGCGCTTTTGCCGTCGCCGAGTTGAGGGGTCTTTAAAGATTGTCGTAGACGTATTGCGGGTATCCGGCGGCCAACGCGTCCCTCCATACTTCAAGATCGGCCATGCTGGCTGGCGTCGCCCCGTAGTCGCGCAGTTCTGCCGATTCATCAGTCGAATACATGAACTTGAGACCTCCTGCCACGTGGTCACTTCCGCCAAAGCGAGCCAAAAGAACCACGATCGATTCATGTCGCCAGTTTGGCAATCCGCCGCTGGCGGGCCAGTTTAGGAAGATTGCGTCAAAGGCGCGCGGATCGTAGAGGTCCCTGACCGCGCCGCGCCAACCGGTCCCACACCCCTCGCTCGTCCACTTATGCGATTCCTCAGTCTCTGAATACGGGCAGCCGTCATCTCTGCCGCCGACGTTGATTCCGATCCACGGCCGGCCACCCGCCGGCGTGTAAGGAGCGCCATTGTGATATGCAGCGGTGTACTCGATCCAGTTCAGGGCCTCGGCGCCGTATTCCGGGGCGATTGCCGCCTTGACGACTACAAAAACTCCAGGTGAACCGGTTCCGATTCGTTGATGCAGCGCGGCCATCTCCGAGCTGTCAACGATCGAGAACCGGTAGTTAACGCGCGACGCTTCGGCGGCCCAGATGCCGCCGCCGCTGAGGCGCCACTGATTTGAAGAAGTGGGAAGAGACATTTTGAAATACTCCTCGATGACGACCTGGACCGGCAATCGATCGCCTTTTCAACCGCATTTTAAGCAATCGGCGGGACATTCGCAAACCGGAGACAGACATGCTGACATGCCGACATCGAACTCATCCATATTTCACCGTTAAAGTTTAGCTTCTCGCGATCTGCTGGTAAGATTCTCACTTAATGAGCGGGCGCCGTGGTAGGCATGACCGGTTCCGCGTGGTAGGACATCCTCGAAGTTCCAGACCCCGAAATGCGAGGATTCTCCGCGGCAATGTCGGCATCGGACGTTTTTGTCGTCATATCGCCTCTGGATTCCAACAGGACCGTTTCGCCTGTGGCCACGTCGACGAACCATGGGCCCTCGTAGCTCAGGGTGAGCTCGCCACCGTTATTCGTGGTGCCTGCCACATAGCCCTTCTGTGTGATTTCAGCGACCTTGCGGCCCTCTCGCATGACGATTCGATTGAGTGTGCAGGTGACCCCGCCGGTCAACTTGGCGTTCACCTGCAGTTGGGCCATTTTGGCCAGAACCTCGGGCTTGACCGTCCATGAGTCGTTTGGGCCGACGGGGTGGTCGGGGAAGAACGCCCGTTGCCCGCTGATCGCGTACTCCATCAGTGCCGCGCCGCCAGAACCCAGGACGTCCGCCGGCTCCAGATCGACGCCTCCGTCAGGCTTGATGGTCATCGTGACCGTCTTGCCTGAAAGCGGAAACGGCGTGTTCTGGTCCTTGCCGTCCACAGTCGTGTCAAGCTCGCATTTATCATCGAACGCCAGCCGGACTTTGGTTGGCTTTCCGTTCTTCGCCTCGAGCGTCGTGCGGACCACCGACGCGCTTATGGACCGCGTTTCGTGGATCGTCTTACGCTGGCTTTGGGAGGTCACGGCGGTCGTGATCGCCATCGCTGCCTGCTGGGACACCTTCCACGTCTCGTTGGGGCTGTAATTGAGTTTCAGCTCGATCTTGTCCGCCGACCCAGCCTGCTCGGCGGCGGAGGTCGGCGAAAGTCCTTGCCGAAGGATCAGGAGGAGGACGAGTAACCGACAAAGTCGTTCAGGCATCGTGGGCTTCCCCGCGGCGCAGACCCTTTGAATTGCAGAATTCTGTCGTGGGCATTCTTTTCTAAACAAATAATCAAGATGGTTTTCCAGCCGGCCATAGGCTTGGATCTGTTCGCCGGCCGATTTCGCCCGGGAGATGATGGAAAGCCACCCGCGACTTTGCTCTTCGTAGGTAATGATCGTCGTGCCGACTTCCCTTGGATCGAGTGACAACATCCGTCGTTGAACTCGCAGCCCGTCTGAGCCGCCCCGAAATAGAAGGGTCAGGTGGTCAGTGTCCAGAAGGAACATGTTTTCCCGCTCTCTTCTTGGCAGGCTTGGGCCGCAACGATTCGCGATACTCGGCACCCAGTTTCATCGCCTCTTCAAAGAGTGGATCGTCCTTATACACCCCAAACAGCTCGATCCACCACAGGTTGGCCGGCTTGCCATCGACTCTCGCCTTAAGCGAAGCCAATTCGTGCTCGAGAACGTCCACGCGATCCTTGAGGGATGATTGTTGCGGCATAAAAGATCTCGGGGGGATTATACCCCGGCGGAAGCATCTCGGGAAATAACGCCGACCGGAATAAACGTCGCGCTTCAATTCGTAGCCGAAATGATGGAATCCACTACCGAACTCCACGTGGGCACCGTCGGGAGTGATGGTAACCCAGGTGGGATTCAGCTTCAGCACTTCGGCCGGCGTCCAGGCAGGCGACAGAGGTTGCTCTGTGCTTGCGTGATCCCGAGGGCGAAAACGAAAAAGACCGCGACGCCCACTTGAAATGGTTGCTTCATTCAGATTCTCCGCGAATGTAAGCCGGATCAACGCGTCTCACCCCGATGCTGAAGTCTCAGCTTAAGCTTCGAACGGCTGGATGTCAGGTATCGAGAAGATTCGACCGTCGCCGGACGCTCGTCTTGCAAAAAAATTCAGTCAAGATTTTGCTTGACCGGTATCGCGCATTTACCTAACATAGCATCCTGGCCTTTAGGCTCTGTCTGTAAACTCGTCGCTCCTTGCGGCGTGGCGGAAATGCCCTGGACGCGAGGCATTGTCTTTTGGATTTGAGCGGCGAGGCCGAAGAGGATGGGGCGGACGAGATCGCCGACGAATGACAAACGAGGAAAGTTCGGAGAGTTCGATTTCTGAGTCAGAAATCGCGGTGACAAGATGACGAGTTGTGCCGAATATCGGCATCTTCAGCGGGTGGAATCGAACTTCCCAGCAAATCGCGCCGAAACTGGGAAGTTCAACCGGAAGTTCGAAAGTTCGACGCCGGCGGCACAACGCGCCCAGGCTCTTTCTGAAAACTCGTCGCACCTTGCGGCGATCCCGGAAATGCCTTGGATGCGATGGCGCCCGCGACGAAGCGACTCAACTGAAAGAGTCGTTGAGGAGCGACAACGAAGCAGACGGTGCATTCCCGGCCTGCCGCGGCCCGTCGAGTTTTCAGACAGAGCCTAATCTAATACGGTTTTGCACGGGGTCGCCCGGTGAACTTCACCGACGACCGGCCGTGCATCCCCTGTGCGCGGCTCCCGGGCGGATGGGGAAAACCAGAAACGGCAGGCCGATGTAGTCAAAACCTTCGGCCGCTGTTAAAATCTTGGGCCGATGCGGGAGCTCGACGCTGCCCTTTGCACCGGCGGCACGGGCCACTTCCCCGCTCCATGGCATTTGTCGAAGCCAGTTCGCATCGAAAACGGGATTCGTATATGGCACGCCACAACCACGGTACGCTGGCATTCCTTCCGGGCCGAATTTCGTTTCGATCTTTCGCGGGCATGTGGACCGTCCCGCTCGTGCTGACCTTGACCTGCGCCACGGTTCATGCCGGCAGTATCTTCGATGACGACTGGAAACCGCCTTCACGCCCGAGCGCTGACCACTCCAAGCCTCCGACCCCCCCGACCCCGCAAGCACCGCTTTCCCCTTCGACGACGCTCCCTGCATCAAACGTTCCACGTCCTGACCGGGCAACTCCCGCCCCGGCCGCACCGGCGTCACCTGCCGCCCCGGCCGCTCTGCTGGCGATTCCGGCTAAGGCGGACCTTGCGCATTCTCGAAAGTTGATGAAGGATGTCTTTGCAACCGAACTGGCGGACCGGAGCGTTCGCGGCCGGCGCGCCTTCAGCCAGAAACTGCTGTCGGAGGCGGGGAAATATGACGCGAACCCGGTGGACAAATTCGTACTGCTCGGCGGAGCCATCGCGGCCGGCGAAGAAGGCGGCGACCTGCGGGCGTGTTTCACCGCCGCCGATCAGTTGGCGGCCGCCTTCCAGGTCGATGCGCAGGGTGTGAAGGCGGATGCCGCTCTGAAGATGCCGCCGAGTGCTTACGCCTCCGACCCGGTCGAAAACGTGAAGGCGGGGCTGGAACTGCTCGATCGCCTGGTTTCGGCCGAAGACTTCGCAAATGCCGCACGTCTTGCCACCCTGTTGCAACCGTTCGCCTCCGGCGACGATGCTTTGAACCGCCAGTTGCAGCAGCGCAGCAAGGACATCAATGCAATGAGGTTGGCGCGCGACCGGTCGGCCGCACAACTGGAGAAGCTTAAGAGCGCGCCGTACGACCCCGCCGCGAACCTCGAGGTGGGCAGGTATTACTGCTTCGTGACCGAACGGTGGGACCTTGGGCTGCCGATGTTGGCCAGAGGGTCGGACCAGGTGCTCAAGGACCTCGCGGCCTCAGAATTGGCCAAGCCCCCGTCCCCTGACCGTCTCGCCCGGCTCGGCGACGGCTGGTGGGACGCGGCCGCGAAGCAGGCGGGGATCAGCCACGATCATGTTCGTCGCCATGCCGCGTCGCTGTATGCCGAGGCCCGGGACGGCGTTTCCGGGCTGCAACGCACCTTGATCGAAAAACGGCTCGCCGAGGTTGCCGCGATGGAGGATCAGACCGGGTCGAAGGCCGGCGCTTCTCCGTCGACGCCTGATGCGACGGTCGTGATCCTCGGCGAACGCAACGCCTTCTGGACCAACAACCTCGACGCCCCCATCGGCAAGGAACTCGCCACGTTGCAGAAGGGCCACACGTTCCGCAGCGTCGCCTTCACGCCAACCGGCGACTGGGTTGCACTGCTGGAAGGCAACCGTTACTCCACCAGCAACGCCGACCTGCCCGCCTGCAAGAAGCTGACCGAATTGCAAAAGGGGAACACCTTCCAATGCGCCGCTTTCGCCCCAACTGGCGGATGGACCGTCCTGTGGAACCAGAACGGGAACTGGACTGACGGCGGCATACCCGACGAAGCATTCAAGAAGATGCAGGAAGTCGTCAAGGGCGGCGGCACGCTCCGCTCGATCGCCTTCGGCCCCAACGGCGCATGGGTCGTCCTGTTCGACAAAGCCGGCGTCTGGTACGGCAGTGTCCCCGACGACCTGGGCAAGGTTCTCGACAACGCCGTCAAGAAGGGTCTCACCGTCCGTTGCGTCTGCTTCACGACCTCCGGCACGTGGATCTGCCTGACCAGCAACGGCTGGTGGACCAGCGACGCCAACCACCCCGCGTCGAAAATGATCGCGGAGCTCGACCGGAAGCACCAGTCGCTCCAATGGGTCGCCGTCGCGCCAGAAACCGGCCCGCCCCTGACGGAGTTTTGGTTCACCATTGGCGGAGACGACAAGCCGGGCCGGCGGCACTGGGTGCGGGTCGCCGGCGGGGCCTGGGAGGAGCGGTACGACGACGGGGAGGTGACGCGATTCGAGCCGGCGGGAACGCTTACGGAGGACGGGAACGCCCGCGAGTTGTTGAGGCGCGTCCCCAACGCCCAACGACCGGAGGTATTCCAAATCTTAATCCCCCCGCCGGTCGAGGGCTCCTTTCTTGAATGCCGCTATGGCGATAGTGGCCCCTGGGGGAAGATCGCGCCGATCCGCCTCAAGGAATGACCGGCACGGCAGTTGCCATCACATACGAAAACGAGATCCTCGACCTGCCCTGATCCCCGCCTTCGAATGCTGCCTGCGCGAGAGAAACCCTCGGTCGCGATTTTTTTCGTTTTTCCCCTTGACATTCCCGCCATCGACTCTAAATTATAGAGAACTCTAATGGAGGTGCCATGTCAGATGCATCGCAACTTGAGGAAGACTTTCGTTTCGTCCGCCAGACCGTCGCGCGGCGCGACGCCTTACGGCGCCGGCCCAACGCCATCTACTGGATCTGGGCCGTGTACGTCCTCGTCGGCTACACGCTCATCGATTTCGCCCCCATCATGTCGGGTTGGTTCTTCATAGTCGGCGGAATCGCCGGCGGGGCCCTCAGCGCCTGGGTCGGCAGCCGTCAGGCCCAACGCCTCGGCGAAGTCGACCGCCGTCACCGTCGCGCCATCGGGTGGCATTTCGGCGGCGGTGTCGTGCTGTCCATGATCTTCTCCTTCGCGCTGGCCGCCGTCATTCCCGAGCTCCGCAATAACCGGGCCGGCCAGTTGATGGTGGTGATGATCGGCCTGGTCTACTTTCTCGCCGGTATTCACATCGACCCCAACTTCCTCTGGATCGGACCGATCCTGATGGTCGGCGGCGTTCTCGTCGGTCTCGTCCCCCACTACGGCTGGACGTGCCTCGGTGTGATTATCGCCGTATCTCTGGTCATTCCCACGCTGCTTCCCGCCCGCCTCCACGGCCCAGGCGCCGCGCCTTCAACGGAGGCCGACCCGTCGTGAGCACCGCCAAGGCAGATTCATCGGGTGATGCCGAGGCCCGCGCCGTCGCGCCACCCGCTCTCGAT
>Ga0182024_10015332_pt1 | contig 14696 bp, 12 predicted proteins | sample P32metaG_FD_120480 | JGI IMG/M metagenome (GOLD analysis project Ga0182024, IMG submission 120480) | Permafrost microbial communities from Stordalen Mire, Sweden - P3-2 metaG (Illumina Assembly) | ecosystem: Environmental > Terrestrial > Soil > Wetlands > Permafrost | place: Sweden: Stordalen... | reverse complement strand
CCGCGCATGATTGCCGTGCAAGCGGCTGGATGTGCGCCGGTCGCTAGGGCCTTCGAGGAAGGTGCCGGCGTAAGCCAGATGTGGGAACATGCCGCAACCTTCGCCGCGGGTCTGCGCGTGCCCAAGCCTTATGGCGACACAATCATGCTCAGGATCCTGCGCGATTCCGGTGGCGTGGCCCTGGCCCAGACCGACGATCAGATTCTCACCTCTATTCTGGATTGGGCACGCAACGAAGGGATTTTTCTTTCCCCTGAAGGAGCAGCAGCAACGGCAGCTTACGACCGCTTACTGCAAACAGGCTTTCTGAAGCCGACCGATCGCGTAGTGCTCTTCAATACCGGGGCTGGCCTCAAATACACAGACGTTACCGGCGAAGCAATGAAGCTGCAGCGCCCTGCACGCGAGCCGCAACTGGTGTAACCGGTAACAAGAGTGGTGGCGCCCTCTCTCTCCACCTTGTAAGAGCGCCCTTGTGCGCGTACCACAACCTGTAAGCAATGCTTAGGCCTCGTTCGCACAGCCACAGTAGCGTATTGTGACCCTCTGAAATTCTTTGACATTTAAACGCTCTTGCATCAAACTCACATTTATAAGAAGGTTTAGTAAGTCGCTTTCGGGCCATCAGTTTTTCTCGTCGCCGGACATGGAGAATGGTGAATTCGTCGATGCTTGACTGATTAGCGTATCCGGCTTTCTTCTTTGTCCATTGTTCTTCTCCTGATTCAAGGCTGCGGCCCTAAACGCGAGCCCTGGATAGACATTTTCCAGCACGTCGAAAACCAGCAAGCCGCTGTGCACGCCTTTGCCGCTTCGTCGTTCGGCAAAGCCAAAGTTGTCTTACGGCATAACAGCAACGGTGGTTCCCCGGAAGGAACCGTGCAGCCGACGCTCACGCATTCCCCTCGCCTAAACGAGGTTGCGCGTTGTGTCTCTATCTCTGGAGGTAGCCGATGCCTGGACTCGTTAGAAGATGCCTTACACCGTCGCTCTATAGCTTTGCTCTGTTTCTGCTTCTCTTCCATCCCGCAACGTCCAGTGCCCAGGGCATCATCACCGGATCGCTCACCGGCTTTGTCGCTGATTCCTCCGGCGCGGCCATCCCGAATGTATCCATTAGCGCAGTGAACAATAGTACGAGGGGTTTCTTCAAAGGCGTTTCGGGCGCCGACGGAACTTTTGTTATTCGCGATCTTCCTGTAGGTACTTACACGGTGACGATTACCGAACAGGGTTTTAGCAAGTCCACAATCCAGAACGCTCAGGTCAATGCAGGCACAGCAACCTCGATTGGCAATCGAACATTGGCCCCGGCCTCTTCGGTGGAGACAGTCGAAGTCGCGGCGAATTCGGCTGCTCTGCTGGACACCACCACGGCGGAAGGCTCTGCCACGATCGAATCCAAAGAGCTGCAGGAACTTCCTGTATATGGCGGCTTCGACACCACTGCGCTCCTCGTCCCCGGCATTGTTTCCACTCACAGCAACGGGGACGCGCAGTCTAACGGAACGGACTACTCTTCCAACGGCCTACGTTCGCGCTCCAACAACTCGGAGTTGGATGGGCAGGCAAACGACGATCTTCTGATCACCGGTCCCCAGATCTATTTCTCCAACCAGGACGCCGTACAGGAGATCCAGGTGATCTCCAACAACTTCAGCGCACAATATGGGCGCAACGCAGGAAGCATCGTCAACTACATTACTAAAAGTGGGACCAACGAGTTCCATGGATCAGGCTTTGAGTTCTACACCGGGACGTGGCTGTCTTCGCTGACCCAGGGACAAAAAGGACCTCAGTTCGGCTACTGCACTGCGGGACAAGATCCCTCCTCTGGCTGCACCAGGCCTTCCGTCCCAGCCTTCACTGAGAATGCTTATGGTGGCACGCTGGGCGGTCCCATTATCAAGAACAAGCTTTTCTTCTTCGGCAGCACTTACTGGGTGCGCACCTTCCAGGGCGCCACCCGCTATGCCAGTGCGGGTACGCTCTTCCCGGATGCTACGGGTCTCTCGCAACTGCAAAGCGCCTTCCCGGGAAATCCGGGAACTGCAGAACTGGTGAACCAGGGTCCTTTCGCCTATAAGTCAGGAAACCCAACTTCCTTCGGCCCGACTTCAACCATCAACGTTACCGACGGCAACACCACGCAGGCCATCGAAGTGGCCCAGGTAGCACGCAACGTTGCCAACATCGACCTGGATCAGGAACAGATGGGCAGGCTTGACTACCAGCCCACCGCGCAAGACCATTTCTATCTTCGCTACATCTATCAGGACACTCCGCTCATCGCATACTTCGGCAACCTGGTGGCTGGAGATTCGGTCAATGTGCAGAGCACAACCCACTCTATCGGCGGCGACTGGACCCATAGCTTCTCGCCGAAATGGGTGGATCAACTACGTTATTCCTTCCAGCAGGCGCGGCTGGCCTTCGACGGCGGCGGCGTACCAACCTGTACCATCAGCAACCTGAACACCTGTCCATCAAACGCAAGTTTCGGCAGTTCGCTACTTCAGTTAGGTTATCCCGTCGGTCAGCCAACCGGTCGCATTGCCAAAGTCACGCAGGTGCAGAACAATGCCACCGGCGCAGTGGGCCGCAACAGCATTAGTCTTGGCGGGGAGTTCGATTATCAGAACAACCCAAACATAAATCTTCCCAACGGAGCAGGAGTTTTCAACTTCACGCCCGGCAGTTCTTCCTTTCCACTGCGCAACACATCGAGCACAGCCAGCACAACGGCTACACTGCTTTGCTTGAAGGCGTATCCCTGACCGCGCTGACGGCGGGAAATCCTACCACCCACTTCACCGCGCCCAACGTCTTTCTCTATTTTCAGGATGACGTTAAGCTGGCCCCCAACTTTACCCTGAACCTGGGCCTGCGGTACGAATATTTCGGTCAGGCAGTCAATGCGCTGCATCGCGAAACCGTAGCCCAGGAAACCGGTAGCAATCCATTCTGGGATACGTCGTTACCGCTCTCTGCGACCACATTTCCTAAGGTTGATAACTTTCGGAAAAACATCGAACCTCGCCTGGGTTTCTCCTTCAATCCAGATTTTGATAAGGGCCTCGTCGTGCGCGGCGGATTTTCGATCAACGCCGATCCCTGGTTCAATGAAATTTTCCTGACCGCTGCTTCGGGCAGCCCGGTCGTGAATTCCGGAACCTTCAGTTGCGACGGAGTCACAGTGCAATGCCTCCCCAGTGGGGGATTCACCTACGCCAACGTGCACGCGTTGAACAATCCACTTATTCCATCCGGTGGCGACCCGCGGCTGAGTCCGGAGCAGGACGTGCCGACCAACCTTCGCACCGCTTTCGCCGAGACCTGGACCCTGGGAATTCAGCATCAGGTTGGCAGGGAGAGCGCCCTCGAAATCCGTTACGTAGGCAACCATGTCAGTCACGAATTCCAGCGTATCAACTCAAATCCCCTCTTGGGCAGCAGCTCCCCTTGCGTCGATCCCACCCAGCCCGGCTATCAGCGCGTTGACTGCACCAACTATCTTCGCAGTACCGTCGCCAATACAGGATTCTCCCAATACAACGGCTTACAAACCTCGTTCACCACGCGCTCTCTTCACAACTTCAGCGGCTCCTTCGCCTATACCTATAGTCGAGCGATTGATAACGCGAGCGAGATCGACAGTACATTCGGTGGCGGCACGACCATTGCCTATGCGCAGAACCCACTGGATCTTTCGCTCGGTGAGCGCGGCGTCAACGGTCAGTCGTACACCAATGTAATCGGGTCGAAAATTACCTACACCTCTCCTTTCTTTAAGGACGAGAAGGGACTGCTGGGTAGGGCATTCGGCGGTTACCGCGTCAATGCTTTCTATACCTTCAACACCGGGCAGCCGTTTACTCCTTATCAGAGCGCCTTTTCGCAATCGCCCAACATCGATCCCAACGATCAGAAAACTTATCTCAGCAACTGCGATTCGGCATTTAACGGTTACTTCAACTCCGGCTTTGATGTCTGCCGGCCGGTACTGGCGAATCCCAAGGCTCCGATTGGCTCAGTCGGCATAAACACCGGCCACGGATACATGGATTATGCGACCCCAGGGAAAACCATCTCGCGCAACGACGTGCATTGGATCTATGACAACCAGTACGAGGCTGCCGCACTCAACACGCAGTATCCGGGCGTCGGCAGGAACACTTTGCGCGGACAGAATTGGAGCTCTCTGGATGCCAGCGTTTACAAGGACGTCCGGGTGAACGAACGAATCACCCTACAGCTGCAGCTGACTGCCTGGAATGCGCTGAATCATGCCTTCTTTGCCACGCCGGACGCCTTACTGGATGACGTTTTGAAGTCCCCGCAATCCGGTTTCCTGAATCACTATTACAGCGGCGGCTCGACCGCGACCTTTGCGGCCAACGGTGCAATTGTGCCGGCTCCCGGAAATCGCAATATCCAGCTCGGCGGGGAAATTCGCTTCTAGTCCTGGAGAAACGTGCCTAGAACGCTTACCGCACTATTGCTGGTGGTCAACCTGTTCGGTTGGGGAGCATCAGCTGCCGCGCAAGTCGTGGTGGATCGCGGCGTGCCCGTCTCCATGAGAGACGGCGTCGTTCTCTTTGCGGACATCTATCACCCGGCAGCTCCTGGCAGATTTCCAGTATTGCTCGAACGAACACCCTATGACAAAGCAGTAGACAAAGAAATCGACATTGGCGAGCGAGCGGCCGCGCAAGGCTACGTGGTGATCGTGCAGGATGTGCGCGGACGCTTTACCTCCGGCGGTGAATGGTATCCCTTCCGGCACGAATCACAGGACGGATACGACACCGTAGAATGGGCCGCGCACCTGCCGTACTCGAACGGAAAAGTTGGCATGTTCGGTTCGTCCTATGTGGGTGCAACACAGATGCTGGCCGCGATCGCGCACCCACCACACCTGGCCGGCATCTGTCCCATGTTTACGCCCAGCAACTATCACAACGGCTGGGTCTATCTGGGAGGCGCCTTTCAGCAGTGGTTTGATCAAACCTGGACTTCCATTCTGGCTCAGAACACAGCAGAGAGATATCTGAAAAGCATCACCAGCACGACGGGAGACATGCGTGTGCTTCCTTTGACCAACTATCGAGTATTCAATCTGGAGAAGCCACTACAGCCGAGCGACCTTACCCCGATGTTTGCCCCCTACTATCTCGACTGGCTAGCTCATCCCGGCTACGACGCATACTGGCAACCCTGGTCGATTGAGGATCATTACGCCGATATTCAAGTGCCCAGCTTGACGGTCGCCGCCTGGTACGACATTTTTCTTGGCGGCTCCCTACGCAATTACTCGGGAGTGCAGAGGTACGGAGGTACGGAGACTGCCCGGAAAAATCAACGCCTGCTGATCACCATTGGCGGTCACGCTGGATCAGGCCGGAAGATTGGCACCGTGGATTTCGGCGCTGCCGCAGATGCATTTGATGAAAGCGACGTCACCCTTGAATGGTACGACTACCTTTTCAAAGGGACCGCAAATCGCTTTGCCACCGGTCGCCCCGTAAAGATTTTCGTGATGGGCAAGAACGAATGGCGTGAAGAGCCGGAGTGGCCACTGCGCCGCGCGAAATCTACAACCTACTATCTACACTCGGACGGTAAGGCGAATTCCGCCGCTGGCAATGGGGCGCTTTCGACTCGGCGCCCGGCAACTGAGCCCTCTGACCGCTACGTTTATGATCCACAGAATCCTGTTCCTACGGTTGGCGGGCCGCTTTGCTGCGATGTGCATCAGCCGCCCGGGCCTAGCGATCAGGAAACGGCTGAGAGCCGCCAGGATGTTCTGGTCTATTCCACTCCTCCATTTGCCTCCGATACAGAAGTAACCGGACCGGTGAGTGTTGACCTGTACGCAACTTCTTCGGCAGAGGATACGGATTTTACGGCCAAGCTGGTGGATGTGGATGAGAAGGGAATTGCGCGCAATCTTACCGAGGGGATCGTCCGCGCCAGGTATCGTAACGGGCAGCTGAAACCAGAGCCGCTGTCTCCAGGTCGTGTCTATAAGTTCTCCATCGACCTTTGGGCGACCAGCAATGTCTTCTTAGCCGGCCATCAATTGTGCCTCGAGATCAGCAGCAGTAATTTTCCGCGCTTCGATCGCAATCTCAATCTGGGTGAATCTCCCGGGCAGGCGACAACCTCGGTCTCGGCCACGAATACAGTCCTTCATGATGCCAACCATCCATCCGCCGTAATCCTTCCGCTCGTGCAATGAAATAGAAGGGAACCTCATTCCCAAACTCAGTCCCGCAGGGACGGCTGAACTTAGCCCAGGACTGACTCGTCAGTTCTCAAAAAACATTAATCAGTCCCGGAGGGAGGGCTGAAAACGCCTCAGGACGCAGTCCTGGATGCCTGGTCGTCTACGGGCTAGCCGCTGAAAAGACCGGAGACTGAGTCTCCTGCAAATACTGGATATATCCCAATAAGGCGCCCCAGTGATAAAACCGGTCACTGCTGCGCACATCATCCCCAGTCCCCGTTATGCCGTTATAGTTCTCATGCACGTGACCATTCTTTTTCCATTCCTCAAGAAAAAGTGCATAAGATTTCTCGGCGAACTGCCGCTGGACTTCCGGCTCGTCATAATTACGTAGCCCAAGATAGACCAGGTAATTCATCGGTCCCCAGATTCGCCCACGCCAATAGTTCTGATCCTTGAACGCTGGATCATCCCGCGCGATGGAGGGAATGATCCACTGTCCCCAGAACTCCTTCGGGTTGAGCAAGTGGTTCTTGATCATTGCCTCAGCCTGTTGCGGCGTCGCGGCTTTAGCCAGGAGTGGATAAAAATTGGTCGGCGACAACCGGAAACTGAACTTCCCGGTGTGTAAGTCTTTGTTCAGAAAAATGCCCGCATCGTTATTCCACAAAGTTGCGAGCTTTTCGCGATAGCGCGTGGCTCGCCCACGAATTTCGCTCGCTGCGGCAGCCTCTCCCAGCCCGTCGGCAATGGTAGCCAGCGCGTCGCAATCGGCGATGTACATGCTCATCAGGCCTACGTCTGCGAATTCCAACGTGTGCGTGGCCGCGTTGTAGCTGGCATCGTCATACATCGGGCTATTATCTAAGCCAGACTCGAGAATGGCGCCGGCGCGCGTCCCCCGCGCAGTATCGTCGAGGTCGGCCGGCGCATTGTTACCATCACTGCCCCACGCCAGATAGCCCTGAACGTCACGATTCTTGGCCCACCAACGATTCCATCGCAGCAAAGGCGCAAAGGCTTCCTCGAGAAACCACCGATCGTGGAATCGTTGGTAGATGCCGAGCACAGTGATAGATCCGACCGGCGGTTCGGAACGGTCAGAACTTTTCCAATCCCCGGAACGGGCATAATTCGGCACAAAGCCTTGCTGCGTCTCACTGCGTAAAGTCTCAATGGCATCGGCGTAGGCCAGATCGCGATCGCCAATGGACGCCATCGTCGCGGCAAAGAATGTGTCCCAATCGAAGATGACATAGCCGCCCCAACCCACACTCCAGACCCTGCTCACAGGGGAAATCACGCGGTGGCCTTCCGGCTCATAAATCGTGTCCCATCCCAGCACTGTCTGAATCGCATCCACTACGTTCGCTGCCTTTCCACTCTTGGCAACGGATTGCTGATAGGCTTCGCTAGCCCGATCAATGATCGCCCTGATTTTCTCCACGTCAAGGGGCGTGCCAGTGCTGATGCCGACGGGTTGCGCGAAATCCGTGGAAAAGTAAGCACCCCCCACGGGTAAGTTCACATCTTGCGCGGCGGCGGCCATGTCCCCTTTTGGCGTGTTCTCACAGGTGCAATACACGGTGACTGCATGGAGCGGCCCGCGTGCTTCGATTCGGTTAGACTCCTTGATCGCATTTCCAGTACGGCCCCAGAGATAGTTCACAGAAAAGGCGATGGTCGCCGGGAGTGCGGACAGCGGCGGTGACGGAAGCGGGGTGGCAAGCATCACCAGGTTGCTGCCATTGTGGGCCGTCTGCAGGCGCAGCTCATGGCCTTTCCAGGAAAGACGCAGATCCGTGTAGCTGCCCTCCCACGAATGTGGGCCGGGAAATACCTGCTCTGCGTCCGGGGTCAATCTTCCGATAAGCGCGTCGCCTAAAAACGCATCTCCGTAGAGAGTGCTGTTGTGTTTCAAAGACATATGGATGGCCAATCCATCGGGCAACAACACCTGCGTGGTCACGCTGTGGACGTCCCAGGTATTCCAACCTGCAGCCAACCGTGTTTGCAATTGTTGATACCGCGCAGAGCCTTGGGGTAAAGGCTCTTGCCCTGCACTTCGTGACATCTTTGGTGAAACGGGAAGCGGGCCGGGGTCCTTAGCCTCCGCCCTGTTGGATGGGCCCAGGGCCATGGTCCATGCGACCGCGAGCAACATCACGACTGATCGGGTTGCGCCGAGCTTCTCCATTATCCCTCTCGAGGACCAACATCCTTCCGCTCTGGGCCCGCCTGGGACACTCCGTCGAAATGAAAAACCTCTGCAAGGTCAGTCCAGCGCTGTCCCTGTATTTCTGGTGGTAGCTTCTCCAGCATGGGGAACATGAGTGCCCACCAGCGCTTCGTTTCCGGGCATGCCGCCATTTTCGCCATATCCGCGGTAAAGTCGCTTCCGTGGTATTCGAAATATCCAAATAGCAACTCACCGTGTTCGAAGATCGAGTAGTTGCGTATATTGCATTCGCCAATCGTTTTTAACACGCCCGCCCAGACGGCTCTATGGTGCCGAAGATATTCGTCTCGGCTCTCCGGCTTCAGACGGACGACTTGCCCATAACGCTTCATCGAGCCAATCTCCTCATTCCTGCATTCTCCCCGACACGATCGACTTCTTATACGCCGAGAATCGGGTGACAGCAAATCCAATGCAGGGAATGCAGCTCTCTGGAACTTTCCCCACCAAGCATCGCTCTGCACGTCAAGGCTGATAGAATCTTGGCGCAACGCGTTCTTCAGTCCTCGATGAGGTACTCATGCCTTTCAGTGACCCTTGCAGTCCACGCACGTTCTCCTCTCAAACTGCTTTTTTGCGGCGTCGCGCAATTCATTCCCTCCGCCTCCGTCCTCTTTTTGCCGTGGTCCTGACCTTGGCCGTGCTGGGCAGTGTCTCGTGTGTCGTCAGCGGCCAGGAAAAGGCGAAGCTTGCTGGAGAGGACTGGGTGCGGATATTCAACGGGGACGATCTGAGCGGTTGGACGAAAATCGGCAACGAGAGCTGGACTGTCGAGGAGGGATTGATCCACGGCAAAGGCCTCACCAAAGACTACGGATATCTGCAGACGGAGAAGGACTACAAAGACTTCCAACTCTCGCTGCGCTTCAAGTGCGTGGGCGATGGCAATAGCGGAGTCTTCTTCCACAGCGCCTTCAAGCCAGGAACCGCGGATGTGACCCAGGGTATGCAGTTTGAGATCGACTGCAAGATGATGCATCACACCGCCGGCGTCTATGCAGAAGACGGCCGCGGCTGGGTGGTGTGGCCGGCGCCGGAAAATGAGGGCGTCGTTCGTATGGGCGAATGGAACGACTATCTCGTCGAGGTCGACGGAAACCGCTACCGGTCCCGCCTCAATGGCGTGCCCATGGTGGACTTCACCGACCCTAAGCCAACTTCCTTTGATGGCAAGATCGCTTTGCAACTTCACGCCGGCGGTCAAGGCAACATGGAATTCAAGGACATCTGGATTCGCGACCTTTCTCACCGGTAGTCCCAACCCGCATCAGGTGCGTCCACCGCACCGCGCGCCTCTTTCCCCAGGATCCATTTGAGCCTGGGTTTGAAGGGTTGGGATCACTTCGAGGCTAAGATCTTTGTACCCCTTCCACCAGGAGCCCTGGATGCGCCTCAAAACCGCTGCGCCTTATCTCGTTGCACTCGGGGCACTCTCGTTAATGGGATCTCTCGTTGCCCGGACATCCCTCGCATTCCGGTGCGCGTAGTGGTGGTGGCAAATTTCGAAAGCGGCGCTGACACCGGAGATACCCCCGGCGAATACCAGTTTTGGGTGGAACGCGAGCACCTGGATGAGAAGGTGCCGGTACGCGGTGCGCTCGACGTTGTACGCCGCAATCGCGATGGGCTCTACGGTCTCTGCCTTCGCCACGGAGTGACCGACCTCGCCGCCTTCGTGCTCGATCCACGCTTCGATTTGCGCAAGACCTACTGGCTCTTTACCGGAATCTCGGGAGTCGATCCGCGCGCTGCTTCTGTGGGCAGTGCGGCGTGGGCGAGATGGGTGATCAACGGCGACGAATTGCGCGAAATCGATGATCGTACCATCCCGGCGGGCTGGCCCTATGGATTGTGGGCCATCGGTGCGTCGAGGCCCAATCAGCTTCCCGATAATCCCAACCACTTCGGTTCGGTCACAGACGTTTCTGAACTCTCCATGGCCTATCCCCTCAACCAGAGGCTCGCCCGTTGGGCCTTCGAACTCACGCGCAATACACCTCTTTCCGATAACACCCGGCTAACTGCGGGCCGGGGAGCCTGGGCCGGATTTCCCCAGGCACAAAAGCCGCCCTTTGTCCTCATGGGCGAGACCCTCGGTTCGGTGCGCTACTGGCATGGCGAACTCCGCACTCGCTGGGCAGAGGACTGGACGAAGCTGTGGACCCGCGGCAACGGCCTATTCGTGATGACCAATATGGAAAGCCAGACCTACCAGGCCGAGATGCGCGTGCTCGGCAAACAGGGGTTCGTTGACCTGAATCGCATCATGGTCCTGCGAACGGCGAGCAACTTCTCTGAGCCGCCGCCTGGGGTTCCGGTGACGGCATCGATTGGTGATGAAGAGCCGGGCCAGGTAGCAGCCTTCGACAGCAATCAGCGTGTCGGCTCCCCCGTGCTGCACGAGTTGCTGACTCATTGGAGCCGCTACGAGAACAGTACTCCCGGCAACAGCACAATCTCCGCTTCGAGCATTAGGAACGAAGTCCGTCCCTGAAGGCCAGCGTAGGTGTCAGAGCTGCGCAGCCAATGCCTCCAGATCATCCTGCTTCAGCTCTACAGCGGTCATGCCACCGTTGGTCATCTGACTACCTGGTTTACGAAGCAGCCCAATCAGCCTCACGAGGTTTCAATCTTGATAATCTGGTCACGCAACGCTGAGGCCTTGGCAAGAAGAGCGTCAGCCTTTTGTCGGGCGGCATCATACTGCGGATGATCTTTGAGTATCTTCGAGATGTTGAAAGCTTGCCTGCCTTGCTGCTCTACCGCACTTTCTTCGCGTCTAAGCCGCTGAAGGGTTTCCGCATCGGTTACCGCCATTTGGTTTCCTCTTTCCGCACTAATCTCGCTTCATTGTTGGAAATCGACACTGCCGGTCTGCATACCCTGACGATGAAGTATGAGCCGACCTTACAGCGTTGTTATTTGCATCGGCTTTAACCTCAAAAACGGTGACTGGCGAAACCTGCATCCAGAGCACCATAGTGTTGAGTCACCTGTGCTGCATGAGCCGCTGACCCATTGGAGCCGCCATGAGAACAGCATCCCCAGCGAAGCCAAATAAGCCGGCCGCGATTTCGGCGATTGTTGAAAGAGAGAAGAATTGCGCTTGCCGACTGGCCGATCCGTCCTGCAACAAAAGATAAGCAAATCGAGCCGTAGCGATATATCTCTTCCGTATTTCGGCCGCGCGCGCTCATGGAATTTGGAATCCTGCCGATAAAAGTGCATGCAAGTGTTTTCGAGCAAGCGGGGCAAGTTGTGTTCCATATGCATGCTCTGCGCGCTAGCCGGCTCGATTCTCCGGACTGACGCAGACCTTGCCCAGCCCATAACAACACGTACCGTGCTTCCCGTCGAAATCATGGGGGCGGAAGGGTCTGTGGCTACCGTTACCGTCGAGCCGCCGCAATCCTCTGCAAGGCAAGTCAAATCACTATGGCTGCAAGTACATGGGCTGGAATACCCAGACCTCGCGAGCGTACGGGTCAACCACCTCATTTAAAAGGCTTCCGCAAGATTTGTAGGGAAAGAACAAGGGTGGTGCGCCCGGAGAGGTTCGAACTCCCGACCTAACGCTCCGGAGGCGTTCGCTCTATCCAGCTGAGCTACGGGCGCGCAACCTAAGGATACATCAGGAAAGCCTGCAGCGCAGGCGCGCTCACCACCCCGCCGTGCTCGCTCATCGTCAGCAGCTGCCCTCACAGGGTTGCACGGATTCTCCCTAGTGAGCTAACCTGAATTAGCTAAGGAGCGGACCGTGAGCATCGTCACTATCCATCAGGCCAAAACTAATCTTTCCAAGCTAATTCAGAAGGCTGCCGCTGGGGAGGAAGTGATTATTGCCCGAGGTGCAAAACCCGTTGCCCGGCTGGTTGCAGTTGGTGAGGTAAAGGGCAAACGTACTCCGGGCTCACTCAAGGGCACATTACTCGTAGGCCCAGACTTTTTTGAGCCTCTTCCCGAGAACGAATTGGCTCGCTGGGAGTAGTCCATTGCGTGTATTGCTGGATACACATGCGCTGCTGTGGTGGCTTTCTGACGATCCAGCCCTTACACGTGCGGCTCGAAAGATCATTGCCGAAACCAAAAACACCGTTTTGGTGAGTGCCGCCTCCGCCTGGGAAATCGCGACCAAGGTTCGCTTAGGTAAACTGCCGACTGCGGCGAATCTGGTGTCGGTTTTTTGCGGCCAGGTCGAGCGCGAAGGCTTCGGTTTCCTGGTGATCTCCGCGGATCATGGAATTCGCGGTGGCCTCTTACCGGGTCCTCACAAAGATCCGTTTGACCGCATGCTGATTGCCCAGGCCCAGGCGGAAAATATCCCCGTAATAACGAATGAACGAATGTTTGAAGCTTATGGGGTGAGACGGTTATGGTAATCCACAGGAATGGCAGCCCCGCCATCCACTAGCGTTGTGCCGCGTTCTCGCTCTTCAGCCGAAGCTGTTCCATCACCGACTGAATCAGCTCTTTCGCTCCGCCAATCTCCGCCAGAACTGTTTCCAGGTCCAGCGCGGGCTTTGCTGGATTGCGCGTGGACGCACAGTAAACTCCGTGCTGGCCGATAAGAATCAGCGCATCCGTGAGCATATCGAGGGTTACCGCCAGACGGCCGCGCTCGGCCCCCATCATGAACTCGAAACGCTCCAGATCTTCGCTCCGTTGCGCAATCGCAGATTGAGGTGCCGGCATCTTTCCTGCTTTCAGGTACGTTTGAGGGAAATGCTGCCTAAGCCGCTGAGCGGCTAAAACAGCCTCCAGATGCACTCTCTGAACGAAGGGCACGGCTTCAGCCGTGCCGTAATCAACCATGCGCGGTCAGGGCTTTAGCCCCTGAGGTACGCCTTTTCGAGCTATCTGTCTGTACGGAAACTACTCTGGAACAACCGTCCTTCAGCGCCCTTTGCTCGTGACCTGTCTGCGGTTCGGACTCTTTATTCTCAGTCTGGAACCTGCGGAGCCCCGTTCATGATGCGACGGGCGCCCTTGGACTAGGGCTTATCCGCCGGCGGCGTGTACCGCAGTATCGGATTGCGCGCCGCCCTGGTCTCATCCAGACGGGAAATCCGCGTAGCGTGTGGCGCATTGAGCACCAGCTCCGGATTCTCCTCCGCCTCGCGCGCAATTTGCCGCATGGCGTCGATAAACAAATCCAGCTCTTCCTTCGATTCGCTCTCCGTCGGTTCAATCATCAGCGCGCCAGGCACGATCAGCGGGAATGAAGTGGTGTAGGGATGAAAACCATAGTCAATCAACCGTTTCGCAATGTCGCCGGTCTTGACCCCCTTCTGCGTCTGCCGGCGATCGCTGAAGACCACCTCGTGCAGCGTGGGCGTCCGGTAGGGCAGCTCGTACACGTCCTCGAGGTTCTTGCGAATGTAGTTCGCGTTCAACACCGCATCTTCCGTGGTCTGGCGCAGACCATCCGGGCCGTTGGCCATGATATAGGCAAGCGCCCGGACAAACATGCCGAAGTTGCCATAAAACATGCGCACCCGGCCGATCGATTGTGGGCGATCGTAATCCAGGCGCAGGGTCCGGCGCCCATCCTTGTCCGGTTCGCCCTCCACCACCACCGGTGCGGGCAGAAACGGTTCCAGTATTTTTTTGGCTGCTACCGGGCCAGAGCCGGGACCACCGCCGCCATGCGGGGTCGAGAAGGTCTTGTGCAGGTTCAGGTGCATCACGTCCACCCCGAAGTCCCCGGGGCGTGTCTTGCCCACCAGGGCATTCATGTTGGCGCCATCCATGTACAGCAACGCGCCCTTGGCGTGGAGGATGTCGGCGATCTTGTGAATCTCGCTCTCGAACACCCCGATGGTGCTGGGGTTGGTCAGCATCAGCGCCGCCGTGTCTTCGGTGACCATCTGTTCCAGCTGCGCCACATCGACCATCCCCAACGAATTCGACCGTAGGTTCTCCACCTGGTAACCGCAAATCGCGGCCGTGGCCGGGTTGGTTCCGTGCGCAGAATCGGGAATGATGACCTTGTGCCGTGGATTTCCCTTGGACTGGTGGTAAGCCCGCACCAGCAGGATCCCGGTGAACTCCCCATGCGCACCCGCTGCCGGCTGCAGGGTGATCGTGTCCATGCCGGTGATGTCGAGCAGGCAGGATTTGAGCAGCCGGATGATCTCGAGCGCTCCCTGGGAGAGCGACTCCGGCTGGTAAGGATGGGCTTCGGCAAGGCCTTCCAGGCGGGCGACGAATTCGTTGACCCGCGGGTTG
>Ga0182024_10015331_pt1 | contig 14697 bp, 13 predicted proteins | sample P32metaG_FD_120480 | JGI IMG/M metagenome (GOLD analysis project Ga0182024, IMG submission 120480) | Permafrost microbial communities from Stordalen Mire, Sweden - P3-2 metaG (Illumina Assembly) | ecosystem: Environmental > Terrestrial > Soil > Wetlands > Permafrost | place: Sweden: Stordalen... | reverse complement strand
TACTTTGCTTCCCAGTCTCGACGAACGGCGCGACGTGCGATCACTACCGCGCCGATCATCGCCGCCAAAAGTACGATCGACCCGATCTCGAAGGGGAGCGCGTAGTCCCCGAGGAACGCGTGGCCGAGCTTGGCCGTCGAGGGCATCTGAGGGCGCGCATGGGACGGCCACTCGGTGAACGCGGCGATCTTGCCGAGCGCAAGGAGTACGACGACGACGAGACCCCCGGCGACGCCGCGGTTCATGCCCGAGTTCGACGTGCGGATGTCTTCGATCCGGGAGGTGAGCATGACGGCGAACAGAATCAAGGTGAGCGTGCCACCGACGTAGACGAGCACCTGGGTGGCAGCCAAGAAGTCCGCCGAGAGCTGGATGTACATCCCTGCGATGCCCATGAAGGTGCCGAGGAGCGCGATCGTCGAGTAAATGATGTTCTGCGAGAAGGCGACGACTCCGGCCGAACCGAGCGTGAGGGCGGCGAGCGCGACGAAGGCAGCGGCGTTCAAGTCGACGGGGGGCATCGCGGGCGCACGGTAGTGCGACGCGCGAGGTTCTTCAAGCACCTACGGGCCGGGAGCGGCAGCTTCCGCGGGAGCGCCCGGTGCGGGCGGCGGAGGAGCGTCGGTCACCACGGGCGGCATTTCGACCGCGGCGAAGCGATCGGCAATCTCAGGCCCCTTGAAGGCCACGTACATCGCGTAGGAAAGGTCGGCCGTTGCCTCGGCGCCTCCTGGCTCGCATTTGCTCGCGTCCATGTCGGCGCCGCCGGCCATCGCCGTCGTGTACTCGTTGCAGGTGGGGTAGCCGCAGGCGCCGCAGTCGGTCTGAGCCGTCAGATTCTCGAGGAGCAAGGCGAACTTCTTGACGTCGGTCCGCCCGGTCGCGACGACGCTCTGCTTGATGACCGCCGTCTTGCTCGGGTCGAGCTTGGCGACGCCGCTCTTCTTGCCGCCGGCTTTCTTGGCCTTGCCCTTGCCTTTGTTCTGCTCGCGGTAGACCGCGCGCAGCTCTTCGAGGAGAGCCGGGTTGTCGCGCATGGCGCGTTCGCGCGCCTCACGGGCATGGGGTCCGTAGACGCCGACCGGGATTTCGTTGGCATCTTTCGGTGCCTTGTAGAGAGGGACCGTCCCCTCCGGGATGAAGCGAAAGACCAGGCTGTCGAGCGTGGGTCCCGCACCTTCGAACTCGCGCGTGTGACGAATCGCGCCCGTCGATTCGGCCACGCACGCTTCGACGCAAAGGCCGCAAAACATGCATTTGCCCATGTCGATATCGAAGCGCGTCATCTCCTGTTTCTTGGTTTCGGGGTTCTTGGCGAGGTCGATCACGATGACCTCGATAGGACAGGCGCGCTCGCACCGCTTGCACCCGGTGCAGATGTCCATCTGCACCTCGAGCAGACCTCGGTAGCGCGGGGGGAGCATCTCACTCACCGGACGGTCCGTCTTGTCGGGGTACTGGATGGTGATGGGCTCCCGGAAAAGGTGCGAGAATGTAACCGCCATACCTTCCAGGATGGTCCCGGCTGCCGTGGAGATGTTCTTGACGTAGTCGTTGAGATTCACGCGCGCGAGCTCCGTTGAATTTCCCGCTTCTTAGTTGTGCGGCTTGTACGGCGGGAAAGCAAGCAACCCTTCCCCTTCATACCATCGTCGGCAGAGGACCTCACTTCTTCCGACGTGACTCTCGATCGAGGGGCCGGTCTCGCCGGAGCTCGCACTCGCTCGAACCTTCTAGAATATTTCTAGCGCGTTTCGTGCGGGCTGCGGCAGGGTTCCCTCGTTCGGCCCGTCGATCGATCGAACGTCTATCCTGCTGTCTCCGCATCCGAAGAGAAGTCGGATGCCGGATATAGTCACCTCCGCACCAAGGAGTGGACCCATGAAGCCATCGACAGCAACCGTTCATCTCGTCACGATCGTATGCGCCAACGAACTCGAGAACCGTTTGTTCGCAGACTTGAAAGATCTCGGTGGAATCACCGGCTGCACGGTCCTCCGCGCGAACGGTCGTGGGCTCCACGGGCCCCGCCAGTTCGGGTTCGTGGACGGAGCCAACCTACAGATCGAGATGCTCGTACCTTCGCCGCTCGCAAAGAAAATCTTCGAGCTTCTCGCGGCGAAGTACGAGGGGGACGCACTTACCGCTTACATGCACGAGGTCGAGGCGTTCCCGCGAAGCCACTTCGTGGAGTAACGCCGGCGGGCATGCGTACGTGATCCCGAACTGTAACGCGGTCGACACGATCTTCGCGTCGACTGGGTCTCCATGCGAGTCGCGGATGCAGCGTTCCAGAGAATCTTTCGACACCTGTTCGTCTACAACATGCTGTTCGAGGACACCGAGATCGATGAGGAATTCCTCGAGGTCGACGAAACGTCTCGTGTGCTGGGCATTTCCGGCGCCGGCTGCGGCATCGCCGGTCATCTGAGTCGTCGGCCGAAGGCCATCGACGCGGTCGACATCAACGCGCACCACCTCGCCCTCACGGCTCTGAAGGTGAGCGCCGCTCGTGAGCTGGAGAGCTACGACGAATTCTACCAACTGTGGGGCCATGGCAAGCACCCGCGCCCTCGCGTCGTTGCGGAACGACTAACGGCGCGATCTCCAACCTGGATTCGCCGCCACTGGCTTTCGAGCTACGGAATCTTCGAGCGCTCGGTTCATCGGCGCGGTCTGACTGCGCAGCTCTTCGCGGGCTTGAGGCGACTCGCGGGAGTCGACGCCACGTGGTTGCGGACTCTGATTGCGCTGCCGGTGCGAGCGCGTCAGAGCACGATTCTCGATCGATTCGGGCCCGTCTTTCGAAGTCCGTGCGTAGCGGCGCTCCTGCGGTCGCCCCTTCATCTGGTCGCGATCGGCGTCAACCACGCCCAGCGCGATCGGATGCTTCGTGCCGAGAAGCTGAAGGACGTCGTGGATTATCTCCTCATGCACCTTACCCGCGTCGCCGACACCGATCTCGAGCGCAACTGGTTTGCCTGGCACGCGGTCGCGGGAGACTTCAATCACGACCGGGCCGACGCGGTTCCCCCTTTTCTACGAAAGGACCGTCACGACACGTCGTTCGGCGCGAAGACGGAGGTGCGGTTTCACCACCGCAACATCCTCGACGTTCTTCGCGCGGCCGGCCCCCGCGCCTGGACCCACTATTCGCTCTGTGACGCGCCGGATTGGATGCCCTACGACGTCCAAAGCACGCTGCTGCGCGAGATTTTCCGCACGAGTGCCGACGGCGCGATCTTTCTGCATCGCTCGGTGGAAGGCTCGCTGCTGCCGGAGTCCCACGGGGTCGGTCGCCACTTTCGCCTCATGAGTCACGCGACCGAAGTTGCGACGCGGCTCGACCGGACACGCCAGTTCCGACGCGTGGCCTTCTACCGGATCGAGCATTGAACGATACGCAGGCCTCGCACCGCGCGTTCCTCAACCGCTATTACGGCGTCTCGCGCTCGTTCTACGACGCGACGCGAAAGTACTATCTCTTCGGTCGTGACGCGGCGATTCAGGGACTCATACGCGACCCGAGCTGGCGGAAACTCATCGAGATCGGCCCTGGCACGGGCCGCAACCTCACCCTCCTCCGTCGCGCCCGACCCGACGCCCAACTCGGCGGGATCGAGGCCTCCGACGAGATGCTCGCGCATGCGACGGCGCGTTGTCCGTGGGCGACTCTCGCACAGGGGTTTGCCGAAGATACGCCGCTCCGAGACCTCTTCGGCGCGCCTCCCGATCGCATTCTTTTTTCCTATTGTCTCTCGATGGTCCGCGACCCGTGCTCTGCACTCGACAACGCACGCCGATCCCTCGCCAACGGCGGCCAAGTCGTCGTGGTCGACTTCGGCGATCTCACGAGTCTTCCGATCCCCTTGGCGCGCGCCTTTCGGGCATACCTGGGCACTTTTCACGTCCGACCTCTGGATGACACCGTGCTCGCCGACGCCACACGCGCGCACTTCGGACCGGGTCGCTATTACGTGATCGCGCGTTTCAGATAAACGGATTGAGGTGAATCTCGGCGTTCGTCGCCTTTAGATTGTAGAGCACACGCGACACGAAGTGAGCGACGAGGCCGCAGAAAACGAGGAACATCACGAGCCCGATCGCGGTCACGATTGTCTGCCCGGGGTTCCAGACCACCCAGCCTGCCGTCAGAAGAAACGCGCCGAATGACAGTGGCACGAACCACTTCCAGCAGAGGTTCATCATCTGGTCGATGCGCACCCGCGGCAGAGTCCATCGGATCCAGATGACGACGAAGATGAGAAACCACGCCTTCCCTAGAAACAGGATGCTGCCGAGGAGCTGCAGCCCGAAGTGCGCCTCTTGCTGGCCCGGGGCCACGCCCGGCAATTGCCAACCGCCCAAGAACAAGGCGGTCGCGATTCCGCACATGACGAACACGTTCGCCCATTCGGCGAAGAAGAAAAACAGGTAGCGCATCCCCGAGTACTCGGTCGAGTAGCCGGCCACGAGCTCGCTCTCGGCCTCGGGCAGATCGAAGGGAGCCCGGTTCCCCTCGGCCAGCGCGGTCGTGAAGTAGAGGAAGAAGAGGGCGAACGTGATCGGGTTTCGAAACATGAACCAGTCCCAGGGCCAGCCGCCTTGAGCCCGGATGATGTCCTGCAGACGGAGCGAGCCGGTCATCATCACGATGCACACGATGGCCACAGCGCCCGGCACTTCGTAACTGATGATCTGCGCGGCGGAACGGATCCCGCCGAGCATCGAGTACTTGTTGTTCGACGCCCAACCCCCGGTCATGAGTCCGATCGTGACGAGCGACGTCACCGCCACGATGAAAAGAATGCCGATGTCGAGGTCGGCCGCGATGAGGTACTGCCCGAACGGCATGACCACGAAGGTGGCCGAGACTCCCCCGAATACCAGGTACGGCGCGAGCCGGAAGAGGGGCTTGTCGCTGTCGGTCGGGATGATGTCTTCCTTCATGATCGACTTGATGCCGTCCGCGAGCCACACGAGAAACCCTTGTGGCCCCGCGCGGTTCGGCCCGACGCGGGACTGCATACGCGCCGAGACACGGCGTTCGACCCACGTGATGATCCCGGCGGTCGGGGCCATGAAAAGCAGGATGATGACGACTGCCACGGCCATGACGAGAGCAAATCCGAGGAGATCGCTCGCCGGCGCCGGCTTGAAACCGTCGATCGACACCTGAACTTGCTCTTCGCTCGTGCTCCCGGCCCGTTGGACCCCGAGGTACGCGAAGGGCTCGGCTCCCGAGGGGGCGCAGTCGGCCAGCGACAGCACGCGGACACCGTCGAACTTGGTGATGAGGTCGCCGGCCAGAACGCGCGCGAGGTCTGCGCGCGATCCAGGCACGACCTCGCTGACGAGGAGCCCCCCCGCCGTGGGCGAGTTCTGCGACACCTTGACGCCGAGGTAGCCGAGCGCGCGCTCACCCTCTACGGCTCGCGCCTCGAGGACGGCTCGGCGGGAAGTCGGCGGGCGCAAGTCGAGCGAGATGCTGTGGAGCATCCCGACGACCGGAGGAGCGCCCGGACTGGCCGCCGGGAACGCCACCTCGACGTCGCCGTGGAAGGTCGTGTGTGTCGCCTTGTCGCCGATGCCGCAAAAAAGAGCCTCGAGCCCCTCGGTGAAGGGGATCTCGATCTGCTCCCGGCTCGACACGGTCCCCTCGACATCGATCTCGGCGTCCCGGACCGGCTTCTCGCCGGGTCGGTGCAGGTCTCCGCGAAAGGTGATGTGGGCCACCTTCCCTTCCGGGAACCCGGATCCGATGACTTCGAGCCGATCGCCGACCTCGGCCTCGTGCGGGGCGAAATCGAGTACCTGGATGAGCTGAGGCAGCGCCCCCTCCCTCTGGCAGCCGAGGACAGAGGCGGCGAGCGCGAAGAACGCAGCGAGGATCAGTCGACGCATGGCGCCTCGTGTATAGATCGCTACGGGGCACTTCGTCGAGATATGGGGGAGCTTTGCCTACTCCGTCCACGTCGGGTCGCTCTCGCGACCGGCCCATACCATCGCGTTCGTCGCTGTCCGCCGCGGTGGAGTCGTCTCCGACACGTTACGCCATAGTCACGAGTTCACCTCAAGGCCTCGCCAAGATGGCCTTCCGTGAGTCCGCGGGCGCGAGCATGGGCCAGTCCCTTCAAGTGGGCCGCGTGCGCTTTGGCTGCGGCGCTCTTCGTGCACGCGCTTGGAGGAGCGGACCTCTCGCGTGTCAGAGAGCTCGTGGTGGCTGCCGGGCCCTGCGTGCTCCTGGCCATCGTGCCGTTCGCGCTCGCGCAAGCGTTCGACACGGCCGCGTGGGGGGCCGTGTTCGCGCGCCTCGGCCGGAGACTTCCGCTCCTTCGGCTTTACCCCATTCGCGTTGCAGTGGAGGCGATGACCCTCAGCCTTCCGGCCGGCGTCGTCGTTGCCGAGAGCGTCGCCCCTCGCCTGCTCGATCGCTCGTTCGGCGTACCGCCCAGCGCCGCGCTGGCTGCCGCGGGCGCACGCCGCTGGCTGACGATGCGCGCCCACGCCGTCTACGTCACGCTCGGAGGTCTCGCCGGACTCGCCGTTCTACGCGGGCACCCGGACGCTGCGGCGCTGATGCGCGTCGGGCCCGTCGTCATTCTCGCCTCGGCGCTTCTGCCTTTGGGCGCGTCGATCGCTCTCTCCATGACTCTGGCGGGGGGCCCGCGCCTCGCGAAGCTGTATGCGCTCCTCGCTAAGATGCCCGTGCCCGCACTCGCGGAGTGGCTCGCGGCGCGCAAGCGCGCGTTCGTCGCGACCGACGAGAGCTTCGCGAAGCTCGCCGAGGGCCGCCCCCTGGTTCTTCCTACGGCCTTGCTCGTCGTCGCCTGGGTGTTCGAGTCGATCGAGGCTTTCGTGCTCCTTCGGCTCGTAGGGGCGCACCTCTCGTTTACGGAAGTCCTCGCGTTCGAGGCCGGTCTGTCTGTCCTCAGGAGCGTCTGGTTTTTTGCGCCCGCAGGGCTCGGCGCCCAGGACCTCGGCTACCTCGCAGCCCTTCACGTGCTCGGAGTCCCCGATGCGGCCGCCGTCGGCGCCGCCTTTCTCGTGCTCAAACGCGGTCGCGAACTCCTGTGGATCGCGTTGGGGTATGCGCGAGTCGCGTTCGGCGGGGGTGAGGGGGCGCAGGTCCGCACCCCCAAGAAGACGACGGGGGTGCTCCTCCCCTCTCCGTGAGAGAGAGCTCGGAACTACCGATCAATCTCGGGGGCCACCACGTCGAGCGACGCAATGAGCGCGACGAGGTCCGCAAGGAAGAGCCCCTGACTCTTGGCCTCGATGATGCCCATCGCGTTGAAGGAACCGGTCCGAAAGCGTACGCGATAGGGCTCTTCCTTGCCTTGGCCGATGACGTAGCAGCCCATGTCGCCGCGCGCGCTCTCGACGCGTGCGTAGGCTTCACCCTCCGGCTTCATCTTCTTCGGGAGTTCGCCGACCACGTCGTCTTCGGGCCACTCTTTGATTTGCTCGAAGCACTGACGAAGGATCTTGCAGCTCTCGCGACACTCTTCCACGCGCACCACGAAGCGATCCCACGAGTCGCCCACGGTGCCCATTTTCCCTTTTCCCAGCGGCACCTCGAACTCGAGCTTGGGGTACACCGAGTAGGCGTCCTGCTTCCGGAGGTCCCAGTCTAGGCCGCTCGCCCGGATGTTCGGCCCCACCAGGCCGAACGCGACGGCTTCGTCCTTCGTGATCACCGCGACGTTCGCGAGGCGCTTCACGTAGATATCGTTCATCGTGATGAGCCGGTCGAACTCGTCAAGCGTTGGCTCGAAGTGGTCGATCCACTTGAGGACTTTCGTGTCCCAGCCCATCGGGTAATCGAACGAGACGCCCCCGATGCGGTGATAGTTGTACGTGAGGCGCGCGCCGCAGAGCTCCTCGATGAAGTCGTTGACGAACTCGCGCTCGCGGAGCGTGTACGGGAACGGCGTCACGGCCCCGACGTCCATCGCCATCGCGCCCAGCGAGATCATGTGGCTCGCGATGCGGTTAAGCTCGCAGCTCATGACGCGCAAGTACTGCGCGCGCGGCGGGACCTGGATATCCATGAGCTTCTCGCACGCCGCCGCCCAACACTCGTTGGCGAACATCGCGGCGAGGTAATCGACGCGGTCGGTGTACGGCATGAAGCCGGGATACGTGCACCTCTCGCCGATCTTTTCGATCGACCGATGCAGGTAGCCCACGTCCGGGACGGCTTTGCGGATAATCTCGCCGTCCGTGTAGACGATGAAGCGCAAGACGCCGTGGGTCGACGGATGGTGAGGACCCATGTTCAGGGTCATCTCTTCGTCCATCTCGTTCGTGAAGATGAGGTCGCTCACGACGGCGCTCCTTTGCTCGCGTCCTTCCCAGGCACCCCGATCTTGAAGAGCTCCAGAGGGTTCGGGCGCGTCGTCGGAATGCCGTGGTAGTCGTCCTTCTCGCCGTAGTCCTTGCGGAGCGGGTGGCCCTCCCAATCGTCGGGCAAAAGGAGCCTCCGAAGATCGGGGTGGCCTTCGAAGAGCACCCCCAAAAGATCGAAGCACTCCCGCTCTTGCCAGTTTGACACGGGCCACACGTCGACCATCGTGGGCATCGCTGCGTCCTCACGGGGGAGGAAGCACTTGATCACGACCCGGTGCTTCAGCGGGTAGCTGTAGAGGTGCCAGGTCACGTGGATCTGGTTCTCTTTCAGGTAGTCCGTCCCGGTGAGACACTCCATGTAATCGAAGAGCGTCTCCGGATCGTCGCGCAGGAACGTCCCCACGTCCTCGAACGAGTAGGGTGCGCACTGAAACCAGGGGTCCTTGTCCTTCTTCGGATCCTCATGCAGATCGAAGATGGCTTCCGCGCCGAATTTTGCCTGGAGCTTCTTGAAGATATCTTGAGGGGTCATGAGCGGTCGCTACGCCGTGGCGACTCCGTAGCGCTTCTGGAGATACTTCTCGCCCTTGATCTTGTCCTGGATCTTGAGCAGCCCTTCGAGGAGCGCCTCGGGGCGAGGGGGGCAGCCCGGGACGTACACGTCGACGGGGATGATCTGGTCGACGCCCTTGCACACCGAATACGCGTACTGGAAGAGACCGCCGCAGTTCGAACAGCTTCCCATCGAGATCACGTACCGCGGCTCGCTCATCTGGTCGAAGAGGCGCTTGACGCGCAGAGCCATCTTGTAGGTCAACGTCCCGGCGACGATGATGAGGTCGCTCGATCGCGGACTTGGCCGGGGCGCGCTCCCGAACCGCTCGAGGTCGGCGCGCGGGCCGCCCGTCTGCATGAGCTCGATTGCGCAGCAGGCGAGCCCGAAGAGCAGGTACCAAACGCTGTTCGACCGGCCCCAGTTGAGGAGCCAATTGACCATCTGGTCGACGCGCGTGTTGAGAACGCTCCCCTCGTCGTCGCCGTAACGCGCGTCGAGACCGGTGGCCGCAGGCTTCAGCAGGTTAGACATTCGATGCAGCTCCTTCGGCCGCGAGGCCGGGCGCGACTCCGGGAGCTCGCCCCTTCGCGGCAATGCTCGGGAGCACCTTCTCGCCGGCGTAAGACCTGTGGACCTTCAGCGGCTCCGTCGACCCGCGCACCGTGCGGATCCATTCGAGATCCCCCTTCATCCACACGTAGAGGAGCCCGAGAAGAAGGATGGCGACGAAGACGAAGAGCTCGCCGAACGCATAGAGCCCCATGCCCTGGTCGTTCCAACGCCGAAAGACGCTCGCGATGGGGTAGATGAACGCAATCTCGACGTCGAAGATGATGTAGATGAGCGCAATAATATAAAAGCGCGGGTTGAAGTTGAACCAGGCCTGCCCCACCGGCGCTTCCCCGCATTCGTAGGTCTCGTTCTTCTCGGCATACGGGTGATCCGGGCGAATGAGCTTCCCTGCGATCATCGAGACGAGGACGAAGCCCGCGGCGACCAGCAAGAAGGCTGCGACGCTGGCGTAGGCCATGAGCATGAGGGGGAACTCCTAGAGGGACGAAAAAAAGATGAGCGTTCTTATGTAGGCGGCGGGCGCGCGTGCGGTCAAGCGTACCGCCACGCTTCCAGGGGAACATAGAGCCGCGCCCCCTCGAGGGCGAGCCCCCCCCGCTGACAGACCTCGCGAATCCGTGATACGTCGCGCCCGCCCATGGCGATTCCTATGCCCGAGGCGACCCTCCTCGGCGTCCTCCAAGGGATCACCGAGGTTCTCCCGGTTTCTGGCGATGGGCACCTCGCTCTGGCGCGCCTCCTGTTCGGGGGGCACGGAGACCCCGCCGCCGAGGCATTTCTGAATCTCGGAACGCTCTCGGCGACCCTGTTCGTTCTACGAAAGCGCGTGCGGAGCGCGCTCATCGAGGGGATACGAGGCATTCTCCGCCCCTCCCTCTTGAAGGAAACACCAGGCGGACGCGACGCAGTCGTCCTCGCCCTCGCGACGATTCCTACGGCGATCGTCGGTCTCTCGCTCAAAACGCTGTCGCCCGACCGGTCCGGCTCTCCGACCCTCCTCGGAGTCTGTTTTTTGGTCTCGGCCCTTGCCGTCGGCTCGACGTATTGGGCACCCAAAGGAGAACGGCACACCCCTCGGCACCTCGGGGCGCTTCTCGCGGGTTTGGCTCAAGGCATTGCGGTCCTGCCGGGGTTGAGCCGCAGCGGAATCACTCTCGCGACCCTTCTCTGGTTGGGCATCGCGAGCGAGCGCGCGTTCGAGCTTTCGTTCTTGCTGTCCCTCCCGGCCCTCACGGTTGGAGCGCTCCTCGGAGCGCGGGTCGCACTTTACCGAGATGACGAAGGGGCCATCCTCCTCTACGCGGCGGCCCTCGTATGCGTCGTAGGGGTAGGCGCGCTCGAGGTACTGCGCGGCGCGCTCCTGCGGCGCATCCTATGGGTGTTCGCGGTCTATCTGGTGCCGCTCGGCGTGGCGACTCTGGCGTGGGGCTACGCGCGGCCTTAGAGATTCGGGGCGGGTACGAGCGCCGAGGCCAGAAAGTGGGGGCTCGTCGGCTACACTGATGCCACCATGTCGAGGCGCGTCGTCATCATCGGAGCCGGGATCACCGGCCTCGCGACCGCGCATGCGCTCCTCGAGAGAAAGCCCGAGCTCGACCTCGTCGTGCTCGAACGGGGTGCGCGTCCGGGTGGCAACCTCACGACGGACCGCGTGGACGAGTTCCTCCTCGACCGCGGAGCGGATTCGTGGGTCGCGGCCAAGCCGCACGCAACGGCGCTCGCGCGCGCGGTCGGCCTCGAGAGCGAACTCGTAGGGACCCTCGAGGCAAACCGGCGCGTGTACGTGGCCAGTGCGGGCGGGTTGCACTCGCTGCCGGAGGGCTTCGTACTCGGCGTGCCGACCCAGATCTTGCCGATCCTGAAGACACCGCTCTTCTCGTGGCGCGCGAAGCTCCGCATGGGGCTCGAGCCCTTCGTGCCTCGGCGCGACCCCTCCGTTCAGCCGGACGAGTCGATCGCGAGCTTCGTGAGTCGGCGCCTCGGCCGAGAAGTCACCGAGCGTCTCGTCGCACCTCTCCTCGGAGGCATCTACGGCGGCGACGCAAGTGCGCTCTCGATCCGCGCGACCCTCCCTCAGTTCGTCGACGCCGAGGCAAAATACGGATCGCTCGTGCTCGCGATGCGCGCGCAGAGGAAAGGCGCGCGACGGGGTCCGAGCACCTCGGCTCCGAGCGCGTTCGTGACGCTCCGCGGCGGGGTGGGCGGCCTGATCGATCGACTCGCCGGCGGTCTCGGAGAGAGACTGCGCAATGGCGTGCACGTCTCTTCGGTGTCCCGGCTCGCGGCCCAAGACGCGCGCGGCCGCTTCGTCGTGGACATCGAGGGCGAAGCACCCGTCTTCGCTTCGAGCGTCGTCGCCGCGATCCCGGCCAACGCCGCGTCGCGCTTGCTCACGCCCATCGACGCGCGTGCCTCCGAGATCCTCGGTGCGATCCCGCACGCGTCGACCGCGGTCGTCTTTCTCGCACTCCGGGCGCGAGACGTCGAGCGGGCGCTCGACGCCACGGGGTATATCGTGCCGCGAAACCTCGGCTCGCCGGTGCTGGCCGTCACGTGGATCTCGAGCAAGTGGAGCGGGCGCGCTCCTGCGGGAACCGTGCTCTTGCGAGTCTTCATCGGCGGCTCCGGCAGAGACGAATGGGTGACCCGGGACGACGACGCGCTCGTCCAGACGGCGCGCGAGGAGATCCGCGGACGGATGGGCATCGTGAGCGAGCCGCTCCTGTCGCGCGTGTATCGCTTCCTTCACGCGAGCGCGCAGCCGCTCGTCGGCCACCTCGACCGTATCAAGGAGGTCAACGAACGGCTCGCGGAGTCCCCCGGACTGTACGCCGTGGGGAGCGGCTACGACGGAGTGGGGATCCCGGACTGCGTAAGGCAGGCGCAGCGCGTCGCGGACGCCATCATGAGCGAAGCGAGCGCGGCCTGACCGAGCGCTTCCTCTTACAGACCGTACGCGGTCACCATCTGGTCATAGAGCTGGATGCGCCCCCCGGTGGCGAAAGGGTCCGTGAGAGTGGTCGTCTTCCCCTGGTCGTCGAAGAGTGGCTCTTCGTACTCGGTGGGCTCCCAGATGAACGTGCCGAGCCCTTTCTTGTTGGGGATCCCGAAGGCGATGTCATTGGCTCGCCGCCACACGTTGCAGGGACCCGTGCCCTCGGTCGTGCACTCGGTGTTGCCCGCCAGATCTGCCGCGTCCTCGTCGTACTCCGCGATCACGAACGACAAGTTCGGGTACGTCGTGACCAGATCGGCAAAGTTGGCTTGCCACGTGGACGGATCGCCCTGGTAGTTCGTGTAGCAAGATTCGCCGAGGACATCGAACGCGACCCCCTGCCCCGTCACGCCGTTGACCCACCACTTGCTCGTCGCGTTGTCCCCTCCTCGGTCGATGTGAAGCATGATCTTGATGCTGCTATCGACCGCTTTGACCCCGGCGATCCCGGCCTTGAGGAGCCCGCCGAGCGCGGTGAAGTTGGTGCTGTTGCTCCCCGTCGGCAGAAGCATCCCGGGGGTAATCTCGTTGCCGATCTGCACCATGTCGGGACGCGCATTGCCTGCGACCAAAGCGGCCACGACCGAGTTCGTGTAGCTCTCTACGTGCGTCTCGAGCTGGGCGAGTGTTGCCCCCTGCCACGCGAGCGGGATGACTTGATGGCCGGGATCGGCCCACGTGTCGCTGTAGTGAAGATCGAGCAGGAAACCCATTCCCGCCGCTTTGACCCGCGCGCCCATCGTCACCGTGTGCGACGTGTCGCAATACGCCGTCGTCGATGGCGGCGTCATGTTGGTGTCATAGCCGTCCGAGGCCAACGGATTCACGAACGCGCGCAAGCGCACGTAGTTGAATCCGTGGTTCTTCAGGATCTGGAAGATGTCTTTCTCGGTGCCGTCGGTATCGTAAAAATGCCTGCCCCCGGCTTCTTCTTGCTGCACGAACGACACGTCCGCACCAAGGTAGAACGAGGCGAGCGCCCCTGCCCCGGCGTCCGCGCCGGCCTCGGCAGGTTTCGCGACGTCTGCGCCCGCGTCCGCCGTACCCGCCTCGCTCGCGCCGGCCTCGGGGGAAGTGCCGTCGGGCGAGCTGGAAGCACCGCCGTCCAAGAGCGAACCCTGCGAGCCGTCCGCGGCCGAAGAGGTGCCGTCGAGACTGCCCGACGCGCCGGAATCGGAAGAGCCGCCCTCCGCGGACACGGCCGCGTCTCCCGATGGATTCGACCCGCCATCGGACGCCCCGCAGCCGGCCGCGAGTCCAAGGGCGACTGCCGCGAAAACGACGTAAGTGTAAGTACGCATGGTCTCCTCTTCCCGTTCCGCGTCGGCACCGGACCTTCATGCGTACCGATATGAAGCAAGATCGGGTCACGTGCGGCGTGAGATATTTCGCTCGACGCCAACCCCACGAGAAATTGCCATGGTACGCGGATTTCGAGTCGTATTTCGCTCGGTCGCAAGCGCCGGCTTCTCGGCGCTACCCGCCTCGCATGTTGGCCTCCGAGTCCGAGACCTACCCGAGGCGCGCGCCAACGTCAGGAACGGTACCAAAGACCAGCCGCTTGCGGACGCGGGCGCGGGCAAACTCGGCGAGATGAGGCCACTTCCGCCCACCGAAGCGCCCTTCAAGGAGCCTCGTAGGCCCCCACGTCGGGAGCGCCCGCGGGCAGTGCCGTCCCCCAGAAATCCAATCCGCCGTTATTGGCAATGATCGCGCCCGCCTTGAGGGCCGGAGAGCCGGTCTGAAGCTTGTACCCGCCGAGGGAGCTCACGGCGGGCCCCGCCGCGCTCCCGCTGGTCCCGGTTCCGGGATTGACCAGCATGGGATTCGCGGTGATCCGCTTGGTATCCCCGGCTGGAACTTGAATGGTGGGTCCGGAGTACAAGTTGTTCTGATAGGTGATTCCGCCCCCCGTCGTGAGAACGCCGTTCCCGCTTGCGGCGAAGAGGATGTTGTTCTCGAGCGCGTACTTCGCGTTGAGCGAAGTCCCGTACCCGTACGCGACGGCCGAGTTGGTTTTGTTGTTGTAGACAGTGTTGTTGTAGATCGAGCTCGACGCGGCCGGGTCCGAGTGTAGATAGATCTGATAGCGGCTGTTGTTCTGGATGATGTTGTAGCGAATGACCGAGGTCCCAAAGGAGAGCTGGCAAATCAGGATCCCGTCGCCGTTGTCGTGGAAATAGTTGTACTGGATCACCGTATTGGTCGTAGCCATGTCACT
>Ga0182024_10015330_pt1 | contig 14697 bp, 7 predicted proteins | sample P32metaG_FD_120480 | JGI IMG/M metagenome (GOLD analysis project Ga0182024, IMG submission 120480) | Permafrost microbial communities from Stordalen Mire, Sweden - P3-2 metaG (Illumina Assembly) | ecosystem: Environmental > Terrestrial > Soil > Wetlands > Permafrost | place: Sweden: Stordalen... | reverse complement strand
GTGGCCTGATGGGCAGACGGAGACTGGTTGTGCAGCTGACGGAAGTAGGGTAACGCATGGATGTAGTCTTCCTGCTTCAGGTAAGCGAGACCAAGATCAAGTTGAATCGCACGCAGTTGCGGGCTGATACGGAGAACCCGCTGGTAAACATCGATCGCCTTTCCATAACGATGAGTCTTGGCGTACAACACGCCGAGATTAGCGAGCGCGCTCACATTGCGTGGGTCGCCTTCGAGGACCTTGTTGAAACCTGCCTCCGCTGCTGGATAGTCGCCCGAGTTCAACGCCTGCATCGCAGATTCAAACGTCTGCCTGGCTGTATCCGGGGAGAAAAGCAGGGCGATTACAAGAGCCGATGCGAGAAGTTTCATGAAGAGATCTTCTTGATCAGTTTAGATCAAGCAAAAAAAAAGCCGGACCCAGGATTGTGAGGGTCCGACCGTTGAGGAGCGAGGTTAGAAGTAGAACTTGCCTCCGAGTTGCAGCTGGCGGGGATCGCGTGCACTGGTGATCTGGCCCGACGCGCCCGCGTTCGTTCCGGAGAAAGGCGTTCCCGAGGTAGGGGCAGACAAGCCGTTGTTAACGTTGGCCCACTGCGTATGGTTAAAGACGTTGAAGCCTTCGAACCGTAACTGAATCCGCGTGTTTTCCGTAAAGTTGAAGTTCTTATAGAGAGCCATGTTGAAATTCAGGATCCCAGGACCATAAATCGTGTTGCGGTGGAAGTCACCGAAACTTCCCGGAGCAGGCGAGGCAAAGACCGCAGGATTATACCACATAGGATTCTGCCCGGCAGGCTCATTGTGGTTGTGGGGCGTTAAGATTTGGCCACCGATATAGTCAGGGCGGATGTGGCCAAACCCTCCATTGCCCAAGTTACCGCTGGAGTTTAGATCGCAGCCATCAGAAGTAGGACTGGCACCACTGAGGCAGGGACTTCCACTCCAGAGTTGGGTTACCCCTGAGTACTCCCAACCTCCCGCGGTTAGCTGTACCAGTTTGTTTGAACCCTTGAATTGCGGCAGGTCGTAAACATACTGGAAGTTAAAGACGTTCCGGCGATCGAAGCCCGCGGGCGCGTAGAAACGTTTGAGCTGGGTGTAATCCGGGATGACGTCTGCCTCATTGTCCTGATCGAAGAGGTCGATCACCTTTGACCAGGTATAGTCCGTGTTGATAGTCACCGTGTTGCTGAACCTGCGACTCACCTTGACCTGCAGCCCGTTGTAAACGCTGCTCGCTCCCCACCGGCTGTAGTGAATGGAGCTGTAACCTTTGTAGGGCAGAATTGCGTTGGTCACATTGTTGACGGTGGAAAGAATGGGCGTGCTGGTGGTGTAGCCGAGCGGCAGCTGCTCTAATTCGTCGACATATACCTGGTGCCGGCTGGCATTGCCGATATAGCCGATATCGAAAACGAGTTTATAAGGCAACTCCTGTTGAACGCCGAGATTGTAGCCGTAGGTAGTGGGAATATTTCCCACGCGGTCCGGGGAGAGAATCCCACCGGATGGGGTCAGCGGAGCTCCATTGGCCAAAGCGGGAGAGATGTTGCCGATGTTACCTCCGTAGATCGTAGGCGTATAGACAGTGGGAGGATTGCTGATACCGCCGAAATTAAACACGTTCTGTTGGTAGCGCTCGAAGAAGATACCGGCACCACCGCGAAAAGCAGTCTTACCATTTCCGAAGACATCGTAAGCGAAACCGAGGCGCGGACCGAAGTTGTTCCAGCGGAAGTTCTCCCCGCCTTTTGGCAATCCGTTCGTGCCTTCCCGGATCATGCCGTTGTAGGGATTTCCAGAGCCAGGAATGATGGAGCCCTGGGTGGGCGCCTGGCCGGGAATGTTCGGCGCGGTATTGATCGATACGGCGTCCGCCGGGTTGTAGGCACTGGGCACGAAGTAATACATGTGGTACATCCCAGTGGTGTACGTGGGCCCGACAAACTCGTAGCGAAGGCCCATGTCCAGGGTAAGCCGCGGGGTAGTCTTCCAGGTGTCCTGGGCGTAGCCCTCATACTGGAAGAAATGGAAGTGGCCGAAAGCAAAAATATTTGACTGGCTTATGGTCGTGTAGTTCCCCAGGAGCGTATTTCCGAGGCCGGAGTTGCTGTTGTTGGGGTTCTGATTTCCTTGCGGGTTACCCGATGTACTCGCAGTGAAGTTGAGGTTGGGGTTTTCGGTCCAGGTTCCTTCCTGACCGTTCTCATTGAGATCAGCAAAAAGACCGAACTTGATCACGTGGTTGCCGAGGATCTTGGTTACGTCATCTGTGGCGACAACCGTATTGCCCGTAGAGGTCCAGCCAGAAGGAAAGGGACTGATATTGATATAGCCGTCGCCGGTATTGATATTTGGAGCGAGATCATGGGTATTGGTTGACGGATAGATGTCGGTGTAGCTGAAGCCCAATGTGCTCTTGTCATAGAGTGACTTAGACGTGCCTGGAACAATGTCCACCACCTGAGTCAAGTGCAGCCAGCCGACAGTGGCTTCGTTGGTCAATGTTGGAGAGATAACATTCACCAGGCTCCAACCGTAGCTCTTGCCCGGCTTCTTGCGGTATTGGGGCAAAACCGGAAAGCTGTTCCCGGAGAATATTCCGAAGCCCTGGCTCTCCTGCTGGCGGTCGTCCACGTAACGGAAGAAAGCATTCGCTTTCGGTCCAAAGTTGTAATCGACACGAGCGACGTACTGATTCTTCGTGAATGTGTATGTGTCCTGGAAATTGATCTGCTGCTCGTCGTTGTGCCCGTTGTTGTAGATGGGATGATTGAAGCTTCCCCGATAGCCGGGTGTGAAGTACTTGATCATCGCCGCGTATTGGCTGTTGAACTGCGAAGCGGGGATAATGTTGCCTACAAAGGGAGTTCCCGTCTCTATCTCACCGACCGAGTTGTACTTGACGGTTCCTGGAATGAAGACTTGCCCGTTTTGTACCAGGTTGCCGTTGGTATCGTGAATCGGTGTGCAAGTCGTGGTTCCGTTGAAATCGCACATGTTGCCCGTGCGGTATACGGGTGACAGGTCGGCCTCTCCGTTCGGGGTTCCGATCCCGAGCATCGAGGGTAGCGGCATGGTGTAGAAGGTGCTTCCGGCGCCGCCGGGGTTGCCGTTCGGCCGGTTGGCACGTGTCCCTTCATAGTTGAAGAAGAAAAACGCCTTTTTATCGCTTCTGGGCGAGACTTTTGGAATGGGAATAAAGCCGCCGATATTACCGCCGAATTGATTGAACTTCAAGTCCGCCCGGGCCTCACCGTTATGGTTGCTGAACCAATCGTTGGCATTGTAATCGGTATTTCGGTTGAACTCATAGGCCGTGCCGTGGAAGTGTTCGCCACCGCTCTTGGTGTTGATGAGAATCATGACGCCCGGACTGCGTCCATACTCGGCATTGAAGTTGCCGGTAAGGGTCTTGAATTCACCCACGGCGTCTAGGCTCAGCGCGGTGTATTCGCCGTCGTTCGCGCCAACGTCCGTATTGATGATGCCATCGAGAAAGAAATTGTTTGCCGTACCGCGCATCCCGTTGACATAGAAGTCATCAGTCTGGTTGAAGACGAGCCGGAACTGCGAATTGTTGTTCGTGACTATGCCTGGCAACGTTGTGAGCAGGGATTCGAAGTCTCGACCGTTCAACGGCTGCTCGGTTACCTGCCGCTGGTCGATGACGGCCGCGTTGCTTGATGTCGCCGTATCGATCAAGGGTGTTTGGGTACTTACCGTCACCGTCTGCGTGGCCTGTCCAAGCGTCAACGGCACCTGGCCCAAACCGAGGTTCTGATCCTGATCGAGCACTACACCGTTTCGATCCAACTCTTCCATACCAGGAGCGGCCACTGTGATCTTGTAGGTGCCAGGGGGCACGTTCAGTTCGCGGAAGTTGCCGCTTGCGTCTGAAACCGCTTCGCGGGTCAAGTCGCCGGTCGCCTGGTTAATGATCTTGACCTGGGCTCCGGCAATCGCAGCGCCCGACGGATCGACGATCGTGCCTGTAATTGAGCCTGTCTGCGCGTGCAGCCGGGCGCTGGGGAAAAACGCGGCAAGCAGCACGAGCAAGGCCAGTTGCAACAAGAGCCCTGGCTTCAGAGGACGGCGATCGCTGCCGGGATCCTCTTGCGTGCCGGCGAAGAAGTTGGATTGAGTGGGGTAGAAGGCAGCACACTGCCTTAACTGCGAATGGCGTCGCATAGGTCCTCCAAAAAAGACAAAACTGTTTTTTGATGTCTTGACTGCTTAACTCACGTTCTTGGTTCGACAGGACCTTGAGCTTCTTCCCGGCGCTAGGTACCTGCCGACCGCGACGAACTCACTCCCCGGTAGACTCAAGAGAGCTGCTTTAATCGCCGCCATACAATACAGAATCGTTTTTTTCCGGAAGCATAAACGTTTCTGTAAATTGACCGGCCCGAGTAGACCGCAATCCTCACAGGACTGTCAAGAATAATTTTCGTTCAGGAATCAAATGACGAATAAATCCCAGCAGGGAAGGAACTTTCCCTTTTGACAGGACGGAGGTAAGATGCGACACTCCCTCAGCCATTTCTTAAAATACTCAGAAAGTTACGCTTTGAGCAGCAAGAGAGCACCTGACAAAAACGAGAGGGTAACCCTCCGCACGCTGGCGCACCATCTCGGCCTCTCTCTCACAACCGTAAGCGTCGTTGTGAGCGACTCGCCGGCGGCGCAGGCGATTCCACTCGCCACCAGGAAGCGCATACTCGCCGCTGCCAGCGAGCTTCACTATAGACCTAACTACTTTGCGCGCTCCTTGCGCAAGAAGCGCAGCATGTCGGTCGGCGTGCTGGTGTCTGAAATGGCCGAAGGCTACTTTACGCTGGTGATGAATGGCGTGGAAGAGTATCTGGTGGCGGCGAAATATTTCTACCTGTTGGCTGCGCATTACTGGCAGCCAGAGCTACTGGAAGAATATCCGAAGATGTTGCTGGAAAGGTCAGTGGATGGGCTTCTGTTGGTGAATACCCCGACGCCATCGCGGATGCCGGTGCCGATCGTCTCCATCTCCGGGCACCAAGCCTTGGCCGGGGTAACGAATATCCAATTGAACCACAAGCTGGCCGCTCGTCTCGCGCTCAAACATCTGATTGACCTGGGACACCGCAGGGTCGCGTTCATGAGAGGCCAGGAGGAGACGGTCGACACGGATTACCGTTGGAAGGAGATCATGGAGACGGCCCGCGCCTTCGGCATGGAGATCCACCCGGAACTGCTCATTCGACTAACGGAGAACAGCTGGTCGCCCGCGCTAGGGTATGGGCCGGTGAAGGCGCTCGTGTCGCGCACCAGAGATTTCACCGCGCTCTTCGCGTTTAATGATATCTCTGCCTTCGGAGCTATTCGAGCCCTGCATGAAGCCGGATTGCGGGTGCCGGATGACGTGTCTGTCATTGGCTTTGACGACGTGCTCAGTGCCCCCTTCAGCATTCCGAGCTTGACTACTATTCGCCAACCCCTTCGTGAGATGGGCAAGGCAGGCGCTGAATGTTTGCTCCACCGGATCAATCATTCGAAAGCGCCTTACCCCGAGCAGGTGATCATGCAGCCGGAACTAGTCGTACGTGAATCAACCACCGTAGCTTCATCCCGACGCTCATCCCAGGCGCAGAAACGAAGTAAGCTTGCTTTGAAGGTGTAACCAAGCGCGAGGGATGGAACTTGGATTTGCGAATTGAGTCCCTCAGGGGCTAAAGAGTCTGCGTGAGAACCGGCTGGTTTGGCGAATGGGTAGGACGCCCAGGCGAAACCGAGTTGCGGTAGCAGAGCGGTGGAGTTCGAAACGTTCAGCGTCCCTTCGGAGTGCCGCACCTACGGCGCTCCCCCGGATTTCCTGCAGACCTTGGCGGCGCTGGCGAACTTCATGCGGCTTTCCTTACTGAAAGCCGCACACGCAGTCTTGGATGGAGCCACGTACAGGAAATCCGGGTCGGGATCACCATCGATACCCAGCCCTTCCGGGCTGGGCTGACGTTTGGCGGACGGCCCTCCGGGCCTTGACGCATTATCAGGTCGCACATTCCATCGTTACCGCACCGTCGTGAAGCAGGAAAAGAGCTAACTTGGACAAGTCTGACTCTCAGCCGTCCCTACGGGACTGCATCGTGCTTTCAAATCCTACCCAGGACTGTCGTCCTGGGCTACTGTCAGCAACTGTCAGCCGTTCCTGCGGGACTGAATTTGGAAACCTCGAGTTCTCACTCAGGGGCTAAAAACCCCTGAGGCACCTTTTCGGCGGAGATGAAATGAAGAACGAGCATGGCATTTCTCCGCAACCGCCGCTGAATGCTTACACGCTCGACTTGCTACTCAAGCTCTGCAGCACGGAACTACATTCCTGCTCGAGCAACAGCAAGAGTTGATCCATGTGTTCCATGCGGGTGCGGAAGTTCACTGGGCTAATGCGGAAATACATTTTTCCTTTTAGCTCGGTGGTCGAAAACCAGAACTTGCCGCCTTCCTCGACCCGCTTCGCCACCTCCCCGTGCAGCTCCCTGGATTGCGCTTCGTCCAGGTCCCCGCCCCGGTATCGAATACAGATCGCCGAGAGGGGCGGTTCACAGGCCGCCTCGAAGTCAGGATGTTTTCCTACCAGAGAATAAAGATGCTTCGCCTGACGTACATTATTGTCGATCCATTCCCCGATCTGATCTGCGCCGTACCGCTTGAAACTCATCCACACCTTGAGCCCGCGAAAACGTCTCGATTGTTCGAAGCTGTGAACATAGTACTGATAGCGCTCATGCGCGCGATCGGCTTCGTCTGTCAGATACGCAGGCTTGAGGCCAAAAGACGCGGTCAAGCGACGATCATCCTTGACCAGGATCGCGCCCGCATCGAGCGGCGCGTAGAACCACTTGTGGGGATCAATGGTGACCGAATCCGCTAACTCCAGACCTTGATCTCTCATCGGCCACGAATGGGAGAGCAACATGCCGCCGCCGTAAGCGGCATCGACATGCAGCCACATTCCTTCGCGGTCGGCGATCCTGCGCAGCTCGCGCACCGCGTCGATAGACCCCGTGTTGGTCGTTCCGAACATCCCTACGATGCACATCGGTCGAACCCCGCGTTTACGATCGTCCGCAATGGCCGCCTCCAGCGCATCGAGGCGCACGCGAAATTCCGAGTCGGTGGGCAGCGCACGCAGCGCTTTCCGCCCTAGCCCCACGGCGTCCACTGCCTTATCAACCGAGACGTGCCGCTCCTCCGAGGTGTACACCGCCCAGCGTTGCTCCACCCCATCTTGCTGTACCCGGTCGCCCGAGACAGAGTCCCGCGCCAACTTTAGCCCGATGAAGTTTGCCATCATGCCGCCACTGGTAAGGTTGCCGCCGGAGCTCCCACCGTAACCTACCAGTTCGGCTAGCCAGCGAACGGTGCGTCGCTCTATGGCCACCGCGGCCGGGCCGATCGTATAGGTTCCGATATTCTGGTTGAGAGCGGAGCATATAAAGTCGGCAATAATGCCGATTGGGCTGGGCGAAGGAGTAATCAGCCCCATGTAGCCCGGATGCCCGACCTGGGTGCAGTTGGGAAGAAGCTTTTGCTCCAACTCAGCCAGCACACTCTCCGCTGAATTCGAATCTCGGGGGAGCGGCTCGGCAAAGAGTTCGGTAAGCGCCTCCGGCTCCAGACTGGAAAACACTGGTTTTTCTTCGATGCCCTCCAGGTACTCGGCCAGCAGATCTACCACCCGGTGCCCAACTTCGCGAAATTCATCCGCGTTCATGAGTCCTCCTAGTTCCTGGCAGACCGCTTTTAAAAGGTAAAAGAGACCCCACCACCGACACGCTGCTGGCGCATGGCTGAAGCGAATACTGGCCCGACGAAGGTCAGCGTGGCATTATCCAACTCAATATTACTGAGAATGTTGTTCTTCGACTTAGTCCAGAAGTCGGGTTGCGAGGTAAGCGTCTCGCGGTAGTCCAGCCGGATCATCCAGCGCGGCGTTACTCGATAGCGAATGCCGCCCCCGTAGTTGAATCCCACCTGAAAGATGCCGCCGCCCTCGAGCGGAGGCGTGCTCCCGAAGTTGTAGGCAGCACTCAGAAGACCGATGTTACTTAGCCCCAAACGCCAGTAGCTGGGCGCCTTCTTGATGGGCGCCTCATCCAAATGCATGAGCTGGAGAGCCGGCCCGACAGCAAAATAAGGGCGCAGCCGCGATGTCCTGGGACGGGTATTAAGGAGAAGGTTATAGGCTATCTGAGAAGTGAGCAGCCCGGAGTTGGCAAAGGCAAACGCGGTCGTCACAGTAGCGCTGGTGGTGTCATTGTCCACCACACTCAAACCCATTTGGAAGGTGCTGAAGCTCCGGTTGTAACTAAATTCCTGAGAGAAATACTTTTGGGAATCGATGGTGACGGATCCGCCGAGGTTCCAACCATTCTCGAGCGTATTGCCGAGGGCGATGACAACCTGCTCCCCGGGCGGATCGATCGAGTCCAGAATAAAACCGATGCCGCCGCCGTCCCCGCCCGTATAGCCCAGCCACGATGCGCGAAAACCAATCTCGACCGAGGGTGGCCTCCAGCGATCGGGCGCTTCCAACGCCTCGGGGTTCCTCGCCTCTATGGGTGCGGATGCGAGTGTGTAATCTGTCTGGCGCCCGTTTGCACGGATGGTGTATTTCTCACCGTCGATATCCATACTTCTCTGGGGACGCGTAGAGTCTTTCTTCTTGAGTTCCGAGACGCCGGTGCGAATGCCGGAATAGGTCATGACAGCGACGTTGTCGCGCAGAATATTGTTCTTGAGGGTAAGCACCGTCTGCCGAGAGACGCGGTCCGCCCGGTTGCCATGGACCGGGAGCGTTTGCGCGGCAACCTGCGTTGTCTCTTGCACACTGCGGCATTCATTGAACTGAAGCACCGCAATCCTTTCATCCGTGATCAGGTCTTCGCCGGTTCCATTCTTTGCATCTTTAGGAATCCACGGCCGGTCAACCAGCTGAACGTTCGACACGCAACCGGTAAAGATAAGATCGTTCACCACCTTGGCACGCTCATTGTCGATATGAGTGTCGATCAGATGGATAAATGTCTTGTTTTTCTTGGAAAACCCGATGCCCGTATCGTGGGTCGAGGACGACGTCCAAACGGTCTGACCGCTCCAGTCAAGTGAGCTTGCCCATATGCGTAGATGATGGCGTTTGGAAAAAGTATTCAGCGTCTTGGCATAGGCATATGCAGGAGCCTGCCCGCCCAGCAACAGGGTGGACATGGGAGCGCCCTTGTAGCCCTGGTTCTCGGCCACCGAGCGGATGGTGGCATAGGTGGACTCGGCGGTCAGTGAGTCGACTTGCACCCAGTCACTGGCGGCGAATGCGCGCTCCACAGACCCTGCGCTGCCGATGAATATCAGGTTGGTTATATCGGATGGGATATGGCCTTTGTCGGTATAAGTCCGGAAGGGCAGCTCCTCCACTAACTGGCTTAGATCCTTCTTCTCCTCTGGGGTGGTTGCAATGGGGGGAACGAGAATTGGTTCTACCTTGGGAAGGACGATAGGGGCGGTGAGCTCGGCGATCAATTCCGTGCCTTCAGGGAGCGAAATCTCCGGCTCTGAAAAGCGGAGAACAGACGCGGAGGCAGCGGTAGTAAAAATCGCTGCGATAGGATCGCCAAAGGCGAGGCTGCCGAGAACACCCGATGCACGATTGCTCAAGGTAGCAGTCGAACGTATACCCTGAATGCGGCCCTGCGCATCCACAGACTCGCGCGCATTCTCCACTTCGATAACGCGGCACTGCAAGGGGACGCTTTCTCCATCGGAGAGCACCACGCGGTTGAACTGCAATTCGATTCGCGCAGTCTCATGAACAACGCCGATCCCCACTTTCCTGATCGACAGCACTGAGCCTTCGACCGTCGTTCCGAGAGGAAGCAGCATATCGCCGCCCTCTGTCAAGGGAGCGATCAAGACGCCCGAGATCTTCGTCCCCTTCTCTGTAGCGTAGGAGCTTATCGGCTGCTGGAGACGTATTTCCAGCTTGGTCCCGACAGAGACTGACTCCGCAAGGGCGTGCAGGCCGGCAAATGCAAGTGCCACGAAGCAGCACTCCAGAAACGTTTTGCGGCACCTAGTCAGGATTTGACCTTCGATTACCTTATTTTTTGTCGGCCGGAGAGACGCCTTCAGTCTATAGGGACGCGGTGAGTTTGTGCTTCGCTGGGCAGTTTTTGGCTTCACGGCATTCTCCATATTGTCACCAACCATTTCCATGGGTTCAACGATGGTCTCGCTCACTTTGTTGCCGGGGCGCGGTGATAGTCTATAGCCCCTACTAACAGAGCGAGGATCCGAGAGAATGATCTTTTCCGGCCGATGGGGCTTCTTTTGTGCAGTCGTGTTGACTGTTTCGCTGCTTCCCTACCGCGCGCTCGCTGTCGACAAGCTGCTCATCGTCAACGGTACAAACCTGACCATGAAGGCGGGGCAAACTGAGCCTTTCGTCGGCTACATCCTGGTGGGCGATGACGGAAAGATCAAAGCCATCGGCAAAGGTAACCCGCCTGCAGGTACTACTGCGAAAACCACCTATGACGCCAAGGGCAAATTCGTCCTGCCCGGCTTTATCTCTGCGCATAGCCATCTGTCGGAGAGCGCTTTCCGCGGGCTGGCCACAGACCAATATGTCTACCAGTACCCTGCCATGACGGGGTGGGTGGAAGCGCTCGAAACCCGGGAGCTGGGCACCAGGCCGGAAGATTACTACTGGTTTACCCTGCAAGGCGCTCTCGATCACCTGGTGCATGGAATCACTTCGGTTTACAACTTCGCCTATGCGCGAGACGATAACGAGGCTTTCGAGGAATATCAGTGGCGGGCCGAGCTCGATTCCGGAATGCGCTTCATTCACTCCTATGAACCTTCAGGTAAATCAACCCCGCAGGTTCGGCGGGCGAACCTCAAGAAGTTTCTGGCTTCTGCCAAAAAAGATGAGGCACGCCCAACCGTGCTGAAAATGGCTTACTCGGGATGGATTACTACGCCCCAGGCCATGCAGCTCGATGCTTCCTTTCTGCGCGACTACCATCTCTACTCGGAAATTCATTTCCTTGAATCGCCGGTGAACCAGGATAAGCAGCGCGACACCTTCAAATACATCACGGCGGCAAACATCCTGGGCCCGAACGTCAGCTTTGGACATTTCATCCACCCCGACGACGCAATTTTAAAGACGGTGGCGGCCGCCGGCTCCGGGATGGTGTGGAATCCTATGTCGAACGGGCGGCTGGCATCGGGCATCGCCGACATTCCCAAGTATCGCAAGATGGGGATTAAGGTAGGCATGGGTGTGGATGGCGAAGGAAGTTCGGACCTGCCGGACCCGTTCGAAAATATGCGCATGGGCCTTTATGTCATCCGCGCAAGATATGAAAGCGCCCAGGTTCTGCAGCCGATTGACGTGCTGCGCTTTCACACTCTGGGAAGCGCGGAAGTCCTGGGCGTAGCAGACAAGGTGGGCAGCCTGGAGGTGGGGAAGTTTGGCGACATCATCATCGTCGACCCCAAACTGGTCGAGCGCAGGCCGGTGGTCGACCCCTACGCTGCTGTAGTTCTGGCTTGCAACGCCATGAACCTGGCTAAAGTGTACGTGGGCGGCGATCTGCTGGTTGACACCTACCATCTGCAGAAGAACGACATGAGCAAAGTTTCCCGCGAAGTGAGTGAACGCGTCGCTCGTCTACACTAGATTTTATGTACCGCATTGGTCGTCGGGATTTCTTCAAGCAGGCCGCGGGCGCCATCGGCACTGCTACGCAAATTCCTCACTGGGCTCCTTTCGCAGAGGGTCAAAGCGCTCAGCACCATCCTTACCAGGCAGCAGAGCGGATCTCGTTTCCACGTGTTTTCTCAGGTGATCAACTGAAGATGCTCGCTTTTCCGCTGGGCGGCGTCGCTGCCGGAAGCCTGGCGCTCGGAGGGCGTGGCCAGCTGCGCGATTGGGAGATCTTCAACCGGCCCAACAAGGGCTTTTCTCCCCAATATGCCTTTCCCTCGATCTGGGTCAAGGCGGGGGATGCCGAACCTGTGACTCGCGTTCTGGAAGCGCGCATTTTGCCTCCTTACGAAGGCCAGGACGGCCTGGGCTCAAACAATTCGCCTGGCTTGAGCCGAATCGCAACCGCCGAGTTTACAGCCCAGTATCCGTTGGCGCACCTTCAGTTCAAGGACCCGAGCCTTCCCGTCAGGATTGAGCTCGAAGCATTCTCGCCCTTCATTCCCCATGACCCGGACGCTTCGGGGTTGCCGGCGGCGATCTTGCGCTATCGCGTGAGCAATCCGGCGACAACCAGTGCCAGCGTCGCGATTTCCTTTTCTATCGACAACCCGGTCAAACCACCTTCCGCCATCGACGTGGCGCATGCCGTCGAGGACCCCCGCGTCAATGAATACCGCAAGTTGAACCAGATGGAAGGTCTCCTGATGACAAACCCCAGCCTGGGCGCCAGCGATCCGATGCAGGGCAGTTTTGCGCTTGCAGTTGTTTCCAGCCAAGGAGGACGGACCACACATTGGCGTGGCTGGCCACGAGGCCGTTGGTGGAACTCGCCCATGTTGTTTTGGGATGCCTTTTCGCGCGATGGAGAATTGCTCAATGAGCCGGCAGCACGCAACTCGGTGGGCGCACTGTGCCAACAGAAATCGATTGCCGCCGGCAGCTCCGCTACTTTCACTTTCTTGCTAGCCTGGCACTTTCCAAACCGCACCCCGGAGTGGTGCGGATGGGATTTTCCCCAGGGCGATGGCCAGACCATCATCGGCAACTACTATGCCACGCGGTTCAAAGATGCGTGGGAGGTGGCCGAATACACGGCGACGAACCTGGACTCGCTGGAAAAGCGCACGCGCACTTTCGCCGACGCATTCGCTGCCAGCACTTTGCCAGCGGCGGTCAAAGAGGCGGCGAGCGCGAACCTCTCCACGCTGGCTTCGACCACTTGCTTCCGCACGGCGGATGGGGAATTTCATGGCTTCGAGGGCTCCGATGACCAGAGGGGCTGCTGCTTCGGAAATTGCACCCACGTGTGGAATTACGAGACGGCCACCGCATTTCTGTTTCCCTCGTACGCGCGATCGCTGCGCCAAGCCGCCTTCGGATATAGCATGGACGACCAGGGCGGGATGCGTTTTCGCCAGTTGCTTCCCGACGGCAAGGAAAGATCCCATATTGCTGCCGCCGATGGACAGATGGGGCAGATCATGCACGCCTATCTCGATTGGAAGCTTTCCGGGGATGAGGCGTGGCTCAAGACAATGTGGCCGCGGGTGAAAAAGGGCCTGGAGTTCGCCTGGATTCCGGGAGGCTGGGATGCGAACCGTGATGGCGTTTTAGACGGAGTTCAACATAATACCTACGACGTGGAATTCTATGGCCCTAACCCGCTGTGCGGGATCTATTACCTGGGAGCTTTGCGCGCCGCGGAGGAAATGGGGCGTGCCGCCGGTGACGATACTTCTGCCAATGAATATCGCCGGCTGTTCGATCAGGGCAGCCGCTGGATTGACGCTAATCTATTTCGGGGCGAGTTTTATATCCAGCAGATTCGGGGCTTCCGTCCCGAGCAGATCTCACCGCAACTGCGCAGCGGCATGGGGAGCGAGAATACGGAACAGCCGGAGTATCAAGTTGGCGAAGGCTGCCTGATCGATCAGCTTCTGGGACAATATCTGGCGGATATCGCCGGGCTTGGCCAGTTGGTTTCGCCACAGCATGTGCGGACAACGTTGGATTCGATCTATCGCTATAACTACAAGCGCAGCCTGGTGGACCATAATACTGTTCAGCGTACGTATGCTCTGAACGATGAAGCGGCGGTGGTGGTATGCGATTATGGCAAGGCGCCTCGCCCTCATATTCCTTTTCCCTACTACGCTGAGGCATGGACGGGCCTGGAGCATTCTACCGCGGCGCTGATGTTCTACTCGGGCATGATTCCGCAGGGGGTGGAGTACGTCGAGAATCTTCGCGCACGGTACGACGGCGTCAAGCGCAACCCCTGGGATGAGGCGGAGTGCGGACACCACTATGCCCGGGCGATGTCGTCCTGGTCGAGCGTTGTAGCCCTTAGCGGATTCCACTATGAAGGTGATCGTGCGCATGTGGTTGCGATGCCGCGGCTCCCGCATGACAATTTCCATTGCTTCTGGGCGACGGGCACAGGTTGGGGAACTTATTCTTTGAAGCGCAGGCAATCAGGCGGCGTTCAGCTTACGATCCAGCTGCTTGCCGGCATTTTGCCGTGTAAGTCATGCACACTGGCCGTGCCGGGTTCGCGCGCAACGGCGCAGGTAGGCGCAAGAAAGATCAGCACGCGTTTAGAGAAGATCGAAGAGCAGACGACGGTGTACCTCGCGGAGCCGACCCAGCTGCGGGAAGGCGAGCAGCTGGAGATTTCGATCGTGGGGTGAGGGCGAGAAACCGCAGGTCCCTCCACTACGCTACGCTCCGGTCGGGATGACAATTTATTTGGCGATAAGTGAAACCGCGGCTCGTCGGGATGACAGATCTTTTTCGACCAGCCAAATGAATTGTCATCCCGACCGAAGCGTACCCGGATTTCCTGCCACGCAGCACTGGACGCAGCCGCGTGTGCGCCTTTCCGTAAAGAAAGGCGCATGAAGTCCGCCAACGCCACAAAGTTCCACAGGAAATCCGGGGTAGCGCAGT
>Ga0182024_10015329_pt1 | contig 14698 bp, 21 predicted proteins | sample P32metaG_FD_120480 | JGI IMG/M metagenome (GOLD analysis project Ga0182024, IMG submission 120480) | Permafrost microbial communities from Stordalen Mire, Sweden - P3-2 metaG (Illumina Assembly) | ecosystem: Environmental > Terrestrial > Soil > Wetlands > Permafrost | place: Sweden: Stordalen... | reverse complement strand
CATCGGCACGTTGTTCTGAATAGTTGCGTTGACCGTCATCTATTGGAAATCTAGATTGTAGTCTAGAAGTGTCCTCTAAGGAGACCATTCTATTAGCATTATCATTCATTGGATTTCCGAACTCATTTGGTCCTGCAGTTTTCCAACTACTAGTTTTTGAACTATTATGAAAGATTCCAACTGATTTAGGGAATTTATCTACTTCAGTAGCGTTTGAATCTAAATCTTGTGGACCAACGGTTTGATCATCTTCGTCTTGGTCATCTTGATAACCAGGCTCTGTAAATGCAGGAATGCCTTCCCCTCTTAGAGTTCCGGGGTCTCCTAATTTATTAAAGTTAGCAAAGGATTTAGGTAAAGTATCTGGAATATTTAATCTTTCATAATCATTAGTATGTTCATGATCTGGTTGATTATTTTCTATAGGGAAATTCAGTTTACGATGGAACCTATTATAACCTTTGTGATCTAAATGATACCATTCATGATCATCGACATCACCAATAAAATCACCAGAATGATGATGCATTAGATGTGCATCTAGATCATCCATTAAATTTGGGTTACTAGCTTCTCCACCATCAATTTTTGGATGATCACCATCATGAGCAGTTTTCCAACTGCTTCTATTCATTTTAGAAGAAAAACGTTCTTGCCAACTCATTATGTTATATTTCTTCCAAGAGGATCTGCTTCTACACGTACACAAGTTGGACATGTCATCTTATTATACATGGTATATTGGTTTTCACGATGTCTCTTTAACATCTGGTAGCCTCGACCATGCATTCTACCCTGGTCATCGGGAAGTTTAGCATCAGGATGGGTTACGATTTTTTCATGTTCCCAAGCCATGTACTCAGGATTTTCACAGAACTTACAATCTCTTCCCGCACCATCGTCCCAAGCAATTATGGAATCATGAAAATGCTTCTCCATAGCTTCTGAACTAGCATATTTAGATGCAGTTATTGTACTAGGTTGTACTGCCTTATTTATGTCCTTACTCAAAGGCATTGGACCACCAGCAGGAACTCTTACTTCTTCATCACCAATAGAATATGAGGGATGAGCCATTGGCTTTCCATCTGCCCATAGTACTTCTCCATCACTAAAAGCACTAGGGGAGATACCATCTAATTGGCCTTTGCCATCACCTAATACTTCATTATGTGGTCCATTTAAACTTGCAACTACTGGAGAATCAAAATAAGGATCTAACATCTTTTTGAGTATCTCAATGTTAGTAGTAACATTCTTCTGCTCAATATTCTGAACATATTGGTTCCAAAGGATTTTCTGGCAGGCTACTTCGTAGGTTAGCTCATCGCTCTCCCTAAAGGTAAGAGAAAGTTTATAATCGTCCATTCGAGTTACTTCGGGATCAGCCCCATCAGTCTTAAATTGGTTGATTAAGCTAAGGGCAACTGCATCTACATCATAGATATAGGGGGTTACATTAAGAGTAATTTGGCGACGACGATTTTCACGAGTTAGAGGCATAGTACAACTACTACTCCTATTTTTATACTTGATTAGTGTTTAGGGTACCAGTCTTTAGTTTCAATGTATTCTAATTTTAATGTATCCATCCCACTAATAGTAGGACCACTAACTAGGTCCCAACCATTAAATTGTGTCCTTGGAGCTATCCAAGCAGGCATCGTGACCATGTGAATTCCGTAAAGATTAGAACGATGACACTTAGCACAAAGAATAAGTAGGTTTTCTTTTGAGTCCAAAAACGTAGGAATATCTGTGGCATCAGGAAAGTACTTTTGTACTTTATCTATATCAATAGAGTTAGCCAAAGCCCATTCAAAGTTGTAATGATGTCCCTCAAGAGGAGCTCCAGTTGACTCTGCAGTTCCACCACAAATCCAACAAGCATCTCCTGATGCAATCATTTCTCGTTTGTTTTCTTCGAATTCATGAGACTCTGCACCACGTTGTACATGTGTTGGATAGAAAATTGTTTCTTTAAGTTTCCTAGCTTGGGCATGTGCCTGTACTTCGGCACCTTCTGCTGGTTCGCTCATCTTAGTCTCCTCAAAGTAATTCTTCCATTAACTAGGCTAATAAACTAATCGAGTTACACTAAAACTTCGTATCGATTGATTATCTCGTGAGCCCATGCAAGTTTGTCTTCTACTCGCTGGCCTTTTGGCTGAGAAGTGGACCATAATTCCAAATTCTCTGGACGATTATCGTCTCTCACACCATTCTTATGATGAACGTTTTCATCTCTAAACAAAGGACGACCCATAATTTGTTCCATAACTATACGATGTTCCAATGTATGCTTTCCATTTATAGTATATTTACGATAACCATTTTGATCAAGAGTTCCTGCTCCACTTGGAGCACGTACAATAGCATGAGGTTCTTTCCCATAATGTACTACTTGCTGATAGTGGGTGGCACACCACCCTTTCCCGAAATGTTTTCTTTCGCATCCTAAAAATGAACAATCTTCTTGAAAAACACGAAATGGACCAAGTGGTCTACCATCTCTAATTTGTTGATAATGCCCTAAACAATATCCTTTCGATGAGTGCTTTCTTGCACACCCTTTTATGCAGCAAATATCTGATTTGGGCTTTTCCCTTTTACGAACTGGTATATCTTCCTTTACATCGCCATATTTTCTTAACCTGGTATAATGAGCATCGCACAGACCTTTAGCAAGTTGCTTCCTATCACATAATTTAATAGTACATTGCTTCATATTAAAATGGCTGTAGACGTGGGTAACGAGATGAAACGAATTTCTTCAAACTTACACCTTCATAACGCCTGCATAGATAATCTAAACTAACTTCCATTAATTCATATCCGCCGTTTCTGACATCATTGCACACAATTATACCGCGCCAGTGAGCTTCATTTCCCTGAAATCCTCTATACTTTTCATCATGAATGTAACAGGAACCTGAAACTAGGCCCCTTTGTTGCTGACCCATCACATAACGTATAGCAGTAAGATGAACTTGTTGATGTCCTTGACTAAATGAAGCACCGATAGTCTTTAATCGTGTTTCTATGTTGTTGCCAGAATAAGGTCGACCTGTCATGTTATTTTGAAAATAATGTGAATAGTTTACTCCCTCAAAGTTAGCAACTTTCAAAAATGGGTAACGGTTAAATCCATATTTTTCTACGTCCATGAATTCTAGACCAATGAGTCCTTCTAACTCAGGCGATAACTGTAATGCACGTTCGACACGAAACTCATGATTTCCATCAAGAAATTCCAAACTGAGTGGCCACCATGGAGTTTTTCCCTTCTTCTCATCTCTTGCTCGACTGTCTAAAAGAGGTTTCATGAATGCAGCCATTGCATCGTTTCCTGATACGAAGTCTGCAATAATTCTACGACCCTCATAATCCTTAGTCCCCTTATCATAACTAGACAGCGAAGGCATATCCCACCAATCTCCAATGATTATGATTCGTATTCGCCTACCATAGAAGTGATCAACTATGTACTGTGCGATCCACAAAATATGGTCAATCGGAGTTCCAGGCCCAACTTGTGTGTCAGGAATCATAATATGAGTTATTGGGCCATTATCTGATAGATCATCTGGTCCTATTTTAATTACTTGTGGTACAGTATGCTTAATAGAGGTAACTGCTGCCAGTAACTCCGCTTTGATCTTCTCAGAGGCACCAGAGGCCCCTAGATGCCCTGTAGAGGGCACTGAATTGGTATGACCCTTCCTGATATGGCCACGCAAAGTATAGTAGTTAATACCGTACTTTTCAGCTACTGCTCTTTGTGTAATCTTTCCTTCGGATATGTCTGCATTGATCTTAATGGCTCTCTCTTTTGGAAAGCATATTGAACACTCTGACACTATTTACCTCACTGGTTTATATTCCAGCAGAGGCACTAATCTTGTTGTTGATCGTCCTCTGCTTTGGGATCGTTCCCGTCTTCAGAGTCAATTGTATCATCTGAAACGCCCTCTTGCAAGGGATCTTTCGTATAATTTTTGTCCAGTGGTTGACCGTATTTAATAACCATAATAATCCTTATTTCCTTATCATTTATTATTCGTTTTTATTCTTTATTTCGTGAGTTCTTTTCTTATGGCGATCAGAACGTTTTACTAGTTCCAATTCTAGCATAATTATTGCTTTATCGCGCTCTTTAGGTAGATTATTACTCCAAAGAACTTTAGAAGTATCTCTATCCCATATTTGGCCAATAAAGCGATTATTCTCACCCAATAACAGTGCTTCCCAAGTAAAACCACATTGTTCGCAAGACCAAGTAGCTATTACTTCAAATGGATATTCAATAAAGAACTCATGCATTTTATTTAACTTTTATTTAACTTTTAAACTAATTAAAAAATTGCTGAAAAATATCCTAAGCGCTGTAGATAATCTTCTACAGGAATTCCTGTTGCTCTAGACATAATTGTATAGGCACTAAGCAGTAAGTTAACTAAAGAAGAATAAAGTTCATCTTTTTCAACTTCGTTAAATAGTTCTTGAGCGATTTCGTCTTGACCAGAATATATTGCAGTGAGAATTGCCACAACCTTATTTAGGATTTGAGGCTCGTCTTCTTTATAATCTTCCAAGGTTACTCCCTGGTTTGCATTAAGGTATAAATTTTATACCTAAGACAATTATAGCCAGTTAACACCAGTGTTGTCAAACGTATCGTCATAAGATTTGGTGATATAAGCTTGAGCAACACTCGCTTGTCTAGCCATACTGGTGGCTTTTTTAAGGTTAACTTCATGCCTCTCTCGGCGTGTAAGCTCTACATTATCTAAGAAATTGTCTATAACCGAAGCTCTATGTGTAACATCTAGAATGGGCATAGTCTCGTCTTCAACGTAGTAAGAAGCAGCTTCCCTGGTAGCACTCTGGTCATTTAACAAGGAGGGGTTTTGGTCAATTACCCAATTTTCTGCTCCAGCAGTAACAAAGTTGATCCAATCAACACTATCAATATCGTCTTGAGTTTCCTTGGCTAAACGATACTCCAATGTTCCATCATCTGCACCAAGGTCAATTCTACCGGAGTATTTGCGATACTGGGTAGCTACAACGCCACCAGGTAGACTTTGGAGATATTCTTCAGTATCAAAATCAACGTATTCTGAAGCTACTTTTTGAAGAACATCCTTCTCGGCATCCAATTCAATAACATATGAGGCATATTTTTCGATCTCTGCGTCACTAGCTCTGACATTTGATGCACCAGTCTTTAGCCCATCAATTATTTCCTGCAATTGATCAATACGGTAGTAGATGCTATCTGAAGAGCCGTCGAACCATGAAGCATTCTTCACTACACTCGCTTGTTTTAATAAATCAGACATATCTATTCCTCAACATCTACATTGAGATTCATCTCCAATTAACCATTCTATTCATTTTTAATATACCATTAGCGGTCAGGAGTATTGTTAATGTTGCTAGCTGGATTGCCATCCCATACACCATCTTTAGAAATCTCAGTACCGATTGCTTCAGGTGGTATTTGGCCATCAGGACCAAAATGATCATTATGATCTTCATCATTAGTAGTAGCGAATTCTGGTACTTGAGTGGTATCCATACCACCAAAAGATGATTCGCGTATGAGATTCTCTATATGAGATTTTTTCTTTGTGGTGTAAGCAGACTGTTTAGCTTTTTGTTGGGCAGTTGCTTTCCCTGATTCATCACCAGGCTGATAAACGTGGCATTTTGCTTTCTTACCGCTACCCTTATATCCAGGAAGGCCACCATCACTGCATTCACTAACTTCACCAGCAAGGTCAGCTGCATTATAGCTAAATTTAAGAGATGCCGACTTACTCACACTTAGACACTTAGTGCAGTAGATTTCTTCACCAGCTTTTGAAGCCGTAATAAGTAATTTACCTGAGCAAAGTGGGCAGTTATCCATTAGTCTAAGGGAGTATCGAAAAATGCTTCTAATACGTTAGTAGGCAATGTTGATGCAATTATTTGACTACGATCAATATCATATCTGTAATCTTGTCCACCGATTTGATCCCAGCCTTCTAATGAATTATCTGAAAAGGCAGGAGTTGTAACCTTATGAGGTTTGGCACCAACACTCTCTAAGGGGGTCTTACCATAGTAACGAGCCTGATCATACCCATTAAAGTAGTCATCACTAAGAACTGCTAAATCTTCATCTAGTGGCTTACCATGTAGGTGATCTAAGAATCCTCTGGTATATAATTCAGAGTCATTAGAAATCTTGGTAGATGCTTCTTTGGTATCTTTTCTGTAATTATCCATAAGAAGTTTGGAATCACTAAAGTTTGGAGCAGTTTTAACTACATTACCATCTACGACATCACCCTCTTCAATCTTATTAGCTTCTGGGTTATCTTCTGGGCAATGTCCACAATGAGCTAATTTAGCATCAGCGATTGATTTGGGGGTGTAATATTCTTGGCATACTGTGCATTTTGGTGCACCATTTTCAGCAACATAGGCGTGAATAATCTTACGTGATTCTGGATTAACAGTTGAACTTAACATTGAAATTGACCCATCTCCTCGACTGGTCTCTCCAGCATCTCCAAATAATTGCTGTTCGGGTGGATCTTCGACATCGATCTTATAAACAGATTTTGGAGCACTAACATTCCCTGGTGAAGGATTTTCATCAGTATTAGACATATCAGCAGTTTTTGTGGAACTAATGACCTGATTACCATCCTCTTTGGGCTGAGTAATCCCTAATGGCTCTGGGTTAACAGGGTCCATAGTCGATTTATGCTCAGGATCGTCCCCAAATGGCTGCGGCATGTACATTTCGTCATTTGAGGTTATACCCTCTGCTAACTTATACAATCTTTCAAAAGTTGTAACCATTATAAACCTTTTAAGTCTTTCTCTGCCACAATAGTAATAGATTTACCAGATTGACGAAATAAATCTACCTTATAGAGTTCAGGATGTTTTTCATAACTATTAGAAGGCTTCACCTCTAGATAGATATTAAATTCTGGAAGGTAAAAATCCGGCATGTAGGTACAACTTTTAAGATCAAATCTTTTAGGTTCATATTCCCACAGTATACAGTAGGTATCAAGTACTTTAGCAACTCTTGCTTCTAGTTTACTACGCATTTGGACACCACGATATTTAGTAGGGACCCCTCTTCCATTGGATGGAGGAAGTTTCATATTAGGATTTTTAGCCCATCGTAATATGGTTTCTTGACGCATACGATCTCGGTAACCTTCTTTAGCTATAACAAGTTGTCTAGCTTTTGACATATTCTCTATCCACTCTGGAGTCCGAGGAATTCCGATTTTCGACTCTGAATTCTTCTTATTTTGCTCTTCGGTGTAAACTACGCCTTTTTGGTTATGCCCATAAATGAATTCTTGTTTTGGGTTTCTAGTAGTGAATACTTCTTGATCAGGACATTTACAGACCTTGTTCATCAATGGGTATTTCTTGCGATTATGGCCGGTGATATATTTAGCCTTGTATTTGGTCGTGAACTCTTCATGATCAGGGCAAGCACAAATCTTGGGCTCGGCAAGCTTATATAGTTTCTTAAAAGATGTAGTCATTTCAACTTCTAGTCTGATTTTTAAGTTGTTTTAACTTATTATTAAATAGAAGCTAAAGCTGCGCGTAGTTTTGCTATGTCGAGTGTCTTTAGTGGTCCACGATTCTTCTGTACCTCTTCGGTGTAGATAATAGCATATGCTTCATCCACATAGGTAGTGAACCATGCCCATGTGCAGCGAATAACCTTACCCCAGGTGATAATATACACGAATTGAGCGTCATATCCAATGGCAACGATGCAGTGACCACCAATAATTGGAGAATTAGGTACAACAGTCCATGTTCCAGGGAACTGGTTCTCCGCTGACTGCGGGAGAGTGACTCCAAGGAATACACCACCAAAAGTGTAGATGGCACTCTTTATTTCTTTCACGTTCTGTGGCTCAAGAATCCCAAATACATCAATTTGAGATCCAAGAATTGGAGTCTTTTGTGCAGTTTGCAGAAAGGTTGACTCAACAAGTCCGGTGTCTTGACCACCAGTTAGCTTAAAGTATTCCGTCTGGATTACAACATCATTGGGGACAACGTATTTGCCATCATTTTCCTGAGCGATAGCCTGAGAAATGTGAATGTGTCCAGCAACAACACAGTCACCAAGTCTGTCGTTGTCGCACATGCCATAGAGAATCTTTAAAGCATATGTACATTTTGCTGGAGCGGTTGGAAGTTGCCCTCCCTCGAAAAAAGTACGTAGTGGTGCAAGATCAAGATCTACTTTGTCTAGTCGTCCCAGTTTGAATTGAAAAGGAGTGAACTCCTCCAGTGATACTGTATCGTTTAGTGTGTCATCTGACATGTTTAATTACCTTTCTTAATTTTTAGAATAAAGATTCTTGAGTACCATACTCAAGTTGTTTTGCTGTCTCTTTATGAGATTTTGATTTCTTAGAATAAACCTTTGCAAGAGGCCAAAGATGTTTTTTGCCTTTTAAAGCATGAGATGTTGCAGCTTTTGTTACATTATTTGCTAAATTAGACAATTGATATTGAGTTTCGGGTTTTTTTAATTCCTCTTCACTAACCCCTAGTTTATAATTGTAATCTCTGATTAAACTGTCTATTTCATCAAGATTTTGATTATTGGCGGATAACCGTTGTTTCCAGTTATTGGTTGTCGTTTTCATCATCGTCTTCATTATTCATATTGTGATAGTGAGGATCATTTGAACCAATATGTCCCACATCTACACCGCTTATTCCGAAAAAATAACGTAATAATCTAACAAATTGGAATATATCAATTTGCGTATTAAATACCATGAAGTAACCACCTGGTTCTCCATTAAATAGAGTTAATCCGTACTGTTTTTCTGGAGCAAGATCTTCATCTAAATTTTCGTCATCAAATCCTTGTTCAAATTCTTCGTGACTATCTAAAAACTGTTGCCACGCTTCTTCTTGATTGTTCATGGTTTAATATATCCTATCCGCGAATCTTTAATCGCTTATGCAGAACTTGTCTAATGATATTGGTTGATAGGGAATGTGGATGACCACCACTCTTTTTTCCATCTTCACGAGTATAAATAGTTGTTGGGTCATGAATCATAATGGCGTGTGGATTATCAAATCCAAAATCCTTTTTCCACACACTTTTTAAGTCTTCATCATCACTTGCTTTGACCTCACGGTGTAATGAAGAGTCAAGAACGTGTGACAATGGGTTCTCATAATTTGATATTTGACAATGAGGACAGGGACAAACGGCTACATTATGAAGAGCTCTAACTAATCCGTTATATTCATTTTGGTGTTGTTGAGTTTGGGTTTTGTTGTTTTTATCAATAATATGACGACCTATTGCGTCATTAACTTGACCAGCTACATCAGCATTAGCATAACCACCTTTAGCATCAAAAAGTTCTGGTCGTTGTGTTCGTACACGATTTTTTGCCTGAAATAATTCATCCGAAGTAGGTGGTTGTACTTTTGTCTTATCGTAAGGCTCAAACATACTTTGAATGTTTTTACCCAGTGTAGTAAAACTTTGAAACAATGATGTTTTATCACCGCTTGGATCTACAAACAAAGATTTGTTAAAACGCTTAGCATATCCTTTAAGTCCTCGATTAATAGCTCCAGTCAAATTTGTAATTTTTGGAGATGCTCCCTCCTCTGTGGGGAAGGCAACTTTTTCTATGCCATCAATAGTACTTTGTAAATCAGCTTTGGCATCCCAACTATGATCTGATACTTTACGCAAAGGATCAGCCAATTTTCCGCTTGATTCATCTCTACCAATGGCAACACGTTGACTACCATCAGCATCTGGACTTATATCTACCATGAAATTAGGTTGTCTTATAATAGTACCAAAATCTACTGAGTCTCTATCAGCAGATCCTTTGTTACGTAATCTACTAAATCTCTCCTTAGCTTTGCCAATGGTTGATAAACCTTCTGTAGTTTTTGGAACTAACTTAGTATCATTGTATTTAGTAAGATTCTGGCCGTACAAACGTTCATCGACTTTGCCATTAGTATTCCATGAACTATCAGGTGATTGTCCAAGACCTAGAGCAGAAATTCCTAATGGAGAAGGTGGAAGTCCACGAGCTGCCCTTAATTTTATATATTCAGGAGCAGAAGAATATTTGCGACGAGATTCAATAGCTTGTGCTGGATGATTTTTTGAAAGACTAATACCTGGATTACCAACTGTTGGACCTAGAACTTTTCGTCGTCTAACTCTTTTAGTGGGTTGTATAGATTTGGGTTGCTCTTCACTACCTGTTAAGTCGTTCTTGGGAGCAATAGCTACTCTTGAGTTGAACACTACTCTTCATCCCTATCAAAAGGGCGACCTCGCTGAGTTCTACCTTGATCACCAGAGTTAAATCGAGGATGTTCACTTATATTAGTTATTGAAGCACTTGGAGATGGACCTCCGGTGTAATCATTTGATTGATAATCAAAAACTCCATAAGGACCACGAGCATCAGGTGTAAAGCCAGGAACAGAAGGATGATTGCGAACAGGAGCTTTAGGAGCTTTATCAGTTTTATGCTGATCAATGATTTTTCTCATATTGGCCATATCTTCAGAGAAGTCACTGATGTTCTTATTGTCATCAACTTCCTTCTCTTGGGGCTCTTCTTTTCGCCTCTTGAGTTTGTCGCTGATACCCATTGCGGCGAGACCAGCTAAGCCAGCCCATGGTAGATCTTTTAGTGAAGGACCGCCAGTTAAACCAGTATTATGTAGAAGATCGCTAACAAATGCATTATCAGCGGTTTTTAGACGATCCTGCCAATTATTTTGATCAGTATTGTCAGTATTGTCATAAGGAGTTATCATATCAACCACTAGTTTGAAAAAACTAGTGTATTAAATTAATAGTTAGAGCAATACTCCTTGACCTTCTAGAAAATTGGCCACATCCAGATATGCCTCTTTAGGAGTTCTGTCATTCTGTACAGTGAAATCCACATCAAAGTCAATTTGCTCTGAAGCGTGATCATTGGCGGCTTCTACACCTGGGCGTATCACTCGAATGACCTTTCCTCCGCGACGTTGAATTTCTAATGCTTCATTAGCAAATCTAACGTCAGGAATTACTATTCGAGCTGAAGTGGGGCTATTAAAAAGAGTCTTAACCCAGACATCCTCTCCTAAAACTTGACGCCCTCCCTCAGTACCAATACGTTGTAAAAGTTCACGAACATCGGTAATGGATTTAGCTTCTTCCCATCCTTCTTCATCAACCAAATACTGAAGGCGTCCGAAATCAAATCCCGTGTCTTCCTGGATAATTGGGTTAATTGCATAGAGTACTTTCTTTAGAGCATCAGCAAATCCGATTCGCTCAAATTCATTGTTTTGTACAAATTCCTGAGCGATAGAGTCCTTCCCAGAGCGAGCCCAGCCGGTTAGACCTAGGACTAATTCTTTTTCAAGGTATGAGTTGTCGGCATCAACTCGGTAACGCTCAAGTTTTAGAACGTTAGCGAAATCACTTTCGAGTTTGGCCCCGCGTGATTCTGTCCAATTATTCATGAATACAATTGCGTCACATTCTAACAATGCTGCATAATCGCGCTTAATAGTTTCGTGATATTGTTCCTCGGTAAACGGAGCATCTAGATCTAGACCTGCCGCTCGGTCAATATCCGCTGGCGAGATTACATCCCATCCATTATCTTTAAGAAAATCACGATTTTTATCGAAGATCTCAAATCCCAGGTTCGGAAGCCCGGTCATCTTGCCTGATAAATATGCCTTCTTATTCATTATTATTCTCCTTAATTATTCTTCTGTTGGTTTAATGGGTCGAGTGAGTAAAGAGGGTTTACCCTTACCTAAACTCGATCCATATTCAATTTTTGGTACTGCACGTACAACAATACCACAATCAGGGCAAAATGCTTGTTTGCCCTCTACACTTCGATGATATCCAGCAGTTGGATAAGCAAAACATAAACCAGGGTATTCATTATCCATATAATTCTCCTGTTACGTCATTACGCTTACCATTTCTACGCATAACTTCCGTTTGCTCTCTAATAGCAGCAGCTACAGCGAGTTTGGTATAAAGCTTGGCAACCTCGATAGCCTTAACCCCAATATCAGCTATATGATCTATCTCGTATTGGGCTTTTTCTTCGTATTCTATACTAGTTGGCATTATTCTTCTCCTTTATTAATTGGAACTTCTGGTCTGGTTAGTGGATCTCCATACATCCAATGAGATGCTACAGTTTCTTCTGGCCAGGATTCATCACCATTCGAAATTGTTGGCTTGTTACCACCCCATCTTCGATGATCCCTTTCAGAGTCTTGGGGACGTTTTGCATCAGCCTCACAGGGAATCTGCCAGTTAAGTGGCTTGAATCCAGTTGGGGCAATACCTAATTCCCAGCGTTTTTGTTGCCATGTAGGACGGTTACAATACTCACACTGTGAACTGTGATGCAAAATTCTAGAATCGCAATGAGGGATGGTATCATATAGTCCATCCTCTAGTTGCTGATGAACGAAATTATTATACGCTTCATAAATCTCTTCGTTAGTCATCTATCCTCCCGACTCTGGTTCTGAGTAGATTTTCTCTGGTTCGTTATTCCAGTGATATCCATCAACATTTTGGTGTCTATCATCGTGACCAAGATCTAATACGCAAATGGCTTTTTCTTTTTCTCTTCCGTCCCACCAATATTTGATCGAAGGACATTTTTCGTTAGGCATTACGTTCCTTTCAGATTTAGAATTTGGTGAAGCGTGTGATCAATCTTAACGAGATCTTTCTGAGCCTCCATAACATCTTCAATCGATTTATAGGCTTCAGGAGCCTCATCAAGTAGAGTTACTGCATCCTTTTCGTTCCAAGACTTACCTTTCATCTCTTCGCGTAGGCGTTCAACGGTTATTTCCTTACGTGCTTTGGTACGACTCATTCGTCGTCCAGCACCATGAGAACATGATTCATATGAGGCAGGATTACCGAGCCCTGAGACGATATATGACGATGTACCCATAGAACCAGGGATTACACCTTTGCTGCCCGTAGACGCCTTTATAGCCCCCTTACGAGTCAACCAGACATTCTTACCGTGGTGGTATTCGAGTTGTGTGAAATTATGGTGGCAATTTATTGACTCTCGTGCCTTGACCTTTTCATTTAGAAATCTACCTAGTTGATCTACTGCTGCACTCATCATTACCGAGCGATTAGCCATTGCATATTTCTGAGCCCAAAGCATATCCTTAATATAGTCATCAAACGCAGGTGTACCCTGTGTCAAATATGCTAGATCGGGGTCAGACAGATTAATGAAATACTGTTTCATCAATCCCTTAGCTTTATTAATGTGAATCTGCGCTAACTGATTACCAATACCCCTGGAGCCAGAGTGAAGTACTAGCCATACTCGATCTTGTTCATCCAAGCAGACTTCAACGAAGTGATTACCTGAACCCAAAGACCCCAGTTGTGTTCGTGCAGCCTTCTCCTGTTTATCAGTCATCTCACCATGATAGAGGGGCATAGCAGCATGAACTGTTGATCGCTTCTCGAAACCCTTACCAACACCAGAAGGAATAGACCTACTAAGTTGATTGTGTAATGCATCGAGATTATCTGGCAAGTCTTTAGAAGTGAACTGTGTTCTAACAGCGATCATTCCACAGTTATGAACAAAGACGCCAGCGGCGAGTGCGAAATTGCCAAACTCAGGTACATTGAGACAGTACACATCCTCAACAATAGAAAGAAATTCAGTACGAATAACCTTGTGATTGGAGGCCATGTGTTCACGCTGTTGATGCCAACGATGAGATGCGAGATTTTTACTCTCCACTCCACATACACCACAAATCTTCGGGCTTACATTTGCCTTAGCTAAGTAAGGAGCTCCTCTTTTCCCGTTACCTGCAACAGCAGCAGCAAAATCTTCAGGGTTCTCTTCCATATATTTAGTTATATTCGCTGTACCTATCGAAATTCTCTGAGCCGTTATATCAGGGTTTAATTTCGATAACTCAATGCCAGCAATACGCTTCTTTTGAAACTCTGGATCACTGTTATTAAAACCTGGTCGAAGAGAACGATGGTATGCAGAATGATCTTTAGCAGTCATTAAAACAAGATTTTCGATTCGATTGTCAAAATGACAAATATTTTTGTGATGAACAACATATCCCTTGGGAACTGGACCGTTGAATTGTTCCCAGACTCGGATGTGAGTCATCTTATTATCACCAGAACCGGTATTAGCCCCTTCATATCCATCACGAGTAGACCACTTACGATAAAGAGGCATGAGACTATCATTAAATTTAAGATCTTTAGCCTCTTTATAGGTTCCATCTCTGAGCATGAATTGATGATCAGGAGTACAGATAATTTCTTCACCTCCAGAAACGATTACCTTCATTAGTTTTGCGTTTTGCCTTGTTAGGTGTGCGGTTGCAAGACCTGCAACAATTTCTTGGTTCGCGTTAAGAGAATAAACCAAGAAGGGCTCTCGTCCCACTAAATTCCTAATGGTTTCCTGAGTACCATCCAGTAGAGGCACCTTGGTATCACCAACGAAACATCCGATGTCAACCCCTACTGCAGCAGGAATTATTGCACCAGTAGTAGCTATAACAGAACCTACAGTAGCACCAATTCCATAGTGAGCAT
>Ga0182024_10015328_pt1 | contig 14698 bp, 12 predicted proteins | sample P32metaG_FD_120480 | JGI IMG/M metagenome (GOLD analysis project Ga0182024, IMG submission 120480) | Permafrost microbial communities from Stordalen Mire, Sweden - P3-2 metaG (Illumina Assembly) | ecosystem: Environmental > Terrestrial > Soil > Wetlands > Permafrost | place: Sweden: Stordalen... | reverse complement strand
TTCGGAATCGAAGTGGAGCAGGATGCAGAAATCGACGAGCGGCTCGCGCAATTGCGCCAATACACTTAGCCGGTTTCCTGGAAGCAATGCTGAAGATTGGACAAGCCGAACTGCGTCGAGTCGAAGAGATGACCTCATCCATGCCGATGTCGCTTTTCACGACGAACGAGGCATTCCTCGCCGAGCACTCGCATTGGTTGAGCCCGGCATTCATGGACGCGGCGGGGCCCTACATGGAACGCTTCGAAGCAACCGGCTTCAGACCGGAAGAGGTCGATTACGTGTTCTGCACGCACCTGCATGGCGATCATTGCGGTTGGAATACCCGGTTGCAGGGCGACCGCTTGGTGCCAACGTTTCCGAACGCCCGCTACGTCATGGTGCGCCGCGAGTTCGAGCGTTGGGACCCGCGCAGGCCCGGACATAAGGCGGTCCGCGATGAAATCCGAACCGTTTGAAATCGCCATATCCGACCTGGAACTCGACGACATGCGACTCCGCCTCGGTCGCACCCGCTGGGCGGACGATCTAGGCAATGGCGATTGGCGATACGGCGTCGAACGGGGCTGGCTCGAAGACATGGTGCGCTATTGGCGCGAGGACTACGATTGGCGCACCACGGAACGAAAGATCAATCGGCTCGGAAACTTCAGAGCGACTATCGACGGGGTCCCGCTGCACTTCGTCCACGTGCGCGGCAAAGGACCCAATCCCATGCCCTTGCTGCTGCTGCATGGCTGGCCCTGGACGTTCATGGATTTTTACGCGTTGGTCGGGCCGTTGTCGGATCCCGCCGCCTATGGCGGAGATCGGGCGGACTCTTTCGATCTCATCATTCCATCGTTGCCGGGTTTCGGTTTTTCGATGCCGCTTACAACGACCGGCCTTGACGTGCCCCGGAGTGCCCAGCTCTTCGCGAAGCTGATGAACGACACGCTCGGTTATTCCCGCTTTGCCGTCGCTGGTGGGGACTGGGGTTCGGTGCTCTGCGCCCAGATCGCCCACGCTCACCCGCAGAACGTCATCGGTCTGCTCACATCCATTCCGCTCTTCCCCGCGCTCGATCTGATGGCGATAACGCCAAAGGACTACGCACCGGATGAGCGCTGGATGCTCGAGCGCACGGCGGCGACCGGGCAACTGAGCGCGAGTCATGTGGCCGTCCATAGCAACGATCCCCAAACGCTTGCCTACGCGCTCGTGGACTCGCCGGTTGGGACGGCAGCTTGGCTGTGGGAGCGGCGGCGCGCATGGAGCGACTGCGATGGCGATCTGCTCGCCGTGCACGACCGCGATTTCCTTTGCACGCTCGCCTCGATCTACTACCTGACGCGCTCGATCGGGACATCGCTGCGCAGCTACTGGGAACATTTCCGCTCGGGCATGCCGATCAAGCCGCTGCACGGCCGCATGCCGGTGATCGAGGTTCCATGTGCCTTTGCGGTGCACCCCAAGGATGTGATGCTGGTGCCGCGCTCGATCGCCGCGAAGATGACGAACCTGCAGCGCTGGACCATCATGCCGCGCGGCGGGCATTTCGGCCTTTCGGAGCAGCCCGCCAGCGTACTAAGCGAATTTCGCATCTTCTTCCGCGCGCTGCGCAGCACACGCTGAGACGGAGCGGGTCGTGGTCTGGGCGCTCATCGTCATTCTGGTTCTCCTGGGAGCAGGGCTGTTCGGCGGCGGCACGGTGCTCATCGCGGACGGTGGCAGTCCCTATTATCTCGTTGCCGGGATCGCCGTGCTGGCATCCGCGTTCGCGCTCGTGCGGCGGCACGGCGCCGCCGCGCTCATCTACGCCGGCCTGCTGACCGCGACGCTCTTTTGGAGTCTCTGGGAAGTCGGACTGGATGGGTGGCAGCTGGTGCCGCGCCTCATCGCGCTGGCCGTCATAGGGCTCCTATTCATGAGCCGGTCCGTGACGAGCCTGTCGGCGAGAAACCGATGGTGGATCGCCGGTCCGGTGCTGACAATTGTCGCCGTCATCAGCGCCGCCTTCGCTCTGCAGGCCGACTTGGATTCTGGCTCGCAACGGGTGCCTACTGCGGTTGCCCCCTCGGCGGCGGCGCCGACTGAGTGGCGGAACTGGGGAAATACGCTCGGTGGCACGCGCTATGTTCCAGCCAGCCAGATCGACACGCGCAACGTCCGCGGCCTCGAGCTGGCCTGGCAATACGAGTCGCATCGGCCACCACAGGCAATTCCGAGCTTCGAGGCCACGCCGCTCGCCGCGGACGGACGCCTATTTGTTTGTCTCCAGCCAGGAATCGTGGCCGCGCTCGATCAAGATACAGGGCGTGAGATCTGGCGCTACACCATGCCCAATTTTGAGAAGATCGATTTCAGCAAGCTTTGGGGTGGAAAGTGCCGCGGCGTTTCCTACTACGAGGCGACGCATGCGCTGCCGGATTGCCCGAAGCGCATTCTATTTTCGAGACCGGACGGTTATCTAATGGCCGTCGATGCGGCGACCGGCCAAGTTTGCCCTTCCTTTGGCAACGCGGGCGCAGCGGATCTACGCGTCGGCATGGGTGACTGGCCCCCGATCACCATCACCGCCATGCCCTCATCCCCGCCAGCCATCGTCAAAGGCGTCGTGGTGATCGGACAGTCCGTCACCGACTTAGGCTCGCTCGACGCACCCTCCGGCGTCATCCGCGGCTATGACGCCGAGACGGGTGCGCTTCGCTGGGCGTGGGACGCGGCAAGGCCCGAGCGGACTCTGCTGCAGCCGGACGAGACATACACCCGTGATACACCGAATGCGTGGGGCGTGCTGAGTGGCGACGACGAACTTGGCTTGGTTTTCGTGCCGACGGGCAACAGCCTGCCCGACTATTTCGGCGGCAGGCGTTGGGAGTTCGCGGAGGCGTTCTCCTCGGCGATCGTCGCCATCGACGTCGCTACAGGCAAGGTGCGCTGGACTTTTCAGACCGTGCACCACGACCTGTGGGACTACGACGTGGGAGCGCAGCCGGTGGCCGTGGACATTCCAAGACCCGATGGCGTGACGCCGGCGCTGCTTGCACCCACCAAACTGGGACAGATCTTCGTGCTCGACCGCCGCACCGGGCGCCCGATAGATCCGGTGATCGAAAAGCCGGTGCCGCAAGGAGGAGTCCCGGAAGAGCGAACTTCGAAGACCCAGCCGTTCACAACCGGTTTCCCGTCATTGTCCGGACCGGAGTTGCACGAGAAGAACATGTGGGGGCTGACGCCGCTCGATCAGCTGTGGTGCCGCATTCGCTTCGTTCAGGCTCGTTACGAAGGTCCGTTCACACCCGCCGGAACGCGAGACACGCTGTTCTATCCCGGTACCGCAGGCGGCATCGATTGGGGCAGCGTCTCCATTGATACGGAGCGCGGACTCGTAGCCGTCAACACGCTGCGCTTCTCCAATTTCGGCCGACTCGTTGCGCGGAAGGACGCACCCACGAGCGAAGGCGGAGGAGGGGGCTGGGTCACCTTTCAGATGGCCGGCACGCCCTACATCTTCGCGGAGACCCCGTTCATGTCGCCGCTGCGGGTCCCTTGTCAGGCGCCGCCGTACGGCACCATGAATGTCCTCGACCTAAAGACGCGCAAGCTTCTATGGAGCAAGCCCTTGGGGGTGGCGACGAACTCAGGTCCGTTTGGCGTGTCCAGCCGGCTGCCGATCCGCATGGGCGTGCCCAATATGGGCGGCTCCGTGGTTACCGCCGGCGGACTGGTGTTCATTGGCGCGACCCAGGATCGTATGATTCGCGCCTATGACATCAGCAACGGACGCGAACTCTGGAGCGCGCAACTCCCCTCGGTCGCGGCCGCAAACCCCATGAGCTATGTCTCTCCTCGAACCGGCCGACAGTATGTGGTCATCGCCGCCGGCGGCCACTACGGCATCACCGGGCCGCCTGCCGGCGCGGTGCTCGCATTTGCGTTGCCGCGACGGTAATTCAGGTTAGGGTGTCACCATTGCTCCCGCAGATGCAGGCCGCGGTGATGGTGATAATTGCGTCAGTCGGCGCGATGAGACGCGCGTCGGGAACGTTCTCGATGCGCACATCGCCTGCACCATACATAAGAGTTGCACGCATGGTTCATTTGCCGACGCGTGCCGCCAAGTGCGCGGGATAGCGGTCCCCTTGCACTTTGATGCGGCTGAGCGAGACGCCGATGTTCCGCAGATCCTCGGCGCTGAGTTCGATGGCCGCGGCGCGCACGTTTTCCTTGAGGCGGTTGGACTTGGTCGTCCCCGGAATCGGCACAATCCAGTGTTTCTGGGCCAGGAGCCAGGCGAGTGCTACCTGCGCCGGCGTTGCCCGCTTCGTTTCCGCGATCGCCGCCAAGAGCTCAGCCACGCTCTGATTGGCCTTACGCGCATCGGGCGAGAAGCGCGGTACGATGTTGCGAAAGTCATCCTTGGCGAACGGGGTCTGTGCGTCGATCTTTCCGGTCAGGAAGCCCTTGCCCAAAGGGCTGAAAGCCACGAAACCGATTCCGAGTTCCTCGCAGGTCGGCAATATTTCCGTCTCGGGCTCACGCCACCAAAGCGAATACTCGCTCTGAAGCGCCGTAACAGGCTGCACGGCATGCGCACGTCGGATGGACTGCACGCCGGCCTCGGACAGCCCGAAGTGTTTGACTTTCCCCTCGCGAATGAGATCTTTCACGGCGCCCGCCACATCCTCCATGGGCACGTCGGGATCAACGCGGTGTTGATAAAAGAGGTCGATTCGATCGGTCTTCAAGCGCTTGAGTGATGCTTCGGCGACTTGCCGGATGCGCGCCGGCCGGCTATCCATGCCCATGGCTACTTCGCCATTCTTGAAGCCGAACTTGGTGGCAATGACAACCTGATCTCGGATCGAGGCCAGTGCTTCACCTACCAATTCCTCGTTAGTGAACGGACCATAGGCCTCTGCCGTGTCAAAGAAGTTCACGCCGCTCTCGAATGCTTCTCGGATCAGTGAAATCGCCTCCTGCTTTCCCGGACCCGGGCCGTAGCCGTAATTCAATCCCATGCAGCCGAAGCCCACGCCCGAGACTTCGGGTCCGCGCGTACCTAGTTTGCGATGCATCGTGTTTCTCCTCGAATTAGCCAGTCCGTTCGCTCCGAGACCAAGCTAACAGGTGAAGTACTCCCTGATTAGATGGCAGAATACGCATGGGTCTATGAGTAGGGCTCATCAATGCCACGACACGATATGAATGACCTATTGGCGTTTGTCGCTGTTGCGCGCGAACGGAGTTTCACCAAGGCAGCAGCAAAGCTCGGCGTTTCGCAATCGGCGCTCAGTCATACCATTCGTGGAATCGAGGAACGGCTGGGAATTCGCTTGTTGACGCGTACGACTCGCAGCGTTGCACCAACCCAAGCGGGCGAGCGGCTGTACCAATCCGTCGGACCACGATTCGCGGAGATCGAAGCCGAGGTGGCCGCCTTGAGCGAGCTTAGGGACAAGCCTGCCGGCACCGTGCGCATCACCGCAGGCGAGCACGCGGCGAACGCCACGCTCTGGCCAGCTCTCGCAAAGATTCTTCCAAGCTATCCTGACATCAAGGTGGAGATCACGGTTGATTACGGCCTCACGGATATCGTCGCAGAGCGCTACGACGCCGGCGTGCGCCTGGGGGAACAGGTCGCGAAAGACATGATCGCGGTCCGGATCGGACCCGACTTTCGAATGGCGGTCGTAGGTTCCCGAACGTACTTTGAAAGACGCAAGCGGCCGCAGACGCCCCGCGACTTGACGGCTCATGAATGCATTAACCTTCGCCTGCCGACGTACGGAGGCCTCTACATCTGGGAGTTCGAGAAGAACAAGCGCGAGGTGAACGTGCATGTCGAAGGGCAGCTTGTCTTCAATAACATTGCTTTGCGCCTTAACGCGGCGCTCGCAGGCCTTCAACTTGCCTACCTGCCGGATGATCGGGTCCAAGCTGACATTTCCGCCGGGCGCCTGGTGCGTGTTTTGGCCGATTGGTGTCCGCCCTTTTCGGGATATCACCTCTATTACCCGAGTCGCCGCCAATCTTCTCCCGCCTTCGCACTGCTGGTCGAAGCATTGCGTTATCGCCGCTAGGGGCCGCGCTTCCCCCCAAGCATTGATTCCGCAAGCGCGATAAGATTGCGGCGTGGATACTATCGACTGGCTGCTGGATTCAGATCCAGCTATCCGCTGGCAAGTAATGCGCGACCTAGCGGGTGCCCCGCGGGACGCAGTCGCTGAAGAGCGCGCCCGCGTTCCATACGAAGGCGTTGGCGCGAAGATTCTCGCTCACCAGGGGGCGGACGGCTCGTGGCACAGAACCGGCGCTCCCGATTGGTTGCCGACGCTCTTCACATTTCTTCTGTTGCGCGCGGCGGGCGCCGACCGCGCCGTACCCCTTGTCGAATCGGCGGTGGCCCGTCTGCAGGCCGGCTTTCGGTGGGACGAGGCTTTCGGCAAGAAGCCGTTCTTCGGGGGAGAGGTCGAGCCATGCATCAATGGGGGCACGCTCGCGCTGGGCGCTTACTTCGGGCACCCCAACGAAGATCTCGCGCACCGACTGGTGGGCGAGCAACTGGATGACGGCGGTTGGAACTGCGAAGCGCCGAAGAGCGTCCGCTCCTCATTTCACACCACGATCTGCGTACTAGAAGGGCTGCTGGAATACGAGCATGCCGTCGGGCCGGCACCGGCAATCACCGCGGCCAGGCGGCGAGGGGAGGGCTACCTGCTGGAGCGCGGTCTCTTCCGACGGCGCTCGACCGGGGAGGTTGCGAATCCCGCGTTCCTGACATTCGCCTTTCCTCCCCGTTACCACTACGACGTTCTGCGCGCGCTCGATTACCTCAGAGAGGCCGGTGTGGTGCCTGATCCGCGTATCGACGACGCCATGCGACTCCTCAAGAGCCGGCAGCAAGCGGACGGTCGCTGGCTCCTCGATTGCGCGTACGACGAGGCGCTCGCCTTTCGATTCAATGAGGGAGTAGGGAAACCCAGCCGGTGGAACACACTCCGCGCGCTGCGGGTGCTCCGTTGGTACGAGCAAGCGCAACTCGAATCGCCAAGCCCAGCGTAGGTTAGGATAGACTTTGTACGGCGCGTAAAACAGACGAGGGGAGTGAGCATGGCGGAGCAGGTCGAGGCGCAGCGGCGCGGCTGGTACTACGGTTGGACCATCGTCAGCGTGCTGATCCTTTCTCAGGTTGCAGGCAACTCCCTGACCTACAACACCTTTGCCCTTTTCGTACCGAGTTGGTCGCGCGACCTGCACGCACCGGTCAGCCAGTTCATGTGGTGCATCTCGGCCATGCTCATCGTTGCATCGCCAATATCGCCCTTCGTCGGCGCGCTGGCTGATCGCGTGCCGCCCCGGCGCATCTTCGCCGTGGGCCTCCTCGGCATGGCCCTGTTCTACGTTCTCGTCAGCTTCGCGACATCCGCGTGGCAAATCGTCGCGCTTTACGGCTTTGTGGCCGCTCCCTTTCTCGTGATGTCTACAGCGGTGCCTGGGAACGCCGTCATCTCGCGCTGGTTCGTCCGCCGTCTTGGCTTCGCATTGGGCTTGAGTTCATTCGGCATCGGGCTAGGCGGCGTCATCATCCCGCCGCTGGTCGCTGCGCTCCAGCCAGATCTCGGATGGCGGATGATTTGGCGGCTCGCGGGCCTGATTCTGGCCGTGGTCGTGATGCCCATCGTCGTTCTGGTCGTGCGCGATCGTCCGAGCGAGCGTGATGGGCGCTATTATTTGAGCACCGACGGCGGCAACGAGCGGCCCCGCGGGCACGTCCACAGTGCAAGCAAAAGCGGCCTCACGTGGCGCGACGTGCTCAGGCGCCCGCAATTCTGGCTTCTCGTGGTCGTTTATCTCACGATCTTGAGCACTGGGTCGGCGCTGTCCCAGAACATGGGCGCGCTTGCCGCCAGCCGTGGCCTTAGCCAGCAGGCCGCAGGCAACTTGCTATCCGCGCTCAGCGCGGCACACATCGTGGCGACGCTCGCAACCGGCCTGCTCGCCGACCGCTATGGCGCCCGACTGCCGTTTATAGGCCTCGCGCTGGCGGTCGCGATCGGCGTCCTGCTCCTCGCGTTCGGCCACGACTTACCACTTCTCGTGGCGGGTGCGGCGCTGATTGGCTTCAACTCAGGGGTCATGACCCCGCTCGCGGCCGGCGTGGCTGCTGAGTTTGGGGCCGAGGGCTTCGGCCGCGCCTTTGGCCTGGCAATGGCCTTCTTGCCGGCGGGCACGCCGCTTGCCTATCTCACGGCTCGCGCCAAAGAAGTCACCGGCAGCTATGTGCCCATGATGCTCGGTTTCCTCGTCGCGCTTCTGGCGGCCGCGGCGCTAAGCCTCTTCCTGCGTCGTGGCGGAACCTCATTGGCGGAGCCGACACCATCAGCAACCCTGGTGCCTCCATGAAAAAGTCGGGCGTGGGCAAGGACCTGCCCGCATCGGAGCTCATCTCGAAAAGGATTGCCGAACTCGGAGACTGGCGTGGAGAAACCCTCAGCAGAATGCGCACGCTCATCAAGGACGCAGATCCGGATGTGATCGAGGAGTGGAAATGGATGGGCACTCCGGTTTGGTCGCACGACGGGATTATCTGCACCGGCGAATCCTACAAGAGGGTCGTGAAGCTTACCTTCGCCAAGGGCGCGTCTTTGAAGGATCCGGCCCGTCTCTTCAACTCGAGCCTCGAGGGAAACGTACGCCGCGCCATCGACATCCACGAAGGCGAAGAGGTTGACGGCTCGGCCTTCAAGGCGCTCGTTCGCCAAGCGCTCGCCCTCAATAGTTCCGGCAAGTCGAAACCTGCAAAGCAAGCGAAGTCTTAAAGGACGCTCCCTTCACGCACGATCATTGCCGGGAGCGTCACCATCATTGCCAGGAGCGTTGAGTGAAGGTCAGTGACATCATCGACAAAGCGCGCGCCGCGACGGGATTGTCAGACCTTGGCGACCCAGCCGTACTTGAAGGCCTTCAGGTTCTAGTCAAGGCCTCGATCGAAGAGGCCCATCTCTCCGCTGTCGGCGCGCCGCGTTGGGAGGCGAACCTTGTCGGCATCTTGTCCAATCGCCTGCTCATCGTCGACTACCTCAAACAGCACCCCGAACTCCTCGAACGCCCGATTGACCGGCCAATGTTCGTCTTTGGCCTACCACGCACCGGCACCACCTTGACCATCAACCTGCTCAGCGCGGACCCTGCGCGTCGCTGCCTGCTGCGCTGGGAATCGATCAAATCCGTGCCCCCGGCGGCGGCGGGCACCCTGCATAGCGACCCGCGTTGTATCGCGGAGCAAGAGCGGCTCGACATGACGGTCAAGTACGCGCCGCAAATCGCCGCGGCTCACTACGAAGATGCAGACAGCCCCAGCGAATGCCAATTCGCGATGGCTCCTTCCTTCTGCGCTCAGCTTTTCGATTCCAACATCCATGTCCCCAGCTATCATGACTGGTTCCTGCACAAAACCAGTTATCTGCCTGCCTTCAGATTCCACAAGCAGCTGCTGCAACTGTTGCAAGCGGAGAACGGCGGGCGCTGGACGTTGAAGAATCCCTGGCATCCGCTCTTCCTAGATGATCTCACCACGGTTTATCCGGATGCCCAACTGGTGATGACCCACCGCGATCCGGCCGAAGTGGTCGGTTCGGCCTGCAGCCTGATCCGGCTGGTGAGGCCAATGTTTAGCGATGTCGTCAACCTGCGCCGGATCGCCGATCAAATGGTCGAGACCTTTGACCTGATGATCAAACGCCAGAACGCTTACCGCGACAGGCACGGTGAGAAGTCTGTCTACGACATCCAGTACGCCGAGCAGCTGCGCGATCCGGTAGGTCAGATGCGCAAACTGTACGCGCACTTCGACGAGCCGTTTACGCCCGAGGCAGAGGCCGCGATGCACAAGCTGCTGGCCGAGAACCCGCAAGGCAGGCACGGCAAGCACATCTATTCGCTGGAGGAGTTCGGCCTCACCGCCGCAGGTGTTCGCCGGCATTTCCGGGACTATTGTGAGCGCTTCAACATTCTCCCCGGCGAACCGGCGGGTAGCGGCGGATCGAAGTAAGCCCCACATTGGTCGGGTGGCAACCCTTATGCAAGATAGTCATGTTCTGATGACCACTGGACCGTAGCGAGCCGATGGGTGTCGCGCTAGGCTCTCTGGTACCAAGTGCAAGGCGAGCGTGCGGGAATTTATGGACGAGACAGAACTGAAGCCGCAGGAAGCCGATTTCACGCGGGCTGCGCGCGAATATGCGTGGTTCGCCGTTACATTGCTTTGCATCATGGCGATCGTTGCCATCAAATTACAAACCTAGGCGCATTCGCCACGGCGGATTCAGGCGCGATGCTACCTCTCGTCCCGGTCCCGCGATAGCACACCTGGCGCTGACGCGCACCGCATGAAATTTCAACAGCTTCGCTACCTCGTTGCGGTTCATGAGAATGGACTGAACATGACGACAGCCGCGCGGCGTCTGCACGCCTCACAGCCTGGGGTAAGCCGGCAGATCGCACTGCTCGAAGAAGAGTTGGGATTTCAGATCTTCGAGCGCCAGGGTCGCTCGCTGATCCGAACTACGCAGGCGGGCGAGGACATTGTCGGACGTGCGGCCACGATCCTGCGTGAATTGCAGAACATTCGGCGAACCTCTTCGGAGCTTGCAAATGCCGACGGCGGCACGCTTTCCATTGCGACAACCCATACCCAAGCCCGCTATGTGCTGCCGGAGGTCATTCGGACCTTTCGCGCCAAATATCCGAAGGTACGCCTGCAAATTCACCAGGGAACGTCCGAGCAGATTGCGGACATGGTTGCAAAAAATCTGGTGGATTTCGCCATGGCGACGGGATCGGAGGATCTCTTTGCGCAATTGGTGAAATTACCCGTGTACCGGTGGCATCGGGCGGTAGTGGTCCCGAAAGGGCACGCTCTCGAACGCGCAGGTAAATTGACTTTGAGGAAGCTTGCCGACTTCCCAATCGTTACGTACGAATTCAGTTTCGCGGGTGCCTCGTCCCTGACCGCGCTGTTCGAGACCGCCGGATTGTCGCTCGATGTGGCGCTCACCGCGCGCGATGCCGATGTCATCAAGACCTATGTGAGAGTCGGCCTGGGGGCCGGGATTCTTGCCTGCGTCGCCATCGACCCTTTAGCCGACGCCGATTTGGTCGCACTCGACGCCTCCCATCTCTTGGAGAGCCACACGACCTGGATCGGCTTTCGGCGCGGTTCGGTACTCCGTGTCTATATGTACGACTTCATCGAGCTCTTGGCGCCTCACCTGCCGAGGAAATTTGTTCGAAAGGCGGAGCAGCTAAGCACTCAGGAAGAGTTGAACCGAAAGATGAGTACGCTCGCCATCCCCCAGCGGAGCATCTAGCTTGATGCCGGCAATCACCTGCGCAGCGCAACGAGAGCCAACAAATCGCATTAGCCGTTGGGTGAAGCGCCGCTTCCTACACTCCAGAGCAGGTCTTACCCATTGAAATATAAGCCAATTATTCAATCCAGCCAGCTATCGGATTTGCCTATAGCACCCAGCTGACATTCAGGGTTCTCGTCGCCACAGCCTGGATTATTCTTCATCGCTCCTGTACCGATAAAAAGGGGCGCTGATGGCAATCTCACTGTTACCCGACAACCCGGGTGCTTGGACGTATCACCGCTTTCAGGACCTCTACGCGATTCCCCGCGAGCAGCGCGAAAAGCTGCAACTCGAGGCGGTGCAGCTCAATTTCGCGCGGATGCGCGATCGTATCCCGGCACTGAAGAAACTGGCTGACCGCCAGGGCGTCGAACGCATCGACAAGCTCGAGGATGTGCTTCCGGTCTGCTTCGATCATCGAGTACTCAAAAACTATCCGATCCAGATTATCGAGAACCGGGATTTTCCGAAACTCACCAGCTGGCTCAACAAGATGACCGCACACGACCTTTCGCGAGTCGATCTTGCCGGTATTACCACCATCGAAGAATGGCTGGCGAGACTCGAGGCCTATGGAATGCTGGTCACCTATTCGAGTGGTACGACCGGCAAGCTCAGTTTCGTTCCGCGTTCCCTCGATGAGTTCGGGCCATGGCGTGCGCATTTCTTCAACGTCAATCATGCTTGCAGCGGCGTCAATCCGCACACCACCAAGCTGCCGACGTTCTTTCCGGGCTATCGCGGCGGCTATCAGACCATGCTCAAGATGATGAGCTTGTTCAACGTCGAGATGGCGGGAGGTCCGGAGCACTATCACACGCTCTACGATACCCATATTCCGGCAGACCTGATGGCACTCTCGGGGCGCATGCAGTCTGCTGAGGACAAGGGCGAGATCGGACGGCTTGGCCTGGATCCCGCACTGCTCGAACAGCGCCGGACCATGCTCGAGCAAGGGCGCCGCAAGGATCAGGACTTGGGCGCTTGGTTCAGCAAAATGATAGAACAGTTTAGGGGCCAACGCGTGAAAATTGGCGGCACCTTCTCTGATCTCTTCCGCGTCGCCAAGGCAGGGCTGGACATGGGCAAGCGCTGCGAGTTCGCGCCGGGCTCGGTCATGATCGGCGGCGGCGGGATGAAGGGCTACAAGGACGCGCCTGCCGACTGGGAAGAGCTGGTGAAGCATTTCTTCGGCGTCAAAAAGCTCGGTAACCAATACGGCTTCTCGGAGAACATCGGCAATGCACCGTTGTGCGAATCCGGTTTCTTCCATTTCCTGCCTTACTCGGTGCCGCTCCTCATGGACCAGGACGGCAACGCCATGCCGCGCGAGGGCGTCCAGAAGGGCCGCTTGGCGCTGGTTGATCCGATCCCGACCTCCTATTGGGGCGGCTTCGTTTCCGGCGACGAGGTGATCATGCACTGGGAGGATGACTGCACTTGTGGCTGGCGTGGTCCGCGGGCGGAGAAAACCATTCGCCGCTTTTCAGAGAGCGAAGGCGGCGATGACAAGATCACCTGCGCGGGCTCGCAGCAAGCGTATAACGAGTTCATGGAATTTGTCGCTGGAGAAACCTGATGAGTGCGAGTATCGACATTCCGATTGTGGCGCGCGGACGAGTAATCGACCCACGCCCAGAAGACAGTGTTGAATTCAAAGGTCGCGGTGGCGCGGCCTTCCGTTCGCCCGATCCCCACAAGCATATTCACGAGTTGGTCCTGGGCAATACGGCGCTGCTCGCCGACCTTAACGACACGAAGATGCAGGACATCATCGAATTCCTCGCCGCAGTCGGCAAGCGCTTGCGGCTCGATGACAACGCCTACCTGCAGCAGTCTTTCGCGCTCGCCCTGCAAGCCGGCGGCCTCGCGGAGCCGATCTTGCGGGGTGTGTACGACGGCATGCCGCGCATGTTCGATCCGCGCACGCTCACGGGGTTGGTCGACAAGACCATCGGCATCAAGTACCTCGACGGCTGGGTTCCCGGCGAAGGCGCGCATTCCAACGTACGGGTTCGCGCCGTTGGAACACGGCAGCTGCATATCACTGCCGGTAATGTTCCGGTGGTGGCGAGCCTCACCATCATTCGAGCGGCACTGACGAAGTCGGATTGCCTGATCAAGTCGCCGTCCAATGACCCGCTCACGGCCAACGCCATAGCCCGCACCATGATCGAGGTCGATGCCAGCCATCCTGTCACGAAGCACCTCGCCGTCGCCTATTGGAAAGGGGGCGATGAATTCATGGACTCGCAGATCGTGCGTACCTCGCGTATCGACAAAATCACCGCGTGGGGCGGGATGTCTTCGGTCAAGCACATCCAGAAATTCCTCTCGCCAGGCATCGACCTGACCGCTCTGAATCCCAAGTATTCGATGTCAATGATCGGCAACGAGGCTCTTCAGAGCGAGGAGGCCATGACAGAAGCGGCCCGCGGAATCGCGGTTATTGCCGGCTTCTATAACCAGACTGCTTGCGCGAACACGCGCATTGTCTATGTCGAGAGCGAGACAGACGATGCATCGCTCGAACGCGTCGTGGAGCTCGGTCGGAAGATAGTCGCTGCCTTCCAAACATTGCCGCCCGTCATCTCCACACCTGCCGCGGCGGCGAATAAGGAGCTTGAGGCCGAGATGGCCGCTGTCGCGCTCGAAGACGACTTTTATTCCGTCGGCGGAGATACGCTCACCGGCGGTTTTGTCGTATCGCGATTCTCCGATCGCGTGGAGTTCTTCGACAAACTGAACAACCGCGTGGTCAATCTCGTGCCCGTATCCAATCTGCTCGACGTGATAAAATGGTGCGACGATACGACCCAGACCGTCGGCATCTATCCGGAATCCATTCGCGACCGGCTTTTGGATGCCTTCGCGCTGGCGGGCGTCCAGCGCATGGTGCCGCTAAAGGGCGGAGATCCAATGAAGATCTTTGACGACATGCATACGTTGCCGCCGGGCGTGCCTCATGATGGCATCGAACCCATGCGCCGAAACGTTCGTTGGGTGATCGATCACCGCCCGGCCGAGGGTGCCGTGAAGCTCAGCGTGGTAGCGGCGTGAGGGAATCGGGAAAAGTCTAGAGGCGCAATGCTGCATCGGAACCGCTCGCCAATGGTGATATCTTTGGCATCCGCGTGGACACCCGTCACCTCAGAAGCTTTCTAAAGATCGTCGAGAAGGGCTCCATAAGCCGGGCGGCCGTCTCGCTCGGTATTGCCCAGGCGTCATTGAGCCAGCAGCTGCTACGACTCGAGGACGAGGTGGGCTTCAACTTGTTCCTTCGTACCGCACGAGGCGTC
>Ga0182024_10015327_pt1 | contig 14700 bp, 13 predicted proteins | sample P32metaG_FD_120480 | JGI IMG/M metagenome (GOLD analysis project Ga0182024, IMG submission 120480) | Permafrost microbial communities from Stordalen Mire, Sweden - P3-2 metaG (Illumina Assembly) | ecosystem: Environmental > Terrestrial > Soil > Wetlands > Permafrost | place: Sweden: Stordalen... | reverse complement strand
GAGGGTGAGCGACGGGGATCGAACCCGCGACCGCCGGAACCACAATCCGGAGCTCTACCAGCTGAGCTACGCCCACCACGGGCGTCCCGGAGTCTAGCGTCGCCTCAGCGCTCTTCGGCGTCCAGCGAGCGCAGCGTCGCTTCCGCCAGCGCGAGCGCCTCGCTCGGCGCGAGCTCGGGCCGGCGCTCGGCGCTCAGGCGCCAGGCCTGTAGCAGCGCCGCAGGATCGGACCCGAGCAGCGGCTGCAGTTGCTCCACGGGAGCACCGGTCGGTGCGGCCCGTGGGACCATCGGGGTTTGCGTGCTCTGCCCGGCCTGCGCCAGCACGCGCTCGGTCACGTCCTCGCTCTGATTCTGTGCGTTGCGCCAGCCACGGCCCATCGCCAGTTCCTCGAGCGGCAGGTGTGGACCCTCGAGCACCTTCAGCTTGGCCTGGTGGGGGCTCCATTTGCGTTCGCCCATCTCGATCCACTGCCCCTGCGCCCACCCCCCCACGATCGTGTCAAACAGCTCCCGCTCGCTCAGGTTGAACTTGCACATGTTGTGCGGAAACTGCCTCAGCTCGACGTGGTACACCCCTCACAGGCTCCCACGTCGGCGCCCGCGACGCCCCCGCAGGCGGAAGAGACACATCGCGGGCGCCGCCCGCTCGCCCAGCGTCGCGAGAATCTCGGCTCTGGCGGGAGCGCCGTCGGGAGCGGACGCCTGTGGCTGGGAGAGATAGAAGCTCGCCATCGCGGCGAGAATCAGCCCGTGCTGGCGACCGTTGGGGAGCGCCTCGCTCGCGCGCATCGCCTCGGCCGAGATCGCCTTCAGGCGGACGGCCAGCTCGCGCGATGAGGCATAGTGATCGACGAGGCTGTAGCGGCCGCTCCTGAGGTCGTCTTTTTGATCGATCAGGCTGTCGAGCAGCAGGTGCAACGCGCCGATCCAGGGGAAGTAAGCCCGCGTGATCGCGCTGGTGTCCTCCTCGCTCACGCTCGGCTGGGCCGCAGCGGCGATCAGCGCGAACACCAGCAGCGAGGAAGCGGCGCCCGCCGCTGTCTCCCACCAAAGCAACCCGCTGCCCTGCGGAGTCTGGGCATCCGCCCAGTCAGAGAACTCCCGCCACGCGTCCTGAAGACCATCCTCGCCGTCGTGGGCGAGACCCTGAAAGACGATGATGCGCTGCACCGCATCCTGCGCCGGCACAGTGAGCGAGGCATGTGAAGGCAGGGCCCCAAACGCGATCCTGCAGGCGTCGATCAGCCCTTGCAGGTAGCCGCCGTCCTCTTTGTACAGACTGTGCACGTAGTAGTCGGGGTATCCCGTGCCGGGGTGTTCCGCGTCGGGATCAAGCGCGCTCAGCAGCGCGCGATGCAGCTGCCGCCCGTTCTCGGCCGGGTCCGCGCTCGGCAGCTCGGCGAGTGTGTCCACGTAATCGTAGATCGCCTGGAACGCCACCACCGCCCGCACCACGCGCGCGCGTTGCGGGCGCGGCGCCAGCACCGCGAACGCCGCGGCGCCTTCGAGGTTGCCCCGCTCCTGGCGCTGCGTGCTCAGCGCCAGGCGGCGCAGAGCCGCGTCCGGGATCGCTTCGGCGCGGCCCCGCCAGTGACGCGCCTCGCGCAGGACGTGCGGGTAGACGCTCAGCCAGTAGCGCGCGGCGGCGGCGGTGAACGTCAGCGCGAGCGCCACTCGCTCTGAGCCTTGCGAGCCGCTCGTGGGCGTGGCGCCCGAGCCGCTCGCAGGGCTGGCGCTCGCGGTGCTCGCAGGCCCGCCGCTCGGGCCGATCGCGGGTTTACCCAAGACGGACACGCATTACCTGTACGGCCTCGGGGTTGGAGTCGATCAGTACATACCGCCGCCCGAGCGGTGCGGCGACCGCGCCCAGCGTGCCGCTGCCCGCGAAGAAGTCCAAGCACCAGTCGCCCTCTCTCGTCGAGGCCCGCACCATCCGGCGCACGATTCCCTCCGGCTTCTGCGTCGGATAGCCGGTCTTCTCGTGCCCATTCGTCGGCACGATCGTGTGCCACCAGACATCGGTCGGGAGCTTGCCCCGCGCGGCCTTCTCAGCGGTCACGAGCCCCGGGGCCATGTACGGCTCGCGATCAACCTCTTCGGAATCGAAGAAGTACTTCTTCGGGTCCTTCACGTACACGAGGATCGTGTCGTGCTTCTTGGGCCAGCTCCGTTTCGCTCTCGCCCCGTAGTCGTACGCCCACACGATCTCGTTCAGGAACGACTCACGTCCGAAGATCTCATCGAGCAGCAGCTTGCAGTAATGCGCCTCGCGCCAGTCGATGTGGAAGTACAGGGTTCCCGTGTTCTTCAACAGGCGGTGCGCTTCCTGCAGACGCGGCGCAAGGAACGCGAGGTAGTCGTCAAATTGATCGCGGTAGGAGGACTCATCGAGCAGGCGCGTCTTATAGCGACGGCCCTTGAAACCCGTCCTGTCGCCGTCTTGGTCGGGGGTCATCCGCAAGGTCTGCCTGCTCTGTTCCTTGCCCGTGTTGAATGGAGGGTCGATGTAGATCAGCTGGAAAGTCTCATCCGCGAAGCCCGGGAGCAGATCGAGGTTCTCGCCGAGCAGGATCTCGTCGGTGCTCGGTGCGCTCGGGCTCGGCTGCATCGACCCAGCCTAGATGTTGGCGCTCATCAGTCTCCAGGCTGGCTGGGAGTCCCGGCGATCGCATCGGACATTCGGCGGCGACGGCGCCGCACTCGCTCGAAGCGTGCCTGCGAGCGCGCCAGCTTGTGAGAGCCAGGCGCGTAGCGCTTGCGCGCCCACGGCGAGGTTGGCGTCGCGAGACGGATCGCGCCGAGCAGCGAGACGAACGGCACGAACACGCCCGTGAGGCCGAGAATCGGCTTGCCCTTGAGGATCGCGAGGATGCAGAGCGCCACGTCGAGCGCGACGACGATCAGGATCGAGACGATCGCCCCGGACTGATCGGCGAGTTCGAACGGGGCGAAACCGAGCACGATCAGCCCGCCGATCAGCGCGGCGACAACGACCGCGTCGAGCGAGGCGCGGCCCTGCTCGGCCCAGTAAACGTCCTCGAGATGAATCCACAGCGCGAACTCGTCGAGCGTCAGCCCAGCGCCGATCCCGAACAGCGCCGCGAGCACGTCCAGCCACACGCCGGTGGGCCCGAGCGCGAAGTTCAAGAAGCCCGAGAGCAGCAGCAACACGATCCCCCACACGAGGTGGTGCAGATGCAGGCCGCTGTCGGTCGTGACGCTGCCGGGCCACCAGCTCACGCGCGGGCTGCGGATCAGGCGCGCGCTCGTGCGGATGAACAGGAAGGACGCGAGAAACGCCCCTAGCAGGATGAAGCCCGCCCGCTGCGCGGGTTCGTCGAGGAAGTGCTGGGAGATTTCGAAGTGCAGTCCCATCGTCGTCTTCCCTACAGCTTGCCAGGGGATGGCGTCCCACTCCAACTCGCTGGGATTGCGAGAATCGGTGGATGGCATCGGCAAAAGTGGACCTCGGACCGGCGAGCCGGGCCCGGGTGGTTGTGCTGGGCGGCGGGTTCGGCGGGGTCTACACCGCGCTTGCCCTCGAACGGCTCGCCGCGAAGGGCGCGTCGCTCGATGTGTCGCTCGTCAACCGCGAGAACTATCTGGTCTTCCAGCCGATGCTCGCGGAGGTGGTCGCGGGCGATGTCGGGATCCTCGACACGGTCAGCCCGTTGCGCCAGCTGCTGCCGCGCACGGACCTGTTTGTGCGCGAGATCGAAAGCGTCGATCTCGACCGGCGGGTCGTGATGCTCGGCGCCGGGCTCACGCCGCAGACGCTCGAGCTCCCCTTCGATCACCTGGTGCTCGCGCTCGGGAACGTCACCGACTTCCGCGGCATCCCCGGCCTGCCCGAGCACGCGCTGCCGTTCAAGACGCTCGCCGACTCCGTGCGTATCCGCAACCACGTGATCAACGTGCTCGAGCAGGCCTCGGTGGTCGAGGATCCGGAGCTGCGCCGCACGATGCTCACGTTCGTCGTCGCGGGCGGCGGCTTCTCCGGTACCGAGGTCGCAGCCGCGCTGAACGACTTCGTGCGGGGCGCCGTCGGCGCCTACCGCTCGATCGCGCGCGAGGAGGTCCGGATCGTGCTCGTGCACAGCGGCCAGCGTGTGCTCGAGCGCGAGCTCACGGCGCACCTCGCCGGCTATGCGACCAAGGCGCTGGCCGAGCAGGGGATCGAGCTGCTGCTCGGCGAGCGCCTCGTCGCGGCGAGCCCGCTGGGCGCGGTGCTCTCGGATGGCCGGCGCATCCTCACCCGCACGCTGATCTCCACCGTCCCCTCCTCGCCGAACCCGGTCGTGGAGCAGTTGTCTGAGTTGCCCACCGTACGGGGACGTCTGGAGTGTGACTCCACGATGGCGGTCAAGGGATGCGAGGGCGTGTGGGCCGTCGGCGATTGTGGGCTGATCCCGATGGGAAGCGGCGAGCCGTGTCCGCCCACCGCGCAGCACGCGATTCGCCAGGCGAAGGTCCTCGCTCAGAACATCCTCGCGGCTCACTCCGGCGGGAGGCGGCGCTCGTTCGCGTTCACCGGCCTCGGCAAGCTCGGCGCGCTCGGCCACCATCGCGCGGTCGCAGAGCTGCCCGGCAAAGTCACGGTGCAGGGGCCGCTGGCGTGGCTGATGTGGCGAGGCATCTACTGGTCAAAGCTCCCGGGAGCCAGCCGCAAGACCCGCGTCGCCGTCTCGTGGCTAAGCGACCTCGTGCTCCCGGCCCACCCCGTCCAGCTCAACCTCGGCGGCGGGCGCGGCGCGAGGCAGGCCCACTATGAGCCGGGCGAGGTCGTCTTCGACGAGGGCGACTCGGGGGACAGCCTGTACATGATCCTCTCCGGCCAGGTCGAGGTCAGCAAGCTGCTCGGCGAGCAACCCCAGGTGATCGGCACCCTGCAGGCGGGAGAGTACTTCGGCGAGATGGCCCTGCTCGGGCGTCAACCGCGCAGCGCCTCCACGCGCGCGCTGACATCTCTGGACCTGCTGGTGCTGCCAGGGTCGGACTTCTCGGCGCTCGCAGACAGCCTCACCGAGTTCCGCGGCGAGTTCGAGCAGATCGCCCGGGCGCGAGCCGAGGCAGACGCGGCCCGCGCACCGGGGCCGGGCTCAGGGTTGGAGCCGAGCTCCGATTAGATCGTCATCTACTCGGATCGGTCATCGACATCAGGCCGTGCATAAAGACCTCGAACATCTTCCCGTACAGCGCCGCATCGAGCTCGGGGTCGATCAGCTGGTCTAACAGGAAGCCGTCGGCCATGAAGAACGTCATCGCCGCAACGTCCTCCGGTGGTACGGGCGGGATGACACCGAAGTCCGCTGCCCAACGCGTGAACACGGCCGCCATCCGCTCGCGCAGGTCGCGTTGGCGAGCGGCGAACTCGATTCGAAACGCCTCGTTGCGGGCCGCGTGGGTGGCGAACTCCTGATAGAGGCGGCGCCACTCGGGATCTGCGTCGATGTGCTCGAGGAAGTCCTCGGCCGCGCTGCGGGCCTCCTCGGCCGGATCGCCGGTGCCCGAGAGGACGGCGTCGAGCCGCGCCAGCTCGGTCGCGAAATGCTCGTCGAGCATCCTCAGGAACAGATCCTCCTTAGAGGCGAAATGCGCATAGAACGCGCCCTTCGTGTAGCCGGCGTCAGCGGCGATGCGGTCGATCGAGGCGCCGTGCATGCCGAACTCACAGATCGTGCGCGACGCCGAGCGCAGCAGCGCCGCCCGGGTCTCCTCGCCGCGCTGAACGCGGGATGGCCGGGTGGCGCTGCGCCGTCCGGCCCGCGCGGCGGTGGCGCTCAAGCCGGCACCTCCTCGGCCTCGACCTCGATCTGAGGCTTAGATTCAGGTGCGTGGACCACCGGGCAGGCGGTAGGCGTGGGCGCGCGCCTGATCAGAACCTCAGCGTCGTGGCGCGGGGTCTCGGTGATCGCGCGACGGTAGTTACGCTCGGACTCGGGCCGCGACGGCGCGAGTGTGCGCCGCAGGACGAGCTCTTTCAGGACGACCTCCATCTCGAACTGCGCGAACGCGGCGCCGAGACAGCGTCGGATGCCGCCGCCGAACGGGATCCAGGTGTACGTCCCCGGCGCGCGCCCGCCCTCGGACTCGATGAAGCGCTCGGGGCGGAACGCGTGCGGTTCCGGGTAGATGTCCGCCCGGCGATGAACGAGGTGGATCGAAGGCACGATCGAGGCGCCCGCCGGCAGCAGGCGCCCGCCGAGCTCCATCGGCTCCTGCAGGCGGCGCAGTACGATCGAGATCACCGGGCGCAGGCGCAGCGTCTCATGGATCGTCGCCTGCAGGTAGGCGTCCTCACCTGAGCGCACCTCCTCGGTCAGGCGCTCCATCCGCTCGGGATGGCGGCACAGCCGCTCGACCGCCCAGGCGAGCGCGTTGGCGGTCGTCTCGTGGCCGGCGACGAGCAACGTGAGCAGCTCGTCGCGCAACTCCGAGTCGCTCATCGGCGAGCCATCCTCGTGCGTGGCCTGTAGCAGCAGCGACATGATGTCGTCGCGCTCTGCGAGGTCCGTGGCAGTGCGGCGCTCGGCGATCTCCGCGTAGATCGGGCCGTTGACGCGTTCCAGTTCGCGCCTGAAGGAGGGGATCCGCGTGATCCGATCTGCCCCCAGGGCCAGCATCGCGATGCCCTTGAAGGGATCGGTGACAGCGTCCAGCAGCCCGCGCAACTCGCGGCGAAGTTCCTCCATGCGCGGGCCCTCCGAGACGCCGAATACCGCGCGCAGGACGATCTCCAAAGTCATCGCCTGCATGCGCGGGCGCAGCGGGTAGGGCTCGCCGAGCGGCCAGCGCTCGATCTCCTGCGCGGCGACGTCGGTCATCAGCTCGCCGTAGCGCTGCATCCGCTCGCCGTGAAATGCGGGCAGCATCAGCTTGCGCTGGCGCAGGTGGGGGGCGTCGTCGAGCAGCAGCACCGAGTCGGGGCCGAGCACCGGCAGCAGGATGCGGTTCGCCTCGCCGGCGTGCAACAGGCTCGGGTCGCCGGTGAACACCTGCTTGATCGTGTCCGGGTCGGAGGTGATCACCCAGGTGCCTTCGTTGGCGATCTTCAGCGTGAACATCTCGCCAAACCGCGCCTGGCATTGGTCCATCAGCCACTGCGCGCTGCGATACCAGATCGCGCTCTGCACTGCGCGCGGCATCCTCGGTCCGGGGGGCAGGCCGGTGGGTGTAGTGGCGGACTCGGTTCTCATGGGCTCCCTTTGTCTGCAGTTCGCATACCGAACGGTATCCCATCACATACCGTCCAGTATGTCAAGCGTATAATGCCCCCGGCTGGATTCGAACCAGCGACCTGCGGATTAGAAATCCGCTGCTCTATCCGACTGAGCTACGGGGGCGGGCGATCCGGCGAGCAATGTAGCCATACAGGCCCGCGGCAAACCTGGGACCCTTGAATCGTCGCATGCCCGAGCCACGAGGAATCGTACGCCGAGCCACGAAGAACACGAGCGCGGGAAGCACTTAGACAAGCTTGAGTAAAAACGTGTAGAAAGTGGGCTAATGAGTTCGGGAGCGGGAGATGACGAGGGGGACCTCACACGCAAGCAGCGTCGCGAGCAGGCTCGCGGCGAACGCAAAGCGCTGGAGCAGGCCGAGGCCGCGCGCGCGAAACGGCGTGCGCGCCTGACACAACTCGGGATCGTCGTCGCGGTCGTCGTGGTGGTGATCGTCGGGATCGCGATCGCCTCCGGTGGCGGCGGGAAAACGACCGTGACCACCGCGGGAACCCCCCAGGCCAATGCGACGACTGCGGAAGTCAAGACACTGATCGGCGGCATCCCTCAGAGCGGGAACACGCTCGGCGACCCGAACGCACCGGTGACGCTGCGGTACTTCGGCGACCTGGAGTGCCCGATCTGCAAGGACTTCACGCTGGGCGTGCTGCCGACGCTGATCCCGAAGTACGTGCGAACGGGGAAGCTGAAGATCGAATACCACTCGCTGGAGACGGCGACACGCGAACCGGAAGTCTTCAAAACCCAGCAGGTCGCGGCCTATGCCGCCGGCAAGCAGAACCTCGGCTGGTACTTCATCGAGACCTTCTACCACGAGCAGGGCGAAGAGGACTCGGGCTACGTAAACGAAAAATACCTGCAGGGGATCGCCTCGCAGGTCCCCGGCCTGAACCTCGCCGACTGGACCGCCGCGCGCAGCGAACCGACCTATGCCAACGAGGTCACCGCCGACGCACAGGCCGCCAACCAGGCCGGCTTCACCGGCACACCCTCCTTCCTGCTCGGCAAATCGGGTGGCACGCTCAACGAACTCAAGGCCGAATCGTTCACCGAAACGGCGCCGTACGAAGCGGCCATCGAAAAACAGCTGAAGAGCTAACTCGGGCTGGCTCGGGAGGACAAGGCCGGCCGTGAGCTCCAGCGTCCTCCGCAAGACGATGATCGTCCTGACGGCCGTCGGCCTCTGCTTGGCCGCCTATCTGACTTACGTTCACTACTCCGGCGTCACCCCCCCCTGCTCGATCAAGGGCAACCCCTGCAGCGAGGTTCAGAAATCGCAGTACTCGCTGTTCGTGGGCGTGCCGGTCGCGCTGATCGGCCTGCTCGGCTACATCGCGATCCTCGGTTCGCTGCTGCTGGCGCGCGACGGCGAACGGGCCCGATTCGTGACGATGGCGCTGATCCTCGGCGGCTTTGGCTTCAGCCTCTATCTGACCTATCGCGAGCTGTTCACGCTGCACAAAATCTGCGAGTGGTGTGTCTCCAGCGCGGTGATCATGACCGTGCTCGCATGCCTGTCCATGTGGCGCTTTTTGCGTGGGGACGATCTCCTCCCGGTGGACACCACCCCTAACGACGCCACGCATATCTCAGACGAAGCGCCCGAGACGGCGGCACCGTTCGGCGCGGCGCACTCCTGAGCCACCCGGGCTGCGTACGGCTGCATACCGGTCATTCGGGGTAAAGCCCGTAGTAGATCCGTCCAACCCCGGGTAAGCTGCCCGAGCAACGACATCAGGCCGCCGAGTGATGAGCAGGATCATGCGCTCACACCCGACGACGACCGATCTCGCGGCGACAACTGGGGGAGTCGAGGAGGTTCCCGGTCTGGGTTCCGGCGTGGTCGATGTAGGCTCCGGCGCAGCCGCCGCCCTGAGCTCCAGCTCGACCGGTGCCAGCCCCAGCGCGGCGGTGACCTACCCCGAGCTGCCCGGCGAGGCGCAGATCTCACGGCTGTTCGAGATGACCGGCGATCTGCTGGCAGCGATCTCGCTCGACGGGCGCTTCACGCTGCTGAACCCGGCCTGGGAGCAGCTGCTGGGCTGGTCGATCGAGGAGCTCAAAGCGCACCCGATGCAGGAGCTCGTGCATCCGGACGACCTCGAGCAGACGCTCGCGCTCACGCTCGCCGGCCACCACCGGGCCGCGCAGTTCGCGAACTTCACCAACCGCTACCGCCACCGCGACGGGTCCTGGCGCTGGCTTTTGTGGAGCGCGCGCTGCGACGGCGAGGCCTGGTATGCGGCCGCGAAGGACGTGACCGACCGCATGTGGCTGGAGCGCCAGGCGCTGCACGACCCGCTGACGAAGCTGCCCAACCGCCTGCTCCTAATGGACCGCGCGCGCCAAGCGGTCGCGCGGCTGCGCCGCTCAAACGGGCCGATCGCGCTGCTGTTCATCGACCTCGACCGCTTCAAGGCGATCAACGACAGCCTCGGTCACGCCGTCGGCGACCACCTGCTGATCTCAGTATCCGAGCGCCTGGCCGAGATGCTGCGCGACTCAGACACGGTCGCGCGGCTGGGCGGTGACGAGTTCGTGATCCTGGCCGAGGACCTCGACTCCGACGCCGAGGCGCTCGCGGTCGCCGAGCGCGTGCTGCACGCGCTGGAGGAGCCCTTCCAGGTGGGCTCGGCCGAGGTATCGATGCTCGCGTCGGTGGGCGTATCGATCACGCACGACCCGGGGGCCGAGCCCGAGGACCTGCTGCGCGAGGCAGACGTGGCGATGTACCGAGCGAAGGGCGCGGGCGGGCACAACCTGGAGCTGTTCGACGAGGACCTGCGCCGCGAGGCCTCAGCGCGACTGGATCTCGAGGACCGCCTCGACCACGCCCTGCCCCGGCACGAGCTGCTGCTCGAGTACCAGCCGCTCTTGCCGCTGGGCGGCGGACGGCCGATCGGCTGCGAGGCGCTCGTCCGCTGGCACCCCCACGGCGGTGAGCCGACGGCGCCGCTGAGCTTCCTGTCGCTGGCCGAGGAAGGCGAGCTGATCGTGCAGATCGGCGATTGGGTGCTCCACACCGCCTGCGCCCAGGCGGCCGCGTGGCGCCACGACGGGATCGGGATCCCGGTCTCGGTGAACATCTCCGCGCGTGAGCTGACCGGGTCCGATCTCGCCGAGCGGGTGCATGAGGCGCTGCTGTACTGCCGGTTGCCGGGGAATGCCCTGTGCGTGGAGGTGAGCGAGGAGGTGGTCCTGCGCGACCCGGCCCGCGCGCGCGCGGCGCTGAAGGAGGTCAGGAGCCTCGGCGTGGCAGTCGCGCTCGATAACTTCGGCGCGCGTCAGTCGACGCTCAGCCTGCCGGGGAGCCTGCCTTTGAACATGCTGAAGCTCGACCGCTCTTTGATCCACGGCTTCGAGCGTCACAAGGACAGGCGCGCGATGGTCGTCGCGGCGCTCGCGCTAGCCCGCGAGAGCGGCCTGACCGCGATTGCCGTGGGGATCGAGACCAACCGCCAGCTTCAGCTCGCGCGCGAGCTGAACTGCGCGGTGGGACAGGGCTTTCTGCTGCACCGACCGGACGCGCCCGAGCGGCTGCGCCTCAGAGAGCCGGCCGGGGCGATACGCTCGCCCCCACCATGGCGCCCGATCGTGCGACTGCGCGGCACCAGCCGCCACTGAACGACGCAGTTATCACCGAAAGCTACAAGCGCGCGGCCGCGGAGGCCGCCGCCGCGATGGTCAAGGACGGCATGCACGTCGGTCTGGGAACCGGTTCAACCGTCGCATTTCTGCTGCCGGCGCTCGCCGAGCGGGGGCTGCGCGGCTTGCGCTGCGCGGCCACATCGCCGGCAACCGAGCTGGCGGCGCGGGCGCTCGGTCTGATCGTCGAAGACCTGGACGCCCTCGGCGAGCTGGACATCGCGATCGACGGGGCCGACCAGGTCGAGGAGTCGGGGTGGCTGGTGAAGGGCGGGGGCGCCGCGCAGACACGCGAGAAGATTGTCGCGGCGGCGGCGCGACGGTTCGTGGTGATCATCTCGGCTGAGAAGGTGGTGCCGGCACTGCGCCCGCCGGTGCCGCTCGAGCTACTGCGCTTCGGTGTCGAGCACACGTTGGCCGAGGTGGGCGAGGCGCGGCTGCGCGCCGGGAGCGCGGACCAGCCACGTGGCGCCCTACAGAGCGCGGGCGGCGAGCAGGCGGGCGCGGTGGACTCTCTGGCAAGCCCGGACGGCAACCTGATCGCCGACTACTTCGGTCCGATCGGCGACCCCCCGGGCCTGGCGGCGCGGTTGAGTGCGACCCCGGGCGTGCTCGAGCACGGGCTGTTCGCGCCGGAGATGGTCAGCTGTGTCCTCGTCGCGAGCGCCGGCGGCGTCGAGCGCCGCGCGGGCACCAAGCAGGATCCCGAGGATCCCGGCTAGGGAACGACGGCAGACGCAACCAACGGCCGCAGCTCCTCCTCGGGCGCGACGGAGTGACGCTCGAGCACCCCGTCCTCGCCAACCACGTAGGCGCCCATCCGGGCAAGCGGCGGCGAGTAGACGTGCAGCGTGACCGCCGGATCTACGCCTGAATGGCGCACGCGGTGAATGTCAGAGGAGGAGAAGTGAAAGCTCTCCCCCGCCCCGAACTCCCGATCGCGCGTCGGCCCGTCGATCGCGAGGCGCTCCTCGCGCACGCGCCCACCGACGACAGCGACGGCGCCCGCGGAGACGTCGTGGTCGTGAAAGCCGGTGTCGTGGTCGTCCATCCAGCAGATCAGCCACACGGTGAGGTGCGCGTCGGAGAGCAGCTCCTCATAGACGCGCTGGGTGTGGTCGTGGTGGACGCGTCCGATCCACAGCTCCGGCTGCGAGGAGAGCTCGGCGACGAACGCCTGCAGCTCGGGCGCGGTCAGGTCCCGGTCGCGCGGGCGGGGTACGGAGGCGAGGGGGGTTCTCATCGGAGAGCCTCCTCCCGCGCGACCGGGACGTTTGGGGTTCTCACGGCGGCGGCCCTGTCGGGCGCTCGCCGCTGGCTCTTGGGTACGTGCCCCTGGCCCCCGGACACGCGTCCGTGAACCTGGGCTACACCGCCTGGCGATGGCGCGCCGATGGCGCGCGCAGTGGCGTCGGCGAGCAACTCCCAGTCGAGCGCCCCCGGCTCGTGCAGCAGCGCCGGCTCGACGACGGGGCGGTCGGACCCGTAGAGGAGCTGACCCGGGCCGCCGATCGCGTCGGAGAGGGCGCCGATCGCGAGCGGTCCGTAGGAGGAGGTGTCGTAGAAGACGAGCGGGTCGGGCTCGGACCGGTCCAGGCCGCCGCGCGCGGCCAGGCGCTCGCGGTGCAGCGGCGCGAGGCCGGCGAGCATCGCGAAGAGCACCCGCAGCTCTGGGTGCTCAGCCCGGCCGGCCCCGAGCAACGCGAGCCAGGCCGCGTGCATGTCGGCCACGTAGTGCGTGAGCGCGGGCCACCAGAGCGGGTCGCCGAGCGAGCTCGCGCCGGCTCCGGGCGCGGCGGCTGCTCCGGGGTGGACGAACAAGGGCGCGCCGAGCGAGGAAAGGCGCGCGAGCAGCGGCTGCACGCGCGTGAGCCGATCGACGCCGGCGAGCGCACCCGCGGGCAGCGAGATGCCGACGCAGCCGCGGTGAAGCGCGCGGTCGACGTCGTCCGGGTCGGGGTCATCGAGCGCGATCGCGCCCCACACGCCGAACGGCTCGCCGAGCGCGAGCGCGCCCTCGTGGTAGGCGTCGAGCAACGGCTGCGCCTGCACGCGGGGCAGCGACTCGATCCCCAAGGGGCTCGACAGGCACAGCAGCGCGCGGTCGAGGCCGTCGCGCCGTACGAGCGCGGCCCGCCGCGGGGGCGCCTCGCTTGCAAGATCGACCACATAGGGCCGCTCACCCGCGAGAAACAGCACGGTCAGCCCGTGCTCGTCGCGCACGAACGGGAACTCGGTGCGCTGGGCGAGCGCTTGCACGAGCGGCTCGGTCCAGAGATGTTGGTGGATATCGGTCTTCATCGTTGCTCTGCCTTGCTTATCGGCACATTCTACAGATTCTTGATTGATTTTATGGACTTTAGCATGTCGTCCATTTGTCGAAATACGTACACAGCCCGGATAGGCATCCATCTCTACGCCCGATCAGTCCTCCCCGAGAGCGCATCCGCGCATCTTCTGAACACACCAGTTCTGAACAATCCAGTCTGAACAACCCGGATCGCCATGTCAGACGACGCGACACCCCAAACCAACCCCGACCCCGGCCCTGACCCACAAGCCGAGCCCGTCCCCGGGCAGGGAATCGAGTCCGTCGAGGCCGCCGCGTCAGCCGAGGCTGAGCAAGTTGCGGAGCCTGGACAGGCCGCCGGCGACGAGGGAGCGGCCGATCGCGGTAATCGCCGCAGGGGTATGTGGGCCGCGGCGGCCGTGGTCTGCGTCCTCGCCGGAAGCGCCGCCTCGGTGCTCGGCGCACGCGCTGTGGCGCACCATGATGCGGCGAAGACGGAAACAAGCTTCCAGCAGGGCTCGCAGGCGATCGCCTCGACGTTGAAGCTGGCGGTCCAGCGCCAGGAAGAGCTCACCGTCGCGGCCTCGACCTTCTTCGCCGGCAATCCGAAGGCGACCCCCGCCGAATTCGCCCGCTGGGTCACGTGGGCGCGCACACGGCGTCGCTATCCCGAGCTCGACGCGCTCGGCCTGCTGCCGGCGGCCCCAAAGCCCGCGCCGGTCGTCCACAAGCCCACGGCCGTCAGCGCCTCGTCCACCGGCACTGCATCTTCATCCACATCCAGCGAAGCCTCCCCAACTCCGATCCATGTCTCCTCCCCACCCGCTCCGCCCCCGCCCGTCCACGTCGCGCCCGCGCTGCTGCTGAGTCGAAACACCGGGCTGAGCATCTATCACGCCATTTCGGCCGGGAAACGACAGGCACTGGCGATCACAACGCCCGTGTATCGAGGCAACCTGACCCCGCACAGCGTGTTCGGTCGCACCGCGGCATCGGTGGGATGGCTGCGCGAGGTGCTCGTGCCCGGAGCCCTACTGGGAGGAGTGCTGGTGGGCCATCCCGGCTACGCGCTGAGCGTCACCTACCGGCCCCACGGCGCAAACCGGGCCGGCTCGAGCCTCGTATTCACGAGCGGCGCCCCGCGGTCAGACGCGCAGAACACGACGCTCGACCTGCACGACGGCTGGACCGTCACGAGCTTCGGCCCGTCCGCCGGCGCGAACGTGCTCAATAACGGAGACGCGCTAGCGCTGCTGATCGGCGGGATCCTGGCGAGCGTGGTGCTCGGCCTGCTGGTGGACCTGCTCGGCGCCGCTCGCTGGTCAACGCCGGCAACGGCGCCGGCGCCGGCGGAGGACGAGGCAAAGGCCGGCGCCGAGGCAAAGGCCAGCGCCGACTCGCAGACCGGCGAGCTGCCCGGCAGGTATCTGTACGAGCCCTTGACCGGGCTGCCCAACCGCGAGCTCACGCTGGACCGCGCTGAGCGCATGGTCGCACGGGCGGGACGCGACTCGGGCATGCT
>Ga0182024_10015326_pt1 | contig 14700 bp, 12 predicted proteins | sample P32metaG_FD_120480 | JGI IMG/M metagenome (GOLD analysis project Ga0182024, IMG submission 120480) | Permafrost microbial communities from Stordalen Mire, Sweden - P3-2 metaG (Illumina Assembly) | ecosystem: Environmental > Terrestrial > Soil > Wetlands > Permafrost | place: Sweden: Stordalen... | reverse complement strand
GGCAATGTGCTTGTCGCGCTGCGACGGGTTGTGCCCTGCATCGTCGCTGAGCACCGCTGTCACATGGGGCGGGATGATCACCGCGATGTCGTCGCCGTGGGCGGCGACCGTGTCATACGTCGGACCCATCATAGGGGCCATCGGCCGTGACGCTGGCGATTTTGGCATCGATCTGATCGAGCAGCGGCCCCACTTGCGAAGGATCCCCCACAACGGTGTGCTCTTCGAGAAGGCGGACTGCTTGGTCGGCGTCGGCGGCCTCATAGATTTTGAACCCGGCGTCCTCGATAGTGATGGCGACGTCCATTCGGACGAACACTTCGTCCTCGACGACAAGAACGGCAAATGATGGATTCGATGGGTTTATAACGGCGCAACTTACGGTTCTGGCTCTTGCTGCCCGTCTCAACAAACTTCCCGCCCTCTGTTTGGTTCCCGATGGACGAGCGAGCCAACAACTCTGGTTGTAAACAGGAATGGCCTATGATAGTGGGCGGTTCCATGTCAGTGCCGATTTCTGTGTCAGTTTCGAATACGGTGACGTCGGCCGCCAAGCTCATAGCGCGCCGCCTATTGGTCGTCGAAGACGAATTCATCATCGCGTCAATGATTGCCGACCAGCTCGCCGAACTCGGTCACATCGTCGTTGGCCCGGCTTGCTCAATTGAAGAAGCGATCCAGTTGGCGACCACAGCGAAGCTTGACGGCGCACTGCTCGATTGGAGCCTTGATGGTAATTCAGTTGGGGAAGTGGCCGATGTCCTTGCGGCGCGGGGAATCCCATTCCTGTTCATGACGGGCTACAATAAAATTCCCGACCGGAGCTATGCCAAGATCGCTATTTTGGGTAAGCCGTTTCAAATGGACGAACTTCAGCGCGCTATCGAAAGTGCGCTATAAAGCTCTATCAACGGCATTGTCAGAGAGTAAATTCTATACTGCCTGCTCGCGCACCGGGGCGGGCGGGAGTTCCACTGTTTTAGCTCATGAATTACCAACACGCTCGGCGGGATTCGACGCCGAAAATCACCTATACTTATTTGCCTTGACAGTGCCCGTAAGACACCTTGATCCCGCGCTCCGCCAACAAATCTTCGACGTCGCGGAAGCTCAAGCCGAAACGAAAATAGAGCCAGACCGCCTGCTGAATGATCTCGGGCGGGAACCGATACCCGCTGTAGCTGATTTTCCTCATCCCCTTGGCTACCGAGCCGCCAAAGAGATCGCAAGTCCGAGGCGGGCGTGACAATGCCGTCCCTCCGGTTATCTGACATCGCCGCGGGCGTCCAACTCAAACGGTCGCGATCGTCCGAAAGCCTCGCAAATCACGATCGGTGGATGTATTCACAACTTTCACATTTTCGACCACCGCCATGCGCGGCCCTGATCGGCAGGCCTCGGTCATCGCATCGACAACCGTCGTTTCTCCCGAAAACACCGCTTCGACCGAACCGTCACGACGGTTGCGGACCCAGCCCGACAGGCCCCGAATCTCGGCTTCTTGCTCTACCCACGACGACTCACCGCAGACATGACAGCGTTCCGGCTCCTTGTCGTGGGCGGCGCCGGAGGCGTCGCACACATAGAGGTTCGCCGTGGCCAGTTTGCCGTCGGGCGTGCGGAGGCCGGCAGGGAGCCGCGCGCGAAAAACGCGGTAGGCGCGGCCTTCGTGATAGATGAGGCTGAGCGGCCCGAACTCGGCGATCGCCAGAAACCGCGCGCGCTGCAGAAAGGCCGCCTTTGAGCCCTGAAAGCCGCTCGCCGGAACGTAGGCGTAAAGCGGCAAGCGCGGAAAATTGTAACCCGGCAGGAACCCTTCGGTGGCGAGGTAGCGATATGAGTAGAAGTCGGAACCGCCGCTCGTGTTTCCCTTCTCGAGCAACGTGATCTGCTCATTGGCCTGCGCCTGCTGGCTCTTGGCCTCTCTGCGCTCCTGCGCGGTCAGACCATGCATTTCCGACCGTCGGTTCGCCTCGACCAGTTGCGACCGCGCTCCGCTGTAAAGCTGGCGCCAGCGATCGAATGCATCATTGAAGCCGTTGAAAGCGTTCGCGGCTGTCGTCCTGGCGAACCTCGCCCGATCAATCGCCCAAGGGGCCGCCGCGGGGGTCAGTTCGGCATTGACGCTGTCGAGGATGCGCTGCATCGAAGCTGCCGCCGCGTCAGCGAGATCGGAACGCGCGAGCCACTCGGCGATGTCTGCGCGAACCGGCAGGTCCGGCTCTTGCTGTGTTTCGGCGTGCAATTCTTGGAGGCGATTTTCCAATTCGACCATCGGCCACCTCAGCCGGGTTGAGTTCGAAAGGAAGGTCGGATGAGCTTAATTGCCTGTCCGCGAAACCGGCAGCGGGCCAGAGGCGGCCAGATAAAGTCTCACAGGTGGCGGAGTCCGTGACGCTCAATAAGGTCCATCATCGCCTGGGCACCACGGCGTCGATGGTTCTCGTATAGGTTACGAGCAAGCCGCGCGTCTCCCTTCATAATAGCCTCAAGGACGGCGCGATGCTCTGCCGTGGATTGGTGGGGGACAGGTCGCAGCGGCAGAGTGAACATGCGGGCACGGTGCGCCTGCTCTGAGACGGCCATGACCATCGCCCTAAGCCGGTTATTGCCGCACATTGTCACGAGTAGGCTGTGAAAGTCGGCGTCAGCCTCTATCCATGCCTTCATCTCGGGGGGATTGGTTCTGAGCGCCTTCTCCATCCGGTCGCACGCCTCGATAACGGGCGCAAGTACATCGGGGCCGGGCTGCCGCGACGTGAACAGCTCAACCGCGGTGGGTTCAAGTGACAGCAGCACCTCGTAGATCTCTCGCATGTCCGACGGTGACAGGCTCGAGATCTGTACGCCATGGCGCGGGACGATCGTGAGTAATCCCGCCTGCTCCAGCCTGACGGCAGCCTCCCGCACCGGCGTTCGCGACATATCAAGTTCGCGCGCGAGAGCCAGTTCTGTGATCTGTGACCCCGGGGCCAGGTCGCGGTTCAAGATTTTCGACTTGATGATTGCGTAGGCCGCCTGGCTCGACCGCGTACCGCGGTCACTTACGACATTGGATCTCATTGGATTCATGCTGCTCCGGGCGGATCAGGGAGCACCGGGGTACCTGCATTCCCCTCGGAATGCAATATTGACTCCGACATAAAATGCGCTAACGTATGCATTAATAAGGCTACGAGGCTCCCATACCTGAATGGTAACGGGTCTGTAGAGGGCTTTTTCAGGGCGGAGGCGAGTGCTGACGTGGGATATCGCTTCGCTATCGATATCGGGGGCACTTTCGTCGACAGCACTCTGCTTGATGATGAGACCGGGCGTGTTACGGCGTGGAAAACCCCCGCGACCTCGGATGCGCCGGAAGTCGCAGTTCTCGCAGCGCTCGCTGAGGCCTTGCGGCTATCGAACGGTCAACAGCCCGCCGTCTTTGTGCACGGGAGCACAGTTGCGACCAACGCCTTTTTGGAGCGCAATGGTGCGCGTCTCGGTATCCTCACCACACGAGGCTTCCGCGACATTTTGACGATCGGACGCCAGATCCGTCGTGATCGTATCTACGATTGGTATTTCGATCGTCCTACGCCCCTCTTCTCGCGCGACAATATCCACGAAATTTCTGAACGCATTGCCGCCGATGGCCGGATCGTCGCACCACTTGCAGAGGATGATATTGAAAAGGCCTGCCGTGCGTTAGCGGGAAAAGTCGATGCAATCGCAATCTGCTTTCTGAATGCCTACCGTAACCCGCGGCACGAGGAGCGTGCTAAGGCATTGGTCTCCGCAAAGCTGCCGGGCCTCCGCGTGGTCACTTCTACTGCGAGTTGCCCGCAATTTCGCGAGTTCGAGCGATTCAGCACCGCAGTTGCTTCGGCCTATGTCGCTCCAGTCGTCGGCGGATATCTCAGCCGATTGAAGACGGGGGCCAGTAACTTTGTGAGCGCGTGCGAGCCACTAGTGATGCTTGCAAACGGGGGCCTGGTCGATATCGAACATGCTACCGAGCATGCGGCCGGCATGCTGCTCTCCGGCCCAGCAGGCGGCGTTGTTGGGGGTTCCCATTTTGCCGCGAGGGCTGGATTTCCCTCGTGCATCACTTTCGACATGGGTGGAACGAGCTGTGACATCTCTCTCGTTTGGAACGCGCAGCCCGCCATGGCCGAAGAAACTTTCATCGCGGGCCACCCCATCAAGACGCCCATGCTTTCCATTCACTCCATCGGCGCTGGCGGCGGTAGCCTCGCGACCATCGAGAACGGTTACTTGCGCGTCGGCCCAGAAAGCGCCGGCGCTACTCCCGGCCCCATCTGCTACGGCAGAGGTGGAACGCAACCTACCGTCTCCGATGCGAATGCGGTTCTCGGCTTTCTAAGCCCGCATCGTTTCCTCGGCGGCAAGATGACGTTGCGCGTAGCGGATGCGGAACAAGCGCTCACCGAGTGCGGGCGGCAACTCGGCATGACTGCCGAACAAGCAGCTGCCGGCATCTTTACCGTCGTCAACGCAAACATGATCAACGCTACCAGAGCAATGTCAGTGGAGAAAGGTTTCGATCCCCGTGACTTTGCGCTCGTCGCTTTCGGCGGTTGCGGCCCCATTCATGCGGCCTATGTAGCGAGGGAGCTGGGCATCCCACGAGTAGTCGTTCCCTTCTACGCCTCGCTTTGCTCTGCGTACGGCATGCTGCTATCCGATCTCAAAACCGAGAGCGCGCGCACCGTCCTCCTGCCGCTTACGGCCGAGTCGCTGCCCGAAATTATCGTGTTCCAAAAGTTACTCGAAAATGCGAGCCGAGCGGAGCTCGCTCGCATCGGCGGTCTTGGGGATGTCACAACTACAGTGTTCGCCGAACTCCGCTATGTCGGCCAGGCGTACGAGGTCTTAGTCCCGATCCGTGTGGAGGATCTCTCGCCCACTGGGTTCCCTCGCCTCCGCGCGGCGTTTGAGGCAGAACATCGACGCCGCTATGCTCACGCGGACGATCGCGCGCCCGCCGAGTGGGTAAATATTCGCGTCGTCACTTCCTCCCCACCTGTAGCGAAGCACCAATATTCCCCGAAAGCAACGAGTTGGACGCCGGCCGAACCGACGGCTCCGGCGAACCGTGCGATTTTCTTTCCCGAATTGGATCGACGTACCCTTTGCCCTGTCTACGCCGGTGAGAGTCTGGCCGCTGGCGCGGAGTTGCGCGGCCCGGCGGTGATCGAGTTCGACTTTCATAGCGTGGTTCTTCCGTCCGAAGCGCGCGCTTTGACGGATGAGGCTCGTAGTCTTTTACTGGAACTCTGAGTGATGGGCGCGATCGATCCGATCACCTTCGAAGTCGTGAAGAACCGTCTGACCGCAATCGCTGACGAGATGGAAACGGTGCTGATGCGCAGCGCCTATTCGCCTGTAGTAAAGGAGATGCGCGACTGTTCTTGCGCGCTGTTTGACGCAGAGGGGCAAGTCGTAGCGCAGGCTGCCGCATTGCCGATGCATCTAGGCGCATTGACCCCCGCCGTGGCAGCGTTATTGGCGCGCGTGCCGGTCAAAGAGATGAGGGATGGCGACGTCTTCATGGTCAATGATCCGACCGAAGGCGGCTCTCATCTGCAAGACTTCATATTCATGTGTCCTATCTATTTCGGAGTGGAGCTTCTTGGCTTTTCGGTCAACCTCGCCCATCAAATTGATGTTGGCGGGATGGCGCCTGGCAGCGGTCCCGGCGACGCCCAAGAGATCTATCAAGAGGGCCTGCGCATCCCTTGCGTCCACCTTTACAAGCAAGGCAAACCCAACGAGCTCTTGTTCCGCATTATCGCTTTGAATGTTCGCTCGCCCGAAATGACGCTTGGCGACATGCGGGCGCAGCTTGCCGCTTGCAAGATCGGCATCGAACGTGTGCGCGAGTTGGTCGACAAATATTCGATTGGTGTTCTGCGTGCGTGCATGTCGCAGTTGCTTAACTTTTCGGAACAGCAGATCCGCAAGGCAATAGGAGATGCCCCCGACGGTATCTATCTCGGCCACGATGTCATCGATGATGACGGCATAACGCTTGGAGTTCCGATTCGCATTCAGGCTCGCCTTGAGATTAAAGGAGACACTGTTGTAGTCGATTTTGAGGGGACGGACGCGCAGGTTCGTGGCGCGATTAACACCCCGTACTCCTCTACTTTCGCGGCCGTGATGTACTGCATCATCGGAGGGTTCGGCCCCTCGATACCTGCCAATGCTGGCTGTTTCCGCCCAGTCACGCTTCGGGTCCCGCATGGAAGCATCCTTGATGCCCAACCCCCGGCGGCAGTGAACGCGAGGGCAGTTTCGGCGCGCCGCGCTGCGGACGTGTTGTTGCAGTGCATTTCTAAAGCCTTACCTCAGCGCGCGATCGCGACTTCCAGCGATAACACATTTGTTGTCCAGATAAGCGGGCGAGCATCCAATGATAAAAAGTACTTTCACTACATTGAGGCGCTTGGTGGTGGCCTCGGTGGACGGTCTGACCGTGATGGAATCGACGGAATAGACACGCACACAACAAACAACATGAATGTCCCGATCGAGGCGCTTGAAGCATCGGCTCCAATTGTTGTCGAGCGATTTGAGCTTGATGACGCTTGCGGTGGAGCTGGTAGGTGGCGGGGAGGCAGGGGAATACACAAGGTGCTTCGCGTCCTTGACTATGCGACGTTGGGGATTCGAGCAGACAGGTTTGTGCACGCGCCAGCTGGGTTCTTGGGCGGGAGCGCAGGGGGCCTTGCAAGCTGCATGCTGAACGGAAAGTCGCTCAACTCGAAGCGGTCGCTCATTCCACTCCGTCCTAACGACGTCGTAACAATTCACACCGCAGGTGGCGGGGGATTCGGTTTACCTAATGGAGAAGAGACAAGCCCCGTCGGCGAAGAGGGCCACACGTGACCGAGCGTTTTCCAACCTCCCTTCTCTTCGTTCCCGCTCATGATGCAAGGCTGCGCCGCAAGGCCGCAACCCTAACGCAGCAGGCGATTGTTCTCGATCTGGAGGACTCAGTCCCCTTATCAGAGAAGACCGCTGCTCGAGATGGCGTCCTTGACTTCCTTAGTCAGTCGCCGGGACAAGTTTTTGTGCGTATCAACCCCTTGAGTGCCGCGACTTCTTTTAGCGCCGCATTTGGAGTGACAGACCTCACTGCAATAGTTGCGCCGGGTTTGCGCGGGATCGTCTTGCCCAAGACCCAATCGGCCTCCGAAGTGCGTCAGGTTGACGAGTTTCTTTCCGCTCGCGAGTTGGCCATTGGAGTTGCAGTTGGCACAATTGAGCTCTTGGCGATTGTGGAGACGGCACGAGGTATCATGGAGTTGCGGAGCATTGTCGAAGCCGCGCCGGGCCGCAGATATCGACTTTGTTTTGGTGCGGGCGATTTTGCGACGGACCTTCACGTTGAATGGAGTAACATGGAGGAGGAATCGCGCACGGCTAGATCGCTCCTCGTCATCGCGTCGCGCGCTGGGTCATTGCCGCCGCCGATTGATAGCGTGTTTCCACACGTTTCTGATTCGGAGGGGCTAGCGCGTAGTACGCGTGCGGCGCGGGCGTTAGGTTTCAAAAGTAAGTTTGTTATTCATCCATCGCAGATCGCGATCGTCGACGAACTTCTAAGACCCACTGCGCACGAGATTGATTGGGCTCGGCGTGTGATCACAGGAATGCAAGCCGCAGAACGAGATCAACGCGGGGCATTCACGCTCAATGGCCGTCTTATTGACTATCCAATCGTTGCTTATGCCCGCGAAGTTCTCACCGCTGCAGAGGTCTCTGTCGACGGGGACCTCATCACGTTCGAAGGGGACAGAAAGGTGGAAGAGGGTGCCAGAACCCACTAAGGTACCGAGAAGCGCGGCTCAACTTGAGGCGCCGCGGGGCCCGTTGACGGGTGTGCGGGTCATCGATCTCACCAGCTATCTTGCTGGTCCCTATGGCTGCGCATTGCTCGGCGATCTTGGGGCCGATGTAATTAAGGTCGAGCCGCCGGCCGGGGACATGATGCGAAGCTACCCTACGACGCTTGTAGGTGACAGCCGCGCCTATATTGGCGCTAACAAGAACAAACGCGGAATCGTCGTCGATCTTAAGCATCCAGAGGGTCACGCTCTGCTCTGCCGCTTCGCGGCTAACGCCGATGTACTCGTTCACAACTTTCGGCCTAACGTGCCACCTCGCCTCGGAATCGATTATGAAACTCTACGCCCACTCAATTCGCGGCTAATCTATTGCGGGCTGACTGGGTATGGTGAGACCGGTCCGTTGCGCGATGCCGCCGGATTCGACCAGGTGCTTCAGTCCTGGACAGGTATCGCGACCTTTCAGGGCGCAGAGCAAGGTTCTCCGCAGGTAGTTCGTGGGTCCATCGTCGACTATTATGCGTCAGCATTGCTCGCGATGTCTGTCAACGCGGCACTATACGAGCGAGAGAGAACGGGCGAGGGCCAATATGTCGGCCTGTCCTTATTGCGCACAGCGCTGGTCATGCAGGCTGGGCGATTCGTTTGGGCGAAGGGCGAGCCACGTGAGGTGGATCGGGATCTTCAGCCGGGGCGGCTAGCGGGAATTCATCCTACGAGAGACGGGTTCATTTATGTGTCTGCGCATTCGCCCCACTTTTGGAAAGCGCTCTGTGAGGCCCTTGAGCTACCAGATCTCGCTTCCGATCCTCGCTATGATAACATACGTAAGCGCGCGGAATTGGCAGACGAATTGCTGCCGAGGATCCGCACTGCCCTCAAGCGTCGGAACACCTCTGAGTGGGTAGCGATCATGCAAGATCGAGTGCCCGCGGCGGCCGTGCGACCCCTAGAAGATCTATTCGATGATCCGCAAGCAATAGCGGAAGAGATGATTGCTGTCGTACCGCATCCCTCTTTGGGAGAGTATCGGACGGTAGCTAAGCCGGCGACGTTTTCGCGCACCCCGGGGCCGCCGCCCCGGCACGCGCCATCCCTCGGGGAACATACTGACGAGATTCTGGATGAGTTTGGCCTGTCAAGTGCGGATGTCGGTCGATTGCGCAAGGCGGGCGCTGTGAAGTAAATCGGCCGATACCCTTGGATTTGGTGCGTAACGCGTTGTCTGTCAGTTTATCAACAGGAGGTAACTACCATGAAGCGTATACTCTCAATAGGACTAGTTGGTGCGCTAGCGCTAACGTCAGCGTCTCCATCTCTTGCTGCCGATGCTGTTCGCATCGGTCTGGTGTTGCCCGACCTTTCAAATGAGGCGATCTCCAACATCAACGTAGGCGCCCGTGAACGGGCGAAAGAGCTAGGTAACGTCGAAATCCTCACGACATCGTCTTATAGCGGTGAGCAGCAGGCGAGCGGTATTGAGAATTACGTCGCCCAAAAGGTCGACGCAATTATCTACGATTCAATAGACGCTGCTGCTGTAGGCCCTGCGATCGTGAAGGCCAATAATGCAAACATTCCTGTCATCGCAATCTATTCCGCGGGCGCGAGCGGCAAGAACGCCACTTGGATGGGTCCAAACTTTAAGGCAGACGGGCAGATGATTGGAAGTTGGATGGCTGGGAAACTCGGAAAGGATGGTAAGGTCGCTGTCGTCGAAGGTAATCCCGCTGATACTGCGGGTGTTGATCTGGTAACGGGTTTTGAAGACGGCCTGAAATCAGGCGGAATTTCAGGAGTTGTGGCATCCGCGCCAACCGATTGGGATCGTCAGAAGGCCTTCACCGTTATGGGCGACATGCTGACCGCTCACCCGGACATTCAGGGTGTGTATGGCGCGATTGATGAGATAGCTCTTGGCGCCTTACAGGCGATCAAGGCGTCAGGACGCAAGAAGGACATCTTGCTCGCTGGGCATAACGCCACTTGCGAAGGCCTAGTCGCCCTTTTGCGCAAGGATCTAGATTATGACATCATGACTTTTCCGAAAGTTATTGGCCGTACATCTGTTGACCTTGTGCTCAAACTGAAGGCCGGACAAGAGATTCCTCCGGTGACTAACGCTACCGTGTACGGTATTGACACTGCAACAGCGCAAGCGGCGCTTGCCGGAAACATGTCCGGAATCCCCCCTGAACTTGCTGCCGACGTAAAGGCGCGTGTGACCGCTGCGTCGCAGGGCTGCAAGTAGGCATAAAAATGCACGCCACCGGCCAGCAGCGGCCGCACGCGATCCTAAGCGCACGGGGAATTGTCAAGCGATTCCCCGGCGTGGTCGCTCTCAACCGCGTTGAGTTCGACCTATTGTGTGGCGAGGTCCATGCCTTGCTCGGAGAAAACGGTGCAGGAAAGAGCACGCTTGTGAATATTCTGACAGGCGTGTTCGCGCCTGACGAGGGCGAATTGAGCGTCGGGGGCGCGCCAGTCGAATTTGACTCCCCGCGTGACGCAAGGGCGGCCGGCATACACGCCATCCACCAAGAGTTATCATTTGTTCCGCAACTCGACATCGCGACAAATCTCGCCCTCGGCAACTTACCGGTACGAAGTGGCGTCTTTTCGCAGATGTTCGGGATTATAGATCACAAAGAACTTCATAGCCGCGCTCGTCGTGCCCTAGCCCGGACCGGTAGTCGGCTCGAGTCATCGACTGCTGCCACTAAGTTGAGCGTCGCGCAGGCACAGATGCTTGAGATAGCGCGGGCACTCGATGGAGATTTCCGCGTTATTCTGTTCGACGAGCCGACATCATCACTCGGACCTGCTGAACGAAATGAGCTCTTCGCTCAAATACGCCGGTTGCGAGCGGATGGCATTGGCATTGTCTACATTTCACATCGGCTTGAGGAGGTGTTTGAACTTGCAGACTACGTGACCGTACTCAGAGATGGCTCTGTAGCAGCTAGCGGTCCCGCCTCAATGTTCGATAACAATAGGGTTGTCGAATTGATCACCGGGAAGGCGGTGACGCAAACAAAGCCACCTCGTCGACCAATAGGAGAAGTAAGTCTAGAGGTCTCAAATCTCTCTTCACCGCCGCAGGTTGTGGAAGTGACTTTTGCTCTCAGGCGCGGGGAAATTGTGGGTCTAACAGGGCTCGTTGGCGCGGGACGCACCGAGCTGGCAGAATGCCTGTACGGGGCGCGCTCGGTCAGTCACGGCACAATTAGGCTTGATGGGAAGATTATTTCACCTTCATCCCCTGCCGAAGCCATGAAGCTTGGACTCGGATATGCGACCGAAGATCGCAAGAGTTCGGGAATATTCCATCGGCTTAGCATTGAGCTCAACATGGCTATCAGCGCATTTGGTCGTCCCAACATCGCTTCTCGGTTTCTTCGCTTCGGTAGCCTGCTTAGAAGTAGTGAACTGCGCAGAATAGCGCAGGAGCATGTGAGGAATCTTGGGATCCGGCCACCTCAAGTTCGAACAGCAGCTGGAACGTTGAGCGGCGGAAATCAGCAAAAAGTCATGCTTGCTCGCCTCCTCGCGGCTCAATTACGTGTGCTCGTTCTCGATGAGCCGACACGGGGGGTTGACGTTGGCGCGAAAGATCAGATTTGGGCTCTGCTGCAGCGGCTCGCCGAGGAGGGACTCCCCTTGCTCGTCATTTCATCGGATGTCCCAGAGCTTTTGGGTCGAGTTGACCGCGCTTTAGTCATGCGAAGGGGCCGCATTGTAGCGGAGATAGTGGGCGACGCGATCACCGAAGCGGGGATAATGCATCATGCGCTTTGAGACAACGCAGGGACAGGTGAGAAGCAGGGAGGTCATTGGTCGCTTTGTTGGCGCCTTGCTACGCTTTTCGAGTGTTTACGTAGGACTCGTCGTAATTTGCATCCTTCTTTCTTTCGTCTCGCCTTTCTTTCTTACAGTCACTAATCTGATGAATATCGTGCTCCAGGCTGCGCCGGTCTCGATAATTGCTGCAGGTCTGACTGTTGTTCTAATCAATGGCGAAATTGACCTCTCGTTAGGGTCATTAATCGGCATGACCGGATCAGTAGCGGCAATCCTTATAATTAAGGAAGGCTACCCTATAATTATCGGCATAATTGCTGGGCTGCTGTCGGGGATCATCGCCGGTCTACTTAACGGTGTAGTTACTGTCATATTCCGCATCCCCTCCTTCATAGTCACACTTGCCATGCTCGGAATAGCGCAGGGCACTGGTTTCTTGCTTACTAACGGTCGCCCAGTACACGGATTTCCTCCACTATATTCCGTCATTGGCCAAGGCTCCATTGGACCGGTTCCGGTGCCGGCGATCATCGCTCTGGGGATCTACATTTCCATCCACTTTATCCTAACCCGAACTCGGTTCGGGATCGAAGTTTATGCCGCAGGTGGCGGACGGCGCGCCGCGGAAATGGCGGGTATCCGGGTCAATCGGGTCATCATAGCGGCTTTCGCGCTGAGTGGCGCTTGCGGTGGGATAGCAGGCATCGTGCTGAGTTCGCGCCTTGACGCGGGCGACGGCAATTTCGGCGCCTCGAACCTCCTCGACGCCGTCGCTGCGACGGTGGTGGGCGGGACGTCTTTGATGGGAGGCGCAGGCAGCGTCATGGGAACTCTTGGTGGAGTGCTAATTATCTCGGTGATTCGCAATGGCCTCGTTCTGCTAGACGTGCAGGCGTTCTGGCAACAGGTGGCTGTAGGTGTGATCATCGTGCTTGCGGTCGTGATCAACGAGATCGCCCGCGGCGAGCTGAATCTCGCATCGATTCGTCGCAGCCTAAACCGGTAGCTCAGGCGGCTGCGGGCTAAACAGGGTGGGAGGAGACAATCATGCCAAGCGGTCCCGAACTACCAAGCATTTCGACACTTATTGGCATTGCAAGCGAATACGGTATCGAGCTGACACATGAACAAGCAGACGCTTACCGCACTGCGATGGTCCCCTCGATTATGTCTTATCGCCGCGTGGAGGAAATGACCGAACCTAAGCTACCGGTCCGACATAAGCGAGATAGTGGTTGGCGCCCGACCGAAACGGATAACCCGCTGAACGCCTGGTATTGGCGATGTGAGATTGAGGGGGCATCTTCCGGTCCACTCAAGGGGGAACGCATCGCGATAAAGGACGCGATCTGCGTTGCTGGCCTGCCGATGATGAACGGAACGCGGTTGCTTGAGGGGTACATCCCCGACGTTGACGCTACAGTAGTCACTCGGCTGTTGGACGCGGGTGCCACAATCTCCGGTAAGACCAATACGGAGGATCATTCATTTTCCGGCAGCGGTCATCTTTGCTCGCACGGGCCTGTACGAAATCCTCGAAAGCCAACCCACAATCCGGGGGCATCGTCGTGCGGAAGCGCGGCCGCGATCGGCGCTGGCGACGTTGAACTTGCCTTGGGTGGCGACCAAGGAGGTTCCATTCGAATCCCAGCCTCCTGGTCGGGCGTGTACGGACTGAAGCCAAGTTACGGGCTAGTGCCGTATACAGGGTGCGCCATGATCGAGCACACCATGGACCACATCGGTCCCATGGCAAGCACCAGTGAGGGCATCGCGCGGTTGCTGTCTGTGATCGCTGGTGCGGACCCGCTTGATCCCCGGCAGCGGGGCGTGTTCCCGCCGAACCAGTCGATCGACTATTTGCCGGCACTGAAGCGCGGTGCGCGAGGAATGCGGATAGCGGTTATCAAAGAGGGGTTTGGCCTTCCAGGAGTGGAGGGAGGTCCACCGCCGTCGGAACCCGTCGTTGACGAGCGCGTTCGTGCGGCGATTGAACGTTTCCGGAAGATGGGAGCCGAAGTCGAGGAAGTGTCGCTGCCCGCGCATCTCGATGGCATGCACGTCTACGTCGCGATCATGATGGAGGGCGCAACCGAGTTCATGCTCAAAGCGGGCGGGGGCGGGACCAATTGGAGCGGTTGGCACAACACGCAGTTGGTCGAAGCTTACTTAAAAGGAATGCGTGCGCGCCCGCACGACATCCCACCGACGGTAATCTCAGTCCTGCTTACTGGGGAGTACATGCGACGCGCCTATTTCGGTCGCTATTACTGTCGCGGCCAGAATATCCGACCTCAAATTGTTGCCGCCTATGAGGCAGTGCTGAAGGATTTCCATCTGCTAGCGATGCCTACGACACCGATCCGGGCAACGCCGATCCCGGATCGAGATGCCTCGATTACTGACAACCTCCGGACGGCATTCAGCATGCTGCGCAACACGTGCGTGGCGAACGTCACCTCTCACCCGTCGATAAGTGTGCCATGTGGGATAGAGGACGGCCTACCGATTGGTATGATGTTGACCGGTCGGCACTTTGATGATGCTACCGTAATTGCTGCTTCTGCCGCCTTCGAAGCCGATTACGATTGGACGCGAGGATAGTTACTCGACCGAGGACGAGTGAGATGGGGCCGATGCGGATTGTGCAGCGTTGGACGTCCGCAACGATTGGAACGCGTGCTGCCATTGATCGGTCCAGTCGCTTCCTGCGACTATTTGGCACGCCCCAGTTGTTTAGGCGCGAGAGACGATGGTTGTAGATTCCCACACGCATATCTGGAGCGAAGGCTTCCTGCCATCGGCTTTCTTTCGTGAAGCTGCCGCCGAGTGGGCGACAAAGGTTCCAGGTAGAGCGCCTGGGATGATTCTTCCCCGACTAATCGTAAGCGTGGCCGCACGGCCGCGTGCGGGTTCTCAGGCGGGCATTGTCAGAGTAAATTCTATACTGCCTGCTCGCGCACCGGGGCGGGCGGGAGTTCCACTGTTTTCGCTCATGAATTACCAACACGCTCGGCGGGATTCGACGCCGAAAATCGCCTAT
>Ga0182024_10015325_pt1 | contig 14701 bp, 13 predicted proteins | sample P32metaG_FD_120480 | JGI IMG/M metagenome (GOLD analysis project Ga0182024, IMG submission 120480) | Permafrost microbial communities from Stordalen Mire, Sweden - P3-2 metaG (Illumina Assembly) | ecosystem: Environmental > Terrestrial > Soil > Wetlands > Permafrost | place: Sweden: Stordalen... | reverse complement strand
GATCGATGCGGCGCGCTGGATGCACACCGGCGACCTCGCCACCATCGACGCCGAGGGTTATTGCAACATCGTCGGCCGCATCAAGGACATGGTGATCCGCGGCGGCGAGAACGTCTATCCACGCGAGATCGAGGAATTCCTCTACCGGCACCCGAAGATCCAGGACGTGCAGGTGATCGGCGTGCCGGACGACCGCTACGGCGAGGACGTCTGCGCCTGGGTCAAGCTGCGTCCCGGGCAGACCGCCACCGAGGAGGACATCAAGGCGTTCTGCCGCGACCAGATCGCCCACTACAAGGTGCCGCGCTACGTCAAGTTCGTCGACGCCTTTCCGATGACGGTCACCGGCAAGATTCAGAAATACATCATGCGCGAGCAGACTATCGCGGACCTTGGCCTCAAGGTGGTGAAGACGGCGTGACATGATTGCCGGCGCTTGCGGCGGTCCCCAAAAAATCGCTAAAACAGCCGGTAACGCGGTCGGCCGGGCCCGTTGCGCATCACGGAGCCAGTCGTGGCCGAGACGGTCGCGGAAATCCTCAATGCCTATCGGGCCGGAACGGCGACGCCCGCCGACATTGTCGCGCGCAGCTACGCGCGCATCCGCCGCCACGACGATCCGGCGATCTTCATCGCGCTGCGCGAGGAAGCCGACGTCCTCGCCGAGGCGACGGCGCTCGCCCGCGCTACCGAGCGCAGCGCGCCGCTTTACGGCATTCCGGTCGCGGTGAAGGACAATATCGACGTCAAGGGTCTGCCGACCACCGCCGCCTGCCCGGCCTTCAGCTATCGGCCGAAGCAGGACGCGACCGTGGTGCGGCGGCTGCGCGAGGCCGGCGCGCTCATTCTCGGCAAGACCAATCTGGATCAATTCGCGACCGGCCTCGTCGGCGTGCGCACGCCCTACGGCATCGCGCGCAATCTGTTCGATCCAAAACTCATTCCCGGCGGATCGAGCACCGGCTCGGCGATTGCGGTTGCCGCCGGCATCGTGCCGCTGGCGCTCGGCACCGACACCGCGGGATCGGGCCGTGTGCCGGCGGCCTACGGCAACATTGTCGGTCTCAAGCCGAGCCGCGGTCTCGTCTCGACCGCCGGCCTCGTTCCGGCCTGCCGCACCCTCGACTGCGTCAGCGTGTTCGCGCTCACGGTCGATGATGCCACCGCGGCGCTCGCCGCCGTCGCCGGGGCCGACGCGGCCGATCCGTATTCACGGCCGCGGCCGCGGCCGCTGCGGCCGGTCGGGCCGATGCCGGCCGGCGTGCGGCTCGGCGTTCCGGTGCCCGGCGATCGGCTGTTCTTCGGCGACAAAATTTCGGCGGCGGCTTACGAGGACGCGCTGTCGCGCCTTGCCGGGCTCGGCGCCACCATCGTCGAGATCGACATCGAACCGCTCTACGCGGCGGCGCGGCTCCTCTACGAAGGGCCGTGGGTGGCGGAACGCTATCTCACGGTGCGGGCGCTGATCGCGTCCGCGCCCGAAACCATGCACCCGGTGACGCGCCAAGTGATCCTCGCCGGCGCGCACGGCACGGCGGCCGACGCCTTCGCGGCGTTTTATCAGCTCGAAGAGCTCAAGCGGGTCTGCGATCACATGTTCCGCGCCATCGACGTGCTGGTGGTGCCGACGGTGCCGACGATCTATACGATCGAGGAGGTGCTGGCCGATCCCATCCAGCTCAACAGCCGTCTCGGCACCTATACCAATTTCGTCAACCTGCTCGATCTGTGCGCCCTTGCGGTGCCGGCGTCGATGCGCCCCGACGGCACGCCGTTCGGCGTGACGCTCTTGGCGCCGGCGGGCGAAGATGCGGCGCTGGCGGCGATCGGCCGCAAATTCCACGAGGCGACGGCGCTGCCGCTCGGCGCGCTCGAACAGGCGTTGGCCTGATCGGGTCGGCGCTTCGCGCGCCGCAATGACGGGTCACTTCGGCTCCTCGATCACGCTCACATGCGCGGCGACCACGCGCCAGCCTTCCGTGAAACGCACCCAGGTCTGCATCTGCCGCCCGATCATCCCGGGCGCGCTGGCGCGGTGGAACAAGGTCGAGGCCACGGCGTGGTCGCGGCCGTAGCTGCTGATCACGGTTTTCGACAAGGTGCGGACGCCGGCCGGCACGCGCGCCGCGCGAAACGCCGCGATCGCGGCGTAGCCGTAGAGAATCTCGGACCCGCCATAGCGGATGGTGCGCGGATCGTCGTGGAATATCGCGTCGAGCGTCGCGACGTCGTTCGCATTCAGGGCTTTTTCGTAGCGGTCGAACTCGGCTCTGACTTCGGCGACGACCTCCGGCAGGTCGATCTCCATGATGGGCTCCATGATTATTCCGGTCGGGCGCCGGCGAGTTTTGGCTTGCTCCGCCGCGCTCCTTGCGATGATGCTTCTCGTTTCAGAATGGCGGGCGCAGCGCCGCGACGACGCCCTTTGCTTCCAGCGCGTGGGCGATGCGCAGCGCCACGTCCTCGCGCCACGGCGCCGCAATGATCTGCACCGCGACCGGCAGTGGCGCAAGCGGCACCGGTGCGGCCACCACGGGCAGGCCGATGAAGGAGATCGGCTGCGTGTAGATGCCGAGATTGGCCCGCACCGCCAGTTCGGCCTCGCCGAAGGTGAAGGTCTGCTGCCCGATGAGCGGCGCCGCGCACGGCGTCGCCGGCGCCAGAATGGCGTCGACCTCCGCGAATAGTTTTAAGACCTCGTCGCGATACCAGCGGCGGAATTTCTGCGCCTTGACCACCAGCGCCGCCGGCACCAGGGCGCCGGCGATCAGGCGGTCGCGCACGGCGGGATCGTAGTCGCGGGCGCGGGTGCGCAGCCGGTCGAGGTGCAGGCTCGCGCCCTCGCTCGCGGTGATGACGAAGGCGGCAGCGCGGGCGCGTTCCGCCTGCGGTATGTCGATGTCGCGATTGGCGCCGAGCGCCGCCGCCACGGCATCGACGGCCGCGACCGTCTCGGCGCTGCGGCATTTGAAATAGCCGCCGGCGACGGCGATGCGCAGCCCTTCGGCGCCGCGGTCAAGGAGCGCCCCGACGGGCTCCGGCGCGCGGTCGGCGCAGACCGGATCGTCGGCATCGTGGCCCTGCATGGCGTCATAGGCGAGCGCAAGGTCGCGCGCCGTGCGCGCCAGCGGCCCGACATGGTCGAGACTCGCCACGAATGGGAAGGTCCCGGCCCGTGTCAGCCGCCCGTAGGTCGGCTTGAGGCCGAAAATTCCGGTGAGCGAGGCGGGCACCCGGATCGAGCCGTTGGTGTCGGAGCCGAGCGCGAGCGGCACCAGCCCGCCCGCGACCGCGGCGGCCGAGCCGCCGGACGAGCCGCCGGTCATGCGGTCGAGATCGTGCGGGTTGCGCGAGGCGCCGTCGTGGATGTTCTCGCCGGTGAAATCGTAGGCGTATTCGCCCATGTTGAGCGCACCGACGAGCACGGCGCCGGCCGCTTCGAGGCGCCCGATCAGCGCCGCGTCGCGCGCGGCCGGCGCGGCGTCGCGGTTGATCTTCGAGCCGGCGACGGTCGGCAGGCCGCCGATATCGAACAGGTTCTTGACCGCGAACGGCACGCCGGCGAGCGGGCCGAGCCGCTTGCCGCTGCGCTGCGCGTCGTCGAGGGCCTCGGCCCGCGCCAGCGCGCGCTGCTCGGTGACGGTCGTGAAGGCATTGAGCAGCGGGTCGCGGGCGCGAACGCGGGCAAGCGCCGCTTCGACGACGCGCAGCGCGCTCGTTTGGCCCGATGCGACGGCGCCAGCGATGGCGGCCGCGGTGCGCCACGCGAAGTCGGCCCCCGGCATTTCAAGCATGGAACACCGGCGCAGGCTCGGCATGGTCGGGCAGGGCGAATTCATCGACCAGCGCCGCAAGGCGCAGGATCAACTGCAGATTGAACGTGACGCCGGCGTGCCAGGCTGGGTCGAGCGGCACACCGAGCGCCCGCACGCCAGCAACGACCAAGGGCCCGACCGCGTCGCCCTGCGCGGCTTGCCGCGGCGAGCGCCGCTTGCTCTTGGCGCTGACTTTGACTTTGGGCTTGGCCTTGGACTTGGCGCGCCGCCGCGGCGCCGATGTTTTTTTGGCCTGGCGCGATTTCCGCGGCGTTTGGGTCTTGCGGATCATGCTCTCGGCGACTCGTCCTCGGCGAAATGACAGGCGACCTCGCGCTCGCCAAAACGGCGTAGCGCCGGCATCGCTGTCTTACAGGCCTCGGTGCCGCGCGTACAGCGGCCGTAGAAGCGGCAGACATTCGGATCGGGATCGATGGGGCTGCGCGGCTCGCCGGTGAGCCGCAGCCGTTGCGCGCCGTTCTCGCCCACGCGCGGCACGGCGGCAACGAGCGCCTGCGTGTAGGGATGCAGCGGATGCTCGAACACTGCGGCGGCCGGGCCGGACTCGACGATCTTGCCGAGATACATGACCAGCACCCGGTCGCATATGAGCCGCACGACGCTGAGATCGTGCGAGACGAACAGATAGCTCATGCCGGACTCCTTCTTGAGCCGCTGCAGGAGCTGGAGGATCACGACCTGGACCGAAACGTCGAGCGCGGCGGTCGGCTCGTCGAGCACGAGGAGGTCGGGCTCGACCGCGATGGCGCGGGCGATGCCGACGCGGGCGCGCTGGCCGCCGGAGAGCTGATGGGGGTAGCGCGGCAGCAGCGCGAGCGGCAGGCCGCACTGACCGGCCACGACTTCGACGCGCTGCTTCAGCGCCGCGCCGCGAAGGTGACGCAGGCGCCGCAGCGGGTCGGCGATGGCGTCGAAGGCGGTGAAGCGCGGGTTGATGCTTTCGCCGGCATCCTGGAACACCATCTGGATGCGGGCGCGGTCGGGATCGCGCGCGAAATCCCGCGACGGCGTGAGCGAGAGTTCGCGCGTGCCGAGCTTGACGCTGCCGTCGCTGGCGTCGATCAGGCGGGTCAGCGCGCGCACCAGGGTCGACTTGCCGCAGCCCGACTCGCCGACCAGGCCGAGCGTCTCGCCCTTGTCGATGACGAAGTTCACGTCATCGACGGCATGCACCTTGGGCAGCGTCTCCGCGCCGCCGGCAAACCGCCGCCGCAGGCGGGCAATCGGGCCGAGCGTGCTGCCGACCGGAAACTGTTTTGAGAACTCGGCGACGTCGAGCAGCACGGTCATGATACGCTCTCCGGTGCGCGCAGGGGGCCGTTCATCGGCAGCGGGTTCCAGCAGGCGACGAGATGCGCCGCGTCGGTCGATGACGGCAGTGGGCGGTCGCAATCGCTCGCTTTGCGCGGGCAGCGCTCGGAATAGCGGCAGGGCGGCAGGTCGGTACGGCGCAGATCCGGCAGCGAACCGGGAACCGACGCCAGCTCGTCGAGGCTTGCCGCCGAATCCGGCGTCGCGGCGATGAGCTCCGCCGTATAGGGGTGCCGCGGGTGCTCGAACAATTCCCGTGTCGGCGCATTCTCGACGACGTGGCCGGCATGCATGACGACGATGCGGGCGGCGCGCTGGCCGGCGAGCGCGAGATCGTGGGTGATGAAGATGGTCGCCATGCCGAGCTTGCCGGCGAGATCGCCGATCAGGTCCATGATGACCGCCTGGGTGGTGACGTCGAGGCCGGTGGTCGGCTCGTCGGCGATCAGCAGCGAGGGCTTGGCGGCGAGCGCGCACGCGATCATGACGCGCTGGCACATGCCGCCCGACATTTCGAACGGATAGGCCTTGGCGCGCCGCGCCGGATCGGTGATGCCGACCGCGCGCAGCATCTCGACCGCCTGCGCCTGAGCCTCGCCGCGCGGCACGTTGGCGTGGCGAATGAGCACGTCGGCGATCTGGCGGCCGACCGTGCGGATCGGGTTGAGCGCGGTGCGCGGGTTCTGGAAGATCATCGCGATTTCGCGGCCGCGCACCTCGGCAAGCTCCCGCGGCTTGGCCGAGAGCAGATCGAGGCCGCCGAGCATGGCGCGTCCGGCGGTGACGCGGCCGGCCGGATCGAGGATGCCGAGCACCGCATAGGCGGTGACCGATTTGCCCGATCCGGATTCGCCGACCAGCGCTATGGTCTCGCCCTTGGCGACGCTGAAGCCGACATTGTCGAGCGCACGCACGATGCCGGAGCGGGTGCGGAACTCGACCGAAAGCCCTTCGACGCTGAGCGCGGGTGCGGCCGTCATGTGCGCCTCCGCGGATCGACGATGTCGCGCATCCCGTCGCCAAGCAGATTGAAGCAGAACACCGCGATCATCAGCGCGGCGCCGGGGAAGAAGGCGATCCACCATTCGCCGGAGAAGATGTTGGCCGCGCCTTCCGCGACCATGATGCCCCATTCCGGCGTCGGCGCCCGCACGCCGAGACCGATGAAGGACAATCCGGCGGCGTTAAGGATGGCGTAGCCCATGGTGAGCGACATCTGCACCACCATGAGGGGAAAGACGTTGGGCAGAATCTGAAAGGTGAGGATGCGCCATTCGCCGTTGCCGGAGAGCCGTGCCGCTTCGACGAAGCCCGCCTCGCGGCGTATATTGGCCTCGGCGCGGGCGACCCGCGCGTAGAGCGGGAAATTGATGATGGCGGTCGCCAGCACGATGTTCTGCACCGTGTTGCCGAGCGCGGCGACGATGCCCATGGCGAGGACGAACAGCGGGAAGGCCATGATGGTATCGGCGATGCGGCTGACGATGCGGTCGGTCCAGCCGCCGAAATAGCCGGCGGCGACGCCGGCAAGGCCGCCCATGAGGAACACCAGGACGACGGAGGCGACCGCGATCGTGAAATCGAGCCGCGTCGCCGCCACGACGCGGCTGAAAATGTCGCGGCCGAGCTGGTCGGTGCCGAACAGGTGCGCGGCCGACGGCGGCGCCAGCGCCGCCGCGGTATCGCTGGCGAGCGGATCGTACGGAACGATCCAGGGCCCGAGCAGCGCCGCGATCAGGATCAGCACGAACAGCCCGAAGGCGAGGCCGGTGACCGGATTCTCGCCGATGACGTAGCGCGAATGCCGGATCAGCGCGGCGAGGCCGGCGGCAGGCCGGGTCGTTGCGGCGATGTCGGTCATGCTTCGAGCCTCACGCGTGGATCGACGACGCCGTAGAGGATGTCGATGATGAGATTGAGCGCCACATACATGACCGCCATGGTGAGCACGAAGCCCTGCACCGGCGCGAAGTCCGATGCGATCAGCGCCTCGACCGCGAACGAGCCGATGCCGGGCCAGGCGAACACCTTCTCGACCAGCACGTTGGCGCCGAGCAGGAACGAGAACACCATGCCGAGCGTGGTGATGACCGGCAGCATGGCGTTGCGGAACGCGTAGGTGACGATGACGGTGTAGGCCGAGAGCCCGCTCGCGCGCGCGGTGCGCACGTAGTCGGAGGCGAGCACGGCGAGCATCGAGGCGCGCGTCATGCGTGCGATCGGCGCCAGCGAAAAGATCGCGAGCGTCGCTCCCGGCAGGATGAGCTGGGCGAACGAGGCGCGAAACAGCTCGAAGTCGCCGGCGATGAGGCTGTCGATGAGGTAGAAGCCGGTGACCTGAGGCGGCGCCGTGTAGAACACGTTGAGCCGGCCGAGCGGCGCCGGCGCCCAGCCGAGCTGGTAGTAGAACACATAGACCAGGAGGAGGCCGGTGAAGAACACCGGCAACGACACGCCGGCGGTCGCCACCACACGGCAGGTGTGATCGACCCAGGAGCCCTGCTTGACCGCAGCCAGGATGCCGAGCGGGATGGCGATCGCGATCGCGATGATGAGGCCGAACAGCGTCAGCTCGGCCGACGCCGGCAGCCTGCTTACGATCTCGGACACCACCGGCTGGCCGGTGGCGAGCGAATTGCCGAGATTACCGTGGGCAAGGTCGATGACGTAGTGCAGGAACTGCTCGGCCAGCGATTGGTCGAGGCCGAGCGACTTGCGGATGTCGGCAATCGACTCCGGCGTGGCCGCGGGTCCGGCGAAATACACCGCCGGGTCGCCGGGCAGCACCCGGGTCAAGAGGAACGTGACGATCACGACGCCGATCAGGGTCGGCACCACGGTCACAAGACGGCGCAGGACATTAGCGAGCATGGCACCAGCGCTGTTCGGCTCGAAGCGGCGTGACCGCCGCGCTGCCGCCGCGGCGGCAAGGGCGGGGCGCGGCGAGTTCCCGCGTCATCACGCCTTGACGATCGAGCGGTAGTCGACCTGACGGTGAAACCAGTAGGAGTAGCCGGAAATGTTCTTCTGCGTGGCGACGTTGAGATACGGCTGCAACAACGGAACGCGCGGCACGTCGCGATAGGCCTTGGCGATGAAGCCCTTCACGTCGGTTGCGTATTTCGCCTGGTCGCCGACGGCGGCGGCCTCGCGGGCGCCGTCGATCAGCGCATCCATGTCCTTGTCGACATAGCTCGGCGTGTTGAAGATCGCGTTCTGGCCGGAATAGCACCAGAAGAAGAAGTATTCCGGATAGTCCAGCCAGCCGGAGAAGAAGTTCACCATCAGCGGCATTGATTTCTTGGCCATCTCGCTGCGCCAGTTCGAGCCTGGCACCTTGTTGATGGTGGTCTTGATGCCGATATGGCCGAGGCTCTCCTGGATCAATTCGGCGATCGGCTCGGAATTCACGGCGTCGCCGAGATCGAACGAGATCGTGGTGTCGATCGCGCCTGCGCCCGCCTTCTGCATCAGCGCCTTGGCTTTTTCGATATCGGTGGCATAGCCGGTGGGCTGCGGCCAGTTGGTCGTCGAAACGTCGTTGGATTCGGCGCCGTACAGCGGATTGGCGACGCCGAACATCCCGGCGTCGACGATCTTCTGATAGGGAATTGCCCAGGCCACCGCCTGGCGGATGAGCTCGTTGTCGAACGGCGGATTCTTGACGTTCATTTCGACGCTGTACATGCCGTTGCCGATCGGATTCGAGATCATCTTGAGCTTGCCCTCCTTCTTCATCTCGGAGAAATCCTTGGCGGGCAGGTCGAAGGAGATGTCGGCATCGCCGCGCTCCATCAGGGCGCGGCGGTTGCCGGCCGAGGGAATGGTGCGCCAGATGACCTTCTTGAGCGCGGGCAGCTTGCCCCCGACCCAGCCGTCAAAGCGCTCGTAGACGACTTCGACGCCGGGCTTCCAGCTCGTCACCTTGAAGGCGCCGCCGCCGGCGCTGTTGCTCTTGGTGTAGTCGAGGCCCCAGGGGTCCTTCTCGGTGGCGTGCTTCTTGACCAGCTCTGAATTGTAGACGCCGGGCACGATCACCGCGAGATCGGGAAGGGTCAGCCGGTCCTTCTTGATGAAATCGACGCGGAAGGTGCTGTCGTCGACGGCAACGAACTGCTCGGGCTTGACCAGCGTGCCGGCCTTCATCTGCACGGTCGGAAAGCCGCCGACGGTGACGGCGCGGTCGAACGACCACTTCACGTCCTTGGCGGTGACCGGCGTGCCGTCGTGGAATTTGGCGTCCTTGCGCAGCTTGAACGTCACCGACATGTCGCCGACGTTCATGTCCTCGGCGAGCTCCGGCTTGAACTTGTCGCGGTCGTAGGACAGCGAGCCGTCGGGCAGCGTCTTCTTCTCGTGCGTGATCAGCCGGTCATGGCTGTTCCACGAGGCCTCGTAGCCGGGGCGGTTGGTGCCGACGCCGTGAATGTCGAGGTTGTTCGGCCCGTTCTCGGTGACCAGCAGCAGCGTCTCGTTGCGCGATTGCGCCTTGGCCGGCGACCAGACCGCCGGCGCGGACAGCGCGCTAGCTGCCGACAGCGCGGTCATCGATTGCAAAAATTCTCGTCGCCTCATCAAGGCCTCCCAACGGCTGGCGTGATGTCACTCGGCCATGCTTCCGCAAGCCGCGTGCCACGCCGGGCGGTGCCGATGCCGCGGGATAAAGCCCTTGTTTGCGTGATGATTGTTCGGGCGCCGCATCGAGCGTCGCGCGGCGCAGCGGCTTTGTAGGCATTATTAGCCCAATTTTTAGGCAGCTTTCGTCGTGCAACCGGCTTTGCGCGCGGGTCTTTGCTGGCCCCGATCTTGCACCTTTCCCGGCATCGCATTTGCAAATTGGGAGGTCGGGCCATGCCACACATCATGGTCGAGGCTCAGCCGGCGCCCCTTGGCGTCGATCTGGATTCGGCAGCGCTTCTTATCATCGACATGCAGCGCGATTTTCTCGAGCCGGGCGGCTTCGGCGCCGCTCTCGGCAACGACGTATCGCTGCTGCGCACGGCGGTCGTGCCGTGCGGCGAGGTGCTCGAGGCCGCCCGCGGCCTCGGCATGCTGGTCATTCACACGCGGGAAGGGCACCGGCCCGATCTGTCCGATGCGCCGCCGCTCAAGGTCGAGCGCGGTGATCCGGCCAATCGCATCGGCGCGCACGGCCCGATGGGCCGCATCCTGGTGCGCGGCGAGCCCGGCCACGACATCATCCCCGAACTCTATCCGCTCAAGGGCGAGCCGGTGATCGACAAGCCGGGCAAGGGCGCCTTCTATCAGACCGATCTCGAGCTGATGCTGCACAATCGCGGCATCGACACGCTGTTCGTGTGCGGCGTGACGACGGAAGTGTGCGTCAACACCACGGTGCGCGAAGCCAACGACCGGGGCGTGCGCTGCATCGTGCTGTCGGACTGCTGCGCCTCGTATTTCCCGGAATTCCATCAGGCCGGCCTCGCCATGATCAAGGCGCAGGGCGGCATTTTTGGCTCGGTTACCGGATCGGCGCCGCTGCTCGATGCGCTGGAAGACGCGCAGGAGCGAACGGCAAAGAAGACCGGCACAGGACAGCGATGAACAGGAGCGTGCGATGACGACCACCACAGCACCAACGGCGTACCGGCCACCCTTGTGGACCCCGGGCGACTGGAACGCCTTCTTCGGTTTCGGCACCAACATCCTGGTCAACATGCTGGTGCTCACCGGCTTGTTGCGGTTCGTGCTGAAGATGCCGGACTCGCTCGTATTCGGCCGCATCCTGCCGGCGCTCGGCCTGATGATGTGCCTGTCGACGCTGTACTACGCCTATCTCGGCTATCGGCTGGCGGTGCGGACTGGACGCAGCGACGTGTGCGCGCTGCCGTCGGGGGTGAGCGTGCCGCACATGTTCATCGTCACCTTCGTGATCATGCTGCCGATCACGCTCAAGACCAACGATCCGATCAAGGGTTGGGAAGCAGGACTGGTGTGGGTATTCTTCCAGAGCTTCATCCTGATGATCGGCGGCTTTATCGCGCCCTACGTGCGCCGGATCACGCCGCGCGCGGCACTGCTTGGCACGCTCGCCGGCGTGTCGATCACCTACATCGCGATGCGGCCGGCGTTCGAAATGTTCATGACGCCGGTGATCGGGCTCACCTGCTTCGCCATCATCATGGTGAGCTGGTTCAGCGGCTTTCGATATCCGAAGAGCATCCCGGCCGGCCTGGTGGCGATCGCGGTCGGCGTGCTGATCGCCTGGGGCTCGAACCTGTTCGGGCTCAATTACGGCGGGCTCAGCATCAAGGGCGTGTCCGACGCCTTTGCCAATTTCGGCTTCAACGTGCCGCTGCCCGCGGTCAATCACGTGTTTTCCGGCTTCGAATATCTCGGCATTATCCTGATCACTGCGATCCCGTTCGGCATCTACGACCTGGTCGAGGCGATGGACAACGTTGAGAGCGCGGAAGCCGCCGGCGATCCCTATCCGACGACGCGCGTGCTCACCGCCGACGGCGTCGTCAGCCTGATCGGCTGCCTGATGGGCAACCCGTTCATCAACGCGGTCTATATCGGCCATCCCGGCTGGAAGGCGATGGGCGGTCGCATCGGTTATTCGGCCGCGACCGGGCTGATGGTGATCGTGCTGTCGTGGTTCGGCGTCATCTCGCTGCTGCTGGCGGTGGTGCCGGTCGTGGCGATCTCGCCGATCCTGCTCTACATCGGCATGCTGATCGGCGCGCAGGCGTTCCAGACCACGCCGAAGGCCCACGCGCCCGCCATCGTGCTGGCGCTGACGCCGCATCTTGCCGGCTGGTGCAAGACGCTGATGGACGGAGCGCTCGGCGCCGCCGGCACCAACGCGGCGGCCGTCGGCTTCGACAAGCTCGGCAACAACGGCGTGCTGTATCAGGGTCTGCAGACCACGGGCGGCGGCGCCATCTTGACCGGGCTGGTGCTCGCCGCCGTCGGCGCGTTCGTGATCGATAAGAAGTTCGTCAACGCCGCCGCGTTCGCGCTGGTCGGCGCGGTCCTCACGTTCTTCGGCTTCATGCACGGCGAAGCTATCGGCATCGCGGTGACGCCGACGGTCGCGGTCGCCTATCTGATCGTGGCGGCGTTCCTGTTCGCGCTCAGCCGCTATCCGGCCGTCGCTTCGGCGTTGGACTATTCCGACAAAGCGGTGCCGGCGGCGACACCCGCGGAGTGAGGCTACCCGCCTCTCCGGTTACGGCACGAACGAGCCGGCAATACTTCCTCCCTCTCCCCGCCCGGGAGAGGGAGTTTGCATGAGGGTCACAGCGAGGCGAGCAATTTGCCAAAACCCTTGATCGGGCCTTTGACCCGGCCGCGTTTCATGGTGCTCCAGATCATGACGTTCTGCCAGGTGATCACCGTGGTATCGAGGTCGCGTTCCAGAAGCTCGATATTGTGCATGCTGCCCCAGCCGCCGCAGGGGATATAGATCGCGTCCGGCTTCTCCGGCGCCTCCAGGAAAGTCTGGCGGGCGGTGTGGTATTCGACCGGGATCGGCAGCCGCCGGATCTCGGTGTTGCGCTCGATGCCGAGCGCCCGGTTGTGGACGATCTCGATCGCTTCCGATTTGAGGTAGGTGACCAGCCGATCGTTGATGAACTGGCGAAACGGGGTCGCCATCGCCACCGTCTTGATGCCGCGCGTGCGCATCGCATCGATGACCGCGCCCATGTCGGAGATGACGGGGAGGCCCGAGGCCTTGGCCATGCGTTCCTCGAACTCGCGATGAAAACCCTGGCCGTGGGACACGACCGGCGGCACGCCGGACTGGAAGATCACGTCGACGTCGAAGTTCGACAATTGGTGCGCCGCGCGCTCGGCGGCCTTGACCGCCTCTTCCATGTTGTCGTCGGTCAACTGCGTGATGGTGAGCGAGACGGCGGTCATGTCGACGCCAACAGGTGCCACCTCATACCATTCGCGCACCGGCCGCGGTGGCACCGGCGTCGGCCAGATCACGCCGACATGCAGCCGCCACCCGGTGATGCCTTGAGCCATGCTTCGTCACTCCTGCTGCAATGGGAAAGCCGCCGGCGCGGCGGATCTAATCCTCGAGCTTGATGCCTGTGGACTTGACCAGGTCGCCCCACTTCCTGGTGTCCGCTTGCATGGTCTGCAGCATCGCCGCGGGCGTACTGCCGATCACGGTCAGTCCCTGCGCGACGATGCGCTTGCCGAAGCGCGGGTCCTCGGCCGCCTTGTGCACTTCTCCCGCGAGGCGATCGAGGATCGGCTGCGGCGTCTTCGCCGGCGCCAGCAGGCCGAACCAGCTGGCGAGATCGAAGCCGGGCACGCCGGCCTCCGCCATGGTCGGCACCTGTGGGATGAGCGGCGAGCGCTCGGACGCTGTGTAGGCCAGAAGCTTCAGCTGGCCGGCTTGCGCCATCGCCATCGCCGACGGCGGCCCGGTGAACATCATCTCGACGACGCCGGCGACCACGTCCGTCATGGCCTGCGCGGTGCCGCGATAGGACACGAGCGTGATGTCGGTGCCGGTCATCAGCTTGAACATTTCCATGCCCATGTGCGACGACGTGCCGAGCCCGATCGAGGCATAGTTGAGCTTGCCGGGATGCGCCTTCGCCAGTGCGATCAGGTCGCGAACGCTGTCGGCTTCGAGCTTCGGGTTGGCGACCAGCACCATGTTGAGCCTGGCGACGATGCTGATCGGCGCGAAGTCGCGAAACGGATCGTAGCTCAGGCTGCGGTAGAGGTGAGGATTGACGACGAGATTGCTGTCGACCGCGAAGAAGAGCGTGTAGCCGTCCGGCGCCGCCCGAGCGACCTGCTCGGCGGCGAGGCTGCCGTTCGCGCCCGGCATGTTTTCGACCACCACCGGCTCGCCCATCTGCTCGGCGAGGCGCTCGCCGACGGCGCGCGCGATCAGATCGACGGCGCCGCCGGCCGGTTGCGGCAGGATGAAGCGGATCGGCTTGGTGGGGTAGTTGTCGGCGAGGCTCGTAGTCGCCGCGCAAGCGGCCGCCGCGAGCGCCGCCAGTGCGACGGCGCAACGGGTGAATGCCCGCGCAGTCCGCTTCATGGGCCTCTCCGCCACCGTGATCCCGCCATCGCCTAGAAGAAGCCGAGCGACTCGCAGCCCTTGCCGGCCTGGAAGCTCGCCTTGGCGCGGCGGTTCGGAATATCGATGACGTGCACGGAGCCGTCGCCCTGGCAGGCGACGAACAATTCGTCGCCGCGGAACGCCATGTCCATCGGCTGCGAGCCGACCTTGATCGCGGTCTGCTCGCGGAACGACGGGTCGATCAGGCTCACTGTATCGCTGTTGAGACTGGTGACGCCGATCAGGCTGTTGTCGGGCGCGTAACACGCGATCTGCGCCGCCTTCGGCACGTCCTTGAGCATGAGCTCCTCGCGCACACGCCCGGCCTGGGCGTCGATCAGGAACAGCGTCGGCTGCGCGTCGTCGACCGCTACCACGGTGCGGCCGTCGGCCGAGATGGCGATGCCGGCGAGCGGGCGCGGCGTCGCGATCTTGCCGATGAGCCTGCGCTTCGGCAGGTCGATCACCGAGACCGTGCCGTCCTCCTCGT
>Ga0182024_10015324_pt1 | contig 14701 bp, 9 predicted proteins | sample P32metaG_FD_120480 | JGI IMG/M metagenome (GOLD analysis project Ga0182024, IMG submission 120480) | Permafrost microbial communities from Stordalen Mire, Sweden - P3-2 metaG (Illumina Assembly) | ecosystem: Environmental > Terrestrial > Soil > Wetlands > Permafrost | place: Sweden: Stordalen... | reverse complement strand
CGTTGCACCCAGCGCATGATCGTTGTATGCGAAAGATGCAGTCCACGTTCGGCCATCATCTCAACCAGATCACGAAAGCTGAGCTTGTAACACAGGTACCAGCGTACACAAAGGATGATCACATCCCGGTCGAAATGGCGCCCTACAAACAGATCCTTCATGCCTGTTAACTTGCTCATCGTCGGCCCATTTCTTTCAAATCATTACTGTAACCCACCCGACCTTGTTATTTGCACCAGAACCCTAATGCCGATACTGCGGTATCTTCCGGATCGCATCTGGCGAGAACCCAAACTTGCTGGCCATCGCACGCTGACACTTGCCTTCCACTCGAACTGCCCACCAAACACGTTCGTACATACCATCTCGAAGATCGCTCCAGTGAACCGCAGTGCCCTTTGCAATCTAACAACAGTTCCACTTCTTTAGTACTCGGGCAATTCGCTACGCCTATCAGGTCCAGAACGTGTCTGTTTCAGGAATCGGCATGGGAATCCTGAGAAAAAGCGACTAAAAGAACCATTACTGGCCCGGAATAATTTGCCCTGAAAGGCGCCCTAGTGACTAACATGACAACGCTCGAAGTGCAGTTCGCGAAGACCCTCCTGCGACTGGCTACCCAGCTCGGGCTTATTTATGCCCTCCTCGTGACGGTGGGATAACATGTGAATTCCTCATCACTGGATATCTGCCAGTATGGAATGAGTTTCTGTCCAGTATTCCCGGAAATGGTGAAGTGAAGTGGCTCTCCTGGGATAGGTCGGACATAACTTCCCGCCTGCTCTTCCTGCCGGTCCCCAGAAATCGACAGATCTACGGTCGAGGCACCGACGGCGGCAAGAAGCACCGGCCCATATTCAAAGGCGTATCTGGACTTGCCAGGTATCTGGTCCTTACCGGTATAGCGCTTGACACGAATCTCGGCAGGTAACGTGAACTCAACTGTATCGCCATCATGCCACTGGCGGTCGATCGTAATGTAAGTTCCAGGGACTCCGGCTTCTGCTGCCGTTCCGTTGACCATCAGATTCATCTCCTTGGCTGCCCAGGACGGGACCCGGAAGCGGATCTTCGCCCTCACTGGGGTTGACGGCTTCACGACGGCCTGAACTTCATTCTCGAAGGGGAACCGTGTCTTTGTTGTGAGTTCGATTGAAATCGGCCCTTGCTTCCAAGCTATCGTTGAGGGCTCGTAGAGATGAACATAGAGCCCGTCCGGGGCAACCGAATAAATATGCTCAGGGAGCGAGCCAAGCAGTCTGGTCCCTTGTCCTTCGCAACAGGTGTTTTCGTGCGTCGCCTTCTCTTTCTTTCCCTCCATCGTGGTGTGGTAACGAAGGCCGGTGCCGCCATCCTGATCGGCCATTGCGACGTTGTAAATCGACTCCTCAATCTCAGTCGCGAAGCGCTCATCCTCAGGATTTAGCAACAGAAATCGCTGGCTCATGAATACCCAGAAACTGCTTCCACATAATTCACCGTTGGACCGGTTGATCATGTTGCTGTCTGGCGGAGCTGTCTCAAACTCGATGATTGAGATACTCCCGCCCGCCTGCTGCCAATGTGCGCGGTAAAGCTCCCAGGCACCGAGGACGGCGTCGTAATAGAGTTGCTGGCCAGTGATGAGATAGAGGTCGAGAAATGCCTCAAGGTTGGTCAACAGGTAGCAGTGGGGCCGGTCATACGGATATTGCCAGACCTGATTCTTGTCGCGGTTTGCAAGGCCCCTTAACCAGGAATCTTCTTGATAGTAGCGCTGGACCAGTTGTGCGTCCGCCGCAGTTCCCACCGGGCTCAAACAAAGACGTGTATTGGCAATTGCTCCCTGCCCCCCGAATGGGATTCCGCGCAGCATTTCCGGTAGAAACGCTTGCTGGTTGAACCAGTCGTAATAACCACGCAACAGCGGTAAAGCTTTGGCGTTGCCGGTATACGCCGCCTCGAGCAAACCATGCGTTACCCATGCTCGCGTGTAGGCTCCTCGTTCCGAATAGAAGAACGTATCTTCCGGATAAGCCATGATGTAACCGTTTGGCTGTCGGCATTCTTCAATACCATCAACTACGACATTCATGCGGCGGCGCAATTCAGAGTTGTCAAGCCAGCGCAGCGTGTTGGCCGCGCCCATCAAGAAACGACCTGCATTCGAACCAGCAAGATCCTCTTCCCAGAAAGCTTGCGTACCCGTTGGCTTGAAGTTCCTGACCTTTCCTGTTCGCTCGTAAAACTGACGTAAGAGATCGTCGGTCGAATAGGAGTTCAACAAGTACGCGATGTTGTTTTCCATTGCTGTCTGAAACACGCCGCCATGCAGAGTTACACCCGTTCTGGGTGCCTCGGCTCTAAAGTGCGCCGGGTTCCACGTGGATGGATCGGTAACCGCCCGAATGTTATCCCAGTGAATGCATTCTCCGTCCTGCCGAGAAGGGCGCGTCAATTGGGCAATGAGATCGTTGTTTCCGTGCGCTTCATCGGCCGATGCTTTGCAACCTACTGCAACATCGCACCCGCTGGAAAGCACGGCTATCTTGGCGAGGGACAAGGTAAAGTCCGGGCTATCTTTGGGTGCCTGTCCAAGAGGTACGTCCGCACCCGCAGCGGCCTTGACGGCACGCAGACGCGTTGCGGTTAACCTCACATATCGAGCTTGGACTCCATGCGCAGCGTATTGCGTGATGTTATCGTGCGGATCTGGAAAATCCGATTGAGTAAAGTCGGCGATGGGCAGGTAGTCGTTGAACTTTGGATCTTCGGATGCGTCAATCCGAAATCGAAGCGGGAACCCTTGCCCCGCGTACCACTGGTCGCGCCCCGGATACATTTGATCTGCAGCCGGAAACAATTGGATTGCATCTATCGCAGCAGACCTGTTGAGATCGATCTGGATCCAAGTTGTAACTTCAGGGCTCGCGGCCACCTTTGATCGATATGCCCGATAAATGTTGGTCGGGGTTGCGGCCATTCGTAACCCAGTGGAGAACTGTAACGGCTCCGGTTCCGAGGCCGCCCAAGCTGAGAGCGGGCTTGTTTTACCTACAACAGTAAACCCCGCACCCGCATAACTTGTTTTAAGAAGGAATTCGCGTCGTGTCAAACTCATGCTTCCGCTCCAAATGAACACTGTTTTGCTTACTTGTCAGCGCTCTATCGGCCTCCGAAGACGTTCCGAATGGCGTTGAGGTAATCCATGCCGTAGAGCGCCTCTGGTTCAAGATGGCTTCCCTCTGTCCACTCATTCCATGAATTGATGGTCAACACCTTTGGAACATCCGAGTGAGAGTCTATGTAGGCTTTCGCCCTGGCCAGAGCCGATTGAAACAGTTGCGGGGTATTTCCTGTCAGAATCGACGTGAACGGGTATGCCGCCTGCTCGTAGCGGTCTGACTGGCATGCCCTAGGGCTCGGATCCCAGCCCATACTGACGTCGGTGTGGTACGGCACCCCGAATAGCTCCGGCGCCTTTCGCCAATAGGCTTCAGCTGGGTCTATGAAAGTGCCATATTCAATTGCCGGAAACACTGACAATTCAACGTGATGTATCCATGTGTATGAAGTTACGCTCTTAATTCCAAGGGAAGGAAGAAGTTCCGGCAGATTGGCCAGCCCATTCACGCCGGCAGCAACAGCGTTGAGGTGGAGGTCGGGAAATCCGGCGGCCCGTACCTTGTTCTGAAAGCGCTCTATCGCCGCCCGCGCCGTTGCAAGTCCTCCCATTCTCTCGATCAGGTGCTTGAGCTCGTAAATAGAGAAATACGGGGCGCCATCGATCTTCAGATAAGACGGCTGTGTGAAATAGCGCGAAATGATGTAGTCCGTTATCTTAGCGAAGTCCGTTGCGTCATATGTCCCCGGATAGAGTAGCGGAGGCTGGGTCTCATGAAGTCTTGCCGGCATCAGGTTATACCAATCCTGATTGGCCCACATCAGACAGAACTTGACTCGATCCTTATTGGGAGCGCCCAAGTATCCCGATTCCAGGCCACGATTGAGGAACGGCGCACCTTCATACCAATACCAATCGAAGATGAAGTGGGTGATTCCGGAATCTGCGGCGGCCTCGATCTTCTTCTGAAAGACCCTTGGGTCCGATTCATCCTCTGGTCCCCAAGTCGGTTTCTTCGGTTGATGGTGCCCCGCGAACTTCGGCTCGCTGCGCTTAAGGATCTCCCATTCGGTCCACCCCTTCCCATGAACCGCCTCATTCCTCGGATCGACGTGGTAGTTCGGAAAGTAATAGGCACCGATTTCGTATCGACCCTTCGCAGATTCCTTGGCAGTTGCCACAGCGGCTGCGGCGCAGGCACTCGCCGCAATAAACTCTCGTCGGTTCATTTCCACTTCGTTTCTCTCCCTTGATACGCTGATTCAACTTCTCGCTCAGGTCGTTCAAACATGTCAATATCATTCACTAAAGAAATCGTGCACCACGAATTGAGAAAGAATTGCATCTCGAACTCACAAGTCTCCCCAGGGCGAAACTCAGGACGACAAACTCAATATATTGGCCGCAAGTGATCTCGCTTGAGGCCAGATCACTTGCGACCGTTGCGTGGATCCTAACAATTATGGACAGTCCAAAGTGGCATGGCTGCTCAGAACTCCGCGTGCAGTGATAACTGAATCACACGCGTACCACCCAAAGTGCCCGCCTGTCCCAGAGAGGCCTGAGAGGCCACGCTTTGTGAATTGAACCCGAAGGACCAGTCCGGATGGTTCAAGGCATTCACAAGGTCAGCAGCTAACTTGACTTTCACCTGCTCCGTGATTGGAAAGTACTTCGATGCGGCGGCGTCGAGGAACAGCACGGCCGGACCGCGAAGCGAGTTACGGCTTGTGTTACCGAGTGTTCCGTTTGGCTCCGTGAAGCAGCTCGTGTTAAGCCAATTCGTATGCGACTTGTTCGCCGCATAGGGGTTGGAACAGCTTGAGTCCGCGAACACCGTGTGTTGGCTACCAGTGTTAGACGTGTCGTTGGCCAACACGTCGAAAGGCGTACTGGATAGCACCTGAAAGGCCTCGCTGGTTTGCCAGCCGCCGACTACTTCGCGATTGAACCAGTTGTTCTCTTTTGCAATCAGTTTGCCGGGACCGATTGGGACTTCCCAGACATCGCTGAATTTGAAGACCTGGGCACGGTCAAAGTCGGCCGGGCCGTAGTCCAACGCAAGGTTCGTACCGCTGCGAGGATTCTGGTTGTCTTCAGACTGATCGTCCATTGCTTTGGACCAGACGTAGTTGGCATCGAAGCTGAAGCCGTTCGAGAAGCGTTTCACAAGTTCTGCCTGCATGCCGTTGTAGTTTCCCCATCCTACATCCCCTGCTTCATACACGTCTCCGACATTGGGGTAAGGGCGGCGGGTTTGGATAGGGGTCGGATTGAGAGGATCCGCGGGAAGCGAAGCCTGGTTGGGATTGAATCGCTGTTGAAGGTGGATGGCCTTGTTCCCAAGATAAGCGAGCGAGGTGCTCCAGTTGGACCCGAAAGACCTTTGGACTGCCACGTTCCATTGCTGCACCTGGCCAGTCGGCATGGTCGCGCCCGTGGTGAAGGTGCCCAGGGCGGTTTGACCCGCAACCGGGGGAGTTAACGTATTCGCAATGGGAGTCGGGGTGTTGACAGCGAAGGAATTGATTTCAAGAGTGTAGTTTGGTTGATGGGCGAGCATGAACTGCAGTTCGTTGTACATGAACGTGGTGTAGTAGATGCCGTATCCTCCGCGCACCACCGTCTTGCTATCGAGTGCGAACGCAACTCCAAAGCGGGGAGCAAGGTTATCGTATTGCTGTGGGTACGGTCCTTGTTTCACCGAATTGGTTGCCAAAATAAAGGTGCCTGCGTGTCTGTTGGAGTCCGTCGGCGATTGGTAGAGGTCGTATCTCAGGCCAAGGTTCAGCGTGAGCCGGTGATTCAACTTCCAGTCGTCCTGAACATAAGGCATTACTTCCCACTGATTGAAGTTGCCGTACGTGTAGCCAAGTCCACCATAAGCCGTAACCGGATATCCGAGCAGGAAGTCTGCAGTCGTATTCCCCGTGTATTGTCCATTGAAGTCGAACTCGCCGTTGTTCCAGATGACCCACGACGCATTCATGTTGAAATGGTCCGCCTCAATCCCGTAGACGAGAGAGTGCTTTCCAACCACATGGTTGACCTCTCCGGCGTACTGGAACGTTCTTTGTGTTGCGCCGTCGGGGTCGAAAGCATTTCCGAACCCGCTGTATTGATTTAGATGGACTGTGGGCGGCTCATCCTGAGCCAGCGAGGGAGTGACCAGGGGCACGCCGAATTCCGTCGTGTAATTGGCTGCCCCGGCGCCCGCAATCCTCTGGTAAACAGTGCTATGGTTGTAGCCGAAACGCGCAACACTCACCAGGTTGGACTTGAAGGTGTGGGTCTCCTGGACGTACGCGTTGGTGGCGTCTTGCACAGTGTCGCCATTGAATATAGCCGGAGCAATCCAGGATATACCCGTCCCAAGTGGATTTGTCGTCTCGTAGGCGCCGTACATCGTATCCTGCGGGCGCAGATTGTAATCGAGCCGGCCGAGATAATTGTCGTATGTGCTGGTGTTTCCTCCGTGGGCGTTGGAATAGTTTTGGGTGCCATTTGCATAACTGCCAGTCGGCGCGGGGTAGAAAGGAATCACCGCCTTGGCGAAACTGCTAATGCGTCCGCTTGCAATAATGTTGCCCGCAAATGGCAGACCTGTGTTCGGATCTATGATCGCGGGAAATGGTAGATTCGTGCCGGGATCAATGCCCGTGAAGTTGCCCGCAAACATATCCGATGTAGGAACAAGGGCCAGATTGGTGCCCCCGGAATGTTGCCTTAAGGCGTCATAGGCAAAAAAGAACTGAAGCTTGTTCTTGAGGATTGGGCCGCCGATATTTACGCCAAACTGGTTATACCGTTGTTGAGATTTTACCGTATTGTAATATCCTACGGCGTTGAGGTCATCGTTCTGGAGATAGTCATACGCTTGGCCGTGGAACTGGTTTGACCCTCCCTTGGTCACGACGTTGACGACGCCAGGTTCATCGTAACGTGCAGACGCGCCGTTGGCTTGTACATTGACCTGATCGACATCCTCCGGTGTGGGCTGCAAATTTGCAGTCTTTGTAAGGAGGTTAAAGTTGACAACGCCGTCCTGCAAATAGCTTGAGTTGCCGTTTGTAGTTCCACCTATGCTGAGGCTGTTTCCTCCGGTACCGAAGAAGTCGATATCGCTGGCGCCATTGCTCATCCCGTAACTTTGTACACTGGGAGCCGTCGCGAGCTTGCTGAATACATCGCGGGAGGTTTGTGGCAGTTGGAGGAGGGTGACATTGTCGATAGTCGAAGCTATTTCATGACTTTCGGTCTCCAGTGTGGCCGCTCCGCTTGCCTCGACCTCAACCGTGGCAGTCGCGCTTGAAACTGCGAGGGAGAAGTCTTGCCCAACTGTCTGATCGATGCGGATATCGAGTTGCGTTGTTTGAGTCTGAAAGCCGCTTTTGCCAATGGCGATCTTATAGGAACTCGGCGGTAGTGAAGGCACGCTATATATGCCTTCGCCATCCGTCACAGTTTGACGGACTTGTCCCGTTGTTGTGCTGGTTACCGTAACTGTGCTGCCTGGAAGAACGGCCCCATTCTGATCTGTCACTCTTCCTGTTAAAGTCCCGGTACCGACTTGGCCGTACGACGTTGCACTTAGCGCAAGCACGACTGCTATCACTGCAAATAATTGCTGCGCATGCTGACCCCGAAATGCAGCGAGTAATTTCTTAGCGATGAGTTTCATTGTGTTTGTCCTCTCGACCGACTTCGACTACCTGGCTCTTCACATTGCATTGAATCCAATTCCTGCGTCAGTTGAATTGGAACTACTTGTCATTAACAGTCGTCTCGCATGCACGATTACTACCGTTCGCGAAGAACTACTTCAGCGAGGAAACGTAAGGATAAGATGAAACAACAGTCAAGGGACATACTGGCCAATTAGCGCTATTTCATGCTGTGAACTCACAACGAGTCTCGTAATCACCGGAAATCGTTTTCATACCATGAATCGTCCGTTTCCAACGAAACGCACGCGCGCCGCAGATTGCACAGTTGACAGTTAATTTCACTGTATGAAATCATTAATGAATGACGAAAAGTCTAAACTTTGAAAGCCAACCGGAACGAAAAACTCCCTATCAGATTGAATCGGTAGGGCGCGCTTGTCGTCTTTTGCGGATTCTTCAGAACGACGGCAGCTTGCCTTTGTTCGAACTCGCCGAGATTGCGCACTTGAGCAGACCGACCGTATTCCGGTTGGTGGCTACACTGCAGGCGAACGGGATGGTCGTGAAGGACGGACGCCGAAAATACCGGCTGGTAGGCGGCTTCTCTCCGGGACGACGCTATAAGATCGGCTATCTAGTCCAGACCGGCGAGACCTCCTTCTACCGCGCTGTGACGCGGGGACTTATAGAAAGTGCAGAAAGGGTGGGCGTTGATCTCGTGGTTCTGAACAGCGAAGACAGCCCGGACATTGCGTTGGCAAATGTAGAAAAGCTGCTGGCCGAAAATGTGGATATTGTCATGATGTTTCAAGCCTACTCTCAGGTTGCGGCCGTAATCTCGACGCGCAATAGCGGCCGTGAGTTACCGCTCATTGCCATTGATATCCCTCATCCGAACGCGGTTTACTTTGGCGTCGACAATTGCCATGCGGGGCTCACAGCAGGACGTTATTTGGCCCACTGGGCTGTGCAGCATTGGAAGGGGCAAGTTGATGAAATCCTGCTGATCGGTTCGGCGGGAACGGGATCGTTGCCAGAAGCACGACTTACTGGATGCCTTTTGGGAATTAACGAGGTCTTGCCCAATTCCACGAATGCAAAGATTGCGATGGTGAATGGAGACTGGCAGTTCGATGTAAGCCGTGAAAACGTCAAGCGGTACTTGAACAAATCCAAGGCGAGCAGGATCTTAGTAAGCGCGATTTTCGATCCAAGCGCCCTCGGCGCTCTACAGGCCTTCAAGGATGCCGATCGACTACAGCATTGCGCGATCGTTGGGCAGAATGGGTCCATTGAAGCTCGCCTTCAAATGCGAAAACCCAATTCTCGTCTAATTGGCTCCGTAGCATATTTTCCCGAGCGATATGGTGAACAGCTTATCCCACTCGCATTGGAAATGCTCACTCAGCGAGTCCCGATTCCTAATGCTGTCTTTGTTAAGCATCAGTTGATCACGCCAGACAACTTGAAGCAGCATTACAGGCGTGAAACGCAGGCAGCCAAAACAGCATGAGCAAGTAAGCCGCAGGCGCGACTATATCTGCCTGCGATTCCAGGGTGTGTTCGGCTGGGCGCTGTTGCCTGGATCGGGAGATGTTCGAACTTTTTCTTTTCCTAGCCAGTTTACGCGGCGATGTTTAGACGGCGGGCGGAGTCCGTACGTCCTGCATCAAGCATGCGACTAAGGACGGCCCGCGCCGACTGCCGCTTCGGCCTGTTGGCCTGAGAAGCTTCGGGCTCGAGGCAAGGACCGATGATGACCTTGTATGGGCCCATCGCGGTTTCAACCAGAGCGCGTTCGCTGTAGTCAGTTTTCTTTTGCCAGCACAGTCTTCCTTGCGTGGCAATAGAAGGTATTTACTGGTCCCGCTGGGACGGGTTGTGTTCGCCCTTGTCACCGAGCACCGCGGTCAAGTGGGGCTGGTTGATCACACGGATGCCTTCGCCGGGCGCGGCTAATACTTCGTAAGTCGGTGCCCCATCATAAGCGCCGTCGGCTGTGACGCCGGCGATTGTCGCCCCTATCTGATCCCGCAGTGGTGCCACTTGCGAGAGTTCTCCCACATCGTTCCCGGTCCGGGTCGAGGCTATGACCATTCCTTGTCGGCATCCACGGCCAGGAGTAACTTTTTCCAAGTACGACGCGCTTCTGTTCGGCATTGAACGGGCATCCTTTCAGGAACCTCTCCCCGGGTAGCTCATCTCAACCCCATCCGTGCAACAACGCCTTGCCCAACGTAAATTGTTCCGTCAGGCGCTGGTAAACTATGCCAATGGATGAGCGATTGAAACAACGGATCAAGGCCGTCGCCAGTTTTCTCAGCAAACAGCGCAAGCTTCTTTTAACAATGACCATCGGAACGGTCCTATGCATCGTGAGCCTCTGTGTCCCGACTGCTTTTGCCGCGACTTACAGAGTGCAGCAGTGGCAGGGGGTCGAAATTGTACTCACGAGCTCTCGAACCTATGCGAACCCGTTTCAGGATATCGATGTGACAGCGACCTTCACGAGACCGGGTAGCAAAGCGATAACCCGTCCAGCATTCTGGGACGGGGGGCGCACTTGGAAAGTCAGGTTCGCGCCGCCTCAAGCCGGCTGGTGGACCATGACTACCAGCGCCACGGACGTCAAGAACAGCGGGCTGAATCATGTGAAAGGAACCGTGCAATGCGACCCATATTCCGGCAATCTCGATATTTTTAGGCACGGCTTTTTGAAGGTCAGCGGCAATCGCCGCTATTTGACCTATGCCGATGGGACCCCATTTTTCTATCTGGGAGATACGCACTGGATACTGTCTCATGAGAGATTCGCTACGTCTAACTCGCCTGGTGTAGCGTCACAATTTAAATATACGGTCGACAAGCGTGTCAGCCAGGGATTTACCGTTTTTCAATCGGAGGCTAGTTGGCAGGCCCGCAGTGCGCAAATCCGAATCACTGATGAAGGAAAGGCCGATGAAGAAGCCGACGCAGACTTTAGCCACGGCTTTACAAGCGCCGACCTGGCCGGTTTCGCAAATCTCGACCGGAAGTTCAAGTACATTGCGGACCAGGGCTTGGTACATGCCAATGCTGAGATTTGTTGGGTGGGAGATCCTGCCGGATTTCCGATTTTTACTGAAGCGTATATGACGCGGCTTGCCAAATATTGGGTCGCTCGTTATGGAGCTTATCCCGTTATCTGGACGATTGCCCAGGAGGTAGATAAGAACTACTATGGGGCGTACGACGCCACAACGATCAAGAAGTGGTTTGCCGCCGCACAGAGCATTGCGGACAATGATGCTTATCATCACCCGGTAATGCCTCATATGGAGAATACCGATCATACGACGGCCTTGAATTCGTGGTGGTCCGGCAAGCCGTATCATGGCGGTTGGGCGGTGCAGTGGCAGGGCGAGTTGACCGAGACGGGCATTGCGCAAGGGTTTTGGAATGCGTCGCCAACCAAGCCTTCGGTGCTTTACGAAAGCGCATATGACCATTTCTGGACCGATTCGAGGAGTGCGCTCGGGGCGGCTTATAAAGCATTCCAATATGGCATGTACGGTTATGGTTACGGCGCAAACGGCATATGGAACGATATATATTCCAGACCCGGCGAACCCGGAGATTACGGGACCGCCTATGAAATGCCGGCCCGTTACTTGTGGTGGCGCGACGGGGCCGATCTGAAAACCGGAGATCAACTTACATACTTCAAGCGTTTCTATACAAGTCTGGAATGGTGGAAGCTGGTTCCGCGGTTCAACGATAATGCGTGGGCCTCGTTCGCCGATACGTCCCGGTCGCTCCTCTCTTCCGACGGACAGGACACTTATGTCGTATTTTTCTTCGGCGGTGGGACATCGACCGGCGCTTTGAATCAAATGGAGAACCTTTCCACCTATGCGGCCCAATGGTTCAATCCGCGAGACGGGCAGTATAAGAATATCGGCACATTTACGCAGAAAGGCAGTCAATGGGTAATTCCGGACAGGCCGACCGCTGAAGATTGGGTTTTGCTGGTAAGAAGGACCGGCGCCAGCCACTCGATAATCCACCACGCGACAGCACGGCAGATTTTATCGATTTCATGGCCGATGGCCGGTTAGCGGGTTTGGGTCCCTTAAAATTCGGCCTCATCATTTTCCCGCTGACCGGACCAGACTTACCCGGTGGACAATCTCCGCGCCTTCGACCGTTTGGCAGCCGTCATTTTTTCTGGCAATATCCCTTTGGTGCCATTCTACTGATGAGTTGCTTGGCGGCAGGTCGGCCGGCGAGGTGATGTGAGCCGGCCGTTTACGCAATGAAAACGCTAGGGACTTCCGTGCCCAATACGCTGACGAAAACCGCAAGGTGTGCAGCACCAATCCGCACTGCGGCGAAGTCTGTTCGGTTTTGGGACACAGGCAACGAGCGGCGACACTAGGCGCCAAAACTAAATGTGAAACCGTAATTGCTCGAACGCAGCAAATCTCTTCTTGCCGTTAGTCCTCGATCGTGGACAGAGATATTCCGTCGCCCCAGCCGAAGCGGCTGCCCGTTGCCGAGCATTCAGGGCAATCCACGTCTTTCCTGGGTTCGACGAGCGATCTCTTGTTCGCGAGAAAGTGGAAGTGCTCATAGTGCAGCACCTCGGACTCAGGCCGCAGATCGAGAAAGTCGAGCAGAAAATCATTGACACCGTGCGCGGCTGACACCGCGTTTAGGCTGATGACGCGAGGGTTCGGTTCTTCTGTGCCGTAGGCCTGCGCCTTCCGCTCTTCATCTGTCTTCGCTTCTTTCGCGAGGAGATTGGTGTCGATCAACTGATTGCACCACAGGCAGCCACGCCCCGGACGTACGGGCCGGTTCGCGCTCATGACGTCGGATAGAGACCCGTCTTCTGCCGGCCTGATCTTCGACCCGAGCTGCACGCCAGGGATCAGATATTGATGGACGAGAGCGTTAAACACCAGCCTCGCCCGCATCGAGTCTGCAGCGAGGAACAGATAATCGACATCGGTCAGGCACGATACGACCGAGTTTTTGGCGAAGTCATCTGTGATGAGAATTGTCTCGGCATCAGGGTTCGCCTGCTTGATTACGCGTTGCGCGATCTCCACCTTGGAGACTTCCTTGATCACATCGGACATATCGGCGCCGACGACGCGCGAGAGATTCGTGTCTTCGACGATGTCGTCATCGACGAGATAAAAATGGCCGACGCCAAGTCGCGCGAGATAATCCGCCACGACGCTACCGATCCCTCCAAGCCCCAGGATTGCGACCCGGCACTCCGCGAGAATCTGTTGCCCTTCTTTCCCGAACATCTTTATCTGTCGATCGAAGGTATTCGTGGCTCCGTTCAGCGAACTTCGCGATTCAGGCGTCAATCGCTGAATCGTCTTCCCGACGACAACGGCCTGATCAAGTCCAAGCCGCTTGCCGTCCGAAAGCCAGAGGTCAGCTTCCATCGATCGGCGCCCCAACACGAGTGCCCCAACCGGCACGCCGCGCGAAATTTGGAGAAGCGCCGGATAACCGAGCTCATGCGAATTCAGATCGATGCGGCAGTTCTTTGCGACCCACGCGGCACGGCCTCGCAACTTAGTGCGTGCACCTTCCGCAGCCGAGAATCCGTTCCAAGGTTGATTCCGAGTACAAGAATCAATTGTTCCTAGCGTCTGCATCGAATCTTGGCGAGAGACAGGCAAACGATACGCTTAACGTAACCCACGCGCCCTCCGCGATCGCATCTCCTACGAAGTGATTGGTTCGTCTGATGATCGAGGAGACTTTCGAAGCTTGGCGTGAATTGTTGACCTTTCGGCCAATAATCCCCTTCTAGAAAAGAGCCCTCGCTCCCTTCACCGATGCACACTCGCCCTAGCGCCACTGCCCTGTCAAGCTTATTGTCTCGCTACGAGCCGGAAATCGAGCTCCATCCCCACGGCATGAGCATATCTTTCTAGGGTCTGCACCGTGGAATGTTCGGGTCGTCTTTCGGTACGGCTAATCTGAGGAGCGCTGGTTCCCAGCCTGCAAGCCATTTCTCTTTGGGACAGCCCCTTCTTCTTGCGCGCCTCAGCTAGCGCCAGCCCGATGCGAAGAACCTTGCGCTCCTCTTCGAAGGCTTTCCTCACCTTCGGCTTCTTGAGCTGATCCTGGAGATAACGATCAAAGGAACTCTTCATTCGACTTGACTCACTTCCTAACTGATTTCCTAACTGACGTGCTGATCTCAACGCTTCTTTTGCTGTTCCTGCTTTGGCTTCTGCCTCTTGAGCCGCTCGCTATGCTGTTCGATCCGAGCTTTAGCGATCTTCTTGTCCGCCTCTTCAACACTCGCCGTATTCTTGGTGAACCCATGGAGCAGAATGCCAACACGGTTCTCGTCGAAGAAGTACAAGATGCGATATCTCGCCTTTCCGAAACGCAATCGCAACTCTCGTAACGGGCCTTCGATCTGTGAAGTGTACGGATAGTCCAAATTGGGCCCGTGTTCGGCCATCAGATCAACGCGCGCAAGCACCTTTCCTCGCACTTCGTCGGGGAGATCATTGAGCCATTTTCTGACCGGTTCTGAGCCATCGGCCAGCCGAAAGAACTCGATCGCCCAGCGCCGCTTCGGTACAGTCATACAAGGCCTCATGATATCAAATTTGATAACAAAAAGCAAGACTTTAAGCTTAAGGCCTGAGGTAAGCCAAAGGGTTCGAAATCGCGCCAGCGCACACTCCTGTGCTTCGCCAAAATAGTGATCTGCCGTCGAATCAAGCGGATAAATCGCGGTCGTCCGCGTGTGAAAATTGCCTCATGTTGAGCCTGCTGAGGTTTGTTTTCGTTCTAATCGTCCGATTCTTCCGCTCTCGCCGCGAGTTGCTCATGGAAAACCTGGCGCTCCGGCAACAGTTGGCCGTTTTGAAACGGCGTCGTCCTCAGCCGCGGTTGGCTGCCACTG
>Ga0182024_10015323_pt1:12500-14702 | contig 14702 bp, 7 predicted proteins | sample P32metaG_FD_120480 | JGI IMG/M metagenome (GOLD analysis project Ga0182024, IMG submission 120480) | Permafrost microbial communities from Stordalen Mire, Sweden - P3-2 metaG (Illumina Assembly) | ecosystem: Environmental > Terrestrial > Soil > Wetlands > Permafrost | place: Sweden... | reverse complement strand
CTGATCAAAAATAAAAAATAAAAAAGAATGCCTCGATTCCCATTTCTAGAAAATTCGAAGAATACGCTGATGAAACCTATTGTTGCGATTACGATCCCGATTCAAAATGTTATGGTTAGGAACCAAATCCTGATCTTTCATCTAATCGGGCTAATCGTTTTAGTAGGTTACGGATTTCTACCAGAAAAAAGTAGAAATAAAGGGGCAGATCTCAGTGCGATGATTGGCTTGACATATTATTTTTTGATTCTGCTTTATTTTCAAGAATGGATAGTTAAATTTTTAGGACTTCTAGCGAAATATGCTTTCTTACTAGCAGAAATAAAACTGAGAGAAAAAATACCACCTTTTATTATGTCAAAAATAGCAGGTGTATTTCTTATTCTGAAAGGTTCCTTTATTATTCTTTTTTATATTTGGTTTTATATTTCCCTTGTAATTGTCTTTTTTTTTGAACTTAAAAAAATTGGCAAGGGTATTAAGCATCGTCTCTTCTTTGAAAATCGTGACCCAAGGTCTCTAACTATTGAAGAATTAAACCTATCACTAGAAGTCGAGTTTGTACTGAGACAAGAAGTTGAACAATTAACCCTATCATGGAAAGGGAAACTAAATCTAGACAAGTTAATACTGACCATACTGTTCACTCCAGAATCTATTCGAGAAATAAAAGGTTTGGACGATCAAGCGAAAAATCAGATCTTCCTAAAAACCGACAAATTTATTAATACTTCTTATGCTTTAACGGCGCTATTCTATTCCAACCACGAGAAACTGAAAGTCAAAGCGTGGTGGTATATATTATTTGTGATTGTAACACGAAAAGACCCCCAATTCCGGTTTATTCCAGAGTTAGGGTTGTCGACAAGAATTACAATCTTACTCCTGCATCGGGGCATATATATGATTGAGGAATTAGTCGCGCTTGTAAGCAACACTCAGGGTTGCCAGTACCTTCTCTATAGTATTGATGATCTGGAATATGACGATTTGTTGGAGATTTTTACAAAATTGGAATCGTGGTATGCGATGGTACGCAAAAGAAAAGGCCCCGGTTTCAAATTTATTACACAACTAGATCTTTCAGAAAGGCTAGCTGTTTTACTTGTGTCTGAAAACCTTTACACTATTCACGAACTAAAAAAAACCATAAGTAAGTCTAAGAGTTGCAAGGCGCTTCTAGAAATCGAGGATTTTGTTAATGACGATTTTGTAGAGATCTTTACAAAAGTCGAATGGTGGTATAGACTCATACGCAAAAGAAAGGATTCGGTTTTCCAATTCATCACTGAATTAGGCCTTTCTCCAAGAGTAACAGTCTTACTCCTGCATCAAGGAATTAATACCGTCGGCCAACTAAAAGAAACCGTAACGGAATTTCTTTCTCGCAAGGCTCTTCTAGAAATAAAAGAGTTTTCTGATACTGATTTCGTAGAGATCTTTACAAAAGTCGAATGGTGGTATAGACTCATACGCAAAAGAAAGGATTCGGTTTTCCAATTCATCACTGAATTGGGCCTTTCTCCAAGAGTAACAGTCTTACTCCTGTATCAAGGTATTGATACGATCAGCGAATTAAAACGAACTATAAAATACCTTAGTTCTCGCAGGGCTCTTCTAGAAATAGAAGATTTCCTTGATGAGGATTTTGTAGAGATCTTTACAAAAATCGAATGGTGGTATAGACTCATACGCAAAAGAAAGAGTTCGGTTTTCCGCTTTATTACTGAACTAGGCCTTTCTCCAAGAGTGACCGTCTTACTCCTGGGGAAAGGCCTTTCTACGATTGACCAACTTCAATTAACCTTAAGGGACCCTGAGGCTCGTGAGAGCCTTATCCAAATGGAAGATTTTGAAACCGAGCATTTGTTGGAGATCTTCAAAAAAGTGGATTGGTAAAGTTGATTGGTGCTGAGTTAACTATAGTGCAAAGTTGTATCGATTAGTTGGAAGACTTCAAAGAAAGTGTTGTTCTGGGGGAAATAATACCCGTTGGTACCGGGTAATCCCCCCTTTAGGGCAACATAACAATATTTCTTTAGTCACCCAGGGGGCAATGATTTCGGTTCTGCAGCAAAAGATCCTCGGAAATTTGCTAAGAAGTGCATCATGATTCTATACCTTGTATACCGTAAGCACTTCCATTCTGGGCTCTTTTGCACGCACCCACTTAGAGAAGGATGCGGGGAAAATTATGGGAAA
>Ga0182024_10015323_pt1:5000-7500 | contig 14702 bp, 7 predicted proteins | sample P32metaG_FD_120480 | JGI IMG/M metagenome (GOLD analysis project Ga0182024, IMG submission 120480) | Permafrost microbial communities from Stordalen Mire, Sweden - P3-2 metaG (Illumina Assembly) | ecosystem: Environmental > Terrestrial > Soil > Wetlands > Permafrost | place: Sweden... | reverse complement strand
GTTACAGGAGTCTATCCATCGCATATAGGCTTTAAGGGCATCATAAACCGTCGAGGTAAAGTTGGGACCTAAAAGATCGAATGGAACGATTCATAGACAAGTAAATCCCTTATGAATTCCAAGATACTGTCCTAATTAAATTAAGGGGATTCATCATTTAAAGGGAAGTAGACGACTCAAGAATTTCACATTTCCTTTACCTCGTAATTGAATAAAGAATTCAGAAACTCGAAATAAAAGGAAGAAGAAAATGAAATCTTGCTTGGTTTTCACTGGGAACTTGAGTAAGGAGTAGATCTTTTTGGGGTTTTATAGAAGTTGAAAGTGAGAACTCGCCTCTTTATCTTTATTTGGTGTATCTACTTGAGCCGGATGAAAGGAAACTTTCATGTCCGATTTTGAAGGGGGGAGATCCTATAGGGCCCTATCCTAATTTTTCTTTTGCTAGGCCCATAGCTAAAAAACCTACTTTCTTACGATTACGAGGTACATTCGAATATGAAATCGAATCCTGTAAAGCCAGCATCCCACTTTTTTTTACGCGATTTAGAAGACTACCTAGAGAGGGCTTCTTTCGAACTCGAGAGATCTTTACTGGAGCAGGTGCGATTCGCGAACAACTAGCCGATCTAGATTTACGAAGTATTCTAGATTATTCATTGGTAGAATGGAAAGAATTAGAGGAAGAAGGGCCCACAGGGAAAAAATCGAAAGATCAAAAAATTGGAAGAAGAAAGGCTTTTTTGGTTAAACGCATGCAATTAGCTAAGCATTTAATTCAAACAAATATAGAACCAGAATGGATGGTTTTGTGTCTATTACCAGTTCTTCCTCCCGAGTTAAGACCGATGATTCAACTAGATGGGGGTAAGCTAATGAGCTCGGATATTAATGAACTCTATAGAAGAGTTCTCTTTCGTAACAACCATCTTACGGGTCTATTAAAATCCAGTCCATTTGTGCCAGTAGACCTCGTAAGGTGCCAGGAGCAATTGGTACAAGCAGCCGTGGATACACTTCTTGATAATGGAATCCGCGGACAACCAATCCGGGATGGTCATAATAAAGTTTACAAGTCGTTTTCAGATTTCATTCAAGGCAAAGAGGGAAGATTTCGTGAGACTCTGCTTGGCAAACGGGTCGATTATTCGGGGCGTTCCGTCATTGTCGTGGGTCCTTCGCTTTCATTACATCGATGTGGATTGCCCCGCGAAATAGCACTAGAGCTTTTCCAGACATTTGTAATGCGTGCTTTAATTATACAACACCTTGCTTTGAACACAAAAGCTGCAAAGATGCAAATTCTGAAAAAGCCACCGATTATATGGGAAATGCTTCGGCAAGTTATGGAGGGGCATCCTGTTTTGTTGAATAGAGCGCCCACTTTGCATAAATTGGGCATACAGGCATTCCAGCCCATTTTAGTGGAAGGACGCGCTATTTGCTTACATCCATTAGTTTGTAAGGGATTCAATGCAGACTTTGATGGAGATCAAATGGCTGTTCATGTACCTTTATCTTTGGAGGCTCAAGCAGAGGCCCGTTTACTTATGTTTTCTCATATGAATCTTTTGTCTCCCGCTATGGGAGATCCCATTGTCGTACCAACTCAAGATATGCTTATGGGACTCTATATATTAACGAGCGGGTATCGTCGAGGTATTTGTGTAAATAGATATAATCCATATAATGATAGAAACTATCAAAATGAAAGAATTGACCATAATAACCATAAGTATACAAAAGAAAAAGAACCTCTTTTTTGTACTTCCTATGATGCAATTGGAGCTTATCGACAGAAACAAATCAATTTAGATAGTCCGCTGTGGCTCCGGTGGCGACTAGATCAACGCGTTATTTCTTTAAGAGAAGCTCCCCTCGAGGTTCACTATGAATCGTTGGGTACTTATTATGAGATTTATGGGCAGTATCAAATAGTAAGAAATAGAAAAAAAGAAATTCTTTCTATATATATTAGAACCACTGTTGGTCATCTTTCTCTTTATCGAGAAATCGAAGAAGCCATACAAGGGTTTTGCCGGTGCGGTTCATATAATACCTAATCAGATGAGATGGGACCTCAGATTCTATGAGACCCGGTGGAATTCGGGTCTCTCCGGTTCAACTAGGATCCTAGTTCCACAATTTCTACGCATCGAGAAAAGGAAGTTTTTCAATCACTGACTCAAACCCATTGTCAAATCCTACTCAGCAGAATACGGAGGTACTTATGGCAAAAGGGGCCAGTCTGGTCTTTCCCAATAAGGTGATAGACGGAACTGCCATGAAACAACTTATTAGTCGATTAATAGATCACTTCGGAATGGCATATACATCACACATTTTAGATCAAGTAAAGACTCTGGGTTTCCAGCAAGCCACTGCTACATCCATTTCATTAGGAATTGATGATCTTTTAACAATACCGTCGAAAGGATGGCTAGTTCAAGATGCTGAAATACAAAGTTTTCTTTTGGAAAAACACCACCATTATGGGAAT
>Ga0182024_10015322_pt1 | contig 14702 bp, 16 predicted proteins | sample P32metaG_FD_120480 | JGI IMG/M metagenome (GOLD analysis project Ga0182024, IMG submission 120480) | Permafrost microbial communities from Stordalen Mire, Sweden - P3-2 metaG (Illumina Assembly) | ecosystem: Environmental > Terrestrial > Soil > Wetlands > Permafrost | place: Sweden: Stordalen... | reverse complement strand
GGCGGAACGCTGTACGGAGCCACCGACGCCGGCGGCGGATCGGGTTGCTATGGCAGCGGTTGCGGCACGGTGTTCTTAGTGAAACCGTGACGATGGTGAGATCCTGGCGCAATTCACGGCGTGTGGCGCGCGCTCACTGGTCCAAGGGCCAGTATCACTTTCATCCCTTCCGGCGCGCCAGCTTCTTGCTGAAACTCGGGCTGATTGTTACAGCCCGAGTTTGTTTCTCTCTTGGAAGAGCTTCAAAAATGTCCGGGGTACCGGAGGGCCTTACTGCCAAAATATTCCAGCTAGCTTGAACAGGTTGGGCCGCAGTTTCATCGTTTCTCCAGACGCAGCAAGCCGATGTCGGTATCGTCGACCACCGCGGTATAGACGATTGTGCCGGATTTCGGATCGACGCCGAACGTGAAGTTGAACTGGCCATTGGGCAACGGCGCCAGGCTGTCCTTCGGACCACCGTTGATATTCTGAGCCGAAAACATCGGATGGTCGGGATCGGTGGTGTCGGAATAGATCAGGCGGTCTCCGGCAATGGTGTACACATCCGACGCCTCTGGCGCGGGCCCATCGGTCACGCGGCGTGGGGTGCCATCGATGCGCCAAATGCCCGCGACACCGTCCTTCTCCGCGAACAGCATGGTTCCGTGGACGCGCGGGTCGCGCCAGCCAAAGGCTGAAACCGGAACGGATCTGTCCGGCGTTGCGAGATCGGTTCGCCAGATGCGCCAGCCCGATCTTTCCTGGCGGCTGGTCAATATGCTCTTGCCGTCCGCCGTCCATTCGAGGCGCCCGCTGTCTCTCCCCGGATAGGAGAAACGCGCGATCGGTTCACCATCCCGCGTCATCACCGGCACCTCGAAGCCGTTCGCGTGCCATTCGAGGTACGCGAAACGGCTTCCGTCGGGCGACCAGCGAACGGCGCAGGCAAGATGGTCCGGCAAGCTGAACAGTTCACGCACGGATTCGTTCGGACCGGAAATCCAGATGCCGAATGTTCCGGAATGCCATCCTGTCGCTAAAAACGTTCCGTCGGGAGAGAAATCCACGCACCAGGTTCTGAGACCGTTGCTGTCGATCGGCCTGGGCGGCCGGTCAGAATGTGGCGTTACGGCGACGAGCTGTCCACCGGGATAATCCATCTCCATTGCGAGAAGGCCGTTCGGGCCGGCGGACAGTCTGTCGATGGTCTCGCCAGTCGAAAGAATCCGCCAAGGCTCGCCGCCTCGCACGGGATACGCCCAAAGCGAGTTGTCGTTGCCGAGAGAGCGGGAAATGAAAATTGTGCGCCCGTCGGCCGAGAGCGTCGCGCTCGCGTCGCCGTCGTTGAAATCCGCAACGAGGCGGTCAGCCCCGGTGGAAAGTGACAAAAGGCGAATCTGGGCTCCATCGCCGCCAGGGCTGCGGTTGTACAGAAGCGCGCCACCGTCTGGAGCGATCGACGGTGAGCCATCAGAAGCAATGCTTCCGGGGTGCGTCACAGCGGAGATGCGCCCGTTGTCGAGATCGAGTTTGAGGATACTGTCCCCCGCGCTGCGAGCAGGAGCGTCAGCAAAAAACAGCGCGTGGCCGGAAGGATCGAAGGCGAGACTGGACCGTGCGCTGACCCGGCATCGCCCGATCTGGTGCGGTCGTCCGGCCGGAACGGAGACTTCCAGGATCCGGCAAGGATGATCCGCCTGGTAGATCACGTAGGCGATCATCCTGCCGTCCGGCGACCAGGCCGGCGCGCTGGCATCGTAGGCGTCGTGCGTGAGCTGGATCGGATTGCCGCCGTTCAGAAGGTGCAGATAGATGTGGCGATTGTGGGTGCTGGGACCTGCGGAATAGGCAAGCATCGTCCCGTCCGGCGCCAGGGCCGGATATCGCTCGATCGCCGGCGTGGAAATGAACGGTAAATGCGATTCGGCGACGATCCATTCGGATTCACGGTGCAGAGAGAAATAAAGAGCCGCGACCATACTCGCCGCAGTTGCAATGCCGGCAACGGCCAACCCGATCAAGCGCCAGGATCTCGAATTCGGATGCGCGACAGGCGAACCGGCGGGGGCAGAAATCGCGTTCGGCAACTCCCGTTGACGTTGCCGCAGGCGATAGCCCACGCGCGGAATGGTCTCGATTTCGAAGGCCTGCTCCTCTGAAAGTCCGGCCAGCGCGCGGACCTTGACGATGGCGTTGTTGACCGCGTCATCGCCAACGATGCGGCCACCCCAGCAGCGATCGTTGAGTTGTTCACGCGACACCACCGCGCCTTCGGCCCGCACCAGCAGCACCAGCACCTGCATGACGCGCGGCTCGACGGTTTCGGTCCGATCGCCGACGCAGACCTGCCTGACCGACGGCCGCACGCGCAGCGGTCCGAGGGAAAAGTCATCTTCCTCGGCGAGGCTGATCGCCGGAACGGCTCTAAGATTGCGCGACGCGTAGTTCATCGGCGATTCAATGGCTTCGTCGGCAAACGGTGAGGCCGCCGTCGGGCCGCCGTTCTTTCGGATCGCACGGAAAAGCGCTGCAATCGCCCCATGAACCGGCGCATGCCGAACCGGCATTCGGGAGCACAACCAAACGGCCTGAACATCCCCCAGTTCACCTTTCGGCCACCTATGGTGGCCGGGTCATCTTAGGACAAGGCGTACCTCAAAGGAACGCCGAGGGGGAGTTTTGCCCGAATGCCGGCCGGCGGCGCGGTTCGCTGAAAGGCGTATCGGCAGCGCGTCAACAGAAGGCGCATTGCCCGGTGCCCACGCGGTGGCACCCGATGGTCGGGGCTGCGCAAACCAAAGGAGACTGTCATGAACCGCACACTTATTCTGGTTGCTGCAACAGCGGCCGCCGCTCTCAGCAGTGTTTCCGCCCACGCCGGCTGTGCCGATCCCCGGACTCAGGGGGCATTTGCTCGGACGCCGCCCATATCCCTTCCGGTTATACCCGGAACAAACAGGATGCACACCGGCGATGCGGCCGCAAACATCGTGGGCACGTGGCTTGCCACCTACACTGTGGAAGGAAACGCCTTTGGGCAGGCCTACATCCAGTGGCACAGCGACGGAACGGAATGGGAAAACATCGATCTGCCGATCTCCGGCGGCAACATCTGTATGGGCTCATGGACCGCGGCCGACGCAAAGCATGTCGCCCGCAACCACTATGGCTGGCTTTACACGAAGGGCAAAGTCTCCGGATACTTCAACGAGACGGAGACAGATAAGGTAGGGACGAATGGAACCTACAGCGGCACGAATGAGCAGAAGGGTTACGACCTCAACGGAAACCTGCTCTTTGATGTTACCGGGACTTCGTCCGCAGTTGCCATCACGCCCTGAATGATGGATGGTTTTGTCATGGTCGCCCCGAAAAGCGACCATGACAATTCCTCGGCCTACGAATTCGCGGCCGCTCTAGGTAACGTTGTCGCTGTCACCGTGTTGCGTCACCGTGTGGCGGGCAAAAAAAGAGAGGGCGTCCAGCCAGCCGCCCTCCTTCAGTTCTGACCGTTTCTCTCAGGCTGTCCGCGGGGGTCTTGGGTTAGAACTTGTTTTTCCTTCACCTACAACGCCAGGGCGCTATCGAAAAAGGGAACCGCCCGAAGCCGGAAGAGCGGGCGCCTCGGGTTTTGCGCGTTCGCGCAGGCGTCCATTCTCCGGATTTCAACGCATCAATAAACGAATGTCACGGTGCCGGTCGCGGTGAGGGGACTGCCCGACGCGTTGCACACCTTAACCTGGGTATCGTTGGCGACTTGCAAATCGACGTAACCGCTAAAGTCCAGGTAAATCATGTGCGTGCCGTCAGTACCGGAAAAACCCTCGGTAATGGCCGCCGTCCGGTAGTCGATGCCGACCCATTCCAGAAAATAGGATGGGACCGCCATAAGGGTCATTTGACCGACTCCGCGGTAGCCGACTGCAGTTTGCGATCCGACGACCTAGACCGGGTTATTGCTGTCCGGCACGGTCTCTGCCGCCGAGCACGCGCCGGCGGCCAAATTATAGGTGAACGAAACCGCTTTGGCCTTTCCCGCCCATGCCGAACCGCCCATTCCGGCAACGGCAACGGCCGCCACCAGCGTTGCGGCTCCGAATCTTGCGAATGTAATCATGTATCTCTCCTTTGGATCTCCCGTTGTCTGGCAATCGGGCGGGTGCAGCACTAGCGGACGAACTGTGCAATTGCTTGGACAAAGGCGTCACCATTGGACTAGAACGACATTGTCGAGGGGGGTTGGGGATGCTTGCGCCACCAGATAGTTTTGCGGTCAAAGTGTTTTCCGACGACATGGCCCCCGCGAAAGACGGTTTTCGACTCTGGAATGTCCTACTGAACAAATGGCTATTGGGCACCCAGGGCCGCGCGCTTGCAGACGGTCCCTTCCGGATTGGGGCCCGATTGCGGGTCCTTCCAGAAATGCGCTTTGGCTGGGGAACGCTCGGCGCTTCGCACTACAGCCGCACGTCCGATGTCGTCGCTGCCGACAATGACGACCTTTTTCTCTTCATGAATCTCGCCGGGCCGTTCACCGCCAGGCATCGTGGACGTGAGATCGAACTCGCGCCTGGCGAAGCGTACGTGATGCCCTGTTCCGAGCGCGGTTCGCACGTGCGGCCGCGTGGCGGCAAGCAACTTTGCCTGCGCGTTCGGCGCGAAGCCATCCAGCCACTGGTCCGCCGGTTAGACGATCGGCTTTGCACGGCAATCCCGCGCGACACGGAAGCGCTTAAAATGCTTTCCACCTACCTGCGTGTTGCGAGTTCGGAACCGTTCGCAGACCAAAAGCTGCGCATTATCGCCGTGCAATACGTTCACGATCTTCTGGCGCTCGCGCTCGGCGCGGCCCGCGACCGGCAACACTTGATGGAGAATCGAGGGCTGAACGCTGCGCGGCTAAGGGCGGCCAAGGTGCTCGCGCGCAGGTATCTCACCCATACGAGTCTTTCTGCCGCTTTTGTTGCCGGACGGTTGGGTATCTCGAATCGCAGTCTGCAGCGCCTCTTCGAACAGACGGGCACCACGTTCTCCGCGTTTGTGGTCCGCGAACGGTTGGCAAAAGCGTATGAGACTTTGAGAAAGGGCCACGGCAGCGGGTGCATAGCAGATATCGCATTGGACAGCGGTTTCGGCGACGTTTCCTACTTTAATCGCAAATTCCGCGCGCTCTACCATGCTACACCTTCCGAGATACAGCGTTCTGTCTTTCCATTATCGGAAGTCATGGTGCTACAGGAGAGCTTCGAACCGGCGCCTGTCCGGAGCAACACCGACACAATGTCAGGGTTACACCCTTCTGTGGGCAACAATTAGCGCCCAGTTCGCACTTTCATCCTGCCCGGTGCGGCGTCGGTGTCTTCGATGCGAAGCGGGGCCGCGAGCTTGGGCGAAGGCGCCCCGGATTCGGCCTCTCCTATGTTGGCGGATCGGCGCCGGCGTGGCCGGTCCGCCTTTGCGAACCATCGCCAAGATGTGATTTGCGAAGTGCAGGCGTCTTCCACGACAATCCGCGCGTCCATTGCGGGGAGGATTGCGATGCAAAGGAGAGCTCTCGCGGCTTGCGGCGCGGTTTTGCTGTGTGCGTGCGCTGCGCACGCCGCGGATTATCCCGCGATGGCGCCACTCGATCGGTACATGATGGCCCCCTCCGACGAGATCGCGATGGCGAAAAGCGCGGCGCCGCCCTCCATCGCGGACAAGTCAACTGTATTGGTGTTGACGCGCCACGGCTACGACACCGCGATTAAGGGCAGCAACGGTTTCGTCTGCGCGGTGGAGCGCGGGTGGATGTCGCAATACGACTTTCCCCAGTTCTGGAATCCGCATATGCGCGGGCCGCTGTGCTACAATCCGACAGCCGTGCGCTCCATCCTCCCCTACACGATCAGGCGCACGGAGCTGGCGCTCGCGGGCCGCTCCAGGCCCGAGATGGCGGCTGCGATCAAACAGGGCATCGAAAAGCACGCATTGCCGCCTCTCGAAGCCGGCGCGTTGACATACATGATGTCGAAGCATGGTTATCTCAACGACGAGGCGCACAACTGGGTGCCACATCTGATGTTCTACTTCCCGCGCACGGAAGGCGCGAATTGGGGCGCGGATCTTCCTGGCTCGCCCGTCATGCTGAACCCGCAGTACCAGAACTCGTCGGAAGCGATCAGCGTGATCATGGTGCCGGTGACGCACTGGTCCGACGGCACGCCCGCGCCTGCAATGCGGTGAATTCAGCGATGCGGGGCAGAAAATTCAACGATCAACGGCGGCCGGCCGTACCTTATTGCCAGCCCCCGCCAAGTGGGCAACGCAGATCGGCGACACCCCCGAGCCGATGACTTGCTGATCGCGATAACCCGACGGTTCTCAGTGTCATTCACTCCCATGCGCCGGAGGATGATCGATTCAAGTCCGATCCTCTCCATCAAATGCCGGGACCAAACATCTAGTGTACGGTTCCGGCGCCACGGAAGAACTCCTCTTTCTTGACCATTGTCCACGCGCCGGACATTGGATGCGGCGGGAGCGCGTATGTCCCGGCGCTCCAGCGAGAATCGTCGGCGAAGTAAATTGTTGTGAAGCTCAGCGTAGCCGTAGTGATGGTCATGCGCTTTTCTCCCAGCTTGGTCTGCACAGCGTCGCCGTCTCTTGAGAACGACAGGTCGAATAGCCCGCCGGGCGGAACCCGCAGGGACGAGGGCTGCACACCAAACGAAGGCGGCGGATGGTAGTGTCCGCTGCGATCAGTATAGACCACCTTTGGCACCAAACCCAGAGAGGACCACACAGCCTCATAAGGGTGTTCGGAAGAGCCGTTACCGGACTCGGGGAAAGTAAGATACATGCCAACCTGCGCGATGATTTTGGGCGAGTCATTGCGCAGGGTAACGACCGTTTTTCCAATCCACTTGCCGCTCACCGCAATGGGGCCACCGAGCCGCACAACCTTGCCCGCGATGGTTACCGTCTTGACAGTGACCGGCCAGTTCGCCGCGGATTGCTCGTCTTTGAGATTGATAATAATCCGCGTCTCCGGAGGCTGCTGCGCAAACGCGGCAGGGTCCGGAAATTCGATGAGACAGAGCGTGCAAACCAAAATCAGCCGTTGCAAGCGGGTGCGTTTCGCCATGCGTCTACTCCGATGCGATTCGATTTTGCGGTCTACGTCGGACGATCCATTTAAAGCGAGTCGTCCACCAGCGCCACAAACGTGTCCGGCAGGTCGCAGTGCAGTCGGAGCGTGGTTGCACTGAACTATCTTGTGGGTTCGAAAACGGTACCGCAGCCAACAGTGCCCTTGCACCGCGCACCGCCCCACCGTGGAACTGGAGAACGTGTCTTTTGCATCCATCGGATCGCAATGAGGCCGACGACCCGCGCAGGTCGTTTGTCACATCGCCCGCGCGCATATTCTCCCGGGCGACGGATGTCTTACAATGGAAATCATCCGTTCCAGCCGGGCGACATGGCTCGAAGCTCCGGCGCTGCCGTCGGCTTGGCGTTCCAGCCACACCGATCTACAAGGAGCATGCGTCGGGAGGCGTCCATGTCTGGTTCCGTTCGACAGGTGACGGCAGGCCGGTTGACCAACACCGACCCGGACGAAGGTTTCGGCCTCCCCGCCTGGACCTATTCCGATCCCGAATTTTTCGCGGTCGAGGTGGAGCGCGTGATCCGCACCTCCTGGCAGGTGGTCTGTCACGAGAGCGACGTTCCGCAGGCGGGCGACTGGCACACGCTCGACTATCTGGGCGAGAGCGTCGTCGTCATTCGCGGGAACGACAAAACGCTTCGCGCCTTCGCCAATGTCTGCCGTCATCGCGGCTCGCGTCTGCTCGACGGCGCCAGTGGTTGCGCGCGCGTGCTGGTGTGCCCCTATCACGCCTGGACCTACAATCTCGACGGTCGCCTGCGCGGGATTCCGCTGCGCGAAACCTATGGCGACATCGAGCCCGCAAGGCTCGGGCTCGCGTCCGTCGAACTCGAGATGTTTCAGGGCTTCGTCTTCGTGCGGCTGAAAGGCGACGGTCCGTCGGTTGCCGCGATGATGGCGCCATACGCAAGCGAGATCGAAGCCTACCGTTTCGCCGGGTTGCGCGCGCAGGGCCGCGTGACGCTGCGGCCGCGCAAGGTGAACTGGAAGAACATCGGCGACAATTATTCCGACGGGCTTCACATCGCAGTCGCCCATCCCGGCCTGAAACGGCTGATGGCAGACGGTTACGGCGTCGAGACGAAGGGTTTCGTCGACAAAATGTGGGGGCCGATTCTGCGCGGCCCTTCCGCCAATATCTCCGAGCGTGCCTATCAGCATTTTCTGCCGCCCGTTCCGCATCTCCCGGCCGAACGCCAGCGGCTGTGGACCTATTTCAAACTGTGGCCGAACATCGCCTTCGATATCTATCCAGACCAGGTCGATTTCATGCAGTGGCTGCCGGTCTCGCCCACCGAAACGCTGATCCGCGAAATCGCCTATGCCATCCCCGACGGCCGCCGGGAAATGACGGCCGCGCGCTATCTCAACTGGCGCATCAACCGGCAGGTAAACAGGGAAGACACGGAGCTGATCGCGCGCGTGCAGGCGGGGATGGCTTCGGAGAGCTTTTCGGCAGGTCCCCTGAGCGAGCGCGAGGTGGCGCTCAGGGCCTTCTGCCGGCGGATTCGCGCGCTCATTCCCGAAGCCCGCGCACAGCGCGCACCTGCGGCGGGGTGGAGTAGCAGAATTCCCAACTCCCATCGGGGGTGACGGCGGCGAGGTCGTCCGTCGGGAAATATTCGACCCGAACCCAGTGACGCCGCCAAAATCTCCACGGAATTCCGGTGTTCGTAAAGCAAACGAACGCGCACAGGGATCACGCCCCTCGACCCGCCGAACAGACTGCGGCCGTTGGGCGTCGAGCCGCTCGACGGTGTGGGTGAGGTGTCCGGCGTCATCCCTTATGGCCGTGTGGCGCTCCAGAGGGAGTTTCAGGAAGGGAAGCACTACCTGCAGAGCGGTGCATACGGATTGCACGCTGAAGTCCAGCCGGCGTCTGTCGCGGGCTTGAGCGACGACTCATACACCGACATCGCGTTCGACGGCACCTATCAATGGGTTCCTCACCCGGAGCTGAGCGTGTCGGATATGGTCTCCGTGCACCTCGTGCTGCTTCACGAATTCGAGGACTTGGCCGCGAGCCACGCCGCTCTTGGTACCAGGAGCGGCGACGACCTGACGGTGTTCCGCGGAGAACTGACCTACTCCCTGTCAGCGGCTGCCTGGCTGGCCCTCCCGCAGAAAATCCGCTCCGCGGGGCCGGACGATCGCTTACATGGCGACAGCACTTTTCCGGACCGGCAATTTCCACTCGGGCCGGATGAAATGGCAGGTGTAACCGGCGGGATACCGCTCCAGATAATCCTGATGTTCGGGCTCGGCCTGCCAGAACGCGCCGGCGGGAGCGACCTCGGTCACGACCTTGCCGGGCCACAGTCCCGAAGCTTCGACATCGGCAATCGTATCTTCCGCGATGCGCTTCTGCGCTTCGCTCGTGGTGAGGATCGCCGAGCGATAGCTCGATCCGATGTCGTTGCCCTGTCGGTCGCGGGTGGTCGGATCGTGAATCTGAAAAAAGAATTCCAGAATCCGCCGATAGCTGATCCTGTCGGGATCGAAATTGATTTCGATCGCTTCCGCATGGCTGCCGTGATTGCGATAAGTTGCGTTGAGCACGTCGCCGCCCGCATAGCCAACACGCGTCGAAAGCACGCCGTCCGTGCGGCGAAAAAGATCCTGCAGGCCCCAAAAGCAGCCGCCGGCGAGAATGGCACGTTCGGTCGCCATCAAATGTCCTCCACCTGGTTCAGATAATCCGCGTAACCCTGAGCTTCCATCTCCTTGCGCGGGACGAAACGCAGCGATGCGGAATTGATGCAGTAGCGCAACCCGCCACGATCCGGCGGGCCGTCGTTGAAGACATGTCCGAGATGGCCGTCGCCATGCGCCGAACGCACTTCGGTGCGAACCATTCCGTGGCCGGTGTCGTGCAATTCCTTGACGTTCGCCTGCGAAATGGGCCGTGTAAAGCTCGGCCAGCCGCATCCCGATTCATATTTGTCGGACGAGGCGAACAGCGGCTCTCCGGAGACGATGTCCACGTAGATTCCAGACTCCTTGTTGTGGAGATACGCGCCCGTGCCGGGGCGCTCGGTCGCGCCTTCCTGCGTGACCCGATACTGCTCGGGGGAAAGCTTCGCGATGGCCTCGGGACTCTTTCGATATGTTTGCATTTTTCACTCCCCAGGCGAAAATAGTCACGATTTCACGGTCCGCAACCCGTTCGCGGCCGCAGCGCTCGCGCCCGGCCGCGGCGGCGTTTTGGAGCGCAGTTCAATCCTCGTGCCGGGGAGGACGTTCGACCGCTCCGGTGCGGGGAGCGCCTGCGTTCCCCTCTCACACAATCGCCTCGTCGACAAACGCGCGGCCCTGGCGGTCTTCGATCTCCACGATCCAGAGATCGGGGTCGAAGCGCAGCTGTTTCTCGAAGTATTTCCCTGCGGCTGCGTCGTCGCTCGTCTCGCCGAGCGGCTTCATCCACACGAGTTCGCCCTCGCCTCGCCGCGCTTGGCTGAGCACGGTGCAGGTGCCGTCGAGTCGCGCGAGCTTGAGGAAAAGCGCGCCCGCCTCTTCGGTCCCCCGTCGCACCACATAGGCCTGCGCGCCGGCAACTTCGGCGCGGCGGATCAGGGCTTTGACGTAGAGGCCAGCCTTAAGACGGGGGATCACGCAGCGCCCTTAAGCGCCTCCGGCATCTCCTGCAAGCGCCGAGGCGCGGCAGCAGGGCCTCTATCCGCAACGGCCGCATGCGGCAGGCGCACACGCACTGTGGTGCCTTCGCCGAGCACCGATTCGATGACCGCTTCGCCGCCATGCATGCCCGCGAGGGCCTTGACGAGCGCGAGGCCGAGACCCGTGCCCTCCTGCACGCGCACATGGGCCGCGTCGGCCTGCTCGAACGCCTGTCCTAGCCGCTGCAAATCGGCTTCCGCGATCCCGACGCCGGTGTCGGTGACCACGATTTCTATGGCGCCGCCGTCGCGCAACGCGCGCACCCTCACCTCGCCGCCGCGCGGGGTGAACTTGACCCCGTTGGCAAGGAGATTGACAAGAATCTGCTTGACCGCCCGGCGGTCGCCGAAGATGAGCCTCGCCTCGGGCGCCAACGAGACCTTCAGCGACACTCCCTTGCGCTCCGACTGGAGCTTGAGGAAGCGCATCGCCTGTTGCGCCGCGTCTTCCAGGTCGAAAATCTCCTCGGCAAGATCGAACTTGCCCGCCTCGATCTTCGACATGTCGAGAATGCCATTGATCAGCTCGAGCAGATGGCCGCCGCTTTCGTGAACAAGCCGCGCATATTCGAGATAGCGTGGACCGCCGAGCGGACCGAACATCTCCCGGGTCATCACTTCGGAAAAGCCGATGATGGCGTTGAGCGGGGTCCGGAGCTCGTGGCTCATATTGGCGAGGAAACGCGATTTCGCGCGGCTTGCATGTTCGGCCAAATCTCGCGCGTCGATCAGCGCGCGCTCGTTCGCCTTGCGCTCGGAGATGTCGCGCGTCACCGCCACGATGTCCGCGGCAGCGCCGCGCGCCGGGGTGGCCGGGCGACATCGCATTTCGGTCCAGACGACGCCGCCATCCGCGCGCCGGAACCGCACCTCCGCCGTCGCCGGACGGCCGAAATAGCTGGCCTCGACGAACGCCTCCTGCACGGTTTTGAGATCGTCGGGATGGACCATCGCCGAGGGCGCGAGGCCGACGAGCGACTCGGGATCCACGGCAAGCAGCGGTGCGGCCGCGGGGCTGGCGAAGCGGATACGCCCGTCCGGTCCATGACGGGTGATCAGATCCGTCGCGTTGTCCGCCAGAAACCGATACATCGCTGCGCCTTCCGCGGCGGCCTGGTCGGCGACGCGCTGGCGGTCCTGCGCCGCGATGGCGACAAAGGCGGATTGCACGATGGCGGCAAGCGCCGAGCCTACGTAAAGCTGCCACGCTGGCTGGACGAGCCGCGAAACCGGCAGGCCGTGCAGCGATTCGATGAGTCCGACCGCGCAAAGGGCTAGCGCCGATGCCGCGGTCGCGCGCAAGACGGCGGTGCGTCCGCCCGCCAGCGCAGCTTCCGCCGGCACCAACGCAAACCAGATGACGAGGGGCGAGTGCATCCCGCCGGTGATGCCAGCCATGTAGCCGATCAGCGCGGCGAAGCAGGCGAGCGAGGCCGATTCGAGGATGTCGAGCTCAACGCCCAAAACCGCCAGTACCGCGAGCACGCATGGCGCCATGAAGCCGACAAGCGCGAGAATCTCGGCGAGGTCGGGACGACCCACCAGCGCGATATAAGCGAGCCAGAGTAGGGCGCCGAGCGCAGCCTTGGCGACCTGCACGGTCGCAAAGCGCCGCCGCGCGTGCGCGAGCGTGTCGGCCGCCTGTGGGCTGGCGTGACTGCGGCTCATCCGGCGGTGCTCTCCAAGGCTAACATTTCGCGGGGCACCTTGCGCAGTCAAACTTAACGAAGTTTGAATGCAGGGCCGCCTTGTTCGCAAATCCACAACATTTTCGAAGAAACAAATTCATGCATTCTTAAGCCAGAGCGTCCGCTCCGGAGCCGCACATGATCCATTGCGATTCGGAACGACTGGCTTCCTCCCATGCTTTCAGAAAAGTGCGCCTTCCGGCTGCAGAAACTGTCCGGTGATTCCGTTTCACGCTCCTTTCGCCGGGCGAGTGAACCGAAGTTCTCGGGCCAGGATCCTGTCCGGAGCCGAAAATCAAAACCATCCGGACTCCGGTCTTAGGGGAGCAAAGATGAGTCCGCGCGCGCTTTTTTCCGAACTGCTGAATGAACGCCACTGCACCGCCGAGCGTGTTCGATTCATATTTGCGTGCCGAAAAATACCAATCCTTTACCGCGAATGCGTCGGGAGCAGGAACCGGCCTGCTGATTCGAGGTTTAACGATTGCGTTCAGCACTTCAAAGGCGCAATCCTCATACTCGTCCGCGCATCGATGGAGAAACACATGCTCTTTCGTGCCGTGTTCTGGATCGGCCTGGTTTCCCTCCTGGTGCCTCGCGGGGCCGATCTGGGTGCTGTGGGGCGCGTGGGCGATTCCGCCTTCGAAAGCATGGCGCTGCCCCAGGCCGCGAACGCCGCAGTCTCGCGAACCGCGCAGTGCCGCGGCACCGCATGCGCGACCGCGGACATTCTGGGCGATCTGCAGGAGAGCGTTCTGCGCAACCTCGCCCGGATCAAGGCGGACATCGAGGAGCAGGAGCGCGCCCGCGCTGCTCGCGCGGGCTGATTGCCGCCCGATTGACAAAGCCTGCCCCCGCACATCCCAATCGTCTGCCATTTGCGGGACGATGCGAGGAGAAATACCATCGTCCGCCGGGAAACCGATGATCTGTGCCGCAATCATGACGAAGTATCCGCCGACGATCCACGCGGACGAAACCGTGGCGGAGGCGGCGGACAAACTCGCCGCGCATGCCTGCGTGAACCTTCCGGTCGTCGATGCGCAGGGCCGGTATATCGGCATGTTCGGCATCTGCGATCTTCTGGGATTGCTCGTGCCGCGCGTGGCGCTCGCGGGCAATCTCATGGCCAATCTGCGCTTCATCTCGGACGATCCCGGGGAGTTGCGCGGAAGATTCCAGGAGATGGGCTCCCGGCACGTGTCCGAGGTCGCGGACCGGCAGGCCGCGACCCTTCATCCGGAGGCATCGGAGATCGAGGCCATCCGTCTTTTCTGCCGCAGCCCCAACGCGATCGCAGTCGTCGCGAAGGAGTCCGGCAAGCTTCTGGGCATCGTTTCCAGTTGGGACGCGATACGCGCGCTTGGCGGTCGGCCGGCACCGGCATGAAGAACGCGCGGCCGACGCACGCCAGATCCCTTCTCTTTCTCGCTTCGGCTGCAGTGGCGCTCGCGGGCTGCGCCGACTCCAAACAGGACCGCGCGCTTCGCAGCAGCCCCGGCTTCAAAGAGGGCTATGAGGATGGCTGCGCCGCAGCGACCAACCAGGGTTCGGACCTGCGCGATCGTCCCGTCGAGGACAAAGAGCTTTCGGACAGCGACCCCAACTATCGCGCGGGCTGGAGGAACGGCTACCAGACCTGCCGCCCCACAAACGTGGCGCCCGGCACTTCGCCCGGCGACAACCCTCTGAGCGGTCCCGCACCTGGTCTGCACTGATGCTCGCTTGTGCCGGGCCGGCGATGCGCACGCATCGGTTTTGGTTAACGCCGGGTTCCCACTAATTTCATCGTGACCGGCCTGTTCTCGTGAAAACGGGGAAACCGGCATTGCGAAACCGCAGAGCAAATCTCGAAGCTGGCGTTCCTTAATGCACCGTTAACGCTTCCGGCGCATCGTCATTCCTCAAGGCGGATGGGCGTTGTGAGCCGTCTCTTGCGGGCGTGTCATCCGTGTACGTCGTGAGGTGGCGTCGGAGTATGTCGATGTTGGGTCACCTTGTTTGCGGGCGATACCGGAGAGCAACGGAAGGCTTTCGCGGGCCGCGCCCCTCGGGCTGGATGATGCGCATTTTCAGGAGCCTCATCGGGCACCCGCACTGATCGCGGCCGACGTCTGCCTATGGCCGGCGCCTGCTGTAGAATCAGAATTTCGATATCGCTCTTCGGCGCGAAACTGTCGCGCGCGCTCTCCCAGATCGTTAGTCCGG